>Ga0209368_1000144_pt1 | contig 112302 bp, 94 predicted proteins | sample EBPBio242008_DNA_FD_185862 | JGI IMG/M metagenome (GOLD analysis project Ga0209368, IMG submission 185862) | Wastewater treatment Type I Accumulibacter community from EBPR Bioreactor in Madison, WI, USA - Reactor 1_4/24/2008_ DNA (SPAdes)... | ecosystem: Engineered > Bioreactor > EBPR >...
CAGGAGCTCGGTCAGGCGGGCGCCGCGGTTGAGCAGGCGCTGCGTGACCGCGTCGAGGTCCGAACCGAACTGGGCGAAGGCGGCCATCTCGCGATACTGGGCGAGCTCACCCTTGATCTTGCCGGCGACCTTCTTGGTGGCCTTGGTCTGCGCCGAGGAGCCGACGCGCGACACCGAGAGGCCGACGTTCACCGCCGGGCGGATGCCCTGGTAGAACAGGTCCGTCTCCAGGAAGATCTGACCGTCGGTGATCGAGATCACGTTGGTCGGGATGTAGGCGGACACGTCGTTCGCCTGCGTCTCGATGACCGGCAGCGCCGTCAGCGAGCCGAGGCCGGCGTCCTCGCCCATCTTCGCCGCGCGCTCGAGCAGGCGGGAGTGGAGATAGAACACGTCGCCCGGATAGGCCTCGCGGCCCGGCGGGCGGCGCAGCAGCAGCGACATCTGGCGGTAGGCAACGGCCTGCTTGGAAAGGTCGTCATAGATGATGACGGCGTGCATGCCGTTATCGCGGAAGAACTCGCCCATCGAGCAGCCGGCGAACGGCGCCAGGAACTGCATCGGGGCCGGGTCGGAGGCGGTGGCCGCCACGACGATCGAGTACTCCAGCGCGCCGCGCTCCTCGAGCACCTTCACGAGCTGGGCGACGGTCGAACGCTTCTGGCCGACGGCGACATAGACGCAGTAGAGCTTCTGGCTCTCGGGAGCGCCTTCGACGTTCAGCGGCTTCTGGTTCAGGATCGTGTCGAGCGCCACGGCGGTCTTGCCGGTCTGGCGGTCGCCGATGATCAGCTCGCGCTGGCCGCGGCCGATCGGGATCAGGGCGTCGACCGCCTTGAGGCCGGTCGCCATCGGCTCGTGCACCGACTTGCGCGGAATGATGCCGGGCGCCTTGACGTCGACGCGGGCGCGGGCCTTAGCCTTGATCGGGCCCTTGCCGTCGATCGGGTTGCCGAGAGCGTCGACGACGCGGCCGAGCAGCTCCTTGCCGACGGGAACGTCGACGATGGCACCGGTGCGCTTGACCGTCTGGCCTTCCTTGATGTCGCGGTCGGAACCGAAGATCACGACGCCGACATTGTCGCTCTCGAGGTTGAGCGCCATGCCGCGCACGCCGGACTCGAACTCGACCATCTCACCGGCCTGGACCTTGTCGAGGCCGTAGACGCGGGCGATGCCGTCGCCGACGGAGAGAACCTGGCCGACTTCGGTCACCGAAGCTTCCGAGCCGAAGTTCGAAATCTGGGCCTTCAGGATGGCGGAGATTTCAGCGGGGCGGATGTCCATCAGCCGACCTCTTTCATGGCAAGACGAATTGAATTGAGTTTGGTTTTCAGCGACGCATCGACCATGCGGGAGCCCATCTTGACGATGAGCCCGCCGATCAGGGCCGGATCGATCTTGATGGATACGTCGACATCCTTGCCGGCGACGCCCTTCAGCGCCGCACGGATCTCGTCGGCGCGCTTGGCCGTGGGCTCTTCGGCGACCGTCACCTCGGCGGAGACGATGCCCTTGGCCTCGGCGACCAGACGCTTGTAACCGGTGATCATGCCCGGCAGCGCGAAGAGGCGGCGCTTGCTGGCGACGAAGCCGATGAAATTGGCAGCGATGCCGGTGATGCCGGCCTTCTCGAGCACGGCCTTGATCGCCGCGACCTGCTCCTCGGCGGTGAAGGCCGGGCTCTGGATCAGGCGGTTCAAATCCTCGCTCTCGGCGAGCAGGCCGTTGAAGCTATCCAGAGCGGCCGCGACGGTGTCGATCGCACCCGTCTCCTCAGCCAGCTCGAACAAAGCGGTGGCATAGCGCTGAGCTACGCCCGACACCAATGTCCCCTGCGATCCGCCTTCAGCCACGCTTCCCGTCTCTCGTTTCAAGGGACCACACCAGCGACCTTCCTGACGAAGGTGGAGTGTATGCTCCCGACACTGCGAGTATCATAGGCGCAAAGCCGGCAAGACGACTTCGCGACCGAAATGTGGCGGTGCACTAGCATGCGGTTCCGGGCCGCGCAATCGCTGATTGGCCATCATAAGCGGCGATTTTGCCGCGCCTTTCAGCTCTTCAAAGGAAGCTTTGCGGATCGACATCGACCGCGACCCGGACCGAGCCCTTGGGCCGGGGCGCCCGTTTCAGCCAGCCGCGCAGGTAATCCTGCAGATTGGTCTCACGCGCCGTCTTGACGATCAGGCGCATGCGATGGCGCCCGCGCAGCACCGCCAAGGGCGCTTCCGCCGGCCCCAGCACCATGATTCCGTCGCTTGCATCGGCACAGCGCGCCAGTGCCCTGGCATGGCTTTCGGCCTCCGCCTGGCTGTTGGCGGAAACGATCAGCGCCGCCAGGCGCCCGAAGGGCGGCAGGCCCGCAGCCTCCCGCGAGGCCTCCTCTGCGGCATAAAACCGCTCCGGATCGCCCGAGATCAGGGCCTTCAGCACGGGATGCTCGGGGTCATGCGTCTGAAGCAGGGCGCGGCCGGGCTTCTCGCCCCGCCCTGCGCGGCCGGTAACCTGCCTGAGCGCCTGAAACGTCCGCTCCGCCGCACGCGGATCGCCGGAGGTCAGGCCAAGATCGGCATCGATCACGCCGACCAGCGTCATTCCCGGGAAATTATGGCCCTTGGCGACGAGCTGTGTGCCGATGACGATGTCGAACTCGCCCTCTGCCACGGCCATCAGCTCCTGCTTCAGCCGCTCCGTCCCGCCCGGAAAATCGCTCGAAAGCACGATCGAACGTGCCTGTGGAAAAAGCGTCGCGACCTCCTCGGCCAGCCGCTCCACACCCGGTCCGCAGGCGACGAGGCTCTCAGGCTTGTGGCAGGCTGGGCATTCATGCGGCCGGCGCTCGACATGCCCGCAATGATGGCAGACCAGCGCCCGCCGGAAGCGATGATCGACCAGCCAGGCCGAGCAGTTCGGGCATTGGAAGCGATGGCCGCAATCGCGGCACAGCGTCAGCGGGGCATAGCCGCGCCGGTTGAGGAAGAGCAGCGACTGCTCCTTCGCCTCCAGATTGGCCTCGACCGCCTTGATCAGCGCGCCCGAGAGCCAGCGTCCCCGCTCCGGCTTGTCGCGGCGCAGGTCGACGAGGCCGAGCTGCGGCAACTCGCGCCCGCCAAACCGCTCCGGCAGCTTGAGATGGGCATAGCGCCCGCGCTCGGCATTGACCCGCGTCTCCAAGGAGGGTGTCGCGGAAGCGAGAACCACCGGCGCGTTCTCGATGCGCCCCCGCACCACCGCCATGTCGCGCGCATGATAGGAGACGCCGTCCTCCTGCTTGTAGGCGCTCTCGTGTTCCTCATCGACGACGATGAGGCCGAGATCGCTATAGGGCAGGAACAGGGCCGACCGCGCGCCGGCCACGACCTTCGCCTCCCCGCTCGCGATTGCCGCCTGCAGGCGCTCGCGCTTGCGGCCGGTCACGGCCGAATGCCACAAGCCCGGCCTGACGCCGAAACGCGCCTCGAACCGGTCGATGAACTGCGCCGTCAGCGCAATTTCCGGCATCAGAATCAGGCTCTGGCGGCCGAGCCGGATCGCCTCGGCGACCGCCTCGAAATAGACCTCGGTCTTGCCGGAGCCGGTGACGCCTTCGAGCAGCGAGACACCAAAGGCCTTCGCCTGCACCGACTTGACCAGCGCCTGAGCGACCTCGCCCTGCCCGTCCGAGAGTTCCGGCACAGCATGGTCGGGATCGGGCAAGGCCGCGATCGCCTCGCGCGGCAATGGCTCGACGATGAAGGTGCCGGCATCGACGAGGGAATCGATCACGGCCGCGCTGACCGATGCGGCTTCCGCGAGCGCCGATTTCGCGATCAGCAACCCGCCTTCGGCCGCCGCGATGGCCCGCGCCCGCGCTGGTGTCATGCGGCCGGGCGGCGCTCCGGCAAGCCGGACGCCGAGCTTCGGCCGCTCCGGCGTGTCGTCGGGCTGCCGGCGCAGCGCCAGCGCCAGCACCGAGCCCTTCGGCGCCAGCGTGTACCAGGCCACCCAGTCGACGAGCTTGCGCAGCGCCGGATCGAGCGGCGGCATGTCGTATTTGCCGGCGACCTTCTTGAGATTGCCGCCGCGTCCGCTGCCGACATCCCAGACCACGCCGACGGTCTCGCGCGGCCCCAGCGGCACCTGCACGACATCGCCCGGCTTCAGCACGAGCCCGGCCGGCACGGCATAGCTATAGGCCTGGTCGAGCCCGAGCGGGATCAGCACGTCGACCGTGCCGGCCTGCTCCATCTCTTCCGAATCGTCGATCAGATCGAACTGCGCCATCGTCACAAATATTGCTGTGTCATCCCGGGCGACCGGAGGGAGACCCGGGATCCATGCCGGAACGGTTCAGGCATGGATCCCAGATCGGCGCCGCTGACGCGGCTTGTCCGGGATGACCGCGTGTTTCGCTCGCCAGTGTCTAGCATCGATTCGGCTGCTGTTAAGGCGGGAGCGTCATGCTTTCGCGATGACCGATTTCGAACCCTTCCGGCGCGACTGGCTCAGCCACCTCTCCGCCGAGCGGCGCCTCTCGCCGAAGACGCTGGAGGCCTATGCGCGCGATCTCGGCCAATTCCATGCCTTCCTGACCGAACATCTCGGCGGCGCCCCCTCGCTTTCCGATATCGCCGCGCTGAAGCCGGTCGACCTGCGTGCCTTCCTTGGCCAACGCCGCCGCGACAATGTCGGCAACCGCACGCTGATGCGTCAGCTCGCGGCGCTCCGCTCCTTCGCCCGCTTCGGCGAGCGCCAGGGCAGGCTCACTGCCGCCGCCTTCGCCGCAACGCGCGGCCCGCGCCTCGGCAAATCCCTGCCGCGCCCGCTCGAACCCACCGCCGCCAAGGCCGTCACCCAGGCCGATACCCGTGCCGGCGAAGAGCGCGAGCAATGGATCCTCGCCCGCGACGCCGCCGTGCTCGGCCTGCTCTATGGCAGCGGCCTGCGCATCTCGGAGGCACTTTCGCTTGCCCGCACGCAGGCGCCGCTTCAGGCCGGCGACACGCTGACCATCATCGGCAAGGGCAGCAAGACCCGGATAGTGCCGGTGCTCCCCGTCGTGATCACGGCGATCGCCGAATACCTCAAGCTCTGCCCCTGGCGCCTGCCGCCGGAAGGGCCGCTTTTCGTCGGTGCCAAGGGCGGGCCGCTCTCGCCGCGCATCATCCAGCTTGCGGTCGAGGGCTTGCGCGGCGCGCTCGGCCTGCCGTCCTCGGCCACGCCGCATTCCCTGCGCCATTCCTTCGCGACGCATCTGCTCGGGCGCGGCGGCGACCTGCGCGCCATCCAGGAGCTGCTCGGCCACGCCTCGCTCTCGACGACGCAAATCTATACCCGCATCGACTCAGCCCGGCTGATGGTGGCCTATGACGCCGCCCATCCGCGCGCCGGGCGCTAGACCCGCATCGCCCTCTTGCTGCCCAAACGGAAAGCCTTAAACAGCGCCGCCACCATGGCCTTGCGAGGTGATTCGTGTCCGATTCCGTCGAAACGCCCCAGGGCGGCAACAAGCGCGTCGCGCTGCTGATCGCGCTGCTTGCGCTCACGCTCGCCTTCTCCGAAATCGGCGGCAAGAATGCCGAGCAGGAGGCCGTCGCCAAGAATATCGAGGCCTCCAATCTCTGGGCCTTCTTCCAGGCCAAGACGATCCGCGGCACGACCGTGCGCACCGCCGCCGAGGCGCTGGAAGTCGAGCTTGCCGGCGTCACCGACGAGGCCGCCCGGCAGCGCCTGACCAAGCGCATCGAGAGCTGGAAGCAGACCGTCGCGCGCTATGATTCCGAGCCGGAGACCAATGAAGGGCGCAAGGAGCTCGCCGCCCGCGCCAAGGCGGCCGAGGCGCAGCGCGACATCGCCGCCGCCCGCGACGACAAGTTCGACATCGCCTCAGGCCTGATCCAGATCGCGATCGTGATTTCATCCGCCGCGATCATCACCGGCGTCGGCCTCCTCGCCGCGACCGGTGGCCTGCTCGGCATCGCCGGCATCGCGCTGATGGCGCTCGCCCAGTTCGCACCGACTGCGTTGTTCTGACGGCTTTACCGGGCACGGCGCAGGCGCGGATCGACCGCGTCGCGCAGTCCGTCGCCCAGCAGGTTGAAGCCCAGCACGGTGAGAGCGATAGCGGCGCCCGGAAAGATCGCGAGCCAGGGCTGCGCCGCCATGAAGGTCTGTGCCTCGTTGAGCATCCGCCCCCAGGACGGGTTCGGCGGCTGGGTGCCGAGCCCGAGATAGGACAGTCCTGCCTCGGCCAGCACCGCAAGCGCGAACTGGATCGTCGCCTGCACCACCAGGATGCCGGCGATGTTGGGCAGGACATGGCGCAGCGTGATCTGCCGGTTGTTGAGCCCCGCCGCCCGCGCCGCCTGGATGAAGTCCTGCGCCCAGACCTGCAGGGCCGCCCCGCGCGCGAGCCGCGCGAAATAGGGCAGGTTCAGCACGGCGATGGCGACGACGGCATTGAGCATGCCGGGGCCGACGATCGCGGTCATCATGATCGCGGTCAGCACGGCCGGGAAGGCATGGGTAAAGTCGGCTGTGCGCATGATCGCATGGTCGAGAAGGCCGTCGCGCCGAACCGAGGCTGCGAGCCCCAGCGTGGTCCCGACGACCATGCCGATGCCGACCGCACCCAGGCCGACCGCCAGCGAATTGCGCGCACCGACCATGATCATCGAGAAGACGTCGCGGCCGAACTGGTCGGTGCCGAACCAGTTCACGACGGACGGCCCCTTCAGCCGGTTCAGGATCATCATCTGCGTCGGCTGGTAGGGCGTCCAGACGTAAGAAATCAGCGCCGCCGCGACGACGAGCGCAGCCAGCACCACGCCGATCACGAAGGAGGGCGCGAGCCACCAGTGCCGCTTGCCGCCCGAAGCCTTGTCCTGGACCGCGCTCATGATTGCCTCAGGCGCGGGTCGATCAGCCCATAGAGCAGTTCGACCGCGAAATTGATCAGGATCGCGAGCCCCGCGAAGAGCATGACGAGATCCTTGACCACGATCAGGTCGTGCTGGGCGATGGCCTGGAAGACGAGCCGCCCCAGCCCCGGCAGCGCGAAGACGTTCTCGATGATGATCGCGCCGGCGATCAGCACCGAGAATTGAAGGCCGAGGATGGTGACGACCGGGATCAGCGCGTTGCGCAGGGCGTGCCGGCGCATCGTCGTGCCTTCGCTCAGTCCCTTGGCGCGGGCCGTGCGGACGAAATCCTCCTGCAGGGTATCGAGCATCGAGGAGCGCGTCACCCGCGCGATGATCGCGGCTTGCGGCAGGGCGAGCGCCAATGCCGGCATCAGGAGGGCTTTCAGCGACACGCCTATTCCCGCCTGCCAGCCCGGAAAGCCGCCGGCCGGCAGCCAGCCGAGCCCGACCGCGAAGACGAGCACGAGCAGGAGGCCGAACCAGAAATTCGGGATGGCGAGCCCGGCCTGAGCGAAGACCATCACGCCGGCATCGGCAAGCCTGCCATGGCGCGAAGCCGCGAGCATGCCGAGCGGGATGCCGATCGCCGTTGCCAAAGCGATCGCCATCAGCGCGAGCGGCAAGGTCACTGCCATACGCTCCGTGATGAGCTGCAGCACCGGCACGCGATAGGTGTAGCTCTGGCCGAGATCGCCGGTGACGAGCCCCCCCAGCCAGATGAAGAAACGCAGCACCGCCGGCTTGTCGAGCCCCATCTCGGTGCGCAACGCGGCCAGCGCCTCGGGCGCGGCATTGAGGCCGAGCGTCACCGCTGCCGGGTCGCCCGGCAGGATCTCGAGCACGACGAAGATCACCAGCGCCGCCGCGAGCAGGGTCAGGCCCAGCGCGACGAGCCGGCGCAGGATGTAGCCGATCACACCCTGCCCCTACCCACCTTGTCATCCCGGACAAGCGGCGAAGCCGCGCCGATCCGGGATCCATGCCGGAGCGATTCCGAGAAAGATTCAGGCATGGATCCCGGGTCTCCCTGCGGTCGCCCGGGATGACCCGGTTGAATCCATGAGGCTGGGTTCACCGCCAACGCAGTTCCGCCAGCGGCGTCACCGGCAGCGGCCAGTCGGTCCACATCCCCTCCAGCGCGGCGTTCGCCACCGTGATCTTCGGCAGGATGAAGAGGAAGCCGTTGACGGCGTCCTGAGCCAGCTTGCGCTGCGCCTGCTTGTAGAGCTCGTTGCGCTCGGCCTCCGGCAGGGTCACCGCGATCTTGGCGATCAGCGCCTTGAAGTCCGGATCCTTGTACTGGAAGTAGTAGCCGTCCCGCGCGTAGATATCGATGTCGAGCGGCTCGGTATGCGCGATGATGCTGAGGTCGTAATCCTTGTTGCGGAAGACGCGCTCCAGCCATTGCGGGAATTCCAGCGGCTCGATCGCCGCGTTGATGCCGACCTGCGAGAGCAGCGCCGCGACGATCTCGCCGGAGCGGCGGGCATAGGAGGGCGGCGGCAGCTTCAGCGTGCAGTTGAAGCCATTCGGGAAGCCGGCCTCCTTGAGCAGAGCCTTGGCCTTGGCGGGATCATAAGGGTAGGTGCCGGTCAGGTCGACATAGGCCGGATGCAGCGGCGAGAAATGGCTGCCGATCAGATTGACGTCGAAACCGTAAACGCCGAGCGCGATGGTCTTGCGGTCGAGCGCATGGGCGATAGCCTGCCTCACCTTCAGATTGTCGAACGGTGGCTTGGCATTGTTGATGCCGAGCACCGTCTCGCCCTCGGTTCCGCCGATCGTGACCTTGAGCTTGGCATCGGCCTTGAGCTGCGGCACGGCCTCCGGCGCCGAGAGATTGGTATGGGCGTCGACATCGCCCGCCCTGAGCGCCGCGACCTGCGCCTGCGGGTCGGACATGAAGCGGAAGGTAGCCTTGGCCAGCGCCGGCTTCTCGCCCCAATAGCTGTCGTTGCGCGCGAGTTCGAGCCGGTCGCCACGGTTCCAGCGTACGAACTTGAACGGGCCGGTGCCGACCGGATTGGTCTTGTTGTTGGCGGCGGTTGCCGGCGCGACGATCACCGCATCGCCCCAGGCGAGGCCGAAGAGGAAATTCGCGGTCGGCTGCTTGAGCTTGATCACCACGGTCGCCGGGTCCGGCGTCGTGATCTCCGCGATCGGCGTGAAAAGCTGGCGCTGGGCGTTGGTCGAGTCAGGCGCCACAGCGCGCTCGAACGAGAATTTCACCTGCTCGGAGGTGAAGGGCGTGTCGTCGTGGAACTTGGCGCCCTGCCGCAGCTTGAAGCGATAGGTGATATTGTCGTCGGCGATCTGCCAGCTCTCGGCAAGGCAGGGCTGCAGCTTGCCGGTCCGGTCGATCTTGACCAGACCCTCGAAGATGTTCTGCAGCGTGACTTCGCGGATCGCCTGCGCGGCGCCGGAGGTCGGATCTAGCGTCGGCGGTTCCAACGTCTGGGCGATGGTCACGCTGTCCTTCGCCTGGGCCAGCGCGACGACGGGAAGCTGCGCCGCCAGCGCTGCCAGTCCCGCCCCTGCCAGGAGTTCACGCCGCGTCGTCATATCCATCGCTCCGGTGCCGTTGCGGCGCGAGGATGACGCGGGAAACCCGGGAAACGCAAGCCCGCTTCCAACGCAATCCCCGTTGGGTAAGAAAGGGCATCTGGCGCACTAGTATACCAGGCAATTGACCCCTGCCTCAGCCGGCTCTAGAGATCGATGCGACCGATGGAGATGCCCATGCTGCTGCACGACGATCGCCTCTTTCCCGCCGATCCGGTGACGCGCGGCATCGCGCGCCGGCTCTTCGCCACGGTTCGCGACCTGCCGATCATCTCGCCGCACGGCCACACCGATCCGCGCTGGTATGCCGAGGACAATGCCTTTCCCGATCCGGCGACCCTTTTCGTCAAGCCGGACCACTATATCTTCCGCATGCTCTATTCGCAGGGCGTCCGACTGGAGCAACTCGGCATCAACAGAAAGGATGGCGGCGAGGTCGAGACCGACCCGCGCAAGATCTGGAAGCTCTTCGCCGACCACTGGCATCTGTTCCGGGGCACGCCGACGCGTCTCTGGTTCGAACACGCGACCTCAACCGTCTTCGGCATCAACGAGCGCCTGACGCCGGAAAGCGCCGACAGGATCTACGACAGGATCGCCGCCAAGCTGGAAGAGCCGGAGCTGCGCCCCCGCGCCCTGTTCAAGCGCTTCAACATCGAGGCGATCAGCACGACCGAAGGCGCGCTCGACGATCTGCGCTGGCACGATAGGGTCCGCGAATCCGGCTGGGACGGCAAGGTCGTCACGGCTTATCGGCCCGACAGCGTCGTCGATCCGGAGTTCGAGGGCTTCGCCGACAATCTCGAAACATTCGGCGAGCTGACGGGTGAGGATATCGGCACCTGGACCGGCTATCTCGCGGCCCATCGCAAGCGGCGCGCCTATTTCAAGGAACGTGGCGCCACTTCCTCCGATCATGGCCACGCCACGGCCCGCACCGTCAATCTCTCGGATGCGGACGCCGAAAAGCTCTACGCCAAGATCCTGAAGGGCAAGGTCTCGGCCAAGGACGCCGACCTGTTCCGCGGCCAGATGCTGACCGAGATGGCGAAGATGAGCCTCGACGACGGGCTGGTTCTCCAGATCCATCCGGGCTCCCACCGCAACCACAACGCAGCTCTGTTCGAGCATTTCGGCCGCGACATGGGCAGCGATATTCCGACGCAGACCAATTACGTGGAAGCGCTGAAACCGCTGCTCGACGCTGTCGGCAACGAGCCGTGCCTCACCGTCATCGCCTTCACCCTCGACGAAACCGCCTATTCGCGCGAGCTCGCTCCCCTCGCCGGGCATTACCCGGCGCTGCGGCTCGGCCCGGGCTGGTGGTTCCTCGATGCTCCCGAAGCGATGCTGCGCTTCCGCGAACTGACGACCGAGACGGCGGGCTTCTACAACACCGTCGGCTTCAACGACGACACCCGCGCCTATCTCTCGATTCCCGCCCGTCACGACGTCGCCCGCCGGGTCGACTGCGCCTATCTCGCCAAGCTCGTTGCCGAGCACCGGCTGGAGGAGGATGAGGCGGCCGAGGTCGCCTATGACCTCGCCTATCGCCTCGCCAAGGAGGCCTACAAGCTGTGACCCGCCTCTCCGCTGCCACGCTCGCCGGCCTGCCGTCCTCGGTCCGCCGTCCGGCCTATGATCGCACCGCGCTGAAAGCCGGCATCGTCCATCTCGGCCTCGGCGCCTTCGCCCGTGGCCACCTCGCCGAATACACCGAGGACGCGCTGGAGCATCGCTTCGGCGCCTGGGGAATTACCGGCGCCAGCCTCCAGCGCCCCGACCAGCGCGACCGGCTGAAGCCGCAGGACGGGCTCTACACGCTGCTCAAGCTCGCCCCGACCGGGCCGGAACTGCGCGTCATCGGCTCGGTGCTCGACGTCCTCGTCGCGCCGGAAAGCCCTTCGGCTCTGATCGCGCGGCTCGCCGCCCCCGAGACCCGCATCGTCTCGCTCACCGTCACCGAGAAGGGCTATTGCCACGATCCCGCGACCGGCAGGCTCAAGGCCGATCATCCCGATATCGTCCACGACCTCGCCAATCCGCAGGCACCGCGCTCGGCGGTAGGTATCCTCGTCGCCGGGCTGAAGGCGCGCCGCGATGCGGGCTTGGGCCCCTTCACCGCGCTCTGCTGCGACAATCTTCCCTCCAACGGCCATGTCCTGCGCGGTCTCGTCCGCGATTTCGCGGCGCTGACCGACGACAAGCTCGCCGCCTGGATCGAGGCCAATGGCGCCTTCCCGGCGACGATGGTCGACCGCATCGTGCCGGCCACGACCGACGCGGACATCGCCGAAGTCGCCCGGCTGATCGGCGCCGACGATGCCGCTCCCGTCATCGGCGAGCCCTTCCGGCAATGGGCGATCGAGGATGTCTTCGCCAACGGCCGCCCGGATTGGCACGAAGTCGGCGCCCAGATGGTCTCCGAGGTCGCGCCCTTCGAGTTCATGAAGCTGCGCATGCTCAACGGCGCCCATTCCTCGCTCGCCTATCTCGGCTATCTCGCCGGGCACGAAACGGTCGCCGAGGCCAGCGGCGATCCCGTCCTCGCCCGCTTCCTTGAGGGCCTTTGGGCCGAGATCATCCCGACCGTGCCGGCCCCGCAAGGCGTCGTGCTCTCGGATTATGCCGAGGCCCTGCTCATCCGCTTCCAGAATCCGGCGATCCGCCACCGCACCTGGCAGATCGCCATGGACGGTTCGCAGAAGCTGCCGCAGCGCCTGCTCGGCACGATCCGCGAGCGCCTGAAGGCCGGCGCCGGAATCGACCATCTCGCACTCGGCGTCGCCGCCTGGATGCGCTACGTCACCGGCATCGACGAGAAGGGCGTTGCCATCGATGTCCGCGATCCGCTTGTCGCGGAGCTGAAGCGCCGCGCCGAGGCCGCCGGACGCGACGCCAAGGTCTTGGTCGAAGCCCTCACCGGCATCGAAGCGATCTTCGGAAGCGACCTTCCGGGCGACCTTCGGTTTACAAAACCGGTGACCGCTCACCTCGCCTCGCTCCTCGACCGGGGCGCGAAGGCGACGGCAGCGAGCCTCGGCTGAACGTCTAGCGTCATGCTCGCCCTTGTGGCGAGCATCCACGTCTTGGACACGACCTTCGACCAGCGAAGACGTGGATGGTCGGGACAGGCCCGACCAAGACGTCGAGCATGGCCGCATGCGGGCGCAAAGCCCCCTTGATCCGCGTTCGCATCCCACGCCACATAGGCGCGATGCTTCGCGCGCTCACTCTTGCGGTCTCGCTCCTCATCGCCGCCACGGGCCTGGCGCAGGAGCCGCCGCGCATCGCCATCCCCAATCTCTGGGACCCGCGCATCCGGCTCGACCGGCCGGAGCCCGGCCCGCCGCGCGTGGTGCGCTTCCTTGCCGATGACGACTATCCGCCCTTTCATTTCGCCGGGCCGGACGGAGCGCTGACCGGCTTCTCGATCGAGCTCGCCCGCGCCACCTGCGAGAAGCTGGCCTGGACCTGTACGATCCAGCCGCGTCGCTTCGATACGCTGGCCGACTCGCTGGCCGAGGGCCGGGGCGACGTGCTCGCCGCTGCGATGAACCTGACGCCGGCCCTGCGCGAGCGCTTCGCCGCGAGCCACCTCTATTTCCGAGCTCCGGCCCGCTTCATCACCACGCGCGGCAATGTCCGCGCCGCGCTTGACGGCGCGGCTCTTCAGGGACGGCGCGTCGCGGTGGTCTCCGGCACGGCACATCAGGCCTTCCTCGAACGGCTCATGCCCTTCGTGCAGCGCCGCGAGAGCGCCAATCTGAATGCCGCGATCGCTGCGCTCCGCAGCGGTGAGGCGGAATATGTCTTCGGCGACGGGGTGGCCTTGTCGCTGGCGCTCGCCGGCAGCGGCGGCGAGTTCGCCTTCTCGGGAGGCCCCTATCTCGAAAGCCGCTATTTCGGCGAGGGCGTCGCCTTCCTGCTGCGCAAGGACGATCCCGCCCTGAAGCGCGCCATCGACTACGCACTGCAGGGCCTCTGGGACGACGGAACCTATGCCCGCCTCTATCTGCGCTTCTTCCCGGTCAGCCCGTATTGACCGAACCACACCTTTGTCATTCCGGGGCGCGCCGCAGGCGTGAGCCCGGAACCCATGACTGGGTGCAACATCTGATGCCCGGTTGCCGATCGCTCACCCAGTCGTGGGTTCCGGGCTCTTCGCTACGCGAAGCCCCGGAATGACAAAGCGGGCTGATATCAGGGCGCGTTGCTGGCCAGCGCCTGCTTCGCCACCGCCGCGAGCCAGCCGGACGCCGCCGGCAGGATTTCGTCGTTGAAGTTGTAGCGGTCGTTATGCAGGTCGCCGCCATTCACCGACGGGCCGTTGCCCATCCAGATATAGCAACCGGGACGCTTCTCCAGGAAATAGGCGAAATCCTCGCCGGTCGTGCTGGCCTTCATGTCGCGCCGAACCGGCAGTCCGGCGGCCTCGCCAGCGGCGGCGGCCATGTCCTCTTCCGCCGGCGTGTTGATCGTGGCGCTGCCATAGGTGAACTCGACCGCTGCCGTCATCTCGAAGGTCGCGGCGATGTTCTCGCCGATACCCTTGAGACGCGAGAGCAGGCGATCGCGCACGGCCGGCACGAAGGTGCGGAACGTGCCCTCGATGAAGACATTGGTCGGAATCTGGTTGGAGGCGAGCCCGCCATGGACCTGGCCGATCGAGACCACCGCCGATTCCATCGGGTCGACATTGCGTGAGACGATCGTCTGCAGCGCCACGATCAGATGCCCCATCGCCACGATCGGGTCATGGGTCTGCTCCGGCAGCGCCGCATGGCCGGCCTTGCCGGTCAGCGTGATCTTGAAGCGCCCGGGCTCGGACATCACCGGCCCGCGATGCACGGCGACGGTGCCGGCCGCGAGTCCCGGCCAGTTATGCAGCGCGAAGACGCGCTCCATCGGGAAGCGCTCCAGCACGCCGTCCTCCAGCATCGCGAGCGCGCCGCCCGTGCCCTCTTCCGCCGGCTGGAAGACGAACTGCACCGTGCCGCTCCAGCCGTCATCGGCCTTGAGCAGCGCGGCTGCGCCGAGCAGTGAGGTGGTGTGCCCGTCATGGCCGCAAGCATGCATCACATTGGGCGTCTTGGATTTGTAGGGGAGATCGTTGACCTCCTGGATCGGCAGCGCGTCCATGTCGGCACGCAGGCCAACGGTCCGCTCGGAGGCGCCCTTCGTCAGCGTAGCGACCACACCGTAGCCGCCGACATTGGCGACGAAGGGCACGCCGAGCTCGGTCAGCTTCTCCTGCACGAAGGCACTGGTCATCTTCTCGTGGCGCCCGAGTTCGGGATGGGCGTGGAGATGTCGTCGCCAGGCGGTCAGCTTGTCGAGCAGGTCGCGGTCCAAGGCGGCATCCTTTCAAAGGCATATTCGAACTGGAAAAAGACGGGGGTGAGCCTATACGGTCATGCCGAGCCGGCAAGGCGCTTTGCGCGAGGGCCGCACCCTCGTTTGCCGCATCTCAAGCGCCTTCTCGCATTGACGGCGGGCTTCGCAATCTGCGAAAGCCCTTCTTCGCTTTTGCGATATGGCTTTTCACTCAGGAGAGGACACCGCCCCTCATGCCCGCCTTCGACGCAGCCCTCGTTGACGCCGCCCAGCGTTCGGCCTCCTGGCCGTTCGAAGAGGCGCGCAAGCTCGTAGCCCGCATCGAGAAATCCGGCAAGAAATCGGTGATCTTCGAAACTGGCTATGGCCCCTCGGGCCTGCCGCATATCGGCACCTTCGGCGAGGTCGCGCGCACCTCGATGGTCCGCCACGCCTTCCAGGTGCTGACCGGCAACACGATCCCGACCCGGCTCGTCGCCTTCTCCGACGACATGGACGGCCTGCGCAAGGTGCCGGACAACGTGCCGAACAAGGAGCTGCTCGCCGCCAATCTCGGCAAGCCGCTGACCGAGGTGCCGGACCCGTTCGGCACGCATGACTCGTTCGGCCGTCACAACAACGCGCGGCTCTGCGCCTTCCTCGACAGCTTCGGCTTCGACTACGAGTTCAAGTCCTCGACCGACTCGTACCGTGCTGGCGAGTTCGACGCGACGCTGCTCAAGATGCTCGCCCGCTACGACGCCATGATGAAGATCATGCTGCCGACGCTGCGCGAGGAGCGGGCCGCGACCTATTCGCCCTTCCTGCCGATCCACCCGAAGACCCGGATCGTCATGCAGGTCCCGATCGACGAGGTCGATGTCGAGGCCGGCACCATCGCGTGGACCGATCCCGACACGAAGGAGCGCTTCGTCTCGCCAGTCACCGGCGGCCATGTGAAGCTGCAATGGAAGCCGGACTGGGCGATGCGCTGGGTCGCGCTCGGCGTCGATTACGAGATGGCCGGCAAGGACCTGATCGACTCGGTCAAGGTCTCCTCGCAGATCGCCCGCGCCCTCGACGGCACGCCGCCGGAGGGCTTCAACTACGAGCTCTTCCTGGACGAGCAGGGCCAGAAGATCTCGAAGTCGAAGGGCAACGGTCTGACCATCGAGGACTGGCTGACCTATGGCCCGCCGGAGAGCCTGGCGCTCTACATGTTCCAGCGCCCGCGCGAGGCCAAAAAGCTCCACTTCGACGTGATCCCGCGCGCGGTCGACGAATACCTCCAGTTCCTCGGCGGCTACGAGAAGCAGGACTGGAAGAACCGCCTCGGCAACCCGGTCTGGCACATCCATGCCGGCAATCCCCCGGCGCCGGAGGTCATCGCCTCGGGCGAAGGCGACAACGCGGTCAGGACGCAGGTCACCTTCGGTCTGCTGATGAACCTCGTGGCCGTCGCGAATTCCGAGGACAAGGCCGTGCTCTGGGGCTTCCTCCAGCGCTATGCGCCGGGCATGTCGCCGGAAACCCATCCGCGCCTCGACGCGCTGGTCGGCTACGCGATCGCCTATTTCCGCGATTTCGTGAAGCCGGCGAAAAACTATCGCCCGGCCGACGAGGTCGAGCGTGACGCCTTCACCAAGCTCGACGCCGCCTTGGCCGCCCTGCCGGCCGATCCGACGCCGGAGATGGTGCAGGACACGGCGCTGGACGTCGCCCGCGCCATCCCGCGCTACCAGAACCTCACCGCCAAGAACGCGACGCCGGAGCGTCCGGGCGTCTCCGGCGACTGGTGGAAGGCGATCTACCAGGTGATGTTCGGTGAGGATCAAGGCCCGCGCTTCGGCTCCTTCGCCGCGATCTACGGCCTGCCCAATACCCGCGCCCTGATCGCCAAAGCGCTGGCCGGTGATCTGGTCAAGGACCACGCCGCCTTCCTGGCGGCACGCAAAGCCGACTGACGAGCTGACGGAGCCTGCCATGACCATTCCCGACGACGCGCTCGCGGCGCTGGCGGAGGTGGTCGGCTCCGGCAGCCTGCGCAGCGGCGAGGCGATCCCCGCCCGCAACCGCAAGGATGCCTCCAGGACGAAAGAGCGCCTGCCGGCCCTCCTCGTCATGCCCAGGACAACCGAGGAGGTCGCCGCGGTGCTGGCGGTCTGCTCGCGGTTCTCGCTGCCCGTCGTCGTCCAGGGCGGCATGACGGGCCTAGCCGGCGGCGCCGCGCCGCAAGCCGGCGAGATCGCGCTCTCGCTCGAGAAGATGACCGGCGTCGAGGAGATCGACCCGGTGACGCGGACGATGACCGTGCTCGCCGGCACGCCGCTCGCGGTCGTGCAGGAGAACGCCGCCGCCGCCGGCTTCCTCTATGGCGTCGATCTCGGTGCGCGCGGGACCTGCTCCATCGGCGGCAATGTCGCGACCAATGCCGGCGGCGTGCAGGTGCTGCGCTACGGCATGACGCGGCGCAATGTGCTCGGCCTCGAAGCGGTGATGGCCGACGGCCGCATCGTCAGCCATCTCAAGAAGGTGGTGAAGAACAATGCCGGCTATGACTGGACGCAGCTCTTCATCGGCAGCGAGGGTACGCTCGGCGTCGTCACCCGCGTGCTGCTCGCCCTGCAGCCGGCGGTGACCGGCACGCAGACCGCGCTCTGCGCCGCCGGCAGCGTCGCCAATGCGCTCGCGGCGCTCAACCGCCTCGAAGCCCGGCTCGGCGGCGGCCTGCTCGCCTTCGAGGCGATGTGGTCGGAATACATGACGGCCGCCATTGAGAAAGTTGGCCTGCCCGCTCCTTTTGCCGAGCAGCCGGAAGTCGTGCTCGTCATCGAGGCCGCGATGGGTCCAGGTAGCGCGGGCGAGGAAACCTTCGCGGAAGCGCTTGCCGAGCTGGCGGAGGAAGGCCTGCTGGACGATGCCCTGATCGCGCAATCAGGCCGCGACCGGCAGCGTTTCTGGGCCTATCGCGAGGCGAATTACGAGTTCTACCGCGAGCTGCCGACCGGCGTGCATTTCGACGTCAGCATCCCCCTGGGCGCGATGGCGGATGCGATCGCCTTGCTGCGCCAACGGGTCAAGGCCCGCAGCAACACGGCCATTCCCATCGTCTTCGGCCATCTCGCCGACAGCAACCTGCATCTCTCGATCCATGACGAGACGGGCGATCTCTCCGGCTTCGCCGATATTGTCTACGAACTGGTCCAGGAAACGCAGGGCAGCATCTCGGCCGAGCACGGCGTCGGCGTGCTGAAGCGGCCCTATCTCGGCATGAGCCGCTCCGATGCCGAACTCGCGCTGATGACGACGCTGAAGCGGACGCTCGACCCCGGCAATATCCTCAATCGCGGACGCATCCTGCCGGCCTGACGGTGCCGGCAGGCTGTAGCGCAAGGCCGCTGGCTCTGCCAGACTCACACGCCGTGACGGATTGGGAGCGGAGCATGATCGACGAGATGACGCCTGACCAAGCCATCGAGCGCGCGATCCGCGCCCGCCGCGCCATCCGCGCCTTCCGGCCCGACCCGGTCGAGCCCGCTCTCGTCCGCCGCCTGATCGATCTCGCGGCTCAGGCGCCTTCCGGCACCAATATGCAGCCCTGGAAGCTCCGGGTGATCGGCCCGCAATCCCGCGCCCGCCTCGAAGCCGCATTGCTCGCCGCGCTCGATGCCGGCGGGCGCTCCGGCGTCGAGGAATACCGCTATTACCCCGCGCAGTTCCGCGAGCCTTATCTCGCCCGCCGCCGCAAGGTGGGCTGGGACCTCTACAGCCTGCTCGGCGTGGTGAGAGGCGATACCGAGGGCATGAAGCGCCAGACCGCCGCAAACCTGCGATTCTTCGATGCGCCGGTCGCGCTGATGCTGACCATCGACCGTGACCTGGAGATCGGCTCCTGGCTCGATCTCGGCATGTTCATCCAGACCCTGCTGATCGCCGCCCAGGGCCATGGCCTCGATTCCTGCCCGCAGGCGATCTTCGCGCAGTTCCACCCGATCGTGCGGCGCGAGCTCGAAATCCCCGAGGACGAGGTCGTGGTCTGTGGCATCGCCATCGGCAAGGCCGATCCCGATGCCCCGGCCAACCGCCTCGTGCCCGAGCGCGAGCCGGTCGAGGGCTTCACCACCTGGCTGGATTGAGGGAAGGCAGGAAGCGCCAGCCATGACCGGGCTTTCCCTTGTCGGAACCACGCTTGTCATTCCGGGGCTTCGCACAGCGAAGAACCCGGAACCCACGACGGGGTGAAACCGTCGACGCCTGATAGCCAGCCGCTCACCCAGTCGTGGGTTCCGGGTTCACGCCTGCGGCGTGCCCCGGAATGACAGTGGTCGTGCCAAGTCGCTGCGATCAGGCGGTAACAGCGCCTAGGCGCCGGTCTGCGCCGCCGCATCCTTCCTGAACAGCTTCACCACCGGCCCGACCAGCCAGTGCATCGCAACGATGGTGAGGCCGCCGACAATCACGCCGAACACGGCCGCCAGCGCCGCCCCGGCCAGCCATTCGCCAGCGCCTGTCAGCGCAGCCGGCAAAGCGCGCCCTGCCGCGACCGCGAGGTCATGGACGCCATGCCCGAGACCGCTGAGGCCATATTCTTCCAGCCCGTGGATGATGATGCCGCCGCCGACCCAGAGCATCGCGGCCGTGCCGACCACGCCGAGCAGATTGAGGAAATGCGGCATGGCGACGACGAGGCCACGTCCGAAAGGCTGCGTCAGCCACGAAAGCGCACGGTCGAGCGCCCCCGCCTCGCCCGGCTCTAACCGCCGCAGGCCGAGCAGGCTCGCCGCTGGCCGCCGGTTCGCGGCGAGCGCCATGCCGGCATCGTCGGCCTTCACGATCAGCGCGACGACGCCATAGACCGCGACGGTGATGCCGATGCCGACGATGGCGAGCACCGCCGCCTTCATCCGGAAGGACTGGTCGGCGACGCCTGCCAGCGTGATCGCCATGATCTCGGCCGACAGGATGAAATCCGTCTTCACCGCGCCCGCGATCTTCTGCTGTTCGAGCGCGGTCGGGTCGCCAACCGCCTCACCGGCCTTGCCTTCGCCATGGGCGCCATGCGGCAAGACCAGTTCGAGAAGCTTCTCGGCGCCTTCGAAGCAGAGGAAGACGCCGCCCGCCATCAGGAGCGGCGTGATCGCCCAAGGCGCGATCAGCGCAAGGATCAGCGCGCCCGGCAGCAGGATGAGGAGCTTGTTGCGCAGCGAGCCCAGCGCGATCCGCCAGATAATCGGCAGTTCGCGGGCCGCCGTGAAACCGACGGCATAGCGCGGCGTCACCGCCGCGTCGTCGATGACGACGCCCGCAGCTTTCGTCCCGGCCTTGCCGGCCTGCGCCACGACATCGTCGACGGAGGACGCCGCGATCTTGGCGATGCCGGCAACGTCGTCCAGCAGCGCGAACAAACCCGAAGCCAAGCGGCTCCCTCCCTATGACTTCGCTGCAACCAAACTAGCTTGCGCTGCGTGAAAAGGGAAAGGCGCCGTCATTCCGGACAAGCCGCAACAGCGGCGCCGATCCGGAATGACGCGTGGGGATGGGGCTCCTCTACCCTTTCAGGCTGGCGAAACCCTTGCCCTCAGTCGCGAGACGCCTGAGTAGCGGCGCCGGCTCCAGCGCCTTGTCGCCGCTCTCGGCAGCCTGCGCCTCCAGCCGCTTCACGATGACGTCGAGCCCGACACTGTCGGCCCAGAACATCGGCCCGCCGCGCCAGGCCGGCCAGTTATAGCCGTTGATCCAGACGATATCGATGTCGCCCGGCCGCGCCGCGATACCCTCTTCCAGGATGCGCGCGCCCTCATTGACCATCGGGTCGAGCAGTCGCGCCAGGATTTCGTCCTGCGTGAAGGCCCGCCGGGTCACGCCCTGCTCAGCCGAGATGCGGGCGATCAGCGCCTCGACCTCGGGGCAGCGCTGTCCGGCGCGCGCGCCCTGCGGATAGAGATAGTAGCCGCGCCCGGTCTTCTGGCCGAACCAGCCGGCCTCGCAGATCGCATCGGCCACGGCGGCCTTGAGGCCGCGTGCCTTGCGCGAGCGCCAGCCGATATCGTTGCCGGCGAGATCGGCCATGGCGAAGGGACCCATCTTGAAGCCGAAGCCGACCAGCGCGGCATCGACCTCATGCGGCAACGCGCCAGCGACCAGCAGGCGCTCGGCGGCGCGGGTGCGCTGCTCCAGCATGCGATTGCCGACGAACCCGAAGCCGTTGCCGACCACGACTGGAACCTTGCCGAGCTTCCGACCGAGCGCGACGGCGGTCGCAATCGCATCGTCGGCCGCCCCCTTCGGGCGAACGATCTCCAAGAGCTTCATGACATTGGCCGGGCTGAAGAAATGCATGCCGATCACGTCCTGCGGGCGCTTCGTCGCCGCCGCGATCGTGGGCACGTCGAGATAGGAGGTGTTGCTGGCAAGGATCGCGCCGGGCTTCGCCACCTTGTCGAGCTCGCCGAAGATCTGCTGCTTGACGCCCATTTCCTCGAACGCCGCCTCGACGACGATATCGGCTCCCGTTGCAGCCGCGAGGCCGACCGCCGGCTTGATCAGCGCCATGCGGCCGGCCTTGGCCTCCGGCGTCAGGGACCCCCTGGAAACCGAGATATCGTAGATCGCGCCGATGCGGTTGATGCCGTTGTCGAGCGCAGCCTTGGCCGTCTCGATCAGGGTCACCGGGATGCCGGCATTGGCAAAGCACATCGCGATGCCGCCGCCCATCGTGCCGGCGCCGATCACGGCGGCGCTGGCGATTTCCCGCGGCTTCACCTCCGGGCCGATGCCAGGCACCTTCGCAATCTCGCGCTCGGCGAAGAAGACATGGCGCAGAGCCTTCGAGCGCTCGTCGACGAGCAGCGACAGGAAGAGCCTGCGCTCGACAGCGGCTCCCTCGGCGAAAGAAAGCGTGAAGCTCGCGCGCACGGCCTCGACCAAAGCCGGCACGTTCGGCATGCCCTCGGCCTTCTTCACCGCATCCTTCGCCAGGACCTCGAAGGCCTCGCGATCGGCCTCGGTCAATTCGCCGGTCGTCTCGCTCGTGACCGGGCAGCGCCCTTCCGCGGCCATCCCTTCGGCCAGCCGGATCGCGGCGGCCACGAGATCGCTGGAGACGACCTCGTCGAGGAGCCCGTATTCGAGTGCTTTGCCGGCCGAAATCGGCTCGCCCGAGAGCATCATCGGGAAGGCCTTGGCCGCCCCGATCAGACGCGGCAGGCGCTGGGTGCCGCCGGCGCCGGGTATGAGCCCGAGCTTGATCTCGGGCAGGCCGAGCTGCGCCGCCGGCAGCGCGACGCGCCCGTGGCAGGCGAGCGCGACCTCCAGCCCGCCGCCCAGCGCCACGCCCTGGATCGCCGCGACGACCGGCTTGTTCGAGTCCTCGATCGCGTCGAGCACATCCGGCAGGTTGGGCGGAGCCGGCGGCTTACCGAACTCGCTGATATCGGCGCCAGCAATGAAGGCCTTGCCGGCGGAGGCGATCACGATCGCGACCACGGCAGCATCGGCATTGGCCTGCTTGATAGCGCTCGCCAGCCCTTCGCGGACGGCGGCGCCCAGCGCATTCACCGGCGGATTGTCGATGGTGGCGATCGCGACCTTGCCGCGCACCTCGAGCTGAACCTTCGTCATCGACGTCTCCGCAATCCCTGTCCTGCGCCCGACTCGCAGCCAAGGCAGTGAAGGCGCTATAGCATCGGACCGAAAAGTGGATTCCACTTTTCGGAAAAATCCGGTGCGATGCCAAATTGATAGATCATCGTTATCGCGTCCAGCCGGACGCGCGATGATCTCGGCAGGCAAGGGAGAATCCGGCCCGCGCGATGTCAAGCGCCAGGCGGCAACGAAAGGCGCATCCGGCCTCGCTTGACCCCCGGCGAAGGCCCATGCGATCCCGGCACGGCAATCAGGGAGCGGACCGATGAGCGAAGTGCTGAGCGAAACCGTCGCGGCCGGCGTGGTGCAGATCACCATGAACCGGCCGGAGCGCAAGAACGCGCTCGACCGCGCGAGCTATGCCGGCTTGATCGCCGCGATCACCGCCGCCGAGGCCGACGCCTCGATCCGCGCGATCCTGCTGACGGGCGCCGGCGGCACCTTCACCAGCGGCAACGACATCAAGGATTTCGCCATGGCCGCCGCGGCGGGCGAAGGCCCGCGCGTCGCCATCGATTTTCTCGAGGCGATCTCGACCGCGAGGAAGCCGATCGTCGCGGCGGTCGAGGGCTTCGCGGTCGGCATCGGCACGACGATGCTGCTGCATTGCGACCTCGCCTTCGCCGCCCGCTCGGCGACCTTCCGCCTGCCCTTCGTCACGCTCGGTCTCTGCCCCGAAGGCGGATCGAGCTATCTGCTGCCGCTCGTCGCCGGCTCGAAGAAGGCCGCTGAACTGCTGATGCTGGGCGAGGCCTTCAATGCCGAGACCGCTGCCGCAGCCGGCCTCGTCAACGCCGTCACCGAGGACGGCACGGCGCTGGAAGCCGGCCTCGCCAAGGCGAAGGTGCTTGCCGCGCTGCCGCCGGAATCGCTCGCCCTGACCAAGATGCTGCTGAAGCGTGGCTCGGCCCAGGCCGTGGCCGAGACCATCGCGACCGAAGCCCGCCATTTCGGCGAGCGCCTGAAGTCGCCGGAGGCGATGGCCGCCTTCATGGCCTTCCTGAAGAAATGAGGTGGTGGCGGCCCTCAGGCCGCCACCACCTGGCGCCGGCTCTTCAGCCAGTCACGCGTCCAGGCGAAGACCGGCCAGAGCAGCGCCGTGAAGGTCATCGCCGCCAGCACGGACGAGACCGGCCGGTCGAAGAAGGGCAGCACCGACCCGTCGGACTTGATCAGCGAGGTCACGAAATTCTGCTCCACCATCGTGCCCATGACGATGCCGAGCACCATCGCCGCGACCGGATAGCCGTTCTTCTCCATCACGAAGCCGAATACGCCGAAGAAAGCGACGCACCAGACGGCGAACAGGTTGTTGCCCGCCGTGGCGAAGGCGCCGACCGCGCAGAAGATCATGATCACCGGCATCACCGCCGAGCGCGGCGCCCCGACCACCTTGCTCGCCAGCCGGATCATGATGATGCCGAAGGGGATCATGATGATGTTGCCGAGGATGAAGATGATGTAGAGCGCGTACATGCTCTCGGCCTGGCTGGTGAACAGTGTCGGCCCGGGATTCAGCCCCTTCATGTAGAGCACGCCGATGGCGATCGCGGTGATCGTGTCGCCGGGGATGCCGAAGAGCAGCGCCGGCACCCAGCCCGAGGCGAGCGAGGCGTTGTTGGAGGCGCCGGCCTCGATCAAGCCTTCCGGATGGCCCGTGCCGAACTTCTCCGGCGTCTTCGAGAAGCGCTTGGCCATGGCATAGCTGACCCAGGCGGCCATGTCGGCACCGGCGCCGGGCAATACGCCGATGATGATGCCGACGATGTTCCCGCGCGTCTGCTGCTTGGGATACTCCTTGGTGAGCTTCCACTGCCCCTTGAGGATCGAGCCGAGCTTGCGGTTCTCGATCTTCGGCGGATCGCGTTCGGTCAGGGAGCGCATCACCTCGGCCAGCGCGAAGACGCCGACCAGCGCCGGGATGACCTCGATGCCGCCCAGCAGGTTGGTAGAGCCGAAGGTGAAGCGCGGCACGCCGCCGGGGTTGTCGATACCGATGCAGGTGATCAGCAGGCCGAGCAGCATCGCCGCGATCGCCTTGATCGGCGAGGAGCGCGCCACCAGTGTCGAGCACATCAGGCCGAGCATGGCGAGCCAGAAATTCTCGTAGGTCGAGAAGGACAGGGCCATCTCGGCCAGAAGCGGCGCTATCAGCATCAGCGAGAGCGTGCCGGCGATGCCGCCCAGCGCCGAGAACCACAGGCAGATGCCGAGCGCCGTCTCCGCCTGGCCCTTGCGCGTCATCGCATAGGCTTCGTCGGTATAGGCGGCCGAGGCCGGCGTGCCGGGAATGCGCAGGAGGCAGCCCGGAATGTCGCCGGAGAAGATCGCCATGGCGGAAGCCGTGATGATCGTCGCGATCGCTGCGATCGGCGAGAGGTAGAAGGTGACCGGCACGAGCAGCGCCGTCGCCATGGTGGCGGAAAGGCCGGGCAGCGCGCCGACCGTCAGCCCGTAAAACGCGGACGCCACAATGGCGATCATCACGTCGAATTGGAAAACCAGCCCGAAGGCCTTGATGACGGTATCCATCGTCAGGCCTCGCTCACCAGGGGAAGGGCAGAATGCCGCCGGGCAAAGGCACGCGCAGCAGCTTCAGGAAGATCAGGTTGATCGCGAAGGGCGCGATGATCGCGAGCGGCACCGCAAGCTTCGGCTTGGCGCCGAAGGCCAGACTGCAGAGCAGCACCATGATCGCCGTCGTCGGCAGGAAGCCCAGCGTTTCCGAGGCGAGCGCATAGAAGGCGAGCAAGGCCGGCGGCAGCAAGGCCAGCCAGTTGCGCCAGGCCGGCACCGGCGCGAGTTCCTCGGGTGTTGCGTGGCTGACCACGTCAGCCTCGGCGACCTCCTCGAAATGGCGACCGATCCCGAAGACGATCAGGCCGCCGCAGAGCGCAAGCCCGGCGCCGACGACCATCGGAAAGGCGGAAGGGCCGACCTGCTGGCCAGGCACCGGCGGCAGTTTCGAGCCGTAGAAGAAAGCGACGGCTCCAAGCGCGGCAATCGCTGAGCCGGTAATGCGGTCGGATAGTTGCAAGGGCGCAACCTCCCTGAACGATCAGATCATGACGAGACGAAAACGCCGGGAGCTTTCTGCTCCCGGCGCTCGGCGTTTCCGGCCGTTCAGCCCTTGGCGAGGCCTGCCGCCTTCATGGCGGAGGCCATGGAGGTGTCGCTCGCCGCCATGAAGTCGGCGAAGCCCTTGCCGTCTGCGAACTTCATGCCGAAGCCGCGGGAGTTCATGAAGTCCTGGTAGTCCTTCGAATCGAAGGCCTTCTTCAGCGCCGCCGTCAGCTTGGCCGCGATCTCGGGCGGCAGGCCCTTCGGCGCGCCGATGCCGCGCCAGGCGCCGATCGAGTAGTTGATGCCGAGCGTCTCGTTGAGCGTCGGCACGTCCTTGAACTGCGGGTTGCGCGCGCTCGCCATGATCGCCAGCGATTTGGCCTTGCCGGCATCGATCATCGCCCGCGCCTCGGGCACCGAGCAGGTCACGATATCGATGCCACCGGCCGCCAGATCCTGCATGCCGGGCGCCGCGCCGTTCGACGGCACCCAGGCGACATGATCGGGCTTCAGGCCCATCGCCACGAGCCAGCCGATGAGGGCGAGATGCCAGATGCCGCCCTGGCCGGTGCCGGACGCCTTGAGCTTGCCGGGAGGTGCGGCCTTGATCGCATCGGCCAGCGCCTTGATGTCCTTGTAGGGGCCGGCGGTCGAAACCTGCACGCCCGGAGGGTCCTCGTTCATCAGCGCGAGCGAGGTATAGCTCGTCGATTTCAGGTCGGTCAGGCCCTGATGATGCATCATGGCGATCTCGACCGTCAGCATGCCGATATTGTAGCCGTCCGGCGCGGCCGTCGCGATGGCCGAATGGCCGACCACGCCGGAACCGCCGGTGCGGTTGACGACGTTGACCGGCTGGCCGAGGTCCTTTTCCAGGAGCTGCGCGACGATGCGCGCGGTCGCATCGGTACCACCGCCCGCGCCCCATGGGCAGACCATGGTGATCGGTCGCGAGGGGTAGTTCGCCTGCGCGATGGCGGGCGCCGCGATCAGGCTCGCGCCGGCTGCGGCCGCGCCCTTGAGCACAGTTCGTCTGTCGATGAAATCGGTCATTCCCCAGTTCCTCCCGTTAAATCGATTTAGTGTCCGGGCGCTCCTCGTCCACGACGGGGCTCCCTTGATATGACGGGCGTCATCTGAGCCGATCGCGCGGCCAGTGACAACCCTCATTTTGGCCGAGGCTACAGCCCGCAGATGATGGGCTGGACGGCGCTCGAAACCCGCTCGACCACCGCGCCCGTGCTGAGCTCTGCCCCGGCCGCTGCCGGCGGCAGCACGACGCCGGCCTTGCCGAGCACCGCCTGGATTGCGGCCGCGTCGGCGAAGCCATAACTGCGCTGCGGCGCGACACCGGCGATCAGGATCTTGTCGGAAGGGTTGTCGGTGACGATGCCGACGAGCCGCCCCTGCCGGTCGAAGGCCGGTGCGCCCGCCTGCCCCGGCTGGAGCGGCGCCTTGAGCGCCGGTTTGCCGCCGGCCTGCACACCCTGCCCGGGCAGGGCGACGGCGGCCCGCTTGCCGGCATCGTTGCCATAGGCCACCAGCACCAGCGCCTCGGAAGCGCCCGCGGCTTCGCTGCGCAGGCCCGGCGGCTTCGCCGCGCCCGTGCCCTCCAGATCGAGCAGCACGAGGCCACTCGCATCATCCTTCAGGCGCAGCTTGGCGTTGCGACTGCCGACGCGCAAGGTCCGGCAGTTATCGACCGCCGACGACGCGCTGAGCGCCACTCGCTCGTTGAGCGCCAGCGCGACGCCGTAGCGCTCATTCGTACGGGCAGCCGGCGCCAGCAACGACGACAATCCCGAGGACGGGCTGGCGGTGGCACCGGCGACCGCCGCAGGCTGGGCCGGAACCGCCCCGGTCGGGAAGGGCTCGAAGCTCGCCGCGATCGCGATGACCAGCTTGTCGACGCTCGGCGCCAGCGCCTTGTCATAGCCGATCGAGAAACCGCGCAGGCCCTGCGGCCCGGCCGAAAGCCGGCGATAGAATCGGCCGGTCGGCGTCTCGCCGGTGACGACGAAGAAATCCGGCCGCAGCAGCTTGTAGGTGATCTTGCGCGGGCTGTTCGGGCTGACGGTGATCGCCTTCTCGAAGATCGCCGCGAGGTCCTCGCCGCCCGGCGGGGTGGTCGAGGTGTCGAGCGTCACCTTCTGGTCGGCGCTTTGCCAGCGGCTGCCGCCGGATGGCGTCACGTCGCGCTTCGGCAGCAGCTTCTGGGGGATACCGATCTGCACCCCGGTCTTGTCGTCGGCCAGCAGCTTGAACCCAGCCGCATCGCGCGCCGCCTGTGCGGCCTTCGCCAACGCCGCCCGCTCGGCCGGCGGCAGCAACCCGTCGGCCGGGCCGCGTGTGCCCTTGAAGGCATTGATCGCGCGGAAGGTCAGCGGCCCATAGGAGCCGGAAACCGCGCCGTTGAACTGCCCGGCCCAGATCAGGTCGTTCTGGATCGCCTTGCGCTCGGCCTCGGGCAGCGCCTCGAACCCGGCCTGCGCCGCCGCCATCTGCGGCGAGGGGCCGGCTGTCGGAGCAGGTGCCTGCGCACCCGCAAGCGACGGGACCAGCAGGGCGAGCGCCACGGCGGCACTGCGGAGCAGCGTGTTTCGCGGGGTATGGAGGAGGGCGCGCGGCATGGGTCTCGTCCTTGAGAACGGGCGAAGCGGCTGCATTGAGCGTCAGAACGCGCCGCGCCGCAACCATGGCGAACGACTCCCGTAACGGGATCTCCTAACCTTGCACGACCTGCATTCGCATGACTTGAACGCGCGCGGCACGGTGATAGCCTGCCGGCCCCGTCTCACGCCGTCATCGGCCTGAAGCCATGCCCGCTGATCCTTGGCTGGCCGATCGACGAAGAGGACCGACGATGACCCTGCTTTCCCGTCTCGCGCTCGCCCTCTCGCTCACGCTGGCGGCGGCCCCCGCCTTGGCCCAGAAGGCTTATGTCCGCAATGACCTGCTGGCCGACGGACAGCGCCTTGAAGAGCGCCTGAAGCGCGAGGTCGCGGCCGGGAACCGCTCGGCGGCGGATGCCATTCGCGCGGGCGAGATCGCGCTCGGGCGCGGCGATGCCCGCTCCGCCCTGCCCCAGGCCAATGCCGCGGTCGTCGCCGATTCCGGCAATGCCGCCGGCTGGCGCCTGATGGCGCGCGCCGCCAATGCGATCGAGCCGCGCGATTATCGCGAGCGCTGGGAACTGCGCGAGCGCGCCGTCGCCGCCGCCTATCTCGCCTATCAGCGCTCGAGCAACCGCAATGACGAGGCCGCCTCGCTCGGCGTGCTCGCCCGCACCTTCGAGAAGAACGAGCTCTGGCGCCCGGCGCTGACCACCTATCGGCTCAGCCTCGACCTCGCCGCCAATCCCACCCTACAGAGCTCCTATGAGAGCCTGCGCGAAAAGCGCGGTTTTCGCCTGATCTCCAACAAGACGGATTCCGACGCCGCCTCCCCGCGCGCCTGCTTCGAGTTCTCGGAAGCCCTGGCCCGCGGCCGCGTCGATTTCGCGCCTTATGTGGCGATTTCCGGCGGCAAGGGCGATTTCGCCGTCAGCGCCGAAGATCGCCAGATCTGCGTCGACGGCCTCAAGCATGGCGAGCGCTATGCCATCGTCATCCGGCAGGGCGTGCCCTCGGCCATCCCCGACGAGACGCTGCTGAAATCGGCCGATTACGAGATCTATGTCCGCGACCGCACCCCCTCGGTGCGCTTCACCGGCAAGAACTACGTGCTGCCGCGCACCGGCCAGCAGGGCATTCCGGTGGTTTCGGTCAATTCCGGCAAGCTCGATCTCGAGGTCATGCGGATCGGCGACCGCAACCTGATCAACTCCGTCCATTCCGAGGATTTCCTCAGCCAGATCGGCTCCTATTCCGCCCGGCAGATTTCCAGCGACAAGGGCCAGACCGTCTGGACCGGCACGATGGACGTGAAGTCCGAGCAGAACCAGGACGTGATCACCGCCTTCCCGGTCACGGAGGCGGTCGGCAGCCTCAAGCCCGGCGTCTATGTGATGTTCGCCAAGCCCTCGGGCGGGCCCGCCGCAGCAGCGCCCAGCGACGACGGCGATTCCTATGATGATGGTTCGACCCGGGCGACGCAGTGGTTCGTCGTCTCCGATCTCGGCCTGACCTCCTTCACCGGGCCGGACGGCGTGCATGTGCTTGCCCGCTCGCTCGCCGACGCCAAGCCGATCGCCAATGCGACCTTGAGCCTGATCGCCCGCAACAACGAGGTGCTCGGCACGGCGAAGACCGACGGCAACGGCTATGCCCGCTTCGATGCCGGCCTCGGCAAGGGCCAGGGCGGCAATGCGCCCGGCCTCGTCACCGCCTCGCTCGCCGAGGATTACGGCTTCCTCGACCTCAAGCAGACCGCCTTCGACCTCTCGGACCGCGGCGTGAAGGGCCGAGTAGCCCCCGCCGGGCTCGACGCCTATCTCTACACCGAGCGCGGCGTCTATCGTTCGGGCGAGACGATCTATCTGACGTCACTGCTGCGCGACGCCAAGGGTGCTGCCGTCACCGGCCTGCCGCTGACCATCGTCGTTAAGCGCCCGGATGGCGTCGAATATCGCCGCCGGCAGGTCGAGGACCAAGGCGCGGGCGGCCGCGCCCATTCGATCCAGCTCGTCTCAGGCTCCGCGACCGGCACTTGGCGCGTCCTCGCCTACTCCGACCCGAAGGGCCAGGCGATCGGCGAGACCTCCTTCCTTGTCGAGGATTACGTGCCCGAGCGGCTGGAGCTGACGCTGACGCCGAAGGCGCCGCTGCTCCAGGCCGGCCAGCCGGCCGAGCTCGATGTCAACGCGCGCTATCTCTACGGCGCACCCGGCTCCGAGCTCGACGTCACCGGCTCGATGACCATCCGCGCTGCCGATGCCAGCGCCATCCCCGGCTTCAAGGACTATCAGGTCGGCCTCACCGACGAAGCCTTCGAGCCGATCCAGAGCGAGTTCGAGGAGAGCACCACGACCGACGCTGCCGGCAAGGCGACGATCTCGAACCCCGTCCAACAGGCCGACACCAACCGCCCGCTCGAAGTCGAGATGACCGTGCGCGTCGGCGAGCCCGGCGGGCGCGCCATCGCCCGCTCCGTCACCTTGCCGATCGTGCCCAAGGGCGCCGCCATCGGCGTGAAGAAGCTGTTCCGCGACGGCGATCTCGGCAACGGCCAGACCGCCAATTTCGAAGTCATCATGGCGACCGGCGACGGCAAGCGCCTCGCTCGGCCTGGCGTCAAATGGGTGCTGTCGAAGGTCCGCCGCAACTATCAGTGGTTCTTCCAGGACGGCCGCTGGAACTATGAGGGCGTCAAGACCACCCGCCGCGTCGCCGATGGCGAGATCGCGGTGGCGGAAGCGGCCGGCGCGAAGATCGCCGCGCCCGTCGAATGGGGCAATTACCGGCTCGATGTGACCTCGGATGGCAACGAGGCGGCCGAGACCTCGGTCTCCTTCAGCGTCGGCTATGAGAGCGACAAGACCGCCGATACGCCTGACGTGCTCGATGTAGCGCTCGACAAGGCTTCCTACGCCGATGGCGAAAGCCTGCAGGTCCGCCTCTCGCCGCGCTTCGCCGGCAAGGCGACGCTCGCCGTCGTCACCGACAAGGTCGCGGATATCCGCATCATCGACATCACGGAGGGCGGCACTTCGGCCAGCATTCCCGTGAAGGCCGAATGGGGCGCCAGCGCCTATCTCGTCGTGCTCGCCCATCGCCCGATGGACGCCGCCGCCAAGCGCCTGCCCGGCCGCGCCATCGGCCTCTCCTGGTTCCAGATCGGCAAGGAGACGCGCACGCTCGCGCTCGACCTCGGCGCGCCCAAGCTGGTGCGCCCGCTCACGACGCTGTCGCTCCCGGTCAAGGTCACCGGCATGAAGGCCGGCGAAGAGGCCTATGTCACGCTCGCCGCTGTCGATATCGGCATCCTCAACCTCACCCGCTACGAGAGCCCCGACCCGAGCAAGTTCTTCTTCGGCCAGCGCCAGCTCGGCCATGACCTGCGCGATCTCTACGGCTACCTGATCGACGGCATGCAGGGCACGCGCGGTGCGATCCGCACCGGCGGCGACGCCGCGCCCAAGATGGACGGCGAGAAGCCGACGCAGGAGCCGCTCGCCCGCTATTCCGGCGTGGTCAAGGTCGGGGCCGACGGCACCGCGAAGATCGATTTCGACATGCCGGCCTTCAACGGCTCCGTCCGCGTCATGAGCGTCGCCTGGTCGGCCGGCCGCACCGGCCAGGCCAGCGCCGATGTGATCATCCGCGATCAGATCGTCGCCCAGGCGACGCTGCCACGCTTCCTCGCCATCGGTGACCAGTCGCGGTTCCATCTCCAGGTCGACAATGTCGAGGGTCCCGCCGGTTCCTACACCGTCGATCTCGACGTGAAGGGTCCGGTGCTGGTCGCAGCCGACGCCACCCGCCGCACCATGCAGATGGGTGCCGGCGCCAAGACGCAGATGACGATTCCCGTCACCGCCGCAGGGCTCGGCCGCGCCGAATTCGACGTGCGCGTCTCCGGCCCGAACGGGCTCAGTACGGTGCAGAATCTCGCCGTGCGCGTGCAGCCTTCGGCCGCGACGATCGCGCGCCGCATCGTCCGCGCCATCCCCGGCAATGGCGGGGCGATCACCGTGTCGTCGGACCTTCTGGCTGATCTCGTGCCGAATTCCGGGCAGGTCTCTGTGACGGTCTCGCCCTTCGGCTCGCTCGACGTGCCCGGCCTGCTCAAGGCGCTCGACCGCTATCCCTATGGCTGCACCGAGCAGACCGTCTCGCGCGCCTTGCCGCTGCTCGCGGTCAACCAGCTCGCCTCGCTGGAGCAGCTCGCGCTCGACGACAAGGCCGATGAGCGCGTCGTCAACGCAATCGAGCGCGTGCTGGCGCGCCAGGGCGGCAACGGCTCCTTCGGCCTCTGGAGCGTCGGCGGCGACGATCTCTGGCTCGACGCCTTCGTCACCGACTTCCTGACGCGGGCCCGCGAGAAGCAGTTCGCGGTGCCGCAGATCGCCTTCAATCTCGCGCTCGACCGTCTGCGCAATCAGGTCGTCAACACCAGCGAGATCAACAAGGAAGAGGCGGCCGGCATCGCCTATGCGCTCTATGTGCTGGCCCGCAACGGCCGGCCGGTGATGGGCGACCTGCGCTATCTCGCCGACAACAAGCTCGGCGATTTCGCGACGCCGCTCGCCCGCGCCCAGATCGGCGCCGCGCTCTCGGCGCTGGGCGATCGCGGCCGCGGCCGCGCCGCCTTCGGCAGCGCGCTCGGGCTGCTCCAGCAGGCGAGCGATGACGGCCTCTCGCGGCCGGATTACGGCTCCCGCCTGCGTGACGGCGCCGGCGTGCTCGCCCTGATCGCGGAAGCCAATGGCGAGCGCGCCGATATCAGCCGCGCCGTCTCGATCGTCGACGCCACCCGCAACAGCGCCCGCTACAACTACACCTCGACGCAAGAGCAGATGTGGATGGTGCTGGCGGCGCAGGCCATGGCGAAGGACGCCGAGGGCATGACGCTGACGGTCGACGGTGCCGCCCGCAAGGGCGCGCTCTACCGCACGCTCTCGGCCGAGGCGCTGGAGGCGAAGTCCCTGACCATCGCCAATCCCAGCGCGGGCAATGCCCAGGCGGTGATCACCGTCGCCGGCATCCCGACCGCGCCAGAGCCTGCGCTGAACCAGGGCTTCGGGCTGGAACGCGTCATCTACACGATGAAGGGCGAGAAGGCCGATCCGGCCCGCCTGCGCCAGAACGAGCGCTATGTCGTGGCGCTGACCGTGACGGAGGCCGCGCCGCGCTATGGCCGTCTGCTGCTGGTCGATCCGGTCCCGGCCGGACTTGAGATCGAAAACGCCAACCTGACGGAAGGTGCCTCGGTCGCGGGTCTCGACTGGCTCAAGCAGGAGATCTACCCGGTCCATACCGAGTCGCGCGACGACCGCTATGTCGCGGCCTTCGAGCGCTCGGGTTCGAAGAGCGACAAGCTCTCCTACACCGTCGCCTATATCGCGCGCGCCGTCTCGCCCGGCCGCTATGTCTCGCCCGCCGCCGTGATCGAAGACATGTACCGGCCGGATCGCTTCGGCCGGACGGGCTTCGGCGCGGTGGAGATCACCTCGGCACGGTGATGGATGCGCAGCGCGAAAAGACGAGCGCATCGGAGCCCCCTCTCCCCTCGGGGGAGAGGGATGGGGTGAGGGCCGGCGCGGCGCTTGATCGTTTGCCCGTCCGTCTAGCCGCCCTCATCCGTCAGCGCTTCGCGCTGCCACCTTCTCCCCCGAGGGGAGAAGGGAGGGCCCCGCGCCACTTCCGCAAACTGAAGATCGCGACCGGCGCTCTCGCCGTCTCGGCTATCGCCGCAACAACAGCACTCGCCCTCTACGCCCGCTCCCTGCCCCCACTCGACCTCGCGGCCGCAGCCGACCGCTCGACCGTCGTGCTCGACCGCGAGGGCAAGCTCCTGCGCCCCTTCCTCACCGCCGACGGACGCTGGAAGCTCCCCGTCACATCAGAGGATGTCGATCCGCGCTATCTCGCCATGCTCAAGGCCTTCGAGGACAAGCGCTTCGACCAACACCGCGGCATCGACCCGCTCGGCATGCTGCGCGCCGCCGGCCAGATGCTGCTGAATGGCCGCGTCGTCTCCGGCGGCTCGACCTTGACCATGCAGGTCGCGCGCCTGCTCGAACCGCGCGAGGAGCGCACGCTTGCCGCCAAGCTCCGGCAGGGCGTGCGCGCAGTCGAGCTGGAGCAGCGCTTCGACAAGGCCCGCATTCTCGACCTCTACCTCACCCTCGCCCCCTTCGGCGGCAATCTCGAAGGCGTGCGCGCCGCGAGCTTTGCCTATTTCGGCAAGGAGCCGAAGCGGCTCTCGACCGCCGAGGCCGCGCTGCTCGTCGCGCTCCCGCAATCGCCCGAGACACGCCGGCCGGACCGCTTCGTCGAGGCCGCCCGCAAGGCGCGCGAGCGCGTGCTGGAACGGGTCGAGCAGGCCGGTCTCGCCACATCAGACGAGGTCGCCGCAGCCCGCAACGAGCCGACCCCGACCGCGCGCCGCCCTTTCCCGAATCTCAGCCCCCATATCGCCGAGCAGGCGGTGGCAGAGGCGCCAGCCGAGCGCGTCCAGAAGCTCTCGCTCGATGCACGCCTGCAAACGGCTCTCGAAGGGCTCGCCCGCGAGCGCAGCTTAGGCCTCGCACCACAGGTCTCGATTGCGATCCTCGCCATCGACAACGAGACCGGCGAGATCCGCGCCTCGGTCGGCGGCGTCGATTACTTCGCGACGGAACGCGCCGGCGCGCTCGACCTGACGCGCGCGCTGCGCTCGCCCGGCTCGGCGCTGAAACCCTTCATCTACGCGCTCGCCTTCGACAACGGCATCGCCCATCCCGAGACGATGCTGGAGGACCGGCCGGCGCGCTACGGCATCTATATCCCCGAAAATTTCGACATGACTTTCCAGGGCATGGTCAGCGCGCGAAAAGCGCTCCAGCTCTCGCTCAATGTGCCTGCCGTCGAATTGCTCTCGGCGCTCGGCCCGCAGCGCTTCCTGTCGCGCCTGCGTGATGCCGGCGTCGCCATCGCCATGCCCAGGGATAGCGGCGCGCCCGGCCTCGCAGTGGGTCTCGGTGGCCTCGGCATCACCTTGCAGGACCTGACCCGCGCCTATGTCGGGCTGGCGCGCGGCGGCGAGATGCTGCCGCTGCGCTTCCGCCAGCAGGCGACGCAAACCGGTCCAGCCCCGCGCCTCGTCGATCCCGTTGCCGCCTGGTATGTCGCCGATACCTTGCTCGGCGCGCCGCCGCCGCTGAACGCCGTGCCCGGCCGCATCGCCTACAAGACCGGCACCTCATACGGCTATCGCGATGCCTGGGCCGTGGGCTTCGACCGCAAGCACACGATCGGCGTCTGGGTTGGCCGGGCCGATAACGGCGCCGTGCCTGGCCTCGTCGGGCGCACGGTCGCCGCGCCGATCCTGTTCGACGCCTTCGCCCGGCTCGGCATCGATCCGCGCCCCTTCCCGCAACCTGCTGACGCGATCGTCGCCAGCACCGGCCACCTACCGCCGCCGCTCAGGCATCTCCGGCAGGACGTGCCCAAGACCGTGACCGCGATGACGACGCCTGCGCTCAAGCTCGCCTTCCCACCGGACGGCGCCCGCATCGACCTCTCCGCCGCCGCGCTCGACGGCTATGGCCGGCTCAACCTCAAGGCCGCGGGTGGCTCGCCGCCCTATACCTGGCTGGTCGACGGCACGCCGGTGACCGAGCCGCAGCGCCGCCGCGAGACGCAATGGCAGCCGCCCGGCAAGGGCTTCATGCGGATTTCAGTGATCGACGCGACCGGGGCGAGCGAAAGCGTGTCGGTGCGGCTGCAGTAGCGCCCCGCGCGTCATCCCGCACGCGCTGCGGCACGAAGTGCTGCGGCGCAGATGCGGGACCGTTCTCAGGAGAAAGCGCCGCTCCTGTGCAGGGAGCGCCCTTTCGTTTGAAGGGCGCCCTCTCGTCACGCGGTCCCGTGTCTGCGCAGCAGCACTTCGTGCCGCAGCGCGCACGGGATGACAGCGGGTGTCGATTACTCCGCCGGGGCCGGATGCGCGCCGGGAGCGCCATGCGCCTCGTCATGCGGGGCATGACGCGAGCCATGAACCTTGCGGGCGAGGTAACTATAGGCGACCGGCACCACATAGAGCGTCAGCAGCGTGCCGAAGGTCATGCCACCGACGATGACCCAGCCAATCTGCGAGCGGCTCTCCGCGCCGGCACCGGTCGCGATGGCAAGGGGCACGGCGCCGAGCACCATGGCGCCGGTCGTCATCAGGATCGGCCGCAGGCGTAGCTCCGCCGCCTCGACGAGGGCGTCGATCGTCTCCTTGCCCTCCTCGCGCAGCTGGTTGGTGAACTCCAGGATCAGGATGCCGTGCTTGGTGATCAGGCCGACGAGCGTGATCAGGCCGATCTGGCTGTACACGTTCATCGTCCCGCCCGTGTAGTACAGCGCCGCGAGCGCACCGGTCAGCGAGAGCGGCACCGAGACCATGATCACGACCGGATCGATGAAGCTCTCGAACTGCGCCGCCAGAACGAGATAGATGAAGCCCAGCGCCAGCAGGAAGACGATGAAGATGCTCGCGCCCGACTGCTTGAACTCGCGACTCTGGCCGGAATAGTCGATCTGCACCGAGGAGGGCAGCACGCGCGCCGCGCTCTCCTCCAGCACCTTGAGCGCATCGCCGAGCGAATAGCCGGGCGCGGGGATCGCGGTGATCGTTGCCGAGCGCAGCTGGTTGAAGCGGGTCAGCTCCTTGGGCGCCACGTTCTCGTCGATCCTGACCAGGCTGGAGAGCTGCACCACGGCGCCGCCACGACCCATCATGTAGATCGACTGCAACGCCTGCGGCGTATTGCGCTCCGAACCCTCGACCTGCAGCATGACGTCGTATTGCTTGCTGTTCATGTTGAAGCGCGTCACCTGCCGGCCGCCGAGCAGCGTCTCCATCGAGCGCCCGATGATGTCGACGCCGACGCCGAGATCGGCCGCCCGCTGCCGGTCGATCGAAACCTTGATCTGCGGCTTGTCGAGGATGAGGTTGGTCTCGACATTGGTCAGCACCGGGGAGTTCGAGACCTCGGTCATCAGCTGGTCGACATAGGACTTGATCTGCGTATAGGGCTCCGACGAGCGCAGCACGAATTCGACCGGCTTGCTATTCGCCTGGCCTTGCCCGAGCGAGGCCGGGTTGGTCGCGAACAGGCGGATGCCCGGAATCTGCGACAGGCCCCGGTTGATCTCGGCGACGATGTCCTGCTGCTTGCGCTGGCGCTCCTCCCAGGGCTTGAGCCGCGCGAAGGCGACGGCGCGCGTCACGTCGGGGAAGCCGACGATGACCAGGTAGGTGTCGACCTCGGGAACCTTCTTGAAATACTCCTCGACCTGGCGGGCATACGCCGCCGTGAAGGAAATCGTCGCACCCTCCGGAGCGACGCCGATGGCATTGATCGTGCCGCGATCTTCGACGGGCGCCAGCTCCGCGCGCAGATGGGTGAAGAAGTAGTAGCCGCTGCCGGCCACACCGAGCGCCAGCAGGACCACAAGCGGGCGGATCGCGAGCGCCCCGCGCAGCGAGGCCTTATAGCCGCGCGACAGCCCGTCGAAACCGCGCTCGAGCACGTTGTAGAGCCAGTTATGCTTTTCGTGGTGGCGCAGCAGCTTGGCGCACATCATCGGCGTCAGCGTCAGCGCGACGAAGCCGGAGACCAGCACGGCGCCGGCCAGCGTCAGCGCGAACTCGATGAAGAGCTTGCCGGTGCGTCCGGTCGAGAACGCCATCGGCGCATAGACGGCGACCAAGGTCAGCGTCATCGCCACCACGGCGAAGGCGATCTCGTTGATGCCGCGGATCGCCGCCGGGGTCGGCTGCATGCCGTCCTCGATATGGCGGTGCACGTTTTCCAGCACCACGATGGCATCGTCGACGACGAGGCCGATGGCGAGCACCATCGAGAGCAGCGTCAGCGTGTTCACGGTAAAGCCGAACGCATACATCAGCGCGAACGAGCCGATCAGCGAGACCGGGATCGTCACCAGCGGGATCAGGGTCGCACGGACCGAGCGCAGGAAGATGAAGATGATCAGCACGACCAGCACGATCGCTTCGATGATCGTCTGGTAGACCGCCTTGATCGAGCGGTCGATGAAGACCGAGCTGTCGTAGGACTTGGCGATCGACATGCCCTCGGGCAGGTCCTCGATGATGCCCGGCAGGGCTTCCTCGATGCCGGCGGAGACGTCGAGCGGGTTCGCCGTCGCCTGCTTGACGATACCGATCGTCACCGAAGGCGTGCCCTTGAACCAGGCGGCATTGCGCTCCTCGCGCGCGGCGAGTTCGACCTTGGCGATATCCTTGACCTTGACGGCGAAACCGTTGGCGTCCTTGACGACGATCTCGCGGAACTCCTCCGGCGTCGTCATGCTGGTCTGCGAGAGCACCGTGAATTCGCGGTCGTTGCTCTCGATCCGGCCTGACGGGATCTCGACATTCTGCGCCCGGACGGCCGCCTCGACCTGCTGGACCGAGATGTCGTAGGCCGAGAGGCGGGCGCGATCGAGCCAGATGCGCATCGCATATTGCCGCTGGCCGAGAATGCGGACCTCGGCCACGCCGGTCACGTTCTGGACCCGGTCGGAGATGAAACGATCGGCGAAATCGGTGAGCTCGAGCGGCCCGTGCCGCGAGCTGGTCAGCGAGAGATAGAGGATCGGCTGCGCGTCGGCCTCGACTTTGGCGATGACCGGTTCGTCGATCTCGTCCGGCAGGCGGCTGCGTACGCGGCTGACGCGGTCGCGCACGTCGGACGCCGCGACGTCGGGGTCGACATCCGGGCGGAAGCGCACCTGGATGAAGCTGCGCTCCTGGCGGCTGGCCGAGGAGATGATCTCGATGCCCTCGATGCCGGCGATCGAGTTCTCCAGGATCTGGGTGACCTGCGTCTCGATGATCTCGGCCGAGGCGCCGCGATAGTCGGTGCGGACCGAAACGATCGGCTCGTCGATATTCGGATATTCGCGGATCGTCAGGCGGCCATAGGAGACGATGCCGATCAGCATCACCAGAAGGCTCAGCACCGTCGAGAGAACGGGCCGGCGGACGAAGAGTTCGAAGAGGCTCATGGCGCGATCCTAGAGCTGGCTCGTCTGGACGACCTTGTCCTTGATCGCAATGATCGCGCCGTCGCGCAGCCGCATCTGGCCGGCGGTGATGATCTGCATGTCGGGCGTCAGCCCGCGCACGATCTCGACCTTGCCCGGCAGGCGCTTGCCCAGCTCGACCTTGACCTTCTTCGCCTTGCCCTTGTCGACGACGTAGATGATTTTGCCGACCGCATCCGGCACCACGGCCATCTCCGGCACCACGATCGCCTTCTCGCGATAGTCGACCGTAATCGCGAGCCGGGCGAAGAGGCCGGGCTTCAGCGCGAGATCGGCGTTCGGAATGTTGGCGCGCAGGCGGATCGCCCGGCCGTTGACATCCACCACCGGGTCGATCGCGTAGATCTGCCCCTGGAACTTCCGGTCCGGAACCGCATCGACCCGCATCTGCACGGGCTGGCCGACCTTGAGGCGACTGAGATAAATCTCGGGCACGCGGAAATCGATCTTGATCGGGTCGATGCTGGTCAGCACGATCAGCGGCTTGCCGACCGAAACGTAATCGCCGACGCCGACCGAGCGCAGGCCGACGACGCCGTTGAACGGCGCCACGATGGTCGACTGCGCCAGCTTGGCCTTGGCGAGCTGGACGCGTGCCTCGCTGGAAGCGAGCTTCGCCGCGGATTCGTCGAGCGCGACCTGCGTTCCCGAGCCGCGCGAGACCAGCGACCGCAGCCGATCATTGGTGTCGCGGGCTAGGCCGAGATCGGCCATTGCCTGCTTCAGCTCGGCATCGAGGATCGCCGTGTCGAGCTTGACCAGCTCCTGCCCGGCCTTGACGCGCTCGCCCTCGCGGAAGCCGAGGAAGATGACGCGGCCAGCGATTTCCGGCGCGATCACCACGGATTCATCGGCGGCGAGCGTGCCGAGCGCCTCGACCTCCTCACTCACGGTCGCCAGTTCGACGGACGCGACCTCGACCGGCACGGCGCGCGGTCCCGAGACCGCGCTCGCCTGAGCCTGCTGGGTGCCGGCGCGCTGGTTGCGGTAGGCATAATAACCACCACCCGCGATCGCGCCGACAAGAACAAGAAGAACGAACCGCTTCATCAGGCTGGAGGCTCCGTTGCCGCCCATTAGTCTTAAATGGAACGAAAGGCGTTGCTAAGATACCGGCGCGCCACAGCGGCACAAAAACAGAGGCTTTTGCGCCGATGCCGCATCGATCCGGCTTCGCAGGCATCAATGCAAGATGCTTGCCGATAAGAAGCCCACCGTCACGGGCATCTCCGCCGCACACAGACATCCACCGTCATCCTGCCGGGAAGCCGCTGATCGTCCAAGCGCATTCTCGAGACCTCACGAAACGTTGACCGGTCCACAGGTCGCGCATCGTGCTTTTTCAGGGCCGTCACGCCGCTGTCATCCACGGCATTTAGGGCTCGCCGCGATCGAGACGCCCCCTCCCGCACCGCCGGACGGGAACGCTCTCATGCCCGCATCGTGCCCGAGAACCAGTCCATGCTCCGCATCGAAGGCCTGACCAAGCGCTTTGGCGACAGGAACGCGGTCGACACCGTCACCTTGACCGTCCCGAAGGGAGAGATGGTCGGCGTCATCGGCCCGTCCGGCGCCGGCAAGTCGACGCTCTTGCGCATGCTGAACCGCCTGACCGAGCCGACCTCCGGCCAGATCGTCTGCGAGGAGCAGGACGTCACCGGCCTGAAGGGCGCCTCGCTCCGGCGCTGGCGCCGCGACACGGCGATGATCTTCCAGCAGTTCAACCTCGTCGGCCGCCTGGACGTGCTGACCAATGTCCTGCTCGGCCGGTTGAACCACCGTTCCGCGGCTTTGACGCTCGTGAAAAGCTTCTCCGAGGACGACAAGGTCCGAGCCATCGCGGCACTCGAGCGTCTCGATATGGGCCATCTCCTGGCGCAGCGCGCCGAGACGCTTTCGGGGGGCCAGCAACAGCGCGTCGCCATCGCCCGCGCCCTCGTGCAGGAGCCCCGCATCATCCTCGCCGACGAGCCGATCGCCTCGCTCGACCCCCGCAACACCCAGGTCGTCATGGACGCGCTGTTCCGCATCAATCGCGAGGACGGCATCACCGTGATGTGCAACCTGCACGATCTCGACATCGCCGCGAAATACTGTGACCGCCTGATCGGCATGTCCGCCGGCAAGGTCGTGTTCGACGATGTGCCGCAGGCGCTGACCCGCGAGATCGCAGCCGAACTCTACGGCATCGAGGCCAAGGATGCCGGCGCCGAGGCGCTGGATGCGCTCGATGCGATCGCCGCCTCCGAGGCGAAGCGCGCCCGCCAGAAGATCGCCTGATTTCCAGAGATCGCCGGACCGGCCCGAAGGCCGTCGCCGCGAGAAGACCATCCCCGACTACAACCAGGAGCACATCGATGCTGACCCGTCGTCATACCCTCTCGCTCGCCGTCGCCGGCCTCGCGCTCGCCGCCGCCCCGGCTTTCGCCCAGGACTGGAAGGCCAAGTATCCCGAGCTCGTCTTCGCGATCATCCCCTCCGAGAACGCCTCCGGCGTCACCGAGCGCTACACCCCCTTCGTGCAGTATCTCGCCAAGGAGCTCGGCACCAAGGTCACCCTGCGCATCGCCAACGACTACGCCGCGATCATCGAGGGCCAGCGCACCGGCAACATCCACATCGCCTCCTACGGCCCGTCCTCCTTCGCCCGCGCTCGGATGACCGGCGCCAAGGTCGATGCCTTCGCCATCGAGACCAATCTCGACGGCACCAAGGGCTATCACTCGGTCTTCTACGTGAAGAAGGACTCGCCCTATCAGAAGGTCGAGGACCTCAAGGGCAAGAATCTCGGCCTCGTCGACCCGAACTCGACCTCCGGCAACAACGTCCCGCGCTTCGCGCTGAACGGCATGAAGATCGAGCCGGAAACCTTCTTCTCGAAGGTCGTCTATACCGGCAGCCACGAGAACGCGATCATCGCGCTCCAGCAGGGCACCGTTGACATCGCCGCCAACTGGTGGAACGACGAGCAGGAATCCAACCTGCAGCGCATGGTCCGCAAGAACATGGCCAAGGCCGAGGACTTCCGGATCATCTTCAAGTCCGAGCAGATCGTGAACTCGCCGATGGCCTATCTCACCGACATGCCGGAAGAGCTGAAGGCCAAGATCCGCGACGCCGTCCTGAACCTCGCCACCAAGGACAAAACCGCCTTCGACAAGATCTATGAAGGCAAGCAGGGCCCGCTCGTCGCCGTCGACAACAAGGCCTACGACCCGATCATCGAGCTGAACAAGTTCGTCGACGACCTCCGCAAGAAGAAGTCCTCGTAAGCAGCACGCCTGCACTCGCCGTCATGGTCGGGCTTGTCCCGACCATCCACGTCTTCGCTGCGCCGATCGCATGCGGCGCTCAGGACGCGGATGCTGGCCACAGGGGCGAGCATGACGGCTGCGGCGCCACCACCCGGCGCCCTCTCCGGCAACGGACGCAAATCTCATGACCCTCGCGATCGACCGCAACGACCCGGCCATCCGGGCCCATGCCGAGGCCTATCGGCAGGCTTCATCCGCCAAGCGCCGGCAGGCCCTGATCGGCATCGCCGTCTTCATCGCCTGCGTGCTCCTGTCCGCGCGCGGCGCCGAAGTCGATCTCGCCAAGTTCTTCGAGAACATCCACCGCTTCCCGAAATATATCTACGAGACGCTGCCGACGCTGCGCCTTTCCAGCCTCGGCGCCGATCTCTCCGAATGGTATTGGGGCTTGAAGGGCTGGCTGAAGCTGCTCTGGCAGACCGTGCTCATCGCCTATGTCGGCACGATCCTCGGCGTCGCCGGCGCTTTCCTGTTCTGTTTCGCCGCTGCCGCCAATCTCGGCCGTGCCACCTGGCTGCGCTTCGCCGTGCGCCGCTATCTCGAATTCTGCCGCACCGTTCCCGAGATCGTCTTCGCGCTGATCTTCGTCATCGCCTTTGGCCTTGGGCCCCTGCCCGGCGTGCTGGCCATCGCGATCCACACCATGGGCGCGCTCGGTAAGCTCTTCTCCGAAGTCGTCGAGAATATCGACCTGAAGCCGGTCGACGGCGTCACCGCTGCCGGGGGGAGCTGGTGGCAGATCGTACGCTTCGCTGTGGTGCCCCAGGTGCTCTCCAATTTCGCGAGCTACGCGCTGCTGCGCTTCGAGATCAATGTCCGCGGCGCTTCGATCATGGGGTTCGTCGGCGCCGGCGGCATCGGCCAGGACCTGATCGAGGCCATCCGCAAGTTCTACTTCACCGATGTCAGCGCCATCCTGCTGCTGATCATCGTGACGGTCATGCTGATCGACTACGCGACCGAGCGGCTACGCCACGCCCTCCTCAGCCTGGAGCACGGCCGATGAGCCTCGCCCTCTCGACGGCCGAGCGCGCCGACATCCTGCGCCGCCACGACGCCGCGATCCGCGGCTCGCTCAAGACGAAGCTCGCCACGATCGGCACCATCGTCGCGCTGGCCGGCTTCTTCGTCTACGGGCTGACGACGCTCGAAACCTCCCTCTGGAAGATCATCGCCGGCTTCGGCAATCTCGGCACCTTCGTGATGTTGATGCTGCCGCCCGATCCCGGCTCCTTCGCCCGCGCCGTCATCTTCGTGAAGGCGCTGTTCGAGACCATCGCCATCGCCTTCCTCGGCACGGTGCTCGCGGCCATCCTTGCCTTGCCGCTCGGCTTCATCGCGGCGCGCAACGTCGTCGCCAACCGCATCGTGCATTTCCTCGCCCGCCGTTCGCTCGACACCGTGCGCGGCGTCGATGCGCTGATCTGGGCGCTGATCTGGGTGAATGTCGTGGGTCTCGGCCCCTTCGCCGGCATGCTCGCGATCATGACCAGCGATCTCGGCGCCTTCGGCAAGCTCTATTCGGAAGCGATCGAGGCGGCCGACCGCAAGCCGGTCGAGGGTGTCTCCTCGGTCGGCGGCGGCAAGGCGCATGAGATCCGCTTCGGCCTCCTGCCGCAGGTCCTGCCCGTGATCGCGAGCCAGGTACTCTATTTCATCGAGTCGAACACGCGATCCTCGACCATCATCGGCATCGTCGGCGCCGGCGGCATCGGCCTCTATCTCGCCGAGACGATCCGCACGCTGGAATGGCAGCAGGTCTCCTTCCTGATCCTGCTCGTCCTCGCCGCGGTCTCGGCCATCGACTTCCTGTCGGGCAAGCTGCGCTTCGCGATCATCGGCAAGCGGGCGAGCTGACCTTTTCCTTCTCCCCTCAGGGGAGAAGGTGTCTGCGAAGCAGACGGATGAGGGCCGCGCGACCGGCCACACCGATCATCGGCTCGCCAAGCCTTCCCTCATCCGTCAGCGCTCCGCGCTGCCACCTTCTCCCCCAAGGGGAGAAGGGGAGTCCCCGAACGGCTCGATCACCATCTCCATGCGTTCGGCTGCGAAGACGCTTGAGACCAGATGCACCGGCGTCAGGTCCGGCAGCGCATCGACGGCTGTCGAGATCATCACGGCAGCCTCAGGCGCGATCTCCAGCAACTCCGCCTCGCCCTCGTCGGCCAGTCGCGCCGTCAGGCGCGTCGACAAGCGCACGTAATCTGCGATGCCATAGACCTTGAAGGCCGCCGTGATCGAGCCGGCCGCCTCGCGATAGGCCTTGTCGAAATCCGGGAAGCGCTCGACCGAGAGCCAATGCGTGCCGGCGCCCATCGGCACGCCATCGGCGAGGCTGACGCCTCGCACGCACCAGAGCGGCGTCCCGGTCTTCAGCTTGAGCGCGGTACAAGCAGCCGCCTCGCCGACAACCACCTCCGCCGAGAGCATCCGGCTCGTGCCGGTGATGCCGAGCTTGCCCATATTGGTGCGCATGCTGACGCGCCGTCCGATCGGATAGGGCAAACGCGGTGCCGTCACCTGGGTGCCGCGTCCACGTGAGACCGTCACGAGTCCCTGATCGGCAAGATGCCGAAACGCCTGCCGCACCGTATGGCGGTGCACGCCGTAGCGCTCGGCCAACGCGACCGAGGCCGGCAGCGTATCGCCGAGCTTGTACTCGCCGCGCCCGATCGCATTCGCCAGTTCGTCGGCGATGCGCCGCCAGGCCGTTCCGCCGTCGCGCTCCGCCAGTGCCGCATCCGTCATCAAAGTTTCATCCGAAAAGTATAGACCTTTGCCATCAACTCTCCTAGCATAGTCTAGACATTCAGAACTGACCAGCGAGCCCGCGCCGATGATGCAAAAAACCCCGAGGCAAAGCTGGATGGCGACGCTAGCGCGCGCCTCCCGCAGCGAGATCGAAACCCTGCTCGGCGATCCGCCGGACCACGACCTGCTCAAGGCACCGGAGACCGGCACCGTGATGGTCGAGGGTCGCGCCGGCGGCGCCGGCCGTCGCTTCAATCTTGGCGAAGCCACAGTGACACGCTGCGTCGTACGCCTGTCCAACGGGCGGATGGGCTTTTCCTATGCGCTCGGCCGCGACGGCCGGAAGGCCCGGCTCGCCGCGCTGCTCGACGCCCGCCTCCAGGAGGAGGCCGAAGGCAGCGGGTTGCATCAGGGCGTCGCCACGCTCGCCACCCAGCAGGCAGCGGCCCGCGACCTTGCCTCGCGCAAGGCGGCGGCGACCAAGGTCGACTTCTTCACGCTGGTCCGGGGTTCGTGATGCTGGCTGAAACCATGATCACCCCCGGCTTCTCCGATCCGGTCTTCCAGTCGCAGGCCGCCTTTCGTGCACTGCTCGCCGCTCTCTCCGAGCCCGGCACGCTGCAGCAGGTCGCGAGCGAGATCGCGCCGCCGGAAGGTCTGGCGACAGCAACCGCAACCGCCCTGCTGACGCTGGCCGATTACGAGACCCCGGTCTGGCTGCCGGAAGCCCTGCGCAACGGCCCGGCCGGCGCCTGGCTGCGTTTCCATTGCGCCGCCGCACTCGTCGACGATCCCGCTCAGGCCGCCTTCGCGATCATCGACGGTACTGCCTCCGAGCCGAAGCTCTCGGCCTTCAACCTCGGCACCGACCAGTTCCCGGATCGCTCGACCACCGTAATCGTGCAGGTCACTGGCTTGGAGGGCGGCCCTGCCCTCGCCCTCGCCGGTCCCGGCATTCCCGGCACCCGAACGACCGCCCCGCAGGGCCTGCGCTCCGGCTTCACCGACGAGCTGCGCGAAAACGGCGCGCTCTACCCGCTCGGCGTCGATGTCCTGCTGGCGCATGGCGAGCGCCTGATCGGCCTGCCGCGCTCGACACAGGTTGAGGAGGCTCGCTGATGTATGTCGCAGTCAAAGGCGGCGAAGCCGCCATCCTTGCCACGCATGATCTCGTCGCCGAGGCGCGCCGCGGCGATCCAGCCGTGCCGGAAATCACCGTCGCCCAGATCCGCGAGCAGCAGGCCCTGGCCTGCGCCCGCGTGATGAACGAGGGCTCGCTCTACGATCAGGACCTTGCCGCACTCGCGCTGAAACAGTCGCAGGGCGACGTGATCGAGGCCGCTTTCCTGATGCGCGCCTATCGCACGACGCTGCCGCGCTTCGGCTCCTCCGAACCGCTCGACACGGCCGCGATGGCGATCCGCCGCCGGGTTTCGGCGACCTACAAGGATCTGCCCGGCGGGCAGGTGCTCGGCCCGACCTATGATTACACGCACCGGCTGTTCGATTTCGCGCTGATGGAACCGCAACAGGCCCCCTCACCCCTCGGGGGAGAGGGATGGGGTGAGGGCATGCCGAGCGATGCGCAAGGTACGGTAGCGCCAAGTCTTCCCTCATCCGACCCGGCTTCGCCGGGCCACCTTCTCCCCCGAGGGGAGAAGGAAAGAGCTCCGCTCGACGCCACCATGCCGCGCGTGCCGGACATCCTCGGCGCCGAAGGCCTTATGGAGGCGGAAGAGCCGCCGGAAGGCGATCCGCGTCCCTTCGACCTGACGCGTGATCCCGTCTCCTTCCCGGCCGATCGCGATGTGCGCCTGCAATCGATGGCGCGCGGCGACGAGGGTTTCCTGCTCGGCCTCGGCTATTCCGTGCAGCGCGGTTTTGGCGGCACGCATCCCTTCGTCGGCGAGGTCCGGGTCGGCGAGGTTGCGGTCGAGTTCGTTCCGGAGGAGCTCGGCTTCGCCGTCGATCTCGGTGACGTCACCTTGACCGAATGCCAGATGGTCAACCAGTTCCAGGGTTCGAAAGAGGTGCCGCCGCAATTCACCCGCGGCTACGGCCTCGTCTTCGGCCATAGCGAGCGCAAGGCGATGTCGATGTCGCTGGTCGACCGCGCGCTCAAGGCACGCGATTTCGGCGAGGCGACCAACTACCCGGCGCAGCAGGACGAGTTCGTTCTCTACCACGCCGACAATGTCGAGGCGGCCGGCTTCGTCGAGCATCTCAAGCTGCCGCACTATGTCGATTTCCAGGGCGAACTCGAACTGATCCGCCGCATCCGTCGGGAGCGCGATGAACGGCTGGCTCAGGAGCAAAATGCCAAAGAGCAGGATAACATGCCGGAGGCTGCGGAATGACCATCCATCAGATGCCGGCGGACGATACAAAGCCGGCTTATAACTACGCCTATCTCGACGAGCAGACCAAGCGGATGATCCGCCGCGCCCTGCTCAAGGCGGTCGCGGTGCCCGGCTATCAGGTGCCGTTCGGCTCGCGCGAGATGCCCCTGGCTCGTGGCTGGGGCACGGGCGGTATTCAGATCACCGCCGCGATCATCGGTCCGGCCGATACGCTGAAAGTGATCGACCAGGGCGCCGACGACACCACGAACGCCGTCTCGATCCGCAGGTTCTTCGAGCGCACGGCCGATGCCCGCACCTGCGAGGCGACGGATAAGGCGACGATCATCCAGACCCGCCACCGCATCCCGGAAGCGCCGCTGAAGCCCGGACAGGTCATGGTCTATCAGGTGCCGACGCCCGAACCCTTACGCCGTCTGGAACCGCGCGAGGCCGAGACTCGCAAGATGCACGCCTGGGCCGAGTATGGGCTGATGCAGGTCAAGCTCTACGAGGACATCGCCCGCTACGGCGAGATCACCAAGACCTATGACTACCCGGTCATGGTCAATGGCCGCTACGTGATGGCGCCCTCGCCCATCCCGAAATTCGACAATCCGAAGATGCACATGTCGCCCGCGCTCCAGCTCTTCGGGGCCGGCCGCGAAAAGCGCATCTACGCGCTACCGCCCTATACCAGCGTGCGCAGCCTCGATTTCGAGGACCACCCCTTCCGCATCCAGAGCTGGGCGCAGCCCTGCGGGCTCTGCGGCGCGGACGACAGCTATCTCGACGAGGTCGTGATCGACGACCAGGGCGGGCGCATGTTCGTCTGCTCCGACAGCCATTATTGCGAGACCCGCCGGGCGGAAGGCCATCGCGGCACGATGCTGGGCGATGCCGCCGCAAGCGGCCTGGTCGAGGAGACCACCCCATGACGCTCCATGTCGCAGCGGCCGAGCTTGCGCTCGAACCCGCCCCCCTGCTCTCCATCGACGGCGTCAGCCGCTTCTATGGCGAGCGCATCGGCTGCGCCGATGTCTCCTTCGATCTCTGGCCGGGCGAGGTGCTCGGCATCGTCGGCGAATCCGGCTCTGGCAAGTCCACCCTGCTGCGCTGCCTCGCCGGCATCGACAAGCCCGACGAGGGCGAGGTGCTGTTCCGTGGCGGCGCCGAGCCGCTCGACATCTACTCGGTCTCCGAGCAGGAGCGCCGCCGTCTGATGCGCACGGCCTGGGGCATCGTCCACCAGAACCCGCGCGACGGCCTGCGCATGGATGTCACCGCCGGCGGCAATGTCGGCGAGCGCCTGATGGACCGCGGCGACCGGCATTACGGTGAGATCCGCGAGCGCGCGCTCGACTGGCTCCAGCGCGTCGAAATCGCCGGCACCCGCATCGACGACCGGCCGCGCCAGTTCTCCGGCGGCATGCAGCAGCGCCTGCAGATCGCCCGCGTGCTGGTCTCGGAACCGCGCCTCGTCTTCATGGACGAGCCGACGGGCGGTCTCGACGTCTCCGTGCAGGCCCGCCTGCTCGACCTCCTGCGCGTGCTGGTGCGCGATCTCGGCCTCGCCGCGATCATCGTCACCCATGATCTCGCTGTCGCGCGCCTCCTGACCGACCGGCTGATGGTGATGAAGGATGGCCGCGTCGTCGAGCAGGGCCTGACCGACCAGGTCCTCGACGATCCGCACCACGCCTATACGCAGCTTCTCACCTCGGCGGTGCTGAGTGTGTGACCTGTTCCCTTGTCATTCCGGGGCTTCGCGCAGCGAAGAACCCGGAACCCACGACCGGGTGAGATCTACGCCAATGGCAATCGGGACCGCGCGCCCAGTCGTGGGTTCCGGGTTCGGGCCTGACGGCCCACCCCGGAATGACAAGAACGATCCGTCACACCCTCGTCACCTCGCCGGCACAAGGCACTGACCCCATGACCACGATGATTCAGGTCGAGAACGTCGCCAAGACCTTCACCCTGCACAACCAGGGCGGAGCGCGTCTGCCTGTCTTCGACAACGTCAATTTCCATGTCGATGCCGGCGAGGCGCTGGTGCTGGCGGGTGCCTCCGGCGCCGGCAAGTCGAGCCTGCTGCGCATCCTCTACGGCAACTACAAGCCGACTTCAGGCGCGATCCGCATCACCCATGCCGGCCGGCCCGTCGACATCGTCGCCGCCGTGCCGCGCACCGTGCTCGACATCCGCCGCCGCACGCTGGGCTTCGTCTCGCAGTTCCTGCGCGTGATCCCGCGCGTCTCGACCCTCGACATCGTCCGCGACCCGCTGCTGGCGCGCGGCGCCACGCCGGAGACCGCGACCGAACGCGCCAAGGCCATGCTGGCCCGGCTCAACCTGCCGGAGCGGCTCTGGAATATCGCGCCCGCGACCTTCTCCGGCGGCGAGCAGCAGCGCGTCAATATCGCCCGCTCCTTCGTCGACCCCTCGGCGATCATGCTGATCGACGAGCCGACCGCTTCGCTCGACGCCGCCAATCGCGACGTCGTCGTCGAACTCATTGCCGAGGCGCGCGCCGCCGGCTCCGCCATCGTCGGGATTTTCCATGACGAGGCGGTTCGCGAACGCGTCGCGACGCGCTATCTCGACATCACCGCTTTCCGGAAGGCCTGACGATGCAGACCGTTCTCACCAATGCCAGGTTGATCCTCGAGAACGAGGTCGTCACCGGCACGATCGCCTTCGACCGGACCGGTATCACGGCTGTCGACCAGGGCAACTCGTCCCTGCCCGGCGCGATCGATGCCGGCGGCGACTATGTCGCGCCCGGCCTCGTCGAAATGCACACCGACAACATGGAAAAGCATTTCATGCCGCGCCCGAAGGTCTTCTGGCCGAACGGGCTGGCGGCGGCGCTCGTCCATGACGCGCAGATGGCCGCGGCTGGCGTTACCACGGTCTATGACGCGGTCTGCGCCGGCACGCCATTCTCTGCCAAGGACTATCGCAAGGACATCTTCGCGGACGTGATGAAGTCGCTCGCCTATGGCAAGAGCGAGAACGTCTTCCGCATCGACCACCGCATCCATATGCGCTGCGAGCTGACGAGCCCGCACCTGCTCGCCGACATCGCGCCCTATCAGGACGACGAGCTCGTCCAGCTCGTCTCGCTGATGGACCACACCCCCGGCCAGCGCCAGTGGCGCGATCTCCAGCACCTCAAGACCTATGCGGTCGGCAACGGCAAGACGGTCGCGGAGTTCGAGGAGGACGTCGAGGTTCGCCAGCGCGAAGGCGCCGCCAATGTCGCGAAGAACTGGCAGGCCGTGGTCGACATCTTCCGCGCGCGCGGCATCCCGCTTGCGACCCATGACGACACGATCCCCGAACATGTCGAGGAAGGCGTCGCCTCCGGCGCGGTGATCTCGGAATTCCCGACCACGGTCGAGGCGGCGGCCGCCGCCAAGCAGGCCGGCCTCGCGACGGTCGCGGGCGCGCCAAACGTCGTGCGCGGCGGCTCGCATTCCGGCGGCGTCTCGGTTTCCGAGCTCGCCGAGAAAGGTCTGCTCGATGGCCTGTCCTCGGATTACGTGCCCGCGAGCCTGCTGCAGGCCGTGGTCAAGCTCAATGCCGACCACGGCATCGCGCTGCCGGAAGCCATGGGCATGGTGACCTGGAAGATTGCCGATATTCTCGGCCTGCGCGACCGCGGGCATCTCAAGACCGGCCTGCGCGCCGATCTCGTGCGCTTCAAGGTGCTCGGCGCGACCCCGGTGCTGGCCGCGGTCTGGTCGCAGGGCGAGCGCGCATTTTGAGCAAGCCGCGCTACGCCGTCTATTACGCCCCCGCCGCCGACAGCGCCCTCTGGCGCTTCGGTTCGGCGGTGCTGGGCTATGACGCATTGACCGGCGAGGATCTGCCTTTCGCGATCCCGCCGGGCTGCGATCCGGCGACCTGGCCGGGCTTCACTGAAGAGCCGCGGCGATACGGTTTCCACGCCACGCTGAAGGCACCTTTCGAACTCGCCTATGGCCGCAGCGAGGAGCAGTTGCGCGCGTTCGCCCGCAATCATGCGGCCGGGCTCGACGCCGTGGAGCTGGAGGGGTTGAGCGTGACCGCACTCGGCTCCTTCGTCGCGCTGACGCCCTCCGCCCCGAGCGAGGCTCTGCAGCGCTTCGCCTTCTCGACCGTGCAAGCCTTCGAACTCTTCCGCGCGCCACTCTCCGAAGCGGACAAGGCGCGGCGCCTCAAGAGCCCGCTCACCCCGGCACAGCACGCCTATCTCGAAGCTTACGGCTATCCTTATGTCGGCGACGCCTTCCGCTTCCACATGACGTTGACCGGCTCCCTGCCGGGCGACCAGACGGGGCCGGTGAAGCAGGCTCTTGAAACCGCCGGTGCCGCGGCGCTGCCGGCCGGGCCCGTCAGGATCGATCGCTTCGCGCTGTTCAGGCAGGATGATCGCGCCGGCCGCTTCCGCCTGCTCGATTCCTATTCCTTCGGCTAGGAGCCATGTCGTCCGAGCGCGCGCAGGACGGCCAGAAGCTCCTCCGCTGCCTCGGCAACGCTGCGGTCGTTCAGAATCGTGACGATCTCCGCACGCTCCGCCGTCAGGGGCGCCTCGCGCTTCAGGCGAGCCGCGATATCGGCCTCGGCCTCTCGCCCGCGCGCCGCCAGCCGCTGCGCCAGCACCGCGACCGGCGCGGTAATGTTGAGCACCACCACCCGCTCCGCCAGCCGCTCCGCCGTCGCAATGGCTGCGCGCGAGACATTGACGATCACCACGCCGCCCGTGCCGATGCCGGAAAGCTCTGCCGCCGGAATGCCGTAGCTCAGCCCATGCGCCTGCCAGCTCAACGCCAACCCGCCCTGCGCTTCGATCTCGCGAAAACCCGCCTCGTCGCAGGAATCGTGATCCTCGGCCCCGGCCATGGCCGGCCGGGTGATCAGGCGGCGGGCGAAGCGATAGCCAGGATTGCCGGCGAGGCCCGCCCGCGCCGCCTCCATCAACGTGTCCTTCCCCGCTCCGGAGGGACCGACCACGAGAACGAGCACGCCCGTCTGCACGGCAGGGATCGCGATATCTGGAGAGGATGAGGACATGGCTACGAAGAAACTGGGACTCGAACCGCTGATCGACCCGACTGCCCAGGTGAGGCAGGCGACGCTCGGCCGCTACACCGCGATCGGCGCGCGCACCGTCTTCGCCGAGTCGACGATGGGTGACTACTCCTATGTCGTGAACGACGCGAATGTCATTTACACGACAATCGGCAAATTCTGCTCGATCGCGGCAATGACACGGATCAATCCCGGCAATCATCCGATGCATCGCGCCAGCCAATCGCATTTCACCTATCGCGCCGCCGCCTATTTCGACGATGCGGAGGACGACGAAGCCTTCTTCGACTGGCGCCGGGCCCATGCCGTGACGATCGGCCATGATGTCTGGATAGGCCATGGCGCGATCGTTCTCGCCGGCCGGAGCATCGGCACGGGGGCGGTGGTTGCGGGCGGCGCCATCGTCACCAAGGACGTCGCGCCCTACACGATCGTGGCCGGCAATCCGGCAAGACCGATACGGCGACGGTTCACGGAAGAAATTGCGGAAAGACTGCAGAGCCTTGCCTGGTGGGATTGGGAGCATGCACGGCTGCGCGCCACTCTCCTCGATTTCCGGCACCTTTCGGTCGAGGACTTTCTCGATCGCTACGAAGCAGGCTGAGCGCCCCCCTGTCGTTGCGCATTTTGTCGCACGTGCCCCCCACGCAGGGTGGCTTCTGCTTCGCAATGCACAATAATGCGGAATAACTCGTATAAATTGATCCATATCAAAAAATGCACTCATAGGTTGTTAACCTCGAAGAGCCATGGTCGGTCTCCGGCGGGAACAGTTTCCGCCCGAGGCTGAGGACCTCCTGATGTCGGCACTGGATCATCTCGCCAAGCGGCTCGCCTTCATGCAGCTCGGCCCGGAGGCGCAGGCGCGCATACGCGACGTCGGTGATGCCCTGGGCTCGTCCGTTCCGGGCGCACTCGACGCCTTCTACAAGCAGCTGCGCGCCTTTCCCGAAACGAAGGCGTTCTTCAGCAACGAACAGCACATCGAAAGCGCCAAGCAGCGCCAGGGCAAGCACTGGAGTGGCATCGCCACCGGCACCTTCGACGAGCAATATGTCGGCGCCGTCACCCAGGTCGGAAGGATCCATGCCCGCATCGGGCTGGAGCCGCGCTGGTATATCGGCGGCTACGCACTGATCCTCGAAAAGCTGCTCGCCGGTGTGCTCGAAGCGCGCTGGCCCAGGAATGCATTGGGCAGGCGCATGCCCGGCGCCGAGGAGCGATCGGCCGAGATCGGCGCCATCGTCAAGGCGGCATTGCTCGACATGGACTATGCCATCACCGTCTATCTCGAAGCCTCCGAGGAGGCCCGGCTGAAGGCCGAGGCCGAGGCCCGCGCCCTCGAACAGGCCAAGGCGGCCGAGCGTGAGCAAGCCATCGCCTGCGTCAGCCAGAGCATGGCCGCGCTCGCCGAGGGCGACCTGACCTATCGCATGAGCGCCGAAATCCCGGCCGAATATTCCGAGATCCGCGACCATTTCAACGGCGCGATGGCGCGTCTCCAGGAGATGGTCGGCACGATCAAGGCGACCTCGGCCGCGATCGCCTCCTCCTCGCAGGAGATCAGCACCGGCGCCCAGGACCTCTCGATGCGCACCGAACAGCAGGCCTCGGCGCTGGAAGAGAGCGCTGCGACGACCGAGCAGCTCGCGGCTTCGGTCAAGACTTCGACGCAGGCCTCGCGTGAATCCGTTTCGCTCGCCGACGAAGCCCGCAATGTGGCGCGCACCGGCGGTGATATCGTCCGCGAGGCCGTCGAGGCGATGGCCCGGATCGAGGGTGCTTCGAAACGCATCTCGGAGATCACCGACGTGATCGACGGCATCGCCTTCCAGACCAACCTGCTGGCGCTCAATGCCGCCGTCGAGGCGGCCCGTGCCGGCGATGCCGGCCGCGGCTTCGCGGTCGTCGCCGCCGAGGTCCGGGCGCTGGCCCAGCGTTCGGCCGGCGCCGCCAAGGACATCACAGGCCTGATCTCATCCTCGGACGTAGAGGTCGCCGAAGGCGTCAAGCTCGTCCGCCAGGCGGGCGAGACACTCGACCGCATCGTCGCGGCCTCCGCAAAGGTCTCCAGCACGGTCGAGGAGATCGCCTCCGCCTCCAGCGAGCAGGCCAACGGCATCGACGAGATGAGCCAGACCGTCAGCCATATGGACGAGATCACCCAGCAGAACGCGGCGCTGGCCGAGGAAAGCGCCGCCTCGGCCCGCGTGCTGCTCGACCAGATCGAGCAGCTCAACCGGCTGGTCGCGGCCTTCCGGACCGAACAGAACGGGGCTGTCGGCAGCGCCACGATCCGGCGGCGCGCAGCCTAGCCTTCCCGGTCTGGCGGCAAACCTACCCGGCGAGCCGCCAGACCGAACTGCGCTTGATCTCGGCATCCTCCAGCGCGCGCGTCACCGGCACCTCATAGGTCGCGAGCGCTTCCAGCCTTTCGCGTGGCAGATAGCTGCGGCCGGGATCGCCGATCAGCACCGTTGCGCCTCGCGCCGACAGCCCGGACAACCAGCCGATGACGCGCTCGGCCATCTCGCGCTCGTAGCAGACGTCGCCGGCGCAGACGACGTCCCAGCCCTCGTCACGACCGATCAGGTCCTCACAGCGCGGCGTCACCGCGACACCGTTCGCCTCGGCATTGATGCCGATCGCCGCTGCAGCGAAGGCATCGATATCGCAGGCCTCGACCGGCGCCGCCCCGACCTTCGCCGCCGCGATCGCGACGAGGCCCGAGCCCGAGGCGAAGTCCAGCACCCGCCGCCCGGCGACGATTTCCGGATGATCCAGCAGATAGCGCGCCAAGGCTTGCCCGCCCGCCCAGGCGAAGGCCCAGAACGGCGGCGGCAGGCCGATCACGGCAAGCTCGTCCTCTGTCTTCTGCCAGAGCTCGGTCGCCTCCTCGGCGACATGCAATGCGAGCTCCGGCGCATACGGCACCGGCAGCAGCCTGGTGTGGGCGCGGATGAAGGCTTCGCGATCGAGGGCGGCGGCCTCGCTCATGCCGCGGCGTCCGGCGGGGCGCGGCCGAGCAGGCCGAGATAAAGCGCCTTTACTCCGTTCATCACGTCGCGCTCGGTATGCCCGTCGAGCAGGCGGGCGCGGGCGCTGTCGCCCATGCGCTCAACGAGGCGCGGAGCACCGGCGAGGGCGACGAGCGCCCGGGCGAGTGCCGCAGCATCGTCAGCCGGCACGACCATGCCGTCCTGCCCGTCGCGGACGAAGCTGCGGCAACCCGGCACATCGGTCGTCAGGATCGCCCGGCCGCAGGACGCGGCCTCCAGGATGGTGCGGGGCAGGCCCTCCCCGCCCCGCGAAGGCAGGATGCAGAGATGATGCGCCTTCCAGACACCCTCGATATCGCGCGTCGGCCCGGCCCAGGCGATGCCCGGCCGCGCCGCCCATTCCTTCAGCGTCGCCTCGGGGATAGCCTTGGGATTGGACGGGTCAGGCGCGCCATGGATGGTGAGCGTGACCTTGGCACCCTCGGCCCGCGCGAGCCGGACCGCCTCGACGGCAAGGTCGACGCCCTTGGACCAGAGCATACGCGCCACCAGCGCGACCTTGAGCGGCGGCGACGGCGGCATCGGCGAGGGCATCAGGATCAGCGGATCGACGCCGGCCCCGCCGACGATCACGACCTTCGTGGTGTCCTGCGGATCGAGCCCGAGGGTGACGGGGTCGTCTGGATTCTCGAACAAGAAGCGCACCTGCGGCCCGTCGATGGCGCCGCGCAGCCAGGTGATCGCCGCGAAGCGGGCCATCGCCGCGAGCGCGCCCTGTTTCGCGCCGAGGAAGCCGAGCCCGGTCAGCGCATAGACCCGGCGCTCGACGCCCGCCAGCTTGCCGGCAAGACCCGCGAGCGCGATCGGCTTCAGCGCGATACAATGCAGGATGTCTGGCTTCTCCGCCGCGATCAGGCGTTTCAGCGCCCCGATCTGCTTGAACAGCGCGCGCGGATCGAGGCTGCGCCGTTCCGCCTCCAGCCCGATCAGCCGCGCCCCGGTCGCCTCGATCACGCGCCGGTGGTTGCGCTCGCGTGCGATCACCGCGACATCGAAGCCGAGTTCGCGCGCCGCGCGCGCCATCGGCAGGAAATGCGAGGCGAAGAACCAGTCCTCGGTGACGACGAAAAGGAGTTTCGGGCGCGGCATCGCGCCATCAGGCCGATGCGGCGGCGAAGGTCAAGCCCACTGGCAGATCAGGGCCGCGCGGTCGCGACCGGCAGCACGCGAGCGAGCGCCGTCGGCGGATCGATCCGGCCGGCGCCATAGACCGGGTCGCGCCCGCGCGAGCCGAGATCGGTCGCGCTTTCGGCGAGCACCCGGCGGGCGCCATCCGAATCGAGCTCCGGCTGCTTTTCGAGCAGGAGCGCGACCAACGCCGTGACATGGGCGGCAGCGATCGAGGTGCCCGAGGTGAAGGCGTAGCGCCCGCCGGGCTCGGCCGTCAGCACGTCGACGCCGGGCGCTGCGATAGCAACGTAAGCACCGCGATTGGCGTCGCTGAAGACCTTATCCTCGGCATCGGTCGCTGTCACCGCGATCACGCTCGGATCGGCGCCGGGATAGAGCGGAGCCGACCGCGCACCGCCATTGCCGGCGGCGGCGACGGTGATGACGCCGCGCTCCTTCGCGCCGGCGAGAGCCTTGGAGAGCAGGCGATCCTGCGGGCCAGCGAAGCTGAGATTGACCACCTTGGCGCGCTGCTGGACGACCCATTCGAGCGCGGTGACGATCTGGAACGACTTGCCGTTGGCGGAAGCCGCCTGCGGGCCGCCGAAGGCGCGGGCGACGATGAGGCGGGCCGCAGGCGCAATGCCCTGCAGCTCGCCATGGGCGACGATCGCCGTCGCCATCGAGGTGCCATGGGCATGCGGCGTCGCCAGCCCGTCGACCGCGTCGAGATAACCTAGGACCGAACCCCGGATCTCTGGATGCTCCATGTCGACGCCGGAATCGATCAGGCCGACCCGGATGTTGCGCCCCTGCGCAAACTTGCGCGCCTCGCTTAGCCGCAGCTTGTCGACCACATATTGCGGCGGCAGGATGCGCCGAACCGCCGCGCTACCCCGCGCCGCCGTCGTGGGGTCGGCCAGCCGCAGGCCCTGTGTCGGAGCAGGCGTGCTCGCCTCCGAGGACGCGGTGGACGCGCCCGCCGGCGCGCCGGTGCCGGACAGCGAATCCTGCTGCAGTTCGAAGAGGAAGTTCGGCTGCGCCCCGGCGATATTGGTGTCGTCGCCCATCTCGGTGAGCACGGCGCGCAGGTCGCGTCCCGCCTCGAGCTTGGCTCGGATGATGGTGACGCCGGCGAGATCGAAGCGCTGGCGCGCAATCAATGTCGCGCCATAGCGGCGCAGCACGGTTTCCGCCTCGACATTGGGCGCGAGCTCGAACAGCACCTCGTCGGGCACGAACCGGTTCTCGTCGAGCGCCGGAACGATGCTGCGCTGGGTCCGCGGCTGGAGCCAGGAGCCCGGCGGCACGCGCATCGAGCGATTGGTCCCGCCGGCCGAGGGCTGCTGCGGGCTCGTCGTCGGCGCGACACGCTTGCCGTCGCCGCTCCCGACAGCCGTTTGGGCGGAAGCCAGCCCCGGCACGAGCGCCAGCACGCATGCGAGCAGGCCGGCACCGGCGAGGCACCGAACCGTGGATTTGCGGAGAGCAAACGGGGACGGCAGCATGACCTGACCCTCCTGCGACGACGACATCATGCCATGGCGCCTTGCAACCGCGCCAGCCGGATCACGGCGCCGGTGCGACGAAGCTGACGATCGCGCTCTCGCCCTTCATTCGCGTCGCGATCGCATCGAGCTGGGCGGAGGAGAGCGAGGCATCGCCGACGCGCACCTTGAAGAAGCCGTTGGCGCGCGGGCCATCGACCACCGAGGCATCGAAACGCTTGAAGAAGGAGGCGATCTCGCCGGCCCGCGCCTCCGGCGAGAAGCTCAGCAACACATAGCTTTCCGAAGGCCGGGCGCCGGGAGCCGAGGCGGTCTGGAAGCCGGGGCCGCCATCACGCAGCGCAAGCCCGGTGATCGCCACGCCCTGCAGCGCGATCAGGGCGATGGCCGCAGCGCTGGCATAGGCGAGGCGGCGCGGCGACTGCGCGGCCAGAAGCCCGCCGAGCCAGCCGAGAAGGCCACGGCTGTTTTCCTGGGCGCGGGCTAGAAGAGGCACCGGACGGGCTTCGGCCTCGATTCCGGCCATCAGCTTGTCGAGAGCGTTATGAGAGGGAGCCCCGAGGCTCTCGTTGAGCAGCACCGTCTCGGCCATGTCGTCGCGGATGAGGTCGAGCCGGGCGGCGAGCTCGGCATCGGCGGCGAGCGCGGTCTCGACGCGGCGCTTGTCGGCGTCGGAGATCCGGCCGTTGGCATAGAAGGGCAGCAGCTCCTCGAGCTCGCGGCGCTTCGGATCGCTGGCGATGCTGTCGTTCATCACGCCACTCCCTGGGCGGCGGGGCCGCGCCTCATGAAAACGGAAATCTTACGGCCAGCCGCGGTCGATGCCGGCTGCCTTGAGCATCTCGCCCAGCTTCTTGCGGGCGTGGAAAAGCCGGGTCTTGACGGTGTTCTCGGGGATGCCGACGATCCGCGCGACCTCCTCGACGGAAGTCTCGTGGTAATAGACGAGGTCGATGACCTCGCGATGCTCGACCGAGAGCCGCTCGAGGCAGGCGCGGATGGCGAGACCCTTGTCCTGCTTCTGCAGCACGATCTCGGGGCCGTCGGCGTCGTCTTCGAGGCTTTCGGCATAGTCCTCGTCCAGCTCGGCGTCGCGGCGCTTGCGCAGCAGCGACCAGGCCTTGTTCCGGGCAATGGCGAGCAGCCAGGTCGAGACCGAGGCGCGAGCCTCGAACCGGTCCGCCTGTCGCCACAGATCCATGAACACGTCACTGATCACATCCTCGGCAAGCGTCTCGTCGCGGACGAGCCGCAGCACGAAACGGTAGACCCGCACCTGATGCCGCGAAAACAGCACCTTCATCGCGAGCCGGTCACCAGAGGCGATCCGTTTGACGAGATCCTCGTCCGATTCCGTATGCATTGCCCCTCGAAGGCCAGGCATCCCGGCTCGCATCCGGTTGTCGCGGCGAGCGGGGAAAAGGTTCAACCCGGCGCGCACATTAATCTGCATGCGCGGATTTGCCGATAGGTCGGCGGGGATCGGAGAGGAGTTTTTTGCCCGAAAAGCAGCCATTGCGCGGCGCGGACGCTGCCAACACAGTTAAGCGGATATGAAAAGGGGCGCTCACGGCGCCCCAGATCGCATTCAGGTGTATGCGGAAATTCCTGGCCTCAGCGGCGCTTGCCGGCCGTGCGCATCTGCATGTACTGCACGGCTTCCAGCAGCACCTTGCGCGGACGCTCGGCATCGCGCTTGGCCTGTTCGGCCTTGCGGGCGACTTCGCGGGCGATCTCTTCCTGGCGCTTCTCTTCCTCGATGCGCGCACGCTCGATCGCTTCCAGGCGCTCCTTCTCGGCCCGGATCTTCGCCTTCTCGGCTTCGCGCTCGGCGCGAGCCTGGGCGATGGCTTCCCGCTCCTCGCGTCGCTGCACCATCACCGGGTCGTCGGCCTTCGGCCGGGCCTTGAAACGCTCGAGCAGCGCCTTCTTGGCATTGGCGGAATTGGACTGGCGGTCGGTAAAGCTGCGGTCGTTCGGGTTCTTCAAGGGTGATCTTCTCTCGGGTTGTTACGGGCGTTTACTCGGCCTGCGCGGGCGAGATAATCCAGATCCGGCCGGATTGGTATCGAAATCGACGCGCGGCAGCCCCGCTTCCAGCGCTTATCGGGCGGCAGGTCCTGCATACTGCACGCTTGAAACGCATGAGAACGGCAGGATCGGCACCCTTCAGGCGGGCGGGCCGGGTCCTGCATATGGGCAGCCCGCCCCGCCCTGTCAATGCAAACGGCCGGTGGCGGACGGTATTGGGGCTCGAAAAGCAGCTCTATGCTTTACAAGCGCCGCATTTTCCCCAACAGGCAGGGCGACTGCCGCAACAACGTCGTGCTCCCGTGAAGACGCCCCAGCTCTCCGATTTCCGCCGCATCGTCGTCAAGGTCGGCTCCAGCCTGCTGGTCGACCGCAGCCGCGGCCGCCTGCGCCATGCCTGGCTCGCGGCGCTGGCCGAGGACCTCGCCGACCTGCACCAGCGCGGTGCCGACGTGCTCGTCGTCTCCTCCGGCGCGATCGCGCTCGGGCGCACGGTGCTCGGTCTGCCCTCCGGTCCGCTGCGGCTGGAGGAGAGCCAGGCCGCCGCCGCCGTCGGCCAGATCGCGCTCGCCCGCAACTGGGCCGAGGCGCTCGGCGCCCATGGCCTGACCGCCGGCCAGGTGCTGCTGACCCTGGCCGATACCGAGCAGCGTCGCCGCTATCTCAACGCGCGCGCGACGCTAGGCCGCCTGCTCGACCTGCGCGCCATCCCCGTGATCAACGAAAACGACACCGTCGCCACCACCGAGATTCGCTATGGCGACAACGACCGGCTCGCCGCCCGGGTCGCGACCATGGCCGGCGCCGATCTTCTGGTGCTCTTCTCCGATATCGACGGGCTCTATACCGCCCCGCCCGCGAAGGATCCGGACGCGCGACATATCCCCGTCGTCGAGCGGATCACCCCGGAGATCGACGCCATGGCCGGCGGCGCGGCCTCCGAGCTCTCGCGCGGCGGCATGCGCACCAAGATCGAGGCCGGCAAGATCGCGGCGGCCGGCGGCACCCATATGCTGATCGCCGACGGCCGGGCCAAGAACCCGCTCGCAAGCGTCGCCGAGGGCGGCCGCTGCACCTGGTTCCTCACCGGATCGACGCCCGCCACCGCACGCAAGACCTGGATCGCCGGCTCGCTGGAGCCGCGCGGTACGCTGCATCTCGATGCCGGCGCGGCCCGCGCCCTGCGCGGCGGCGCGAGCCTGCTGCCGGTCGGCGTCACCCGGATCGAGGGCGAGTTCGCGCGCGGCGACGCCGTGCTGATCCGCGATCCCGAAGGCCAGCTCCTCGGCCGCGGCCTCGTCGCCTATGACGCCTCCGACGCGGCGCTGGTGCTCGGCAAGGCCTCGCGCGATATCGAAGCCGTGCTGGGCTATCCCGGCCGCGCCGAGATGATCCACCGGGACGACATGGCGCTCGGGCTGGGCTAAGCTTCCTCACGGGCTGGCTTTCGCCGGCGAACCTTGGGCTTGAACGAGATGACCGGCGACAGCGCATTGCGCATCATCGCGACGAACGAGACGGCCGATGTCGGCCGCGTCATGCAGGAGCTAGGCCGCCGTGCCCGCACTGCCGCGCGCAAGGTCGCGCTCAGCCCGGCCGAACAGCGCAATGCGGCGCTCCTCGCCATGGCCGAGGCGCTGCGCGCCCGCACAACCAGAATCCTCGCCGCCAATGCGCAGGACCTTGCCGACGGCAAGACCGCAGGCTTGAGCGCCTCTTTCATGGACCGCCTCGCCCTCGACGAGAAACGCCTCGCCACCATTGCGGACGCCGTCGCCGAGGTCGCCGAGCTGCCCGATCCGCTCGGCCGCGTGCTGGCGGAATGGACCCGGCCGAACGGACTGCGCTTCGAGCGTGTCGCGACCCCGCTCGGCATCATCGCCGTGATCTTCGAGAGCCGGCCCAACGTCACCGCCGATGCCGGCGCGCTCTGCCTGAAGAGCGGCAATGCCGCGATCCTGCGGGCCGGCTCCGATTCCTTCCGCTCCTCGACCGAAATCGCCGCCGCGATGCGCGAAGGCCTGGAAGCCGCCGGCCTGCCCGGAGACGCGATCCAGCTCGTGCCGACGCGCGACCGCGCCGCGGTCGGCGAAATCCTCTCAGGGCTCAACGGCAATATCGACGTCGTCGTACCGCGCGGCGGCAAGAGCCTGGTTGCCCGCGTCCAGAGCGAGGCGCGCGTGCCGGTCTTCGCCCATCTCGACGGCAACTGCCATGTCTATGTCGATGCCAAGGCGGATCTCGCCATGGCCCGCGAGATCCTGCTCAACGCCAAACTCCGCCGCACCGGCGTCTGCGGCGCCGCCGAAACGCTGCTGGTCGACGAGGCCTGCGCCGCGACCCATCTCGCCCCGCTCGTTACCGCCCTGCTCGAAGCCGGTTGCGCCGTGCGCGGCGATGAAGCCGCTCGCGCCGTTGACGCGCGCGTAACCGCTGCCACGGAAGAGGATTGGGCGACCGAGTATCTCGACCGGATCATCGCGGTGAAGACCGTGCCAGGCCTCGATGCCGCGATCGAGCATATCGAGCGCTACGGCTCGCATCACACCGATGCGATCGTCACCGCCGACGAGGCGGCCGCCGCCCGCTTCCTCGCCGAGGTCGATTCCGCCATCGTCATCCACAACGCTTCGACCCAGTTCGCCGATGGCGGCGAATTCGGCTTCGGCGCCGAGATCGGCATCGCCACCGGCCGCATGCATGCGCGTGGCCCTGTGGGCGTCGAGCAGCTCTGCTCCTTCAAGTACCGCGTCCATGGCGCGGGCCAGACCCGGCCCTGAGACGAAGCAGGACGCATGACGAGCGAGCTTACGCGCCTGCCGTCCCGGCTGCCCTCTTTTGCGCCCGGCCTGCGCATCGGCCTGTTCGGCGGCAGCTTCAACCCGGCCCATGACGGTCACCGGCTTGCGAGTCTGACCGCCCTGCGCCGGCTCCAGCTCGACCGGGTCTGGTGGCTGGTCACGCCCGGCAATCCGCTGAAGGACAATGCCAGGCTGCCCTCGCTGGCCGAACGCATCCACCAGGCGGAAAACGTCGCGGGCCATACCCGCATCGACGTCACCGGCGTCGAGGCGATGCTGCGCACGCGCTATACCGCCGACACGCTGCGCGCCTTGAAGCGGCGCTGCCCGGGCGTGAATTTCGTCTGGATCATGGGCTCCGACAATCTCGCCGGTTTGCACCGCTGGAACGAATGGCGCACTATTGCCCGGACGATGCCGATCGCGATCATCGACCGGCCGGGCTCGACCCACAGCGCCATGGCCTCGCCTGCCGCCAACTGGCTCTCGCGCTGGCGCCTGCCCGAAAGCCGGGCCGCGAGCCTGCCGCGCATGCAGCCTCCGGCCTGGGTCTTCCTGCATGGCAAGCGCTCGACGTTATCCTCGACGATGCTACGCCGGCAGGCCGGCCGCGATTGAACTCCGGCGCCTTCCGGCTTATTTTGGACCCATCGCGCCACACGCGCATCAGGATCGAGAGGATACGTCACTGACCCGTCAAACCCTTGGTGAAGCCGAGCCGAAGCCGCTTCCCCAGGCTGCCGTCGCGGACAATCCCTCTGCCGACAGCATCACCCTCGCCCTGCGTGTTCTCGAGGACATGAAGGCCGAGGACATCACGGTGATCGACCTCGTTGGCAAGACCTCGCTGGCCGACGCGATGATCATCGCCTCGGGCAACGTCAACCGCCATGTCGCCGCCATCTCGGATGCCCTGGTCGAAGCCCTCAAGGCTTCGGGACTGCCCACGCCCAACGTCGAAGGCGTCCCTGCCTGCGACTGGGTGCTGATCGATACCGGCGACATCATCATCCACGTCTTCCGGCCCGAAGTGCGCCAGTTCTACAATCTCGAGAAGATGTGGGGCACCGACCGGCCGAACGAACGCCTCGACAGCTGACGTTCGCTTCGCATGCGGCTCGCGGTCATCGCCGTCGGCCGGCTCAAGGATGGGCCGGAACGCGAACTCTGCGAGCGCTACCGTGAGCGCGGCGTCGCGCTTGGCCGCGGCATCGGCCTCAGCGGTCCCGACATCGTCGAGATCACCGAGGGCCGTGGCCGCCGCCCCGAGGAGCGCAAGCGCGAGGAAGCCCAAGCCATCCTTGCGAAAGTCCAGCCCGGCCTGATCATCGCGCTCGACGAGCGCGGCCGCCAGCTCGGCAGCGATGCCTTCGCCACCCGCCTCGCCACCGCCCGCGATTCCGGCACCGGCCATGCCAGCCTGATCATCGGCGGTGCCGACGGCCTGAGCGAGGAGATCCGCGACAGGGCTGACATCACGCTGGCTTTCGGCGCGCTGACCATTCCGCACCAGATCGTGCGGGCGCTCGTGCTTGAGCAGCTCTATCGCGCGATGACGATTATCTCCGGCCACCCCTATCATCGCGTATGACCTTGCTGATTCGCCCCGGACTGCGCGGCCTGTGCCTTGCCGCCCTGCTGGCGAGTTCGGCCGCCGTCCTCGCCCAGACACCCCAGCCCGACCCGGAAGCCCTGCAGCGCGAGGCGATGCAGAAGCTCGTCGAGAAGCAGGCCCGCGAAAGCGAGCTCAAGGCGATCGAGCAGCGTCTCGCCGGAAACACCGAGGCTCGCGCGAATCTCGAAAAGGAAGTGGCTGCGATCCGCGCCGATCGCGCCGCCCTCAACAAGGCGTTGCTCGACACCACCGCGAAAACCCAGACCGCCGAAGAACGCTTGGGCGCGCTGGAAAACCGGCTCGGCCTGCTGCAATCCAGCGAAGCCGCGATCCGGCGCTCGCTCGAGGGCCGGCGCAACCTGATCGCCGAAGTGCTGGCCGCGTTGCAGCGCATCGGCCGGCGCCCGCCACCCGCCGTGCTGGTCCGCCCCGAGGATATCCTGGAAGCCGTGCGTGCCTCGATGCTGCTCGGCGCCGTCGTGCCGGACCTCCGGCAGGAGGTCGAGATCCTCGGCACCGACCTCGCCGAACTCGTGCGGCTGCGCCAGGGCATCGCCACCGAAAAAGGCCGGATCGGCACCGAGATGGAGCAGATCGCGGGTGAGCGCCAGCGCCTGGCCTCCCTGATCGAGGCGCGGCGCGAGCGCGAGGCCAGTGCCGCCAGGGATGTCGAGCAGCAAGCCGCTCTCGGCAAGGAGCTCGCCGGCCAGGCCCGCTCGATGCGGGATTTCGTCGAGAAGATCGAGAAGGAGATCTCCGTCGCCAACAAGGCGGCCGAAGCCGCCCGTCAGGCCATCGAGCAGGAGACCCGCGAGCAGCGCGAGCGCATGACGGCGCTAGCCTTCAAGGATCCGGCGCGGCTTGCCCCCAAGATCGCCTTCGCCGAGGCGAAGGGCCTGCTCTCCCTGCCCGTATCGGGATCACGATTGCGTGGTTTCGGCGATCCTGACGGTGCCGGCGGCACCATTCGGGGGATTTCTCTGGAAACCCGCGCCAACGCCCTAGTTTCGGCGCCTTCCGACGCTTGGGTAGTGTATGCGGGACCGTTCCGTTCGTTCGGGCAACTCTTGATCCTGAACGCCGGCGGGGGGTACTACATCTTGCTAGCCGGCATGCAGCGGATCGATGTCGCGCTCAATCAGTTCGTGCTGGCGGGCGAGCCGGTTGCGACGATGGGCGAAACGTCGGAAGCTGCCGCGACGACTGTAGGGGTGGGAACCGGGCAGCCGGTTCTGTATATCGAATTCAGGAAAGACGGCGTCTCGATCGACCCGACGCCGTGGTGGACGAAATCGCAAGGCGAAAAGGTTCGCGGATGATGCGCAAGGTTTCCCTCGTTCTCGCCGGCGCCATCATGGGCGCGGGCCTGACAGGACTGGCTACCCAGACGAGGCTGCTGTCCTCGACCAGCGCGGTCGCGGCCTCGGCCGAGGTCTATCGCAGCCTCAACCTGTTCGGTGACATCTTCGAGAAGATTCGCACCGACTATGTCGACAAGCCCGACGAGCAGAAGCTGATCGAGGCCGCCATCAACGGCATGGTCTCCTCGCTCGACCCGCACTCCTCCTATCTCGACGCCAAGTCCTTCCGCGACATGGACACCGACATGCGCGGCCAGTTCGGCGGCCTCGGCATCGAGGTGACGATGGAGGACGGCGTCCTCAAGGTCGCCAAGCCGATCAGGGACACGCCCGCTTCCAAGGCCGGCATCCTCGCCAACGACATCATCCGCCAGATCGACGGCGCCGAGGTGAAGGGCCTGTCCCTGACCCAGGCGGTCGAGAAGATGCGCGGACTGATCAACACCCAGGTCACGCTGAAGATCGACCGCCCCGGCAAGACCGAGCCGCTCGAATTCACCCTGACCCGCTCGACCATCGTCGTCCCGGCCGTCGAGGAGCGTGTCGAGGGCGATATCGGCTATATCCGCATCGGCACCTTCTCCGAGCAGACCTATGACGGCCTGCGCAAGGCGATCGAGAAGACCACGAGCGAGATCGGCGCCGACAAGCTCAAGGGCTACATCATCGACCTCCGCAACAACCGCGGCGGGCGCCTCGACCAGTCCGTGCTGGTCTCCGACGCCTTCCTCGACCGCGGCAAGATCGTCTCGACCCGCGGCCGCAACGCCGAGGAGACCCAGGTCTTCAACGCCAAGTCGGGCGACCTGACCAAGGGCAAGCCGGTCGTGGTGCTGATCAACGGCTCGTCCGCCTCGGCGGCCGAGATCGTCGCCGGCGCCCTGCAGGACCACAAGCGCGCGACCGTGATGGGCACGCGCTCCTTCGGCAAGGGCTCGGTCCAGACCGTGATCCCGCTCGGCTCGAACGGCGGCCTGCGCCTTACCACGGCGCGCTACTACACGCCGTCGGGCAACTCGATCCAGGCCAAGGGTATCACGCCGGATATCGAGATCCAGCAGGAGATCCCGCAGGAGATCAAGGACAAGCTCGTCGAGAACAAGGGCGAAGCCGCACTCAAGGGCCATCTCAAGGCCGGCGAGGGCGAGGAGCAGTCCGGTTCGAGCTCCTATGTCCCCTCCGACGCGACCAAGGACACCCAGCTCGTCGCCGCGCTGAACCAGCTCCGCGGCGTCAAGAAGGATGTCGCGGCCCCCGCCGACAAGCCCGCGACGCCCGAAGCGCCCAAGCAGCCGAACTGAGCCTGCGGGCTTCCGAGGCGACAGGCCGAGAGCCGGTCCGGCGCTCGTTTCCAGATCGATAACGCGTGACCGATCGGATTGCGATGCAATCTGATCGGCGCGTACTCTGACGCGCGGGCTGCTGATTCGGGTCCGCGTCGCAATTTCGAGGACGGCCTCTCTCGGCCGATACGCCGCTGACGGAGCTCAATCGACCGCTCGGCCAGGATCGCCCGGCGGCCTCTGGCAGGCCCTGGGGACGTTGGCTCGCGACGGCGGCGGCCGGCAGCGTTGGCGTGGCCATTCTGGGGCTCGTGCTGACAGTGGCGCTGCGCCGCGATCCCGATGGCGGCGAGCCGATCGCAGTGGCCTCGATCGAGAAGCGTTCTGCCCCCGTCTCCTCCGCCCCCGCCACCGCCGATCCTGCGGCTGCCACGCCCCGCGGGCCTGCCACCGCCGCCCAGCTCGAGAACAGCGCAGGGGTGACCGTGGTACGCGTCGGCGAGGACGCTCCGGAAGCCATCGTCATCACCATTCCCGACACGGCGCGCACGATCAAGCTCGCGACGGCCCCCGACAATCGCCTGGTCGAGCGCTCGCGTTACGGCCTGCTGCCGAAATCCGGGCCCGAAGGTGCGACGCCGGCCAAGATCTATGCCCGCCCGCTCGGCCCGGAACCCGCGACCAAGCCGGTCGGCCGTATCGCCATCCTCGTCGGCGGGCTCGGCATCAGCCAGAGCGGCACGGCCGACGCGATCGCGAAACTGCCGGCGCCGGTCTCGCTCGCCTTCGCGCCCTATGGCGCCGAACTCGAACGCACCGTCCAGCGCGCTCGCAGCGAAGGCCATGAGGTCTTCCTGCAATTGCCGATGGAGCCCTTCGACTATCCCGACAACGATCCCGGCCCGCATACGCTGCTGACCGGCCCGAAGGCGCCCGACAACCTCGACAAGCTGCATTGGGCGCTCGGCCGCTTTACCGGCTATGTCGGCATCGTCAATTTCCTCGGCGGCCGCTTTACCGCAGACGAAAGCGCGCTCTCCCCTGTCCTGCGCGAGCTTGCCGGCCGCGGCCTGATGGTCGTCGACGACGGCTCCTCCGCGCGCAGCCTGCTCGCCGGCTCGGCCGACCGCGCCCGCATCCCCTCCCTGAAGATCGACCGCGTCATCGACGGCGTCACCCGTGCCGACGCGATCGACAAGGAACTGGCCGCGCTCGAAAACCTCTCCCGCGAGCAGGGCATTGCGGTCGCAGCCGCCAGCGCCCTGCCGGTCTCGATCGAGCGGATCAATCGCTGGGCGCAGTCTCTGGAAGCCAAGAAGATCGTGATCGTTCCCGTCAGCGCCGCCCGCGACTTCCGCTCGCCCAAGACGACCGGATCGATCAAGACCACCGGATCGCTGCAATGACCGACAAGGCCCCCGAAGGCTACCGTCCCTGCGTCGGGCTCGCCCTCTTCAACGCCGAGGGTCTCGTCTTCGTCGGCCGGCGTGCCGACAAGACCAAGCGCGAGCATGTCGCGCCCGGCCATGCCTGGCAGATGCCGCAGGGTGGCATCGACGAGGGCGAGACGCCGCTGGAGGCCGCGCGCCGCGAACTCGCCGAGGAAACCAACGTCACCTCGGTCGAGCTTCTCGCCGAGGCGCCGGGCTGGCTCGCCTATGATCTGCCGGTCGATATCGGCAAGGAAGCCTGGAAGGGGCGCTGGCGCGGCCAGGCGCAGAAATGGTTCGCCTTCCGCCTCATCGGTTCCGAGGACGAGGTCGACATCCTGACCCCGGCCGGCGGGCACAAGGCCGAGTTCGACGCCTGGCGCTGGGCGCGTCTCGACGAGACCCCGGAGCTCATCATCCCCTTCAAGCGGGAGGTCTACCGGCAGGTCGCGCAGCATTTCGCGCCCTTCGCGGACGCCTCCGGCAAAAGGCGCTGAACGCGCGTCAGCCCATCGTGTAGACGACCCGCACGACCCAGTAGCTCTGGTAGAGGATATGCACGCTGGCGAGCGCAATATGGACCCAGCGCCGTGCGGAAACATATGCGACGAGGCAGAGTGCCAGTCCGATCGGGACCTGCACGAGATAGTCGCCGCTGAGCTGGCTCCAGTGCTCGTTGCCCTTGATCAGGGTATCGACGACATCGAGCACGAAGGTTGCCGCCAGCAAGCCGAAGAACCAGTGCCGCCGCCGGATGAAGAAGTCCTCGTAGCCGGCATATTCGGCGATATTGTCCGGGAACAGCAACGCCGAGATCAGATAGAGCACGACGGCATAGCCGATCAGGAAGAGATAGGCGCCGAAGCTCCAGACCGGGATGCGCGACAGGCCGAACTCCCACCACCAGAACAGCACGAGTTCGAGCAGGATCGAGCCGACCCAGAGCATGTGGAGCAGCGAGACCCGATACCGCCCGGGATGCTGTATGAAGCCGGCGATCCCCGCCAGCATCCGCGTGATGCCGAGGCCGATGACCATGCCCATGACGATGCGGACATGGGTAAAGATTTCATGCGGCGAGACAGTCTCCATGCTTCGTGCTTAGAGCATGCCGCTTTTTCGCGGAAGCACCGTCATTCCGGACCGTCCGGTTGATCAATGTCGGCGCAGTCGGTCGAGGACCTCGCCATGCAGGGCCGAGCTGCCGCTTGCCACGACGCAGCGATGGCCGGAATGGATCGTCAGCTCCCGGCCGTCCCAATCGGTGATCGCGCCGCCGACATTGCGCACGATCGGCGCCATCGCGCAGTCGTCGGACGGGTCGAGACCGCCATCGACGCTGATATCGAGCGCTCCATCCGAGACGCGGCCATAGGGGCATGGCAGGTTAAGCCGGCGTCAACCCGAAGACCGCCTGTGCCGTCTGACCGGCCTTCAGGGCTGCTTCCCATTTCGCTTCCAGCACCAGCCGGGCCTCGGCATCGGCGATGCGGCTGCGGATCGTCGCCGGCGTCAGCGCGACCAGCCCGTCGTCGTCGCCGATCAGGAGGTCGCCGGGCGAGACGATCGCGCCCCCGATCACCACCGGGCGGTTGATCTCGCCCCGCTCCGCCGAGGACGGGCCGCGCGGCGTCACCGAGCGCGTGAAGACCGAGAAATCCGTCCAGCCGGCGAGCGTCCCGACATCACGGATCGCCCCGTCGCAAACGAGGCCGACGGCACCCTTGCGGCGGATGTGGCCGCCGAGGATCTCGCCGATCATCGCGCTCTCCGCATGGCCCGCCGCCGCGATAACCAGGACGTCGCCGGGGCCGATAATGTCCATTGCCCGCACAACCGAGCCGAAATCCGGCGCCTCGCAGAAGGCGGTCACCGCGCGCCCGAACAGGCGCGGCTGTTGGCCGGGCGGCATCAGCGGGCGGATCGCCGAGTCGATCTGGTTGAGGTTGCGGCCGAGATCGACCGCGACCGCAACGGGGATCGCCTGCCAGCGCGCGATCTCGGCCTCCGTCAGGTCGTTCTTCGGGACGGGATGGATGATCACGGGCATGGTGCGGTCCTCATCTGCCGATATCGGGGGGTAGGCTTCGCTCAGCCGCCTGCGCGCGACCCGAGATGGGCCTTCAGGACACGACCGAGCGCCGTGATGCCGGCCACGAGCCGCTCGTCCGTCTGCGTCGAATAGCTCAGCCGGGCATGGTTCGGCCGCTGCTCGAGCGCGAAGAAGGTCGCGCCGGGCACATAGGCGACGCGGGCCTCCGGAAGCGCATGGTCGAGCATGAAGGCGGCGGCATCGAAGCCTTCGGGGAAGGTCAGCCAGGTGAAGAGCCCGCCGCTCGCATCGGTACAGGCGATCTCCTGCGGGAAGCTCTGCCGGATCGTCTCCAGCATCAGGTTCTTCTTGTGGCGATAGGCGCTGCGGATCGTGGCGATATGCGCATCGATGTCGTAATCCGCGAGGAAGCGCGAGGCGACCGCCATGTTGAGCGTGCTCGTCTGCGTGTCGGCCGCAAGCTTGAGCAGGCCGAGCTGCTCGATCAACTCGGTCGAAGCAACGGCCCAGCCGAGCCGGAGGCCCGGGGCCAGGATCTTCGAGAAGCTGCCGAGATAGATCACCCGGCCCTCGGTGTCGAAGCTCTTGATCGGCGGGATGCGCTCGCCCTCGAAGCGGATCTCGCGATAGGGCGAATCCTCGAGGATGATCACATCATGCTCGTTGGCGATCTCGACCAACCGCTTGCGCCGCGCCAGGCTCATGGTGACGCCGGTCGGGTTCTGGAAATCGGGGACCGTATAGATGAACTTGGCCCCCGGATTGGCCTTCAGCGCCACGTCGAGCGATTCGACATCCATGCCGTCCTCATCCATGCCGACCGTGACATAGCGCGGCTCGCAGGGGTTGAAGGCGATCAGCGCCCCCAGGAAGGTCGGGTCCTCGACGACGATGATGTCGTCCTTGTCGATCAGCAGCTTGGCGACGAGATCGAGCCCCTGCTGGCCGCCCTGGAGGATCAGAACCTCGTCCTCTGTGCAGCGAACACCGTCGCGCGCCATCCGCTCGGCGATCTGCCGACGAAGCAGCGGCATGCCGTTCGAGACGGTGTATTGCAGCGCCTCCTGCCCGTTCTCGGCCAGCGTCTTGCGGAAGACCTCGTCCAGCCCCGCGATCGGGAACAGCGAGGCGTCGGGATAGCCGCCGCCGAATGAGATCACGCTGGGATCGGCGCCCAGTCGCAGAAGCTCGCGGATAGCGGAGGGCTTGACCCGGCTCATCCGGGCAGCGAGGCGATGCGTCATGGCTTTCATCTCCGGCGCTCAGGCTGCCGCGGCGGTCACGTTGAGCTCGACGGCGCCGATGCCCTCGAGCTCGAAGCGATAGGTCTCGCTCTCGGTTGGGAAGCGGGTGGTGACGAGGCTGCCGGTCATCACGATCTCGCCGGCGCGCAGGCTTTGCCCCTTCGCCGCCAGCGCGTTGGCCAGCCAGGCGAGCGGCGCGAAGGGATGGCCGAGGACGTCCCGGCCATGGCCGCGGTCGAGCTCGTTGCCGTTGCGGCTGACGACCCCGGAAACGGCATCCAGCGCCGGCCAGGAGCTGCGGAACTCCGACAGCACCACGCCGCCGTTCCAGGAATTGTCGGCGACCAGCGAGAGCACGTCGAGCTCGGCATAATCGGCCGCGCGGTCGTCGACGATCTCGATGGCGGCGCAGACGCCGGCGACATGCACCGCGATGCTCTCCGGCGTCCAGGCCGGGCCTCCGCTCGGGAGATCGCTGGCCATGCGCACCGCGATCTCGAACTCGAGGCCCATGCGGCCATAGTCGGCGGTCGCGAGGCGCGCGCCGGAATGGTGCAGCCGGTCGGCCAGCACAACGCCCGCTATCGGATGGGGAATGCCGCACATCGCCTGCATGCGCTGCGAGGTCAGGCCGATCTTGTAACCGATAGCTGCGCCGCAGCGCGGCTTCAGCAGCGAGACATAGCGCTCTTGCACGGCATAGGAATCGTCGAGCGAGGCGATGCCGTTCGCCGCGGCGAAAGGCCGGAATTTTTCGTTGCGGTCATGCTCATCGATCAGTCGCCGCGCCAACCCGTCCCTGTCCATCATCCCGTCCTCCTGTCCCGGCCCTGCTGATGCCGGGGTGAAACGATCGATTCCCAAAAGCCCTAGGCCGCAGCCATGATCTCGGCGAAACGCCGCACCGCCGGGGTTATCCGTTCGGGCACGGTATTGCCGAAGCCGAAGACGAAGCCCGTGGCCGTCTTGTCTTGCAAGCGGTAGCGCGACAGCGCGGGCGCATCGATGCCGCGCTGGCGCGCTGCATCGGTAACGGCAGCGTCGTCCAGCGGACCCAGCGCATGGGCCGTCAGATGCAATCCCGCGGTGACGTCGGGAATGAGCAGGCGGTCACCGAGAGCCTGCCTGAGGGCATCGACCAGGATCGTCGCCCGCTCGCGATAGATGAGCCGCATGCGCCGGACATGCTTGGCGAGCACGCCGCGCCCCATGATGTCGGCCACCATCTGCTGCAGCGGCGGCGGCAGATAGCAGGAGAACACCAGCTTCGCGCGATAGAACAGCTCGACCAGATCGGGCGGCAGCACCAGATAGGTCAGGCCGAAGGACGGCGAGAAGATCCGGTTGATATTGCCGATGAAGATGACGCGCTGGTCGGCATCGAGCGAGAGCAGCGAGGGAAGCGGCTGGCGGTTGATGCCGATCGGGCTGCTGTAGTCGTATTCGATCACCCAGGCATTGCGGGCCCGCGCCCAGGCCAGCAGGGAAAGCCGGCGCTCCATCGACATGGTCGAGCCATAGGGAAACTGGTTGGTCGGCGAAGCGATCACGATCCGGGCGTCGTCCGCCTCCGGCCCGAAGCGATCGGTGCTGAGGCCTTCCAGATCGACGCGCTGCGGCAGGATGCGGGCGCCGTTGGCCACCATGGCGGCTGTTCGCGTCGGATAGCCGGGGTCCTCGATGACGACGCCGTCGCCGGGATCGAGCAGCAATTGCGCCAGCAGGATGAAGGCCTGCGTCGTGCTGGCGACGACGGCGATCTGCTCCGGCCGGCAAGGCACGCCTTCGTATTCGCCGAGGTATTTCGCGATCTGCTGGCGCAAGGCGGGCAGGCCGAGCCGCTCGCTGAAATTGAACTGCGGCCAAGGCTCCGAGCCCCAATATTCGGCGGTGCTGCGGCTGATCTCCCCGAAGGGCAATTCGTCGAGCGCCGGCAGCAGGGGGCTGAGATCATAGCCGAGCTCGCGCTCGCTCGGCAGTGCGAGCCCCATCAGGGCATTGCCGCGTGCGGCCAGCACACGCGGTTGCCGGGGCGGCTGCGGAGCGGGCGACGGCTCGCCGATCCGGCGATGCATGTCTTCGGGCAGGTCCTTCTCGATATAGGTCCCCGCACCAGTGCGCCCATGTGCGTAGCCTTCGTTCTTCAGGCGGTTATAGGCGAGCACGATGGTCGAGCGGGAGACGCCGAGCTCGTCTGCGAGCTTGCGCGATGGCGGCAGATGCATGCCGCGGGGGATCGCGCCGTCGACGACCAGCGCCCGAATTTGCCCGGCGATCTGGTCATAGAGCGGCTCCGGCCCGTTCGGCGCCAGCGCGATCGTGTTCCAGAAGGGATAATTGAAGCGCGCGTTCATAGCCTGTCGCGGTCGGGGCGGGTCCGGTCGGTAGCTCTCGGCGATTGAGCGGCGCGTCGCGCGAGCGGTCAAGCATGTCGCCGAATTGGTATGCTCGACTCAGAAAAATTGGTACTTGAGGCTGTTTTTAGCCGTCGGTACCGTCCCTGCCAATCGCGATCGGACAAAGCCGGTCATCCAGCGCAAGCGGAGGGGAAAACGTGTCTCGACCCGAGGCGAAGACCGTCCTCACGGCGGACGACATCCACAAGAGCTATGGCGACTTCCCGGTGCTCAAGGGCGTCAGCCTGGCAGCCCGCGAACGCGACGTCATCTGCATGATCGGGGCAAGCGGCTCGGGGAAAAGCACCTTCCTGCGCTGCATCAACCTGCTTGAAACGCCCGAAGCCGGCTCGATCCACTTCGAGGGCGAACAGCTGAACCTCGGGCGCCGCGGCAATGGCACTGCGGCTCTGGACGCCCGCCAGATCAACCGCATCCGCAGCCGGATGGGCATGGTGTTCCAGAGCTTCAACCTCTGGAGCCACCTGACCGTCCTCGACAATGTCACGATCGCGCCGATCAAGGTGCTGGGCGTGCCCAAGGCGGAGGCAAAGGAGCGGGCCGAGGCCCTGCTCGCCAAGGTCGGCCTGTTCGACAAGCGCTTCCATTACCCCGCCCATATCTCCGGCGGCCAGCAGCAGCGCTGCGCCATTGCGCGTGCGCTCGCCATGGAGCCCAAGCTCCTGCTCTTCGACGAGCCGACCTCCGCCCTCGATCCCGAGCTGGTCGGCGAGGTGCTGGGCGTCATGCGCCAGCTCGCCGAGGAGGGGCGCACCATGATCGTCGTGACCCACGAGATGGGCTTCGCCCGCGAGGTCTCGAACGAGGTGCTCTTCCTTCACGAAGGGAAGATCGAAGAGCGTGACACGCCGGAAAACATCTTCGGCAATCCAACGTCCGAGCGGTGCAGGCGCTTCCTGCAGCGGGTTCTGTGAGGAGAAGAACCATGAAGAAGACAGCACTCACCCTGCTGACTGGCGCAGCGCTGCTGCTGGCCGGCTCCGCCTTCGCCCGCGAGGTCAAGGTCGGTACCGAATGCACCAACCCGCCCTTCAACTTTCGTACGGCGGGCGGAGAGCTGACCGGTTTCGACGTCGACCTCGCCCGCGAGATCGGCAAGCGCGCGGGCTTCGAGCTGCAATTCGTCTGCCAGGCATTCGAGGGGCTGATACCGGCCCTCTCGGCCCGCAAGTTCGATCTCATCCTCGCCAGCCTTTCGATCACGGAAGCGCGCCAGAAGAGCATCGATTTCAGTGTTCCCTATCGCGCCTCGACCGGCCGCTTCGTCGGCCCGAAGGGTTCCAAGCTGGAGCCCGTGACCGCGGATGGGAAGCCCAATCCCAAGGCGCTCGACGGCAAGGTCGTCGGCATGATCCGCGCCAGCACCTATGACCGCTACTTCACCGAGCAGTTCCCCGGCGTGCAGATCTCGCGTTACGAGAATTACGAGACCTTGCTGCTCGACCTCATCTCGGGCCGGGTCGACCTGATCATGGCCGGGCCGATCAAGATGGAAGGCTTCTTCGAGGACAAGCAGGGCAAGGACTTCGCCTTTGTCGGCCCCGAGCTGGAGAGCATCAAGTATTTCGGGCCGGGCGTCGGCGTCGGGCTGCGCAAGAACGAGCCGGAGCTGCTGGCCAAGGTCGACGAAGCGCTGAAGGGCATGTTCGCCGACGGCACCTTCAAGGCGATCAATCGAAAATACTGGAAGTTCACGGTCATGCCGAGCGTCTGGGCCGACTGAGCCACCCCGGCGGCAAGAGCATGATCCGATGCCGCAGGTGCCGGCCATGTCCGGCACCACCCTCCCCCTGACGGGAACGCAATATGACGGCAGACCTCTTTCAGGGTTGGGGCACCCAGCTCTTCTGGGGAACGATGGTCACGCTCAAGGTCGCGTTCCTGGCCTTGGCGGCGGGGCTCGTGATCGGGCTCCTGGTCGCGCTCGCCAAGCTCTCTTCGTCGCGGTTTCTGCGCGCGGCGGGCGATCTCTACACCACCTGCATTCGCGGCACGCCGGAGCTGCTGATCATCCTGCTCGTCTATTTCGGCAGCACCGTCGCCTTGTCGGCCGCGCTGCGCTGGATCGGCGGGCCGAACACCTCTTTCGAGATGCCGGCGCTCGGCGCAGGCGTGCTGGCGCTGAGCCTGGTCTTCGGCGGTTACGCGGCCGAGATCTTCCGCGGCGCCTTCCTCGCCATCCCGCCCGGCCAGATCGAGGCGGCCAGGGCTTTCGGCATGTCGCCGCTGACCCTGTTCGTCCATATCCGCCTGCCGCTGATGTGGCGCTACGCCCTGCCGGCGCTCGGCAACATCTGGATCTCGCTGATCAAGAACACCTCCCTGATCTCGGTGGTCGGCCTCGAGGAGCTGATGCGCGTCAGCTACATCGCGACCTCGGTGACGCGCAGCCCGTTCCACTTCTACATGCTCGCGGCGCTCATCTATCTCCTGCTGACGATCGCCAATTCCCTCATCATCGAATGGCTGGAAACCCGCGCGAACCGCGGCGTCCGGAGGGTCTGATCATGGACCTCTCGCTCATGATCGAGAGCCTCCCGCGTCTGCTGCAAGGCGCGGTCCTCACCCTCAAGCTCCTGCTGCTGACGGAGGTCATCGGCTTCGTCTGCGCGCTGCCGCTCGGCATCCTCTACGCCAATGGCAGCCGCGCCGCCCGCGCGCCGATCTACGGCTTCGTCTATTTCTTCCGCGGCACGCCGCTGCTGGTGCAGATCTTCATTGTCTATTACGGCCTCGCCCAGTTCGAGTTCGTGCGCCAGAGCTTTCTCTGGCCCTGGCTGCGTCAGCCCTTCGTCTGCGCCTTGCTCGCCTGCGCGCTGCATTCGACCGCCTATACGACCAACATCCTGCGCGGCGCGATCCAGGCCGTGCCCGCCGGCGAGGTCGAGGCCGCACGTGCCTGCGGCATGTCCGCCTTCCAGGTCCAGCGCTTCATCGTGTTGCCGATCGCGTTCCGGCTCATGCTGCCCGCCTACAGCAACCAGGCGATCGGCATGCTGAAGGGCACCTCACTCGCCAGCACGATCACGCTGATGGAGCTGACCGGCGTCGCCAACACCATCGTCGCCAGCACCTTCCAGCCCTACGAACTCTTCATCATGGCGGCACTGATCTACCTCGCGATCACCCTCGTGATCACGCGCTGCTTCAAATACCTCGAATACGCGCTCAGCAAGCACCAGCGCCCGCTCAAGAGCACAGCCGCGATATCCGTACAGGTCCGTCATGCCGACTAGCGACATCAGGAACTTCATCGCCTTCGCCCAGGGGTTGGCGGAAGCGAGCGGCACGATCATCCGCGACGCTGCCCGTCAGAACAACGCCTTCGTCTCCAAGGGCGACGACAGCCCGGTCACCGAGATCGACCGCGGCGTCGAGACGGAACTGCGCCGCCGCATCGGCGAGGCCTTTCCGGAACACGGCATCCACGGCGAGGAATTCGGCGCGCAGGCGACGGATGCCGAATATGTCTGGGTGCTCGACCCGATCGACGGCACCAAGGCTTTCGTCGCCGGCATCCCGGTCTTCGGCACGCTGATCGCGCTGACCCGCAAGGGCGTGCCCGTCCTCGGCGTCATCGACCAGCCGATGACGCGCGAGCGCTGGATCGGCGCCGACGGCTACCCGACCACCCTCAACGACGTCCGCGTCGCCACCTCCGGCCGCAGACTCCTCCCGGAAGCCGTCCTGTCGACCAGCAATATCGAGCTCTACGATCCGCAGACCCTGCCGGTCTTCCAGGCGCTGCGCGCGTCGGTGCATTGGTGCGTCTACGGCGGGAGCTGCTATTCCTACGGACGGCTCGCCTCGGGCGGGATCGACATCGCGATCGACCGCTTCACCACCCCGCATGACGTCCTCGCCCATGTCCCGGTCATCGCCAATGCCGGCGGTGTCATCACCGACTGGAGCGGCGCGGCGCTGACGCTGCATTCGAGCGGGCACTGCCTCGCCGCAGCCAATCCCGACCTGCACCAGGCGGCGCTGCGCGCGATCGCCGCCCCGCGAGCCGGGATCATGCCGGCGGCATGAGCCGCCCGACCAGTGCACTCAACCCAGCCAGGTTAGCCGTCATGACCACCAAATCCCGGACCCGCAGCGAGATCGTCGAGGCCATGAAGGAGGCCGCTCGGATCGGCGGCGCCTCGCTCGCCGAGAATTTCGCGCGTCTCTCGGCCCTGCCCATCCTGGAAAAGGGCCCATCCGACTTCGTCTCCGCCGCCGATATCGAATCCGAGCGCCTGATCGTCGCCCATCTCAACCGGGAGCTGCCCGAGGTCGCGGTACTCGGCGAGGAAGGCGCGGCCTCTCCCGATGCCGGAAACGGGCTCAGGATCATCATCGACCCGCTCGACGGGACCAACAACTTCCTGCACGGCATCCCGCAATTCTCGACCTCGCTCGCCCTGATGGAAGGCGACGAGGTGACGGCGGGCGTGACCTTCAATCCCCTGAGTGGCGAGATGTTCTGGGCTGCTGCCGGAGAGGGCGCCTATCTCGGCAATCGAAGACTGAACGGCTCCAATCGCAAATCCCTCGCCCACGCGGTCGTCGGAACCTGCTTTCCCTATAACGGCAAGGGCGACACCGAGAAGGCCGCCCGCGAGATGGCGGCAATCATGCCGCGCGTCTCCGGCATCCGCAGCCCGGGTTCGGCGGCGCTGGAGATCGCCTATGTCGCGGAAGGTCGCTTCGACGGCTTCTGGACCTCCGGCGCCAAGCTCGACCTCTGGGACCTCGCCGCCGGCGTGATCATCGCGCGGGAGGCCGGCTGCCTGGCGACCGAGATCGATGGCGAGGGCGACCCCCTCCAATGCCGCAGCCTCGTCGTCGCGCCCCGGCAATTCCACGGGCAGTTCATCGATATTTTCCGCTCGACCCGTGCGACAGGCGCACTGAACAGAGCCGCTCTTGCCTAGCATCGCGCCCGATGTCCGGACGTGGGAGGGGATGGCGCACTAGCGTTGAGGCACCGACGGCCGGGTAGCGCGACGAACACCCACGGAAGCCCACGGCCCGGGCGAGGGCCCTGCTGGATCGCCGAGCCGTTGCCGCCGAGGGCGAACTGACCGGCATCAACAAACGCCGGCACGAAAGGCGCTACCGGTGAACATCCGCTGACATCCAACGCCGACTTCCGGGTGAGCGCGAATGTTGTTCAACAGCTGGACGTTCTGGTTATTCTTCGCCGTCGTGCTCCCCGTCTACTGGCTTCTGCCGTTTCGTGCCCAGACGTTTTTCATCCTTGGAGCCAGCTACTTCTTCTACGGATGGTGGGACTGGCGCTTCCTGCCCCTGATCGCCTTCTCGACGGTGATGGATTTCTACCTTGGCTTGCTCGTGGCTTCGGCGCCGTCGGACAAGGTCAAGCGGCGATACGTCTGGCTTTCGGTCGCCACGAACCTCGCGCTGCTGGGCTTCTTCAAATACTATAATTTCTTCACCGCCGAGGTCGTGGCGGCGCTCAACGCAGTGGGCCTCGACGTCTCGCCGCCGCTCATCCAGGTGATCCTGCCGGTCGGGCTCTCGTTCTACACCTTCCAGAGCATGAGCTACGTCTTCGACATCGCCCGCGGCGTCACCAAGCCGGCGACGAGCTTTTGGAACTTCGCGCTCTATGTGTCCTTTTTCCCCCACCTGGTCGCCGGCCCCATCATGCGCTCCGGCGCCAAAGGCCAGGACCCGCTCGGCAGAGGCCTCCTAAAGCAGCTCGAGATCCCCCGGGTCCGGCGCTCCGACGATTTCGTGGTCGGCTTGTACTACATTCTGATCGGTCTCTTTAAGAAGGTCGTGATCGGCGACAACCTCGCGCTGGTAGTGAACTCCATCTTCGGTCGCGATCCGTCCCAGCTCACCGGGGTCGAATGCCTGATCGGCGTGTACGCGTTCGCCTGGCAAATCTACGCGGACTTCTCGGGGTACAGCTCCATCGCACAGGGCATCGCCCGGTGGCTGGGCATCGACCTGATGGACAACTTCAAGTCGCCCTATTTCGCCATTTCGCCGAGCGACTTCTGGCGGCGCTGGCACATCAGCCTGTCGACATGGCTGCGCGACTACCTGTACGTCGCCCTCGGCGGCAATCGCGGGACCGGATACATGGTCATCCGCAACCTCATGATCACGATGCTCCTGGGCGGCATCTGGCACGGGGCCAACTGGACCTTCGTGTTCTGGGGCCTCTATCATGGCGTGCTGCTGTGCCTGTACCGGATCGCGGGGTGGGAGAAGGAGCGGCCTCTGAGCGCCTTCGCGCGCGGCTGGCGCATCGTGCTGATGTTCCACCTGGTCTGCTTCGGTTGGCTGCTGTTCCGGGCCGAGAGCATGCGGCAAGTTGGAACCTTCCTGCACCTGATGGCCACGGACTGGCGCGTGACGCCGGACGCCGTGTCCATGCTGCTCCTGATCGCCTTCTACGCCCTTCCGCTCTACCTGTTCGAGTACTGGACCGGCGTCCGAGCGAAGAATTCCCTCGCCCTGCTACGCAGCGCGTGGCCTGCCCGCGCGGCCGTCTACTCGTACGCCGTGTTGATGCTGATCTTCTTCCAATCGCCGAACAGTCACGAGTTCGTCTATTTCCAGTTCTGACGATCGAGGGGGGACGCCCGTGCTTCGAAGCGCTTTCGGCGGTGGATCCGACTGGAAGGTCCTCTCCTCCGTGCTGGCGATCCTTCTCGCCGGCGAACTCGGCCTGTACCTGGCCGAGCCCCGCCTGTCGCTCGACGTCCAGCACATCAGGAGCATTCCCACCATCGTGCGGAACTTCGAGGCGGCGCCGGGACCCGGCGTTCTCTTCCTTGGAAACTCGCTGACCCGGGCCGGAATCCGGCCCGACGTGGTCGAGGGCGCGTGGCCGCCCCACCGCCTGCCCCAGGCGAAGTTCGCCCTCGTCTACCCCGACGACACGAGACTGCTGGACTGGTTCTACGTGTATCGGCGCTTCGTCGAGCCGGCTCGATCCCTGCCGCGCGTCATCGTCATCTGCTTCGCCCAGAGCCAGCTCGCGGACGGCCAGCCCCTGCAGCCCGAGCGCCTCGGCAGTCAGTTCGCCGGGTTCCCCCTCCTCTCGGAGGCCTTCTCCGACGACGTCCTCTCCGCGAGCGACCGGATCAGCTACCTGCTCGGTGCGACTTCGAGGGTGTGGGCCAACAGGGAGCGGGTGCAGACGCGCGTGCTCGCGCTCATTCCCGGCTACGAGGCGCTGGCGCAGACGTTGAACGAGGCCGCGAGCGTGCGCCAGCGTGCCTCCGGGAACGGCCGGCCCGACACCTACACCCGGCTGGCGCGCTTCATCGAGAGGGCCGGGAAGGACGGCGTCGGCGTCGTCTTCGTCGCGACCCCCCTGCCCAGGCGCTTCCCGTTGCCCGACGACCTTCGAAGAACGATCCGCGACGGCGGTGCCGAACTGCTCGACCTGCAGGGAACGGAGCCCGCCGATCCGCGCGACTTCCCGGACGGCTACCACTTGTCCCCGACGGCGGCCGAGCGGTTCTCCGAGTCCCTCGGCGTCGCACTGGCGGCGAACGCCTACTTTCGGACGGCCCTCCTGGGAAGGCGCCCGGCGGACCATTCGAGGTCGGCCGCAGGCCGATCCGACCTGGCGGCAGTGGCGCACTGAGCGAAACCCCAGCGGCTCGCCGCGCCGGGGCGACGGGTCCCCGATTTAGTCTCGTTTGAGGGTTCGCCGAAACTCGATGGGCGCGACGCCGGTCCAGCGCCTGAAGTCGCCGTTAAGCTGAGTGAAGTGGCGAACGGCCATTTCGGCCTCGATGACCGTCTGCGGGCGTGGCTTTCGGCCGCCAGCCATGCCACTGCCTTCCTTCCATGCCGCCAGCGCCTTCGACAACGTCGGCCCGCGCTTCGCTTCCCCAGCCGCCAGATCGACACCCGGTGCGAAGAGGCAAGGCAGGACGTGTTCGACTACATCGAGATGTTCTACAACCCAAAGCGCAAGCACGTCAGGAACGGGATGCTGTCACCCGTCGAGTTCGAACGGCAGCACGAGATGTAACCCGACGGCGTCTACGAAACTCGGGGCTATTCAGACATAAGCCTCGGCTATGTCCTCCGGCACGCGGAAGCTCAGATACCAAGCCCCCCGCTTGTTACGACGCCATAGCTTCACGGACGTGCGTTTCCCACGCATGTGTGTTGCAGGTCGAAGCGTCGATAGTGCTGATATCTGAGGAAGTTGCAGCAAATCAACGATTTGCGTGGAGAGCTGGCGTCCCGGAAGGGATTCGAACCCCTGACCTACGGTTTAGGAAACCGTTGCTCTATCCTGCTGAGCTACCGGGACGCACGAAACTCCGTGTAGCATAATCACGATGCGGGTGAAGTCCCTTCTTGCCATCGTCATGCTCGCCGCCTTCGCGACAACTCCGGTGCGGGCAGCGCCCGGCTGCGCGCCCGACGCCGATGCGGCCACGACGGTGCGGCTGACCGGGCTCGACCCAGCCGGAGACCCGCTTCTGGACGATGGCCGGAGATTGCGCCTCATCGACCTCGCGCCACGCCAGAATGCCGAGGAGGTGGCGCGCTTCGATGCGGGCCTGCGCAGCTTCCTCGGCCGACCGCTCGGCCTGTCCGTCCTCGGCGAGCCCGATCGCTGGGGCCGCCTGCCCGCACGGCTGTCCGTGCCGTCGGCGCCTGGGCCGGCACAGGACCTCGCGCAACTGCTGCTGCGGCAGGGAGCGGCCCTGCCCATGCCGGAACCTGGCTTGTCCCCGTGCGAAACGCCGCAGACGGCTCCCGTTCAGAAAACGGTAACATCTGGGACGCAAGTTTCGCCGCTGACGGCGGTCGATGGCCATGATCTCGCCGCGGTAAAGGCGCAGGAGGGTCGTTACGTCATGCTGGAAGGCCGGATCGCCTCGGTCGGCGAGCGCTCCCAGCGGACCTATCTGAACTTCTCCCGCCGCCCGAAGGAGGCTGCCTCGATCGTCCTGTCGCGCAGCCTCTGGCGCGAACTCAAGAGCGCCGGCTGGACCGCGAGCGATCTCGGCGGTAAACGGCTGCGCGCCTATGGTGTCCTGTCCGGGCGCGACGGCCTCCTGCTGGAGGTCGCATCCCGGGCCGCGCTGGAACTGATCGACTGAGGACATGCAGCAGCCCCCGCGAGCATCGCTTTCGCGACTTTCGAAGCAGCTGGCAGCCATCGTGCTGCCAGGCCTTCTGCTCGTCGGCTGCCTTGGCGACCAGAGCCCGCTGCTGCCGGCGAGTTCCACCTCCGAAAACGAGATCGCGCCACGCATCAGCACGGTCCAGCGCGCCTCCGACCAGGAGCATCAGCGCCTGCTCGCAGCCTTCGGCGGCGAGTATCGCGCGCCGCGCGCCCGCGCTGCCCTCGACGAGGTCGTCCAGCGCCTCGCCAAAGCCGGCGAGGGCCAGATCGGCCATTACGAGATCACCATCCTGAATTCGTCGGTGGTCAACGCCTTCGCCCTGCCCAATGGCCGACTCTATGTCACGCGCGGCCTGCTGGCATTAGCCAACGACACCTCCGAGATCGCCTCCGTGCTGGCGCATGAGATCGCCCATGTCACTGCGCAACACGCCGTCGAGCGCGCCGAGAAGGAAGCGGAATCGGCGTTGGTGAATCAGGTCGTCTCGCAGGTCCTGAAGGACCCCACGCGTGGCGCGGCTATCAGCGCCGGCTCGAAGCTCTCGCTCGCCAAGTTCTCGCGCCAGCAGGAACTGACCGCCGACCAGATCAGCGTCCGCAACATTTCCCGCGCCGGCTACGATCCCTATGGCGCCGGCCGCTTCCTCGCCACGCTCGGCCGCAACACCGCCTTCCGCAGCAGCGGCCAGAACCAGAGCGCCGACGACAAGCGGCTCGACATCCTCTCCAGCCATCCGCAGACGCCCGAGCGCATCGCCGCCGTCACCGCGGCAGCCCGCCAGATCGGCGCGCCCGGCATCGGCGAGCGCGACGCCAATCGCTGGCTCGCTGCGATCGAGGGCCTGGCCTATGGCGACGATCCACGCGACGGCGTGGTCCGGGGCCGGCGCTATCTCAACAGTGCGCTGCGTATCGGCTTCAGCGCGCCGGACGGCTTCAGCCTGGAGGCCGCCCAGGACATGGTCATCGGCGTCAGCGCCAATGGCACGCAGGCGCTGCGCTTCGATTCCGTCACGCTGAAGAGCGGCCAGACGCTGGAATCCTATGTCGCCGCCGGCTGGATCGAGGGCGTCGAGACCACCGGCATCGAGAAAATCGAGGTCGCCGGCCAGCCCGCCGTCCGCGCCCATGGCCGCGGCACCGACTGGACCTTCCGGCTCGCCGCCGTGCAGATCGGCGACCGGGTCTATCGCTTCATTCTGGCCGCACGTGGCGGCAGCGACCCGGAACGGCAGATGCGCGGCATCATCGACAGCTTCCGAGTGATGACGCCTGCAGAAGCGCAATCCGTCCGCCCGATGCAGATCCGGCTGGTCGCAGCGGAAGCCGGCGACACGATCGCAAGCATGGCCGAGCGGATGCCCGAGCAGGATCGGCCTGGCGAGCTGTTTCAACTTCTCAACGGGCTCGACCGCAATGCCGCTCTGACGCCCGGCCAGCGCTACAAGGTCGTCGCCGAGTAGCCTTCGCCTTCACAAGGCCGCGAGTCGTTTCCCACCCCCCCTCCTGCATCGCGCGGCGGACGCTATGCTCGGCGCAAGGCCATGATCAGGGAGGCAAGAATGGCGCTCGATCGCCGGATCGTCGAACTCTACGATGAATATACGCATAAGCCGCTCGACCGCCGCGTCTTCATGAACCGGCTGCTCGCCATCGCCGGCACCGCGGCGGCGGCCGAAGCTGCACTCGCCCTGCTGGAACCCAATTACGCGCATGCGCAGCAGGTGGCACCGGACGATGCCCGCATTACCGCCAGCCGGTTCGGCCAGACCGTCGACGGCGTGGCGCTCAAGGGTTATCTCGTCACGCCCAAGGCCGAGGCGAAGCGCGGCGGTGTCCTCGTCATCCACGAGAACCGCGGCCTCAACCCCCATATCGAAGACATCACCCGCCGTATGGCGCTGGAGGGCTTCACCGCGCTCGGCCTCGATTTCCTGACTCCGCTTGGCGGCACGCCGACCGACCCCGACGCGGCTCGCGCGCTCTTCCCGCAGCTTCCCGCCGAAGCGGTCATCGCCCAGGGCCGCACCGCGCTCAAATACCTGGCCTCGCGCCCGGATGCGACCGGACGAACCGGTGCAGTCGGCTTCTGCTGGGGCGGCGGCGCGGTCAACGACCTCGCCGTCTCGGTGCCCGAGCTATCGGCCGGCGTCGTCTTCTACGGTCGCTCGCCCGATCTCGCCAAGGTGCCACAGATCAAGGCCCGTCTCCTGATCCAGCAGGCCTCGCGCGACACCCGCCTCGTTCAGATGCTGCCGGATTACGAGAAGGCGCTGAAGACAGCCAATATCCAGTACGAGGCCATCGTCTATCCCGATGTCGACCATGCCTTCATGAACGACACCAGCGCCGAGCGCTACAATGCCGCGACGGCCAAGCAGGCCTGGGCGCAGACGGTTGCGTTCCTCAAGGCTGAAACGGGGACGGCGTAGCGCCCTTTGGCTCAGCCTCAACCCAACAAAAAACCCGGCGGTCGCCCGCCGGGTTTTTCGTCGATAATGAATAGAACGCCGCTCAGGCGGCTTCTTCCGCCAGATCGTCGTTGTCGCCTTCCATCTCGGCTTCGGCTTCCGCCTCGGCCTTGCTGGCGCGGCGCGGAGACTTGGCGAGCTGGGCCTCGATCTTCTTGAGCGCCTCGGTCTCGGTGACGTCGTCGACCACGGCGATCTCGCGGGTCATGCGGTCGAGGGCAGCCTCATAGAGCTGGCGCTCGGAATAGGACTGCTCGGGCTGGGCCTCGGAACGGTAGAGGTCGCGCACCACTTCGGCGATGGCGACGAGATCGCCGGAATTGATCTTCGCTTCGTATTCCTGCGCGCGACGCGACCACATGGTGCGCTTGACGCGGGCGCGGCCGGTGAGCGTGGTCAGTGCCTTGGAGACGGATTCCGCATCGGCGAGCTTACGCAGGCCGACGCTGGCGGCCTTGGCGGTCGGAACACGCAGCGTCATCTTGTCCTTGGCGAAGCTGACGACGAACAGTTCCAGCTTGAACCCTGCGACTTCCTGCTCTTCGATCGCCGTGATCTGACCCACGCCATGGGAGGGATAGACGACGTATTCGCCCGTCTTGAAACCCTGGCGCACAACAGCTTTCTTCGCAGTGGACATGCCGTTACGACTCCTGACCGGCCCGCTCGACGCGAGCACGTGATGATCTGGCCTCCGGCCGGCTGGCAGGAGACTTCCGCCTGATGCGACGCTTTGAAAACGCACCGCTTCACGCTCCCTAGTCGATTGTTTCATTGGGCCCTGCCGAGAACGACCACCTAGGCCCGGCGCCGAAGCCGGCTCTCTCAGCGTTCGTGATCTTTGGGGGCGCCCCGATTGCTGGAATCTCGCAGGGGCATGCGGAACGACTTCGACTGGGGCTAGCTTGTAGCACAAAAATCACGCCGAATCAAAGGTAAACGCCGGACGGCGCTCCCCTGCGGCAGCATGGCGAGGTCGTGGTGAGTGCAGCGCGGGCGGCGAAAAGCGCCTGGTTCAGTCGCCTTCGCCCGGTTCGGGCGAGAGCATTTCGAGCTTGCCGGGGACGCCGTCAAACGCCTTGGCGTCTGCCGGCGGGTCCTTCTTCTGGGTGATGTTGGGCCAGCTCGCCGCAAACTTGCCGTTGAGCTGCAGCCAGCTTTCAAGGCCCGGCTCCGTGTCCGGCTTGATCGCCTCGGCTGGGCATTCCGGCTCGCAGACGCCGCAATCGATGCACTCGTCGGGATGGATGACGAGCATGTTCTCGCCTTCATAGAAGCAGTCGACCGGGCAGACCTCGACGCAATCCATGTACTTGCACTTGATGCAGTTCTCGGTGACCACATAGGTCATGGGTCGGCCCTTCCAACGCTTCTAAACAGCCCCATAAACCCTTGCCCGGCGCAGGTTTCAAGGTCGTTTTGATGTTCTCTTGCAGAACGATTTGTCATTCGGGAGGCGCCGCGGAGAAGATTTCATTCCCCGGCCCACTTTCAGCATCTGCCGGCTGACAGCGCGCGGATTTAATCCTCGTCCCCTTGCTCCGCAAGCGACGCATCGCCGCTGCCGCCATCGAGCCGCTCATAAAGCTGCTGGGCCACCGCGAAGGAGCCGCGCCGTTCGGCAAAGCCGAGGACCTTGACCACGACGGTCGCGTGCGGCAGGGCCAGCGTCAGCACGGCTCCGACCCGAATTCCCTGCGCCGGGTTGTCGCATCGGCGCCCCGCGATGCGGACATGGCCATCCTCCACCAGACGCACGGCCGCCGGGCGATTGCGGGCGAAGCGCGCAAACCAGAGCCATTTGTCGAGGCGCTGACGATCGTCCTGCAAGCCGCCCGCGCCTCCCTGGAGCATTGTCGAGCGAAGTGGGCACCGATTCGCGCAAAGAACCGAAGGCCCGCGTCAGCGAATATGCGATGAGACATCGAACTGGAGCCCTTCTGCGGTTCGGAGAAACGCCGAAGGGCTCCAGTTTCAGTTCTTGCTGCCTTCGAGCTGGGCCTTGAGGGCCGCGAGCTTGGCGAAGGGCGAATCCGGGTCCGGCTCGCGATTGGCGGGGCGCGGACGCGGCGTCTGCTGGAAGCGCTCAGCCCCGCCCCGCTCCTCGCGACGCGGACCACCGGGGCGGCCATCGCGCTTGAAATCGGGACGCGGACCGCGATTGCCCTCAGGACGGTCCTGCCGCTGCGGGCGGTCGTCGCGACGCGGACGGTCATCCTGGCGCGGACGCGCATCCTGGCGCTGCGCCGGAGCCCCCTCGCCCACGGCAGCGGCGGGACGGTTGTCGGGACGCCCATCGCGGCGCGGGCCACCGGGGCGGCCCTCGCGCTGCGGCCGGTCGCCGCCACGGCGCTCGCCACCTTCGCGGCGCTCACCGCCCTCACGACGGCCACGCGGATTGCCCTGCTCCGGCCGGCGTCCGCCCTGATGGCGATGCGGTCGCCAGATCTCGATCAGCTCAGGCTCGGCCGGCGCAGCTTCAGCGGCAGGAGCTTCGTCGGCAACGGCTTCGGCAGAAGCCGTCTCCTCGGCCGCTGCAGCCGGAAGCGCGGCCATCGCGTCGGCCGGCACCGGCTCGCGCGCCGCGTCCAGTTCCGTTTCGGTCAGGATCGGAAGATCAGCGGCCTCGACGGCAGGCGTCTGGCCCTCAGTCGAACCATCCGCGTTCAGCGCGGTCGCCGGCTCGCTCGCGCCCTCGGTCTCTGCGGTCGCCTCGGCGACTTCGCCCGAAGCCGCAGTCTCTTCCGCTTCACCGGCCACGACAGGCTTCGCCGGCTCGGTCGCCGCCGGAGGCGGCGCCAGCGGCACGGTGATCGCCGGTCCCGGGCGCTTGACCGAAACATAGCCGAGCGAACGCAGGATCGAGGCGAAGTCCTCGCCCGCGCAGCCGACGAGCGAGGTCATCGCACCGGTCGCGACGAAGCCGTCCTGATCGGCGGCGCCAGCCGGCGGCGTGCCCTGTGTGACGCCGGGGCGATACGCGATCGCCGGGCGGATGAGGTCCGCAAGGCGTTCGAGGATGTCGACGCGCACGGCCCGCTCGCCACAGACGCGGTAGCCGGCAGCGCGGTACAGGCCCTTCGGCACGGCCTTGTCGACCGGGAACGAGGTCCGGCCCGAGGCCGCGAGATGGGCGATGTCGTCGAGCCCGGCCGTCTCCGGCCCGCCATGCTTCAGCGCCCAGAGCTGGGCGGCGAGCGCGCGCGGCGCAGGCTTCAGCAGCGCCGGCATATAGATGTGGAAAGCGCCGAAACGGATGCCGAGCTGGCGCAGCGCCGCGCGGCCTTCCTGATCGAGCGTCTTCATCTCCTCGCCGACCTTGGAACGCTCGAGCACGCCGAGCGCCTCGGCTGCCTGATAGGCGATGCCGCGCGCGATGCCGGTGACGTTCTCGGCCGCTTCCAGGATCTGCACGGCGCCGAGCAGGCGGGTGATGTGGTTCTTCAGCCAGAGATTGAGGCGGGCCTCGACCTGTTCGCGCGCGGGACCGCCGAGATGCTCTTCCACCAGCAGGCGCAGCCGCGGCTCCAGAACCTTCTCGCCGGCGGTAAGACGCGCCACCGGCTCGCCGGTCCAGCGGATCAGCCCATCATGCGACAGCACGAAGGCATCGTCGCCCGCCAGCACGACGCGCGCCGCCCTAGCCTCGATCTCGGAGCCCAGCGCCTTCATCGCCGCCAGGTTCAGGGCCTTGACCTCGGAACCGCCGGCCTTTGGATCCGCCGTGAAGCGGAAGCCCTGCAGCATCCCCACATGCTGGCCCTCGACGAGCACGTCGCCCGTCGCGGTGACCTCAGCCTCCAACATCGCATTCTCCCGCAAGCGGCGCATCAACACGCTGGTGCGCCGATCGACAAATCTGTGAGCCAGCCGCTCGTGCAGAGCGTCCGACAGCTTGTCCTCTACAAGACGCGCCATGCCCTGCCAATGCTCTGGATCAGGTAACCAGTCAGGACGATTGGCGACATAGGTCCAAGTCCGGACCTGCGCGATCCGTGCCGAGAGCGTGTCGATCTCGCCATCGGTGCGGTCGAGCGCGGCGAGTTGCGCGGCATACCAGTCGGCATCGAGCCGGCCGTGGCGCATCAGCCTGAGATACAGCGTCGTCGCGAGATCGGCGTGCTGCATCGGCGATATCTTGCGATAATCCGGCAGGCCGCAGACCTCCCAGAGCCGCTCGACCGCCGCGCGGCCCTGCGCCAGCTTCGCGATATCCGGGTCCCGCGCCAGCACTTCCAGCGTCGTCATATCCTCGGCGATCAGCGCCCGCGTCAGCCCCTGCTCGGACGGCTGGATGTTCAAAGTGTCGAGAAGGCCGCCGACCGAGCGCAAATCGAGATCGGAATTGCGCCACTGCATCTGGCGGATCGGCTCGAAGCGGTGATTCTCGATCGCCTCGACGAGTTCGGCATCGAAAGGCGGGCAGCGCCCGCTGGTGCCGAAGGTGCCGTCGCGCAGATGGCGGCCGGCGCGCCCGGCGATCTGGCCGAACTCGGCCGGGTTGAGCCTGCGATAATGGTGTCCGTCGAATTTCCTGTCCGCCGCGAAGGCGATGTGATTGACGTCGAGGTTGAGCCCCATGCCGATTGCGTCGGTCGCGACGAGATAATCGACATCGCCGGACTGGTAGAGTTCGACCTGAGCATTGCGGGTCCGGGGTGAAAGCGCCCCTAGCACCACGGCCGCCCCGCCCTTCTGCCGGCGGATCAGCTCGGCGATCGCATAGACCTCCTCGACCGAGAAGGCGACGATGGCCGAGCGTGGCGCCAGGCGCGTGATCTTGCGGTCGCCGGCGAAGGTGAGCTGCGACAGGCGCGGGCGCGTCACGACATTCACGCCCGGCATGAGCTGCTCGATCAGCGGGCGCATCGTCGCGGCGCCGATCAGCATGGTCTCGGCCCGGCCGCGCCGGTTGAGCAGGCGGTCGGTGAAGACATGGCCGCGGTCGAGATCGGCGGCAAGCTGGATCTCGTCGATGGCGACGAAATCGACCGCGAGATCGCGCGGCATCGCCTCGACCGTGCAGATCCAGAAGCGCGGCCGCTCGGGCTTGATCTTCTCCTCGCCGGTGACGAGCGCGACGGACTGCGCACCGACCTTGTCGACCACGCGTTGATAGACCTCGCGCGCGAGCAGGCGCAGCGGCAGGCCGATCATCCCGGTGGGATGGGCGACCATGCGCTCGATGGCGAGATGGGTCTTGCCGGTATTGGTCGGGCCCAGCACGGCCGTGACGCTATTGGCGCGGGCGGCGGGCGGCAGCGAACGAAAAGGAAGCAAGGCGAAGGAGCCGATCTTCTCGCCCGCCCATGCGGGCGGGAGCGTGGACGGAGCTTATGCAAGTCTCAAACAGAGACTCGATAAGAACGAGTCTGGAACGAAGCGGGGCCGAATCGCTGACTCCGACAGAATCGGGTTTTGTTCCCTTTTCGGAGTCTAGCCCCTGGCAGCGTGGGCCCTGTCGTCATCGCGCCCTCCCGGATTGGCGTGGCGAGGCAGCGTTCAACGCCGCCCGGCAGGAACCTATTTAAGCCTTTTTACCCCGGAGACGAGAGGCAAGACAGGTTTCGGGGCTGCGCCGCTGCTTCAATGATGGGCGTGGTCGCACTGCCCGTGATCGGCGAGCGCCTCGATGATCGCGCAATCGCAGGCCGCGACGCCGCCCGAGCAGGTGGTCGCGATCCGCTCCAACTCCTTCTCCAGCGAGCGTAGTTTCGCAATCTTGTCGCGGACCTCGTCGAGATGGGCGACCGAGATCGCATGCGCCTCGTCGCAAGCCATGCCCGGCGTGTCGGATAGCTTCAGCAACGTGCGGATATTCTCGACCGCGAAGCCGAGATCGCGCGCGTGCTTGATGAAGGCGAGCCGTTCGGCATGGCGCCGGCCATAACGGCGCTGGTTGCCCTCGGAGCGTTCCGGCGGCGGCAGCAAGCCGACCTGCTCGTAATAGCGGATGGTCTCGACCTTGACCCCGGTGCGATCCGCCAGCGCACCGATCGGCATCACGCGTTCGAGCTTGCCGGCAACGGTCATGGCAGCACCTCTAAAGCTATAGTCTCTACAGCTTTAGATAGCGCGCTGCTGCCGGGTTGCAAGCCCGATCAGGCGACGCCCATCGCCAACAGGTCGTGGACATGGACGAGCCCGGCCGGGCGCCCCTCGCCATCGACCACGATCAGCGCGGTGATCCGGCTGCGATTGACCAGCTCCAGCGCTTCGACCGCCAACGTATCGAGTCCGATTCGGCGCGGATTCGCCGTCATGATATCGCGTGCCCTGAGCGAGGCGCCCCCGCCCATCGCCGTCTTGCGGCGCAAGTCGCCATCGGTGACCACGCCGGCAAGCTTGCCGTCCAGATCCATCACCACGGCGCAGCCAAAACCCTTGTCGGAGATCATCGCGATAACGTCCGGCAGCAGCGTGTCCAGACCGATCAACGGCAGGTCGGTGCCGCGATGCATGATGCTCTCGACCGTCTTGAGCTGCGCCCCGAGCTTGCCGCCGGGGTGGTAGACGAAGAAATCCTGCCGCGAGAAGCCGCGCGCCTCCAGCAAGGCCACCGCCAGCGCATCGCCGAGCGCCATCTGCATCGTCGTCGAGGTCGTCGGCGCGAGCCCGTTCGGACAGGCCTCCGTCGCCTTGGGCAGGACGAGCGCGATATCCGCCTCCTTGCCGAGCGTGCTCTCGGCATTGGCGGTGATGGCGATCAGCCCGACGCGGAAGCGGCGAGTATAACCGACGAGCGCGGCAAGCTCGACCGCCTCGCCCGACCAGGACAGCGCGATCACCACATCCTCAGGCTGCACCATGCCGAGATCGCCATGGCTCGCCTCGGCCGGATGGACGAAATGCGCGGGCGTGCCGGTTGAGGCCAGCGTCGCCGTGAGCTTGCGCCCGACATGGCCGGACTTGCCCATGCCGGAGACGATCACGCGCCCGCTCGAGGCGCGGATCATGGCGATGGCGTCAGCGAACGGCCCGCCCAGACCATCTGCCAGTGCGGCATGGAGCGCGTCGAGACCGGCGCGCTCGGTGGCGATGGTGCGAAGGGCGGAGTCGCGGATATCGGCTGTCATGGCCGGCGCTGTAGCACGGCGGAGCCAGTCATTTCCACCATCTGCCGACAGCCCCGGCGCGCGTTGACGGCTCCTTAACCCTGTTCGTTCTAACTCCGTTAACCATGCGCGCCATCCGCGCGCCCGTCATCTGGAGCCCTGCGACGCCCGTGTCCGGCCGCGCGACGACCCTGCTTCTGTCCGGCACGGCCTTGGCCGCGCTGGCACTCGCCTGTGCAACCGCGCAGGCGCAGCAGATGCCGCGCGCCAATCTCAGAACCGGCACGCCCACTTATGTCGCGCAGCAGCCGGCAACGCCCCAGCCCGCCCTCTCGCCGGCAACGGCCGAGCCGGAAGCCATCCGCGATCCCGCCGGACTGGTCCAACGGCAAGGCTCCGCCGTCTCGGGGCGGCAGCCGCCGCGCGCCAGCCAGCCCATTCAGGCGCCGGCACTGCGTGGTGTCACCCAGCGCCAGTTCCGGCCGCCGCAACCCGCTGTCACGGTGTTGCCCCCGCCTCCGGCTCCGCCGCCCCGGCGTCGCGCCGCGAGCGAAGAAGATCCCTACGCCGCGCTCGGCATCCGCCTGGGCTCGATCACGCTACGACCTTCCGTCACCAATTCGGTCGGCTACGACACCAATCCGCAGCGCACATCGGCGCCGGGTACCAAGGGCTCGGGCTACAGCCGCCACGAGGGCGAGCTGGAGATCCAGTCCGACTGGAACGTCCACGAGCTCAAGGGCAAGCTGCGCGGCGGCTACATGGAATTCTTCCGTGCCAAGGATGCCTCGCGCCCCGATGCCGAGGGCAATCTCGACCTGCGGCTCGATGCGACGCGCGATACCCGCATCCTCCTGGAGACGCGGCTCAGGCTCGACACGCAGCGGCCGGGCTCGCCGGACTTGACAGCCGCAGTCACCGGCCGTCCACAGATCTACCAATATGGCGGCTCGGCCGGCGTCACGCACGACTTCAACCGGCTGCAACTGACATTGCGCGGCTCGGTCGATCGCAGCGACTACGAGGATGCCCGCCTGTCGAATGGTGCGATGCTCTCGCAGAAGGATCGCAACCAGACGCAGTACGGCCTGCGCCTGCGTGCCGCCTACGAGGTCACGCCCGGCTTCAAGCCCTTCGTCCAGGCCGAGATCGACCAGCGCGAATTCGACGAGAAGAGCGATTCCAGCGGCTATATGCGCTCCTCGAACGGCGTGACCGGACGTATCGGCTCGACCTTCGAGATCAGCCGGCAGCTCACCGGCGAGGTCTCGGGTGGCTATCAGGATCGCAAATACGACGATAACCGCCTGAAGAACCTGCGCGGTTTCGTCGGCGATGCCGCGGTGTTGTGGTCGCCGACGCCGCTGACGACGGTGACGTTGCGCGGAGGCGCCGAGCTCGGTGACACCACGATCGCCGGCTCCTCCGGCACGACCGTACGGCGCGCCACGCTGGAAGTGGCGCATGCGCTGCGCCGCAACCTCACCGTTACCGGCTTCACCAATTTCAGCCGGACCGAATATGACGGCCAGGGCCTGCGCGAGGACTACACCAATGTCGGCGCGCGGCTCGAATACAAGCTGACCCGCACCTTCGCCGTGCGCGCGAGCTTCACCCACGAGCGCCTGAACTCGACCGCGCAGGGCTCGGACTACACCGCGAATGTCTCGCTGGTGGGTCTCAGGGTGCAGTTCTGATTTTCACCGCAACCTCGAGGTCATCCCGGGCGCAGCGCAGCGAAGACCCGGGATGACTCGCATAAAATGGAGACGGCAGCGGAGGCCTTGGCCCTCACTCCATCCCTTCGAGCTCGATGATCATGCCCTCGATCATCCGAAGCCCGATCTGCCAGAAGCCGGGGTCCTTCGCATCGAGCCCGAAGGGCGCCAGCAGCTCGCCATAAGGCTTGCTGCCACCGGCCGAGAGCAAGGCGAAATAGCGCTCCTGGAAGCCCTCGGCGGCGTTCTGGTAGACGCCGTAGAGCGAGTTCACCAGGCAATCCCCGAAGGCATAAGCATAGACGTAGAACGGCGAATGGATGAAGTGCGGGATGTAGCACCAATAGGGCTCATACCCCGCCGACAGCTGGATCGCCGGGCCTAGACTCTCCTCCTGCACGCTCATCCAGATCTGGCAGAGCGCTTCCGGCGTCAGCTCGCCTTCGCGGCGGGCTTCATGGACCTTGCGCTCGAAGGTGTAGAAGGCGATCTGGCGCACGACCGTGTTGATCATGTCCTCGACCTTGGCCGCCAGCATCGCCTTGCGCTGCTTCTTGTCGTTGGTCGAGTCGAGCAGCCTGCGGAAGGTCAGCATCTCCCCGAACACGCTCGCCGTCTCGGCCAGCGTCAGCGGCGTCGGCGCCATCAGGGCCCCGTTCGGCGCGGCCAGCACCTGATGCACGCCATGGCCTAGCTCATGCGCCAGCGTCATCACGTCGCGCGGCTTGCCCTGGTAGTTCAGCAGCACATAGGGATGCGCCGACGGCACGGTTGGATGCGCGAAGGCGCCCGGCGCCTTGCCGGGGCGCGGCGGGGCGTCGATCCAGCGCTCGTCGAAGAAGCGCCGGGCGATATCCGCCATCTCCGGCGAGAAGGCGCCATAGGCGGAGAGTACGGTCTCGCGCGCCTCGGTCCAGGGAATCGTGCGCTGCTCGACCTGCGGCAGCGGCGCGTTACGATCCCAGAAATCCAGCTCCTCGCGGCCGAACCACTTCGCCTTCAGGCGGTAGTAGCGATGCGACAGGCGCGGATAGGCCTCGCGCACGGCGGCAACGAGAGCATCCACAACCTCACGCTCGACCCGATTGGCGAGATGCCGGGAATCCGCGACGTCCTCGAACTTCCGCCAGCGGTCCGAGATTTCCTTGTCCTTGGCGAGCGTGTTGGTGATCAGCGCAAAGGTCCTCAGCTCCTTGCGGAACACCGTGCTCAGCGCCTCCGCTGCTTTGCGGCGGACTTCACCATCGCTGTCCTGCAGCTTGTTGAGCGTGAGTTCGAGCGTCAGCTCCTCGCCGTCGACGATGAAGCGCAGCGAGGCGATGGTCTCGTCGAAGAGCCGGTTCCAGGCGGCCGCGCCCGTCATCGACTTCTCGTGGAACAGCGCCTCGATCCGGTCGTCGAGCTGATGCGGCTTGTCCTTGGCGAGATCCTCCAGCCAGGGCTTCCAGTGCGAGAGCGGCGCTTGGCTCGCGACCTTCGCCAGCACCTCCGGCTCGATCCGGTTCAATTCCAGCTCGAAGAACAGCAATTCGGTGATGGCGGCGTTCAGCTTGTCCTGCGTGTCGCCGTAGAACTTGGCGCGCTGCGGATCGGTGGTGTCGCCGGAATAGACCAGGCCGGCATAGGCGCCGATCCGGCCGAGCAGGTCGCTCAGGCCCTCATAGCTCTTCACCGCGGCGGCCAACGTCGCACTGCCATCGGGCGCGGCGGCGAGTTCGGAGAGCTTGCCGCGATAGCGGCCGGCCAACGCCTGCGCCTCGACGAGGCCGCGGTCGAGATCGCGCTTGAACTCGGGTGATTCAATGCCGGGATAAAGGTGGCTCAGGTCCCATTCCGGCAGATCGCCGGTCGCCTGCGCCGGTTTTGCCGCCCCCGCCTTCGTGGCGGAACGCAGGACGGTCTGATGAAAACCCATTCGCTCGATACCTTCGCGCACTGAAACGTGCCCCATCCATAGGCCGGCACGGGCCACGCGATCAACGGCGGCGGCACGCCCTGCTGCCATCGGTCTCGGGCTTAAACCCCCGCTTAACCCTTCTGGCCGACCATGCCCCAGAACGGAACAGGTGATTCCGCCTGTCGCCAAGATTTCTTTCATGCTGCACGGGCTTTCGAGGTGCCATGACCGACACCGTCCTCATCGTCGATGACGATCCCGTCCAGCGCCGCCTGCTCGACGCGATGCTGAAGCGCTTCGGCTACGATGTCGCGAGCGCCGACAACGGCGAGGCCGCGCTGACCCTGCTCGGCGTCCCGGAGGGCGAGCGTTTCAGCGCCATCGTCCTCGACCTCAACATGCCCGGCCTCGACGGCATGGGCGTGCTGGCGGCGCTGCGCGAGCGCGGCATCGAGATCCCCGTCATCGTCCAGACCGCCAATGGCTCGATCGAGACCGTCGTCTCCGCCATGCGGGCCGGCGCCGTCGATTTTGTGGTGAAGCCCGTCGGCGCCGAGCGCCTGCAGGTTTCGCTGCGCAATGCGCTGAAACTCGGCGCGCTCGAGCACGAACTGCGCCATATCAAGCGCCGCGCCTCGAACACGCTGGGCTTCCGCGACCTCGCGACCAAGAGCCTGGACATGGCACGCGTCGTCCGGTTGGCCGAGCGCGCCGCGAAATCGAACATCCCGATCCTGATCGAGGGCGAATCGGGCGTCGGCAAGGAGGTGCTGGCGCGCGCCATCCAGGGTTCCAGCGACCGCAAGGGCAAGCCCTTCGTCACCGTGAACTGCGGCGCGATCCCGCATAACCTTGTCGAGTCAATCCTGTTCGGCCATGAGAAGGGCGCCTTCACCGGCGCGACCGAGCGCCATCTCGGCAAATTCGTCGAGGCCAATGGCGGCACGCTCTTCCTCGACGAGGTCGGCGAATTGCCGCTCGATGCACAGGTCAAATTGCTGCGCGCCATCCAGGAAGGCGAGGTCGACCCCGTCGGCGGCAAGAAGTCGGTGCGCGTCGATATCCGCCTGATCTCGGCCACCAACAAGAGCCTGCTCGACCAGGTGAAGCGCGGCGAGTTCCGCGAGGATCTGTATTACCGCCTCAACGTCTTCCCGATCACGCTGCCACCCTTGCGCCAGCGCCGCGAGGACATCGCCGACCTGGCGCGCGGCTTCCTCGCCCGCTTCGCCGCCGAGGAGGGCCGCAAGCTCACCGGGCTCACAGCCGAGGCCGCCGCCCTGATCACCGGCTATGACTGGCCGGGCAATGTCCGCCAGCTCGAGAACGCCGTGTTCCGCGCCGTGGTCCTGGCCGACGGGCCGGAGCTCGACACCACCGAATTCCCGCAGATCGCCGCGCAGATGGACGGCTACGAGGTCCGCATTCCGCCGGCGCCTGCCCCGCTCGCCCGCTCCGAGGCGCAAGGCGAACCGCCGCCGCGCATCATCCAGATGCCGGTGCGCGATCCCAACGCGCTCGACCTCGTCGCCGGCTCCGACATGCGCAAGCTCGACGACCTCGAACGCGAGATCATCACCTTCGCGCTCGCGCATTACCGCGGCCACATGTCCGAGGTCTCGCGCAAGCTCGGCATCGGCCGCTCGACGCTCTACCGCAAGCTCAAGGATTACGGGCTGATTGAGAGCGAAGCGACCGGCGATGAAACCGACGCGGCCTGAACCGCGACCAATCGAAATGGGGCGGTCTGTTGCACCGCCGCATCTTGTTTCAACCAACCGAGTCACGCAGGAATGGCGGGATTCGGCAGCAATCGGGATAGCGACCATGCGTCCTCGCCATTGGGCGAACCTGACCTCGGCATCCGCCCTGGCCATTATTCTGGGATGCCTCCCGCTCCGCGCCGAGACCCCTCTCAACACCGATACGACGCTCGGCATTCCGCTGCCGGAACAGCCCGCGCTCAGCCTGTCCGATATCGCGCCGCCGGCCTCCGCCGCGCAGGCTGCGACCGCCCCAGTTCATTCCGCCGATACCGAGATCGTCACCGGCACGGTGATCCCCGGCAACCGCCCGCTGGACCCGGCAAAGCAGGATGCCGCCGCCCCACTCGACATCACCCAGGAAGCGGTGACGCTCGACATTCCCGAAATCGAGATGCCGGCCGCCGACCCGGCCCTCATTCCCGCCACGAAATCGCCCGAGCCGGTACAGGCCGCTCCACAAACCGGCCCGCTGCGCACCGTCGAGCCGCTGGTGCCAATGCCGGACGTGCCGAAGGTCGTCGTCGAGCTTCCGCCGGGCGCGGAATTCTCCGCCGCGATCGCTGCCGCCCTGCCGGAGGCGCTGACGCTGCGCCGCCTCGGCGAGCGCGAGCGCAACGAGATCGTCGCCGCCTATCAGGCCAACGAGAACCGCCCCTTCTGGGTCGGTAGCAAGGGCTGGAACGAGGCCGGCAAGCGCATCGCGACGCAGCTCGGCCGCGCCGCCGAGGATGCCTTACGCCCGAACGACTATGGACTGCCCGTCTTCGAGGCGAGCGACAAGGCGAAGCTCGCCGAGGCCGATATCCGCCTCTCGGCCATCGCCGTGCTCTATGCCCGCGACGCCCGTGGCGGGCGCCTCAATCCGCGCCAGCTCTCGAAGCTGATCACACCGACGCTCTACCTGCCTTCCGCCACCGAGGTGCTCTCGGAGCTCGCCGGCGCGACGGACGCCGGCGCCGTGCTCGCCGCCTACAATCCGCCCCATGAGGGCTATCGCCGCCTCAAGGCCAAGCTCGCGGAGATGCGCGAGCATCTCGACGACACGCCGCTGGTGCGCATTCCCGCCGGCCCGCCGCTCAAGCTCGGCATGCGCGACGAGCGCGTGCCGCTGGTGCGCGCCCGTCTCGGCCTTGGACCGAGCGAGGAGCCAGTCTTCGACCGCTCGACCGCGCTGGCCCTGACCGATTTCCAGAAGAAGGCTGGCCTGCCCGCCAATGGCATCCTGAGCGAGCGCACGCTCGCAGCGCTCGGCAAGCCGGCCAGTGCGCGCGGCGAAGAGGACATCATCGCCCAGATGGAGCGCTGGCGCTGGCTGCCGCCCGATCTCGGCACCGACCACATCATGGCCAATGTTCCGGAGATGCGCGTGCGCGTCATCCGCTCGGGCAAGGTCGTGCACGAGACCCGCGCCATCATCGGAAAGCCGGAAACGGCGACGCCCATCTTCTCGCACAAGATGGACCACGTCATCGTCAACCCGTCCTGGTATGTGCCGCCCTCGATCCTGAGGAAGGAATTCCTGCCGGGTCTTGCGGCCGATCCGGAATACGCCGCCAAGCGCGGCTATGTCGTGACCCGCGCCAAGGGCGGCGGCATCTCGGTGCGCCAGCCGCCGGGCGAGCGCAACGCGCTCGGCTGGATTAAGTTCATGTTCCCGAATGAGCATGCGGTCTATCTGCATGACACGCCGAATCGCCGCCTCTTCGCCGGCGAGCGGCGCGCGCTCAGCCATGGCTGCGTCCGTGTCGACAACCCTTTCGCGCTGGCAGACCAGGTGCTGGGGCCGGAATGGACAAGCGATCGGCTGAAGAAGCTGATCGGAAAGGGCGAGCGCCGCATCAACCTGTCGCAGCCCCTGCCGATCCACCTCGTCTACAACACCATCGTCGTCGGCGATGATGGGCAGATCACCCGCTTCGACGACGTCTACGGTTTTCACAGGCTCGTCAGGCAGGCACTGGAGCAGCAGGGCGGCTGAACAAAGGCGCTCGCATCGCGGGCACCTTTTCGCCATGATCCGACTTTAGCCACCTTCGGCAGGAAATTCTTGGCGTGGCGATTGCCGGCTCGCTAACGAGACGTTAACGCTTCTCCGCAACTGTTCGTTCACGTTTATCGCACCGCTTCGGCGGGGACACCGAGACGGGTCAGACAGATTGGGCAGGACAACCGCCACGCTTGCAGGATGCGCGTCGTCCGGCATCAAGCCGACCGCGCGACAGGCGCTTGCGCTCGGCTTGGCCCTGGTCGCATCGCTGGTCGGTATCCGCGGCACGCAGAACGCCGTCGCCAACGGCGACACCCGCACCATCACCATCCGGCACATGCACACGAAGGAAGAGACGACCGTTACCTTCAAGCGTGACGGCCGCTACGATGGGGCTGCGCTGGAAAAACTGAACTGGGCCCTGCGCGACTGGCGCACCGACGAGCCCACCCGCATGGACCCCCGCCTCTTCGACGTCGTCTGGGAGGTTCAGCGCCAGCTCGGCTCCGACCAGCCCTTCCACGTCGTCTCGTCCTATCGCGCGCCGGGCACCAACGCGATGCTGCGCCGCCGCTCCCGCGCCGTCGCCAAGCACAGCCAGCACATGCTCGGCAAGGCGATGGATTTCTACCTGCCGGATACGCCGACGGCCCGTATCCGCGAAATCGGCATGCGGCTCCAGCGCGGCGGCGTCGGCTTCTATCCGAACGCCCATACGCCCTTCGTCCATCTCGATGTCGGCTCGGTGCGCTCCTGGCCGCGCATGACGCGCGACCAGCTCGTGCGCCTCTTCCCGGACGAGAAGACCGTGCATCTGCCAGCAGACGGGCAGCCACTCTCTGGTTACGAGCTCGCCAAGGCTGAGATCCTGTCGGGCGGCGGCGCCGTCGCCGGCTATGCCACCGCAGAGCTCGACGAGGGCGCCGTCATCGCCTCCGGCCGCAAGAGTCTCTGGGCTTCGCTGTTCGGCGGCGACGAGGAAGAGGCCGATGCCCGCCCGGCCGCGCGCGGCCGCCGCGCCGCGCCGCGGCAGCAGCCGACGGTCATGGCCTATGCCAACACCAACAGCTACGGCGACGCCAACTCGCCGGATGGCGGCCGCCTCGCCGTCGTCCTGGGACAGCAACAGCAACCAGCCGAACCCGTGACGCGTTCGCTGACGCGCGAGCGGTCGGAACGTCTGGCGCCGCAGGTCAACGCCGCTCCGCCGCAGCCCGCCCCCGTCCCGCAAGCACCGGCTCAGGCGATTGCCGTTGCTGCCGTTCCACCGCAGCGCGGCCCGCAGGAAATCAGGCCGCAGTTGATCGACGCGCCGCTGCCGCTGGCACGACCGCGCGGCCTGTCGCTCCCGGCGGAGGACGGCGCGCCCATCCAGATCGCCGCCCTGCCCGCAGCCGGTGGCGCGCTCGCCTTCGCGCCCCAGCCCGAGCAAAAGCTCGTGCTCGCCTCCCTGCCGCCGCGCCGCCCCGGCGAAGTGGCCGGCCCGAGCGAGATCATCGTCGCCGGACGGCCCACCAACGCCCCGCTCCCGCCGATGCGGCCGACCGCGCTTGCCGATGCTGCCATCGCCTCGCTGCGTGGGACCGGTTCCCCGGAAGCCCCCCTCGCCCAGGCTGCCGAAGGACGCCTCGTCACCGCCTCGCTGCCGCCGGTGCGGCCGCGCGAGGGTGGCGTCAGCTACGCGACGGCGACACAGCGCTCCACTCCGGTCCCGGAAGAACCCGAGGACACCGCCGAGATGGATCGCGGCGGCCTGAACTCGCTGTTCGCCGCCGTCTCGCGCACTGGCAGCACGCCCGGCAAGCCGGTGAATGTCGCGACCGCCCGCGCCCGGGCCGCTGGCCCCTCCGGCGCGCCGATCGCCGGCCCGAGCCCGGCAGCGGCGCTGGGCTTCAGCCATGCCGATCCGGTCGATGCCAAGCCCGGCACCTTCTCCGGCCCGGCCGTCCGTCCGCTTCCGACGAATTTCGTCCAGAACTAGAGCATTTTCGAGCGAAGTGGACTCCGGTTCGCGTGAAGAACCGAAGGTCCGCGTCAGCGAACATGCGTTGAAATAAGAACTTATGGCAGTTCCGCGTTTCGGAGAATTGCGGAACTGCCATAGCGCTTATTCCCGGTCGATCGGCCAGGCCTTGAATACGTCGAGCGCCTCGCAGGCACGCGCCTGCGCCGCAAGCGCCGGCCAGCGCTCCTCCGGTACGAATTCCGGGATCACGAAGCGGCAGAAGCCCCAGGCGATGGCGGCCGCGATATCGCTCGGCAGCAGCTCCGGCCCGGCCGTCAGCTCGCCCTCCTTCGCCGCCGCGTCGAGCAGATCGAGCGCGACATGCAGCTGGGCGACGATGCGCTCCTGCCAGGGCGCGTAGCGCTGCGCCTCCGGGCGCTTGCGCTCGTATTCGATCGAGACCGCCTTGTCGGCGGCGACGATGCCGATGCCGGTCAGCGCCAGATCGCGCCGGCGCGCCACGCCTTCGAGCGGGCGCAGCGAGCGTCCCGCGACATCCTCGAAATGCTGGATGATCAAAAGCGATTCGCTGATCGCGATGCCGTCGTCTGTGACGAGCGTCGGCGCCTTGATCAGCGGGTTGATCGCCCGGAACTCCGCCATGTGCCGGAAGACCGAGACCGAGCGATGCTCGAACGGCACTTCCAGCAAGGTTCCCGTGATCGCCGCGCGGCGGACATAGGGACTATCCAGCATTCCGACGAGCAGCATCGCGACCTCCGTTTCAATGTGGCGGGAGAGTGCCGAAACCGGACCGCAAAGCCACGCGAATTCGCGTGATGCGCGGGATCACGCCGCTTGATGCGCAGGGCCAGTGGCGGGCGTGAGCTGTTCGCCCAGCGGTTCGTCGAGCTTCAGGCCGCGCTGATGCGCCTCCATCTGGCAGGGGTCCCAATAGGGCGTGCCACCGAAGCGCTCGACCAGGAGGTCGATCAGCACCCGGACCTTGCCGGGGACATAGGCGCCGGGCGGGCGCACGACATAAAGCGCCCGCGTCGGCATCGGATAATCCAGCAGGACCGGCACGACCGCGCCGGAGCGGATCGCATCCGAGGCGATGAAGGTCGGCAGCACCGTCAGCCCCAACCCGGCAACGGCCCAGGACAGCAGCGTGTCGCCGCTGTCCGAGTGCATCCGGCCCGGTGGCCGCACGGTGATCCAGCGCTTGCCAGTCCGAAACACCCAGTCCTGATCGTTCGTGCCGCTATAGAGCAGGCAGTCATGGTCATTGAGATCGGCCGGGATCGCCGGGCGTCCGCGCCGTTCGAGATAGGCCGGGCTGCCGACGACGGTCGCATGGACCGGCGCGATCTTCCGGGCGATCAGGCTGGAATCCTTGAGCGAGCCGATCCGGATCGCGGCGTCGAAGCGCTCGCCGATCAGGTCGACATAGCGGTCGCTCGCCTGCACGTCGATTTCGAGCCGTGGATACATCTGCGCGAGCTCGCCGAGCAGCGGCGCGACATGCCGGTTGCCGAAGGTCATCGGCATCGCCAGCCGCAGCCGCCCGGCGACGCCGCCCGCGCGTTGCGCCACGGCCTCGCGCGCTTCCTCCAGCTCGGCCAGGATGCGCTCGCTGCGCGCCTTGAACTCGAGCCCGGCCTCGGTTGCCGTGACGCCCCGCGTCGTCCGGCTGAGCAGGCGCGTGCCGAGTTCCTCCTCCAGCCGGCTCACCCGCCGGCTGACGATCGATTTCGCCAGGCCGAGCGTCTGCGCCGCCCGGCCGAAGCCACCGGCCTCGACCACCGCGATGAAGCTTCTGATATCGTCGAGCTCCGCCATCGGCGTTCCTCCCACAGCAACAGTTTGGTTCCGATTATGGCGGTTCTAGCGCCGTTCGTGAACCACTACCTTGCCGGTCATCGAAATCATTCCGCCACAGGAACCCTCGTCATGGCCTCCATCCTCGTCCTCAACAGCAGCGCCTCCGGCCCGAATTCGGTCTCGAAGCTTCTCGTCCAGAGCACGGTCGAGCGGCTCGGCAGCCAGAAGCCCGGCCTGAAGGTCGTCGAGCGCGATCTCGACGCCGCTCCCGTTCCGCACCTCAATGCCGAGACCACCGCGGCGGTGCGTGCCGGCATCACCGAGACTCCGGCCCAGCGCGAGGCGCTCGCCCTGTCCAACGCGCTGGTCGAGGAGCTGAAGGCCGCCGACACCATCGTCATCGGCGCCCCCATGTATAATTTCGGCATCCCCTCGACGCTGAAGAGCTGGTTCGACTACGTGCTGCGCGCCGGCGTCACCTTCCGCTACAGCGAGGCCGGCCCCGAGGGCCTGCTCACGGGCAAGCGCGCCATCGTCGTCGAGAGCCGCGGCGGCCTCTACAGCAGCGGCCCGGCCCAGGCCATGGATTCGCAGGAGCCGCATCTGCGCACCATGCTCGGCTTCGCGGGGATCACCGACGTGACCTTCATCCGCGCCGAGAAGCTGGGCTATGGCCCGGAGGCGCGCGAGGAGGCGATCCGCAACGCCAACGCCGAGCTCGCCCTCGTCGCCTGAGGCTCGCTCCAACGAAAAGCCCCGCATCGGGAGACCGATGCGGGGCTTTTTCATGCCTGCGTGGAAAACGGCTTACACCGACTCGCCGACCGCCTGCAGATAGAGGTCGAGAATCGCTTCCTCTTCCTTGCGCTCTTCGAGGTCGCGCTTGCGCAGCGCCACGACCTTGCGCAGCACCTTGACATCGTAGCCGTTGCCCTTGGCCTCGGCATAGACCTCCTTGATGTCGTCGGCGATCGTCTTCTTCTCTTCCTCGAGTCGCTCGATGCGCTCGACGATGCTCTTGAGCTGGTCGCCAGCAACCGGATCGTCCATCTGATAACCTTCCCAGATACGAAATTTGGCCGGCAGCGTTCGCCCGGATCAGGCCTGCCCGTCAAGACCGAACTCACCCTCGCCTCGCCGCCCTCAACAGTCCTGATGCCGCTGCGCGGGAATCCGCTCGGTCCGCATGGCGATGGTCCTCCAGAAACTGCGGCCGGATCCGTGGAGAGCGGATGACGGCGCCGCCACAGCGACCTACAACGGTTCAGGAGCAAGCCCGCTGCGGCGTGGCGGAAACGCAAGGGAGCCGCGTGGCGTGCCGCAATCCAATATCTCAATCGCAGCGATGCGCGCGACCGCCCGCGCGATCTTCGACACCGCCGTCGCCCGCGCCCATCCGGCCGGCTGCTTGCCACAGCATCTCCCGCCACCACCTGCGGCCGGGCGCCTGATCCTGCTCGCCGCCGGCAAGGCCGCCGGCAGCATGACCGCGCTGGCCGAAGCGCATTATCTCGATCGGGGCTTTCCGCCCGAACGGCTTCTCGGCCATGCCGTCGCCCGGCACGGCTACACGGCGCCCACCCGGCATGTCCCGATGGTCGCGGCCGGCCACCCCGTCCCCGACCAGGGCAGCATCGACAGCGCCGAGCGGGCGCTCGCCCTTGCCGCTTCCGCCACGGCGGATGACCTCGTGCTCGTCCTGCTCTCCGGCGGCGGCTCGGCCAACTGGGTCGCACCGGCCGGCGGGCTCGCGCTCGCCGAGAAGCAGGCGGTCAACAAGGCGCTTTTGCGCTCGGGCGCGCCGATCGGCGAGATGAACATCGTCCGCAAGCGGCTCTCGCGGATCAAGGGCGGCCGGCTCGCGCTCGCCGCCGCCCCGGCGCGGCTGCTGACGCTCGCGATCTCCGACGTGCCCGGCGACGAGCCGACCGCGATCGCCTCCGGCCCGACCGTGGCCGATCCCAGCACGACGGCCGAGGCCCGCGCCATCGTCGCCCGCTATGGGCTCAGTCTACCACCGGCCGCCCGCGCCCTGCTCGACGAGCCCGGAAACGAGACGCCGAAGCCCGGCCACCCGGCCTTCGCCAACACAGAATACCGGATCATCGCCCATCCGGCCGATGCGCTGGCTGCGGCACGCGCAGCGGCGGAGGCTGCCGGCTATGCCGTGCACGATCTCGGCGCCGATCTCGAGGGCGAGGCGCGCGAGGTCGCAGCCGCCCATGCCGATCTCGCCCGGCGCCTCAAGCGCGAGGGCCGGCGTGCCGCCATCCTCTCCGGCGGCGAGCTCACCGTGACACTCCACGGCTCGGGCCGGGGCGGCCCCAATCAGGAATATGCGCTGGCGCTCGCGATCGCCCTGGCTGGCGAGCCCGGCATCGTCGCGCTCGCCGGCGATACCGACGGCACCGATGGCGGCGGCGGCGAGGCCACCGACCCGGCCGGCGCCCTGGTCGATCCCCAGACTTTGACCCGTGCCGCCGAGATCGGCCTTGATCCCGCCCGATCCCTCGCCGACAACGATTCGACCGGCTTCTTCGAAGCGCTCGGCGATTTGCTGCAACCGGGACCGACCCTGACCAATGTCAACGACTGCCGCGTGATCCTGATCGAACCGTGAGAATGCCGGGCTCTCCTCGAACGGTCCTTCCCCTCGCCTTCTGCGCGGCCGCCTTCCTTGGAAGCGTGGCGCCGGCGAAGGCCGATCTGCGCATGTGCAACACCACCTCGAGCCGCATCGGCGTTGCGATCGGCTATCGCGATGCGCAAGGCTGGATCACCGAAGGCTGGTGGAACATCAGCCCGCGCGGCTGCGAGACGCTGCTGCGCGGCACGCTGGCAGCGCGCTTCTACTACGTTCATGCCGTCGATTACGACAAGGGCGGCGAATGGACCGGCAAATCGGTCATGTGCGTGCGCAACAAGGAATTCACGATCCGGGGCATTGAGGACTGCCTGGCCCGCGGCTACGACCGCGCCGGCTTCTTCGAGGTCGATACCGGCGAACAGAAGAGCTGGACGATCCAGCTCACCGATACGAGCGGCGGCGCGGCTCCTCGGCCTTAACCAGCTTACGCCGGACGAAAATCTCGGCATAAGGTAGATAACCGACGCAGGGTCAGCCGGCCCTGCGGACAAGAAACGGAGGCGAGGCCCCGGCGACGGGCATACCTCGCTCCACAACGAGCGAAAGGGCGCGGCCGGAGCCATGTGGGCTCGCCGGTCGCAGGGGAAGAACAATGAAGCGCGAACGCCGGATCAAGATCATCGCCACCCTGGGCCCCGCCTCCTCGACCGAGGAGATGTGCGCAAAACTGTTTTCCGCTGGCGTCGACGTCTTCCGCATCAACATGAGCCATACCCAGCGTGAGACGCTGGCCGAGAAGGTCGCGATGCTGCGCGGACTGGAGAGCAAGTTCCGCCGCCCCGTCGGCATCCTCGCCGACCTGCAGGGTCCGAAGCTCCGCGTCGGCCAGTTCGGCGGCGACGGCGGCGTGATGCTGGAAAAGGATGCGCGATTTATACTCGATTCAAATCCCGCCTCTGGCGATACCAAGCGCGTCCACCTGCCCCACCCCGAAATCCTGAATGCGCTCGAGCCCGGCCACCACCTCATCCTCGACGACGGCAAGCTGCGCCTCGTCGTCGAGAAGGCTTCGCCGACGGAAGCCGTGACCAAGGTTCTGATCGGCGGGCGCCTGTCTTCGCGCAAGGGCGTGAGCCTGCCCGACACCACGATCGCCGTCTCCGCCATGACCGAGAAGGACCGCGCCGATGCCGAGGTCGCAGCCGAGGTCGGCGTCGACTGGATCGCGCTTTCCTTCGTGCAGCGCCCCGAGGACATGGCGGAACTGCGCAAGATCGTGCGCGGCCGTGCGCTGGCGCTCGCCAAGATCGAGAAGCCGCAAGCCGTGGTCCGCATGGAGGAGATCATCGACGCATCCGACGCGATCATGGTCGCGCGCGGCGATCTCGGCGTCGAGATGCCGCTGGAGAAGGTGCCGGGCACGCAGAAGCGCCTGACCCGCATGGCCCGCCTCAAGGGCAAGCCCGTCGTGGTCGCCACCCAGATGCTGGAGAGCATGATCACGAGCCCGGTGCCGACCCGCGCCGAGGTCTCCGACGTCGCCACCGCCGTCTTCGAGGGCGCCGACGCCGTGATGCTCTCGGCCGAGAGCGCCGCCGGCCAGTATCCGGTCGAGGCGGTGACGATGATGAACAGCATCGCCGAGGAGGTCGAGAACGACGCGGTTTACCGCTCGATCCTCGAATCGCAGCGCAACGAACCGGAAGCCACCGGCGCCGACGCCATCGCCAAGGCCTCCCACGAGATCGCCGAGACGCTGAACCTCAAGGCGATCTGCGCCTGGACCTCCTCGGGCTCGACCGCCTTCCGCATCGCCCGCGAGCGTCCGAACTCGACGGTGATCGCGCTGACCCCGAACCGCGCCACGGCGCGGCGCCTGACGCTGGTCTGGGGCGTGCACGCGATCGTCACCAAGGATGCCAGCGACGCCGACGACATGGCCTTCCGCGCCTGCAAATTCGCGGTGCGCGAGCATTATGCCAAGATGGGCGACAGGATCATCGTGGTCGCGGGCGTGCCTTTCGGAACGCCGGGCGCGACCAACATGGTCCGCATCGCCTTCGTCGCGCAGGAGCATGTCGAGAAGGCTTGAAGGGCGAGGCCCAGAAAATCTGCTTACACCGTCATTCCGGACAAGCTGCAAAGCAGCGCTGATCCGGAATCCATCGTAGGGCGCTTCGCCTCATGATGGATTCCGGGTCAGGCCCGGAATGACGGCGTGTTTCCGCACAAGGCGAGACAACGCCGACTACGCCTTACGCGTCGCGGCCGTCGACATCCGTCTTCAGCGAATCGACCGCCTTCTTCACGGCGTCGAACTGCGGATAGATTTCCAGCGCCTTGCGGAAGGCCTTCATCGCGGCCTTGTCGTCGCCCTGCTGGCGCAGGATCATACCCAATCCCATCATGGCGCCGTAATGGCGCGGCTCGCGCTTCAGCGTCTCGCCGATATCGAGCATGGAGCGAATCGCATCGCCCATCAGGTAGAGCGCATTGGCGCGCTGGTTCCAGGCCTCGGCCCAGTCCGGCTGCAGGCTGATGACGCGATCGAGCAGTTCGATCGCGAGCTCGTTCTGCTTGTCCTTGAGCGCCTGCTGGGCACGGGTCATCAGCAGATCGGCCGTGTCGGAACCCGAACGGGCCCAGCGCCGCTGGATCAACCGCGCGACGCCCTCAGCCTCCTCCTGTGTGGCGGCATCGTGCAGGCGCTGGAACAGCCGCTCCAGCGTCGCCGCCGGACTGCGCTGCGCCGTATTGGGCGTGACCGGATTATCCGCCTTGTCGTCAGGCGCCACGGTGCCGGGCCGCAACGGCGGCACGGGCTGGGCAAAGGCCGTGCTCGCCACAAACGGACTGGCCAGAGCCAACAACAGCGCGACAGCAACGGGCGTGATGCGAGGGCGGATCATGCCCGCAACTCTAGCCGGAGCAGCCGCATCGTCAAATCACAGCCGGGCGAGCGCGCAACGCAAAGAGCGGGCACGCCACCGGCGCCCCGCTCTTCAAAATCCCAACCGAGGCAACCGCGCGGCAGAAGCCGCGCGACGTCTCAGCCCTGACGCGCCTTGAAGCGCTTCTGGACCTTGTTGATGATATAGACACGGCCCTTGCGGCGCACGAGCTGGTTGTCGCGATGGCGCGCACGCAGCGACTTCAGCGAATTACGGATCTTCATCGTCTCAACTCCATCGGCCCGCCCGCGTGAGATGGGCCGGTCAAAAACCTTCAGTCTGCGACGCGAACCACGAAGGTCCTCACCGCCCATGCAATGGTGCGACTGATGCGATGCCGGCTGTATACGGATTTTTGCGCGGACCGCAAGAGCGATCGCCATCATTGCCTTGCAAAAGCCCGACTGGGACCGCTTTGACAAGACTCACCCGGCCACCATGGCTGGACAATCGAAGGAACCGACCATGCGCCTCTCCTCCCTTGCCCTCGTCGCTACCGCCCTCATGCTCGGCGCCTGCGGCAACACCGTCGAGCAGCGCATCGGCGGCGCGGCCGTCGGCGCCGGCACGGGCGCCGTGGTCGCAGGACCGGTCGGCGCCGTCGTGGGTGGCGCTGTCGGCGCGGTATCCGGCCCGTCGGTCGCGCGCGCCACACGCCGCGCTACGCGCTGATCCGGCGCAGCCGTCATCGCAGGCGGGCTGGGCGCCCGCTTGCGGCGGCACCCGCATCCTGCATGACCTCTGGCCGGGCTCTCCGCCTCCACGGCATCGCGATCCGCGCCGGTCGAGGCGCGCCAGGGGCCAATCACAACAATTCGATGACTTCGCGATTTTGAGGGTTGCCAAGACAAAACGGACCGGCTATCTCCCCCGTCATCAGGCCGGACGCAACGCGTCATGACGCTCTGAGACGCGCCCGTAGCTCAGCTGGATAGAGCATCAGACTACGAATCTGAGGGTCAGAGGTTCGAATCCTTTCGGGCGCGCCATTTCTCTTCTGCCAAACGTCCTCCAAGTGTTTGAGCGGCAAGCGGTTTTCACCGTTTGACCGTACTTGGAGTGTACCAAGTGGTAGACCAAAATGCGATTTATACCTTCACGAAGCGCGGAGTTTTTTACTTCACGCGAAGGGTTCCAAAGTCGCTCCAGGCTCGCTTCGATAAGCCCCGCATAGTCACTTGCCTGCATACGCGCTCGCTCCCGCAGGCGAGGAAATCCGCGCAAGCGCTGTCTTCACAGTTGGAGACGGTCTGGGCGCAGATGTTGCTCGAAGGTGTCCTGCGGCCCGTAGCCGCCTCGACATTCCGCCCCATGTCGAAGCCGAGCGTGGACGCCGGGCCGTCCGTGACACTGTCCGAAGCAGGCGATCTCTATCGTCGGCTGAAGGGGGCAGGGAAAGGCAAGGGCTTCAAAGCCCATGCCGACCGTCATCTCCGTTACGTCGTCGAAAGCCTCGGCAATGCCTCGATCGTCGAACTCAACCGTTCAGACGCGGGCCGTTTCCGCGACTTCCTCATCGCCAAGAAGCTGACGACAAGCTCGATCAAACGGGTCTTCGCGACGGTCCGGGCGTCCGTGAATCTGGCGATTTCGGAGCACGGGCTGGCATGTACCAACCCGTTCTCCGGCACCTTCATCCCCGAGGTTGGGACCAAAACCGTTCGCCCGCCAATTCCCAGCAACGTGATTCGCTCAGTGCAGAACACCTGCTTGGACATGGATGACGACAAGCGCCTGCTGATCGCGCTGATCAGCGACACCGGTCTACGGTTGGCTGAAGCTCTGGGGCTAGTGAAGGAAGACTTGAAGCTTCACGCGACCGTTCCGCATATCGCCCTCAGAGCGCATCCTTGGCGCTCGCTGAAAACAGCATCAAGCACGAGAACTGTGCCCCTTGTGGGCGCGTCCTTGGCGGCAGCCCGGCGGCTTGCGGGTAGCACACGCGGCAACCTGCTATTCCCTCGATACGCGACGATGACCGACGTGAATGCCAACTCGGCGAGCGCTTCTCTCAACAAGTGGCTTCGCTCTCGACTGCCAGAGGGCTGCGTCATCCATTCCTTCCGACACAGTCTCCGCGATCGGCTGCGTGCTGCCGAATGCCCGGCGGATGTCGTCGATTCGATCGGGGGCTGGACAACCCAGGGCGTTGGCCACCGATATGGCGCTGGTTACTCCCTTGAGGTGAAACATCGATGGATGAAGCTCATCGAGCTTCATGCTCCAAGTACGGTCAAACGGTGAAAACCGCTTGCCGCTCAAACACTTGGAGGACGTTTGGCAGAAGAGAAATGGCGCGCCCGAAAATCTCCGACGCCTGCCTGCCTCCTCGCTGAGCGAGCAAGTTCAGAGGGTTATGCCGGGCGCGAGGGTTGGGCGCAATGGGCTC
>Ga0209368_1000146_pt1 | contig 112134 bp, 121 predicted proteins | sample EBPBio242008_DNA_FD_185862 | JGI IMG/M metagenome (GOLD analysis project Ga0209368, IMG submission 185862) | Wastewater treatment Type I Accumulibacter community from EBPR Bioreactor in Madison, WI, USA - Reactor 1_4/24/2008_ DNA (SPAdes)... | ecosystem: Engineered > Bioreactor > EBPR >...
AAGACGAAGGTAGCGATTATCGGTTCGGGGAACATCGGGACCGATCTGATGATCAAGATCATGCGGTTGTCGGATGTTCTGGAGATGGGGGCGTTTGTCGGGATCGACCCGGAGTCGGACGGACTGAAGCGGGCCGAGCGGCTCGGGGTGCCGATCACCGCGGAGGGCATCGACGGGCTGCTGAAGATGCCGGAGTTCGCCCAGATCGAGATCGTCTTCGACGCGACGTCGGCGGGCGCGCACCAGCGCAACAGCGAGCTGGTGCTCGCCGCCGGCAAGCGGATGATCGACCTGACGCCGGCGGCGATCGGGCCCTATACGATCCCGCCGGTCAACGGCGGCGCCAACCTCGATGCGCCCAACGTCAACATGGTGACGTGCGGCGGGCAGGCGACGATCCCGATCGTCGCGGCGGTCAACCGGGTCGCCAAGGTGCATTACGGCGAGATCGTCGCCTCGATCAGCTCGAAGAGCGCGGGGCCGGGGACGCGGGCCAATATCGACGAGTTCACCGAGACGACGAGCCAGGCGATCGTCGACGTCGGCGGCGCGACGCGCGGCAAGGCGATCATCATCCTCAACCCGGCGGAGCCGCCGCTGATCATGCGCGACACCGTCTATTGCCTGTGCGACGAGGCCGACCAGGACGCGATCCGCCGCAGCGTCGAGGAGATGGTGGCCGAGGTGCAGGCCTATGTGCCGGGCTATCGCCTCAAGCAGGCGGTGCAGTTCGAGCATATCGGCTCCAACCGCCCGCTGCGCATCCCGGAGATGGGCGGCGAATATACCGGCCTCAAGGTCAGCGTGTTCCTCGAGGTCGAGGGCGCCGCCCATTACCTGCCCGCCTATGCGGGCAACCTCGACATCATGACCTCGGCCGCGCTCAGGACCGCCGAGAAGATCGCCACCCGCCTGCACGAAGGAACCCCGGCATGACGTTCGATCCGGCCACGACCAAGCTCTATATCCAGGACGTCACCCTGCGCGACGGCATGCACGCGATCCGCCACCAATATGGCATCGAGCATGTCCAGGCGATTGCGCGGGCGCTCGACAAGGCGAAGGTCGACGCGATCGAGGTCGCGCACGGCGACGGGCTGCAGGGCTCGAGCTTCAACTACGGCTTTGGCGCGCATACCGACTGGGACTGGATCGGCGCGGTGGCCGAAGTGCTGGAGCATAGCGTGCTGACGACGCTGCTGCTGCCCGGCATCGGCACGGTCCACGATCTTCGCCATGCCTATGAGATGGGCGTGCGCTCGGTCCGCATCGCCACCCATTGCACCGAGGCCGACGTGTCGAAACAGCATATCGAGGCGGCGCGGGGCCTCGGCATGGACGTCGCGGGCTTCCTGATGATGAGCCATATGACCACGCCCGAGGCGCTGGCGCAGCAGGCTTTGCTGATGGAGAGCTACGGCGCGCACTGCGTCTATGTGACCGACAGCGGCGGGGCGATGAACATGGACGAATATGCCGCGCGGTTGCAGGCCTATGACCGGGTGCTCAAGCCCGAGACGCAGCGCGGGGTCCACGCCCACCACAATCTCAGCCTCGGCGTCGCGAACAGCATCGTCGCGGTGCAGAACGGGGCGATCCGCGTCGACGCGAGCCTTGCCGGCATGGGCGCGGGCGCCGGCAACGCGCCGCTTGAGGTCTTCATCGCCGCAGCCGACCGCTATGGGTGGAACCATGGCTGCGATCTCTATGCGCTGATGGACGCGGCCGAGGAGCTGGTGCGGCCGCTGCAGGACCGCCCGGTGCGGGTCGACCGCGAGACGCTGACGCTGGGCTATGCCGGGGTCTACTCGAGCTTCCTGCGCCATGCCGAGAAGGCCGCGGCCGACCATGGCCTCGACACCCGCACCATCCTCGCCGAGGTCGGCCGCCGCAAGATGGTCGGCGGACAGGAAGACATGATCGTCGATGTCGCTCTCGATCTGGTGAAAAGCTGACCCGAACGTCCATGACAGCGGTCAGGGAAACAGCGACGATGCAACGCCCCGCTTGGGGAGACGTGCTCGACGGGCGCGTCGCAGCAGGCCATGCGCCTGGCATCGTCGCCTTGGCGGCCTATCCTGACCGTGTCGAATGCTGGGCAGCGGGCTACGGTGACATCTCGCGCCGCATCCCGATGGCGCGCGATACGCTGTTTCGTATTGCGTCGGTCACGAAGATCGTCACCGCCATAGCGGCCATGATGCTCGTCGATGACGGCCTGATAGATCTGGACGAGCCGGTGGGGCGGTGGCTTCCGGAGATCGCCGGGAAGCCGGTGGTAAGGGACATTTATGGGCCTGTGACCGAGATCAGGCCGTCGGCACAAGAGGTCAGCCTTCGGCATCTGCTCTCCATGACCAACGGCATGGGCAGCTTCTTCGGACAGACTGCGGCATCACCGCTGATCGACATCATGCACAGGCGCGAAGTCACGAGCTGGACTGCTAGTCTTTCTTCCGCCGAGCTGATCGACCGCATCGTGGATCTTCCTTTGATGTTCGATCCGGGAAGCCGATGGCTCTACCACCTCGGATTGGAACTGGCAGGGATCCTCATCGAACGGGTCTCGGGCGAGCCGCTCGGGGCGTTTATGGCGCGGCGGATATTCGAACCCCTCGGCATGACGGACACCGGCTTTGCCGTGCCGAAGGGGCAGGAGTATCGCCTGGCGCGGATCTATGCCGACGCCGGACCCTATCGATTTCACGAAGTGCCTGACTGGCAGGCCGATCGGACGCTTGCGCCAGCGATGGAGCGGGGCGGCGGTGGGCTGATCTCCACGGCCGACGATCTCGGCAAAATCGGGCGACTATTGCTCGACGGCGGGGTCGCCAGCGGACGGCAGCTTCTGTCGCCCTCTGCGATCCGGGAGATGACGCGCGATCAGGTCTCCGGGGACGCCAAGGCAGGCTCGCCGGTTTTTGCCGGATTCTGGGAGCGCCACGGCTTCGGCCTTGGCCTGTGCGTTTCGACAGCGCCGGATGCGATTTCCGCTGTGCCGGGTCGGTATGGCTGGTGGGGCGGGACCGGAACGGCCCTGTTCGGCGATCCTGCGAGGAATGTCGCCCTGGTGTCGCTGACGCAGCGCATGATCGGCCGCCTCGACGATTCCGGTAACGCCGATGCCTTCATGCAGGCGGTTCTCAAGAGCTGAACACAATCCATCGCATTTGGAGGAGGTACAGATGATCGTCTTTTCATTCGAACTTGTCACCGACGCGGAAAAGGTCGCTGCGCTGCGTGCCGCGCTCGCCGATCTCGAGGCGCGGCTCAAGCCGGTGGCGGGCTTTCAGGGCTGCAGGCTGCTCACCTATGTCGAGCGGCCGTTCGCATTCCGGCTCGAAGAACTGTGGGACTCCGCGGACGCGCACGACCGGGCGACCGAAGCCTTGCCGAGAGAAGTGCTCGAACGCATCCAGGCGAATGTGACCGAGCCGGCAGCACCCGTACGTCTCGAAGCGGCCTGAAGGACAGCGGAGTGGATCCCGAACAGCTGCTGGCGTCGATGGCGTCGGCCTGGCATGAGGCCGACGGCCGCAAATTCGCCGCTCATTTTACCGAATCGGGATTGTTCGTTGCCTTCGACGGATCGGTCCATATCGGCCGCGAGGCGATAGGGACCTTTCACCAAGTGGCGTTCGAGGGCCCGTTGCGCGGCACGGCGCTCGCCATGGAGGTGACAATGGCGCGCGCCCTTGGACCCGATCTCCAACTCATCCTGACACGAGGCGGGATCTGTGAGGCCGGCAGGGCGAGGGCGGGCGCCGCCACAGATTCGGTACAAACGTTGATCGTCAGGCGCAAGGATGGGGCGAGTCGGATCGAGGCTCTTCACAATGGGCGCTATCGTCCGATCCGCAACGCCCGGTCGGCAGCAATCTGGCGGGAATTCGATGATGCGGCGCGGCGCATGTCCGAAACCTAGGCGCTCTCACTGGGGTGACGGCAGCGCCGCAATTGCCTATTTTCCGCAATTCTCCGTCGCTTCCCAGGCGTGCAGCGCCGCGAGGAGAGAATCCTCGGACAGACGCAGATAGGATTTCCAGAGCGCTTCCGCCATGTCCGGATCGCGCTTGGCGATTGCGTCGCGAATCTGTTTCTGCCGAACAACGATCTCCTTGCGGATCTCGGTGTCCTTCAAGGTGGCGGCGCGGATGAAATGGAGATGCGAGTTGAACTGGGCAATCGCCGCGCGCAGAGCCTTGTTCGATACCGCGCCGAAGATGGCCTCACGGAACGCTTCATTGGCAAGGGCAAATCGCGTGGGATTCTTGACCGATATCGAGTCTCCCTCCTCGCCGATCGCGTGGTCGATCGCTTCGATCTGCTCCTCGCCGAACTCCTCGGCCGCCATCCGCGCGGCCGGGGGCTCAAGCAGCATGCGGACGGCAATCACGTCGTGCAGGTCCTTGACCGAGGGCAGCGGAACGACATAGCCGCCACCGGGCCGGACCTGGAGAATGCCGCGCTGGGCGAGCCTGCCGAGCGCCTCGCGGATCGGGGTGCGCGACACGCTGAGCATTCTGGATATGCTTTGCTCGGTCACACGCGAACCGGGTCCCAGATCGCCATTCGTCAACAACTGAAGAACCGCTTCCGTCACCTGTTCGCGAAGGGGTGCCGCGCGCTGAATCTGGATACTGCCTTCCATAATCGATCATATGCTCCAAACGGTGCGCCGGGACGGAAGCGGAGTTCATGCGGCCCCGCGAAATGCGAAAAAGCTGCCGTGCCATTTTGTTCTTTGTCTACATAACGGTGAATTTGACCGCCATGCAAGCTTGATCTCCCGATCGGCTGATCGTCGTTGACAGCAAGTTGTATACCGGATACCGTAAAAGGAAGCCACCAGGGAGAGGCATTTCCAACAATGAGTGCTCTGAGCAACGATTATGATCGCCTGATACCGGCGACCCGCAATTTTCTATTCAAAAAGCAGCCGATGCTGATCGGCGGCGATTTCGTGAACGCCGCTTCTGGTGAGACGCTGAGCATCATCGATCCTACCAATGGGGCCGTGGTGGGGGAAGTGCCTGCCAGCGCCGCCCAAGACGTCGAGCGCGCCGTTCTTTCCGCCCGCCGTGCTTTCGATGAAGGGACTTGGCCGCGTATGACGCCCGGCGAACGCGAGCGGCTGTTGCTCAAACTGGCCGATCTGGTCGAGCGCGACGCAGATCTCTTCGCACAGATCGAGGCGGTCGAGAGCGGCCGCTCTTTCGGTGTCGCAAGAGCGTTCGACAGCGATCTGTCGGCGACATGCCTGCGCTATATGGCGGGCTGGGCGACCAAGCTGGAAGGCCGGACGATCGACCTTACCATTCCCTATGCTCCGGGCCTCCAGACCTTTGCCTACACCCGCTATGAGCCGGTGGGTGTCGTTGCGGCTATCACGCCCTGGAACGTCCCGCTCTGTCAGGTCGCCTGGAAAATGGCTCCGGCGCTCGCGGCGGGCTGCACGATCGTCATAAAGCCTTCGGAAATGACGCCGCTTGGCGCGCTTCATTTTGGCCGTTTGGTCATGGAAGCGGGCATACCCGATGGCGTGGTGAACATTATCACCGGGACCGGGCGGGATGCGGGCAAGGCGCTTGTCGCCCATCCTCAGGTCGACAAGATTTCCTTCACCGGCTCGACGGCGGTCGGGCGCGAGATCGCCGAGGTTGCCGCGCGCAGCTTCAAGAAGGTGACGCTCGAACTGGGCGGCAAGTCGCCCATGGTGATGCTCGCGGATGCGAACCTGGACAATGCCATTCCCGGCGGCGCGCTCGCGATCTTCGCCAACCATGGGCAGAACTGCTGCGCGGGCTCGCGCCTCTATGTCCATCGCTCGATCCACGACAAGGTCGTGGCGGGCATCGCCGAGATTGCGAATGCCATGGTGCTCGGCAGCAGCCTCGACCCCGACACGCAGATGGGGCCGCTGGTCTCGAAGCGTCAGCAGGAACGCGTGCTGGGCTATATCGAATCCGGGCGCGAGCAGGGGGCCGAGGTCGTCGCGGGCGGCGGCGCGCCCGATCATGTGGGCGCTTATGTGAGGCCGACGGTGCTTGCCGGTGCGCGGCAGGACATGCGCGTGGTGCGCGAGGAGATTTTCGGCCCGGTGCTGTCGGTCATGGCCTTCGACGACGAGGACGAAGCGCTGAGGCTGGCGAACGATACCGAATATGGGCTGGGCGCGAGCATCTGGACCCAGGACGTCAACAAGGTTCACGCGTTCACGCGCGGTTTTCGCGCCGGCACCGTCTGGGTCAACGTGCACAACGTGCTCGACATGGCGCTGCCGTTCGGTGGCATCAAGAATTCCGGCATCGGTCATGACCTCGGCAAAGAGTCGGTGCTGGCAAACTGCAATCTCAAGGCGAGCGTCATCAACTTGAGCTGACGCCGCTCCATCCCACCATTTCGACATAAACAGAGGACGATCATGGCATTTCTCAGACTTTCGGACGGCCGTATCTACACGACCTTCGAGGACATCAACCGCTTCGTCGCACCGCTGGAAGTCGGCGCCTTCGCCCTCGATCCCGAGGTGCGCAAAAAAGTCGCCGCTTTCGCGCAGCCGCTGTCGCAGGCCGATGCGCTCTATGTTCTCGACAATTTCCCCAAGGAGGATTTCGACTGGTCGGAAGACCAGGGCTACACCTATCGCCGGGTGGGTGCGGTCATTCCTTCGCCCAAGGAGGACGGCTCGTTCCTGATGGCGCTGCGCGATCGCACGACCCCGGAAGAGGTCGAGTCCTTCGTGCTGTCGGAAAAGGAAATCGCGGACTATCTCACCCCGCATCATGTCCTCGTGAACGACGTGCATTTCGTCTATTCCGGTGCCATCGTTAAGGGCGTCTGGATCTCCGACGACTTGCAGGGGGTCGTCTATTGTCCGGCGGGCGAATGGATTCGGCTTGGGCCGACGATCCTGAACTGGCCCATCTTTCCGTGGGGCGAGGCGACCGTCGCTATCAGTTGCTTCGATCAGCCTTGCGAGAAGCCGTTCGATCTCGATCTGAAGCCGGACGTTCCGATCAAACCCACCATGATGTTCTGAGGCGAGATCACCACACCAGATTCTGAAAGGCGGAAAATCATGTCCGATGAAAGCGCACTTATCGAAGCTACCGTCCATCGTTACGTCAACGGCATCCTCGAAACCGATATCGCCAAGGTCCAGTCGGCTTTCCATCCCGAAGCTGTGATGACCGGGCATTTCGGTGGCCAGTTCATGGTCATCCCGAAGGCTGGGGACTTCATCGCCGATTATATGCGCAAGATCGCGCCGACGAGCGAGCACAGCCCCAATTACAGCGGCAGGATCGTCGAAACCGAGCAGTTCGGGACACTGTCGCGTGCAACGCTGGAAGAGAACCAGCTCGAAGGCAAGGATATGCGCACGGTCCTTATCCTCCACAAAGTCGATGGAGAATGGCTGATCGCGCAAAAGGGAACCTGGGCGCCGGATTGATCGCAGTCGTCACCAACCGGCTCGGAGAAAAAGTGCATGGCGCTCAACCGCCGCAAATTGCTGAAATATGGCGGCCTTGCGGGTGTCGCTGCCTTGGGCGTTGGCGCCTATAAATTATCCGGGCCGGGTGGGAGCATCGTTGAAGGAAAATCGCGCGCCGCCCCCTTCGCTGGAGACACCACGCTGCCACCAGCGGCCGACGTCGTAATCGTCGGCGGTGGCATCGTTGGCGTTTGTGCGGCTCTCTATCTCGCCGAAAAGGGTGTGGATGTCGTCCTCTGCGAGAAGGGGGCGATCGCGGGTGAAGCCAGTGGTCGCGCGCAGGGGCAGGTTTCCTCGGCGGGTCTTGATCCCGGCAAGCTCGATCTTATCGCACTGTCCAAGTCACTATGGGCCGGGATGAACGAGGCTGTGGGGGGGGAGACTGGCTACCGTGCGAACGGACTTGTCATTCCCTTCCTCGAAAAATCCGGGGCTGACGATTGGGAAGGCTGGTTGTCGGCCGCGTCGTCGAAGGCGACAAATGCGAGGTTGCTTTCCGGCGCGCAGGCGAACGCAATGCTGCCTTCCGCCAGTCCGTGGGCCGGAGCTTTCTATGATCCGAGCGATGGCGGCATAGAGCCTGTGCTGGCAACGCCCGTTATCGCTGAGGGCGCCCGGAAACGTGGCGCGAAGATTTATGTCGGTTGCGCGGTCCGGGGCTTTGAGACCACGGCAGGGAAAATCTCCGGAGTGGTGACGGAGAAGGGCACGATCAGGACCGGCACGGTGATCGTTGCGGGCGGTTGCTGGTCGAGCAAGCTGCTGGAGAGCTTTGGAGTCCGGTTCCCGACGGCCAATATGTTCTCGTCCCTCGCCAGGGTCCGTCTGGAACATGCGCCTGAAGCCTTTCCGGGGAATTTCGAAGTGCCCGCGGCAATCGCGCGCCGGCATATCGATGGAACATACAGCTTTGGTGCGACAAGCGGCCGTATCCCGGTTACGCCCGCCCTCATCTCGAATCTTTGGGCGTTCAGGGACGTCATCCTCAATCCGCCCTGGGACGTGGAGCCGCACCTCGGCTCCTACTTTTTCTCCGAACTTTTCTCGGGGCGGCACTGGGATCTCGATGAGATATCGCCGTTCGAGAAAAACCGGGTGTTGCAGCCGTCGATCAACGAACCTTTGCTCGACAAGATTGTCACGAACATGCGCAAGGCATTTCCCGCGATCGGCAAGGTCGATATCGTCGAGCGTTGGGGTGGAGCGTTGACGGTCACGCCCGACAATATCCCGGTCCTGAGCGCCGTACCGGTCCGCCCAGGCCTCTTCATGGCAGCGGGCTTTACCTATGGCATTACGATGGGACCGGCGGCGGGCAAGCTGATCGCGCAGCTCGTCACCAACGAGACGCCATCCGTGGACCTCAAATATTATCGGTACTCGCGGTTTGTCGACGGCAGCAAACTGACCTTCACGCATTGAAGCAAGATCGGTCCGCCATCGGACCAGCGACCTTGTACTCTACAGAAGCGGACCAGAGGTGGTAAGCGAAATGCATCTTGTGCTGGGCGGACGCCTTCTTGATCCGCGATCGAACAGGTTCGCTGCACCGGACGAAGTAGAATTCGTCGGTGTCTATAATGACTATCTCAGCGCCGAGAGCGCATGGCGTTCGGCGGCTCAACGAACTGTAGACGACGCCGAAATACGATACTTCGTCGTGCCTCTCGACAGGATGCTTGAGCCTCATAGCGGCAATGCCTGACCCTCAGGCATTAAAATCAGAAATCCGCCGACCACCAGGCCACCCCAAAGTCTGCCAAAGTCGTGCTAGTCTTCGAACAGAATCTCGAAAGTGCAATGGGCGTGGCCCTGCGCCGCGCAGCATGTCTCGCGCACATGACTGGCCTTTCGGTGATTGGCGAGGCACACCGCGCGCAGGACGCCGGTGATCCAGCCACACATCGGGACCGGGTTGTTCTGCGCGGGAATGGCGAAGGGGCTGTTGAAAACGGACACCGTATACCCGTCTGCGCGCCGTTCGCTGACCTCCCAGAGCCCCCAACCGAGCTTCCCGGCCATGCCGCAGGCATGGTCGATCGGATCCCCGCCGTTGAGAGCGCCCGATTGCCGATAGCGCAGAAAGGAATCACGGGCATTTTCGAAAGCTGATTCGCCGATCGCAGCCACGAATTGCTCCGGGTTCGGCAAATGTTCTGCCGCCCCCATCACCACATCGGGCCGCATGAGAACATAGCGAATCCCCGACTGCGTCAGGGTGCCGCTTTCAGGATCCCAGGAAATTTCATCCGATTGCTTCGACTGCATAGACAACTCCAGTTGTCGACGGTATACACTATGCCAAGGGGATCAGGTCAATCTCTGTTTGCAGCGAGAGCAAGATTTCGATCGCCGAAAGAGGAAAAGGCCCAGGAAGGGGATTGGTCTGGTGGCATCGGTCCGACCAGCGGGGCCGACGCCCCCCAATATTGGCCCAGGAGAGCTTGTTGTGGCGGAAATAGTTCTGGGTGTGGCCGCGTCCCACACGACGCTGATGAACACGCAGTGGGACAAGGTCGATCATCTCCCGCGCGCCCATGCATTCAGGGACGCCCTTGGGCAGGCGGCGGCAATGCTCCATGAAGCGCGGCCCGATGCTGTCGTCATCCTCGGCTCCAATCATTTTCGCGGCTTCTGGCTCGATCTTATGCCTGCCTTCACCATTGGTGTCGGCGAGGTGATCGCCGCCGGCGAGCATGGCACCCCGGCAGGGGCTCTGCCCTGCAATCCCGCAACGGCCTTGGCTGTTTGCGAAGGGATGATGGCGCGGGATTTCGATTGCGCCTTCTCAAGCAAGCTGTCCGTCGATCACGGTATCAGCCATGCTGTCCAGTGGCTCATGCCCGAGCTGAATGTTCCGATCATCCCGATCGTCATCAACTGCTTCGCGCCACCTCTGCCAACCCTGGGCCGCGTGTCCCGCTTCGGTGAGGCGCTACGCGGCGTGCTGGAATCTCTCACGTCCGTCGACCGTGTGGCTGTCATCGCCACCGGGGGCCTCTCGCACGCTCTCCCGTTTCCGGACTGGCGCCGCCCCGAAGGCGACGATGAAGAGTTCATCGCCCATTCGTGGAAAGAAGGGCGGGGACGCTGGCAGGAATTCGAAACACGGCGACGCTCGATCATCGTCAACGCTCCGCCCAGGCTGAACGAAGAATTCGACCGCTGGTTTCTCGCCCGCTTCGAAAGCGAGGGCTTGCGCCGCATTCTCGATGAACTTGGCGATGAGGAGCTGGTACTCAAGGCCGGCAACGGCGGCAACGAGATCCGCGCGTGGATCGCACTCTCACAGATTTGCAGCAATCGACCGGCGGACGTGCTGGTCTATTCGCCCATGCCCGAATGGCTGACCGGCATGGCAGTGGCTGTGGTGACACCCAATTGACAGGAGGAAAGATGACTATCTGGACTGACCTTACCGGCATCGAATTCTGCGTGAAATTCGTCGATGCGGGCGACATCAGGACCCGCGCGCTGGTCGCGGGCGAGGGCGAAGATGTGGTGATGCTCCACGGCACCAGCGGCCATCTGGAAGCCTTTTCGCGCAATATCGTGCCGCATGTGAAGGCCGGTTTCCGGTGCCATGCGATCGATGCCCTCGGCCACGGCTATACCGACAAGCCGAACGAGCAGTACGAAATATACAAATATGGCAAGCACGTCATCGACTATCTCGATGCGATGGGTATCGAGAAGGCGCACCTCGCCGGCGAATCCCTCGGTGGTTGGACCAGCGCGTGGATCGCGATCAACCATCCCGAACGGGTCGCCAGCATCCAGTTGATCGCCGCTGGCGGGACCCGCGCCAATCCCGAGATCATGGAGCGGATCAAGACCAGCACCACGCTGGCGGTCCAGACCGACGATATCGAACTGACCCGCAAGCGCCTGCATCTGCTGATGCACAATCCGGAGAAGGATGTGAGCGAGGAGTTGGTCCAGGTCCGTCACGCGATCTATCACGCGCCTGACTTCGTCGCGAACATCCACAATCTGCTGTCGCTGCAGAATATGGAGATTCGTCAGCGCAACATCCTGCGCCCGGAAGACCTCAACAAGATCAAGACGCCTGTGCTGGTGATCTGGGGCACCAACAATCCGTTCGGCGGCGTTCAGGAAGCGACCGAAATGCACGAGAATATTCCGGGGTCGGAGATCATCATCTACAACGAATGCGGTCACTGGCCGCAGCACGAACATGCCGAGGAATATAACCCGAGTGCGATCGCCTTCCTGAAGGCTCATCCTATCAAGGCATAAAGGGGCGGGCCATGCGGACTGCGATTGGAGTCGCGATCTTCTCTCTTTCGCTCATCGCAGCGAGTATGGCCCCGCGACCCGTTTACGCAAAGGCGAACGGAATGGTTATGAACTCCGCCGAGGCCGCTCTGCGCGACACTGTAGTCGACTGGGGCCGTAAATGGTCCGAACGGGATGCCCATGGTATCCTTGCCCATTACGCACCCGAAGCGGTCCTTTTCGTGCCGGGCGAACCGGCTGCGCAGGGACTTTCCGTGTTCGGCCCGTTCATTCACGAGATCCTGGGCGATCCCAATTTCGCTCTTGCCTGGGCCGTCGATCGCGCGACAGTGAGCGAGGACGGGGGCACCGGCTATGTTCACGGTCGCTATGTCCAGCATAACCCCCGTGCGAACGGGGGAGGCTATACTGTCGAAACCGGACATTTCGTCACGACCTTCCGCAAGGAGGGTGCGCACTGGCTGGCCGTTGCGGAGATCAACACGCCCGGCCCGATCGCATCGCACGATGGGCTTCGCCCGGAGATGTTCAGCGCGGCCGATGCGGCGCCGCGCGCGGAAGACGATCCTGCGCCCGCGTCGGTCCTCGAAGCGGCCAATCTCGCGCTCATCCGGCGCCATATTCTCGAGTTCTGGCAGGACGGCAAAGCGGAGATCGGACCCGAGCTCTACGCACCGGACTTCATCGATCATAATCAGGCGCCCGGCGGAGGGAGCGGCCTGGCGGCGATCACCGAGGTGGTCAGGATGATGAAGGCGGGCTTCACCGAGCAGAAATACGAGATCGTTCACCTGTTCGCCGTCGGCGATCTGGTGGTCGATCATTGGGTCCTTCGCGCGAAACATACCGGAGAATTCGCCGGATACGCGCCTACCAACCGGTGGATCGAATTTGCGGGCTCCGATATTTTCCGGATCCGGGACGGCCGGATTATCGACATCTGGCATACCGAGGAAATCGCCCGGCTCATGGATCAATTGACGCCTGAGGGCTAAGCGCGCGGGAACTCGAGTGTTGGCTGCTGCCAGGGCCGGCGAAGGGAGCGTGGGGTGATGGTCTTTGCCGAAACGGACGTGACGCAAGCACCGCGGGCCAGCGGCGCTCCCCGCGGGCGTCGGCAGCCCTCGCAACGATTGACCAACATCCTCGACGCTGCCGAGTGCATCCTTTCCGTTCGGGGAACGCCGGGCTTCAGCATCGACACCGTTGCCGAAGCGGCCGGGATCGCAAAGGGCACAGTATACCATTATTTTGCGAGCAGGGAACTGCTTCTGTCCGCGGTCGTCGACCGACACGCATGCCGGCTCGCCAGTGCCATCAAGAAGAAGCTGGCCGGCGTTCCCGAGAAAGAATGCGCGTCCCGATTGCGCATTTGGGTTGAAGATGTCTGCGGTGACTTCGTGGAGAATTATGCCCTCTACGGCGCACGCCCGGCGGCGACCTGGGGCACGTTTCCCCTTGTCACCAGCCTCGCGGCGCTCCTGTGCCGACCGGATGAGGAGCTGGATCTTTCGGCACCGGCATCACAGGCCTGCGCGGTCTTTCTGTTCGCTGGTCTGCGTGGATGCGTGGAAGACAGTATCGCCCGCGATCGGTTCGACGAAACGACGATCGAGAGCGTCTACCGCCATTTTCTAATGACCCTGAATCTCGGCCTGTCGCGCTAATAACGCCCACAACCTCGGTCGTCCGTCGTCCATCGCGTGGCATGATTCCCTCACTTCGAAACGCGTGAAGCCTGGGCGCACTTCCTGCTTGACATACGGTCGACGGTATACAAAACTATGACAACAAGCCCAAATCAGCAAAAGGGGAGAGGAGTCCATGGGGACGATATTTTCGCGCTCGTCAGCTATCGCCGGGAGGGGCGCCCTGCGTCTTGCCACCGGCCTGCTTCTGGGAACGAGCGCATTGTGCTTTGCGGTTGCGGCGCATGCCGAGCAAGCTGAGCCTGCCGCGCAGGCCGGTGACGACAATGCAGCCACCCGGAACGACGAAATCCTCGTGACTGCGCGGCGGCGCACCGAGAACGTCCAGGATATTCCGATGTCGATCGCCGCGATCGGCGGCGATGCGCTCGCCGAGCGGGGCGTCGTCGAAAATCGCGATGTCGCCAAGCTCGTGTCGGGCCTGACCTGGAAGGCCGGCTCCTCCACCACGCGAAACAATGTCTTCGTTCGCGGGGTCGGCAACGCGAATGTCGCGTACAGTTCGTCACCGGCGGTCGCGGTCTATCTGGATGATACCTATCTCAATGCTCAGTCACTCAACGGCTTCTCTGCCTTCGATATTGAGCGCGTCGAGGTGCTGAAGGGGCCGCAGGGGACACTTTACGGCCGTAACACGACTGGCGGCGCCATCAAGTTTGTCACGACCAAGCCGATCGTCGGTGCTGCCGCAACCGGCAATGCAAGTCTGGAAGTCGGGAACTACGGTTATGTAAAGGCCGAAGCAGCCGTGTCGGTTCCGCTCGGCGACATCGCGGCCCTGCGAATTGCGGGCTATTCCGTCGATCGCGGCGGAATGTTTCGCGACTATATCAACGGCGATCGCCTCGTCGACCGCGACGTCAAGGCGGTGCGCGCGACTCTCGCGATCGAACCCACCGACCGCTTTTCGATGCTGCTGACCGGAACCTATGGCCGATCGAACAGCGACAATATGCGCTACAAGCGCATCGATTATGCTGACCCGTCGACGATCGGCTTCGATCCCGATTTCGGACCCTATTATACCGGGGTTTGCGCCAACCCGACGGTCGGCACGGCACCGGGCTGTACGAACCTCTTCATCGAATCCGGTCTCGACACGCCCGATCTCAATCACAGCAAAACCGCGATTCAGTCGAACCTGAGGCGCGGGCAATCGCCCGAGAAGAACGAGGTTTATGGTGGTGCCCTGTCGCTGAACTATGATTTTGGCGGCGCGACGTTGACGTCCGCGACCTCCTATTATCACAATGACGTGCTCGATACGCAGGACCCCGATGGTTCGGTCGGCAACTTGATCGTGCTTCAGGACACAGCGCGGCCGCGCCAGTTCTCACAGGAAATCCGGATCGCCAGCAACGGCAATCCTGACTTCCGCTATGTCGCGGGCGCCTTCTATTTCCGGGAAAAGCTGCGCGCAACCGCGCCTGTGTCGCTTACCGGCTTCGGCATCGGCTTTGGCGCTGCGTACGAGCAGGTCACCACCAGCAAGGCGCTGTTCGCGGAAGGCTCCTATCGCCTGACGCCACAGTTGGACCTCACGGTCGGGCTCCGTTACAGCAACGACCGAAAAGTCGTCGATTTCGATCATTACTTCTTCGTGCCCGACAATCGCCTGACCATCGGCTATGCGGATATCGTCAACGATCTTGGCCTGATCCCGGATTTCTCGGTCAACGGCGTCAAGGATAGCTCGAACAGCCTGAGCGGGAGAATCTCGCTCAGCTACAAGCCGAATGACGATCTCATGGTCTATGCGACCGCAAGCCGTGGCTTCAAGGGCGCCGAATTCAACGTCGGCTCCGACAATCCTGCTACCGCTGGCTTCGTGAAGCCCGAAACGGTCAACGCCTTCGAGATCGGCTTGAAATCCGATTTCCTCGACCGTGCCATCACCCTGAACCTCGCGGGTTATTACTACGACTACAAGGATAAGCAGGAAACCATCTTCGACACGGGTGTGGCCCGCCTCGCAAACGCCCAAGCGCGTGTATGGGGGCTTGATGGGGAAATCACGATTCGTCCGACACAGGGTCTAACCTTCTCCGGAAACTTCTCGCTGCTTGACGCTAAATATAAGAGCTTCCTCTCATGTACGCCTGCCGGTGACGATTGCGACGGCAATCGTCTGCCCAACGCGCCGAAATTCACGACGCAGCTCATGGTGCGTTATGAGATTCCGATCGGTGAGCGCACCATTGCTCTGCAGGCTGATGCGAACTATCGCTCCAAGACGGACTTCAGCCCCTTGAACTACGCCTTCCTTCAGGAGCCCTCCTACTGGTTGTTTGGTGCGCGCGCTTCGGTCGAAGTGAACGACAAGGTCGAAATCGCCGCCTGGATCAAGAACATCGGAAACAAGCGCTATTTCCAGGATATGTTCGATGTGTCCCAGGTTGGTTATAGTGAGGGCCTCCCCGGCGAGCCGCGCACCTTCGGAGTGACGCTGAGCGGACACTTCTGATCCGGCTTCCGGGGTGGGAGTAAGTTTCCTGCCCCGGAAATGCCGATACGCAACGGCAATTTCGCAGGGAGTTCCAAGATGCGCTCCTGAAGAATCAGATGGGGGAGCATGATAGATGGGAATATCGCGCCGTCGATTGCTGGCAGGAGCTGGGATCGGGGCTGCCGGGGTCGCTGCCGCGGTACTGATCGGTCCGGGCTCTGAAGTCGCAAAAGGCCGATCTCGCGCCCGCGTTATTAAGACAATCGCAAAGCCGCCTGCGAGCGCCGATGTCGTTATTATTGGTGGCGGCAATATAGGCACCGCCGCTGCACTTTTTTTGGCTGAAGCGGGACTGTCGGTCGTCTTATGCGAGAAGGGCGCGGTCGCCGGCGAAGCGTCGGGCCGTTCGGTCGGGCATGTCTTCAGTCTCGGCATGGAACCTGATCAACTGGCTATCACCAATCTCGCTAAGCAGATCTGGCCGCAGGTCAACGCGCTGACGGGTCAGGAAAGCGGCTTCCGCCAAAACGGTCTGCTGATGCAGATCGCGGGCGAGGAAGATCGGCATTTCTGGGAGCACTGGATCAAAGATGCGGGCAGCTTATCACCGGGCGCCCGCTTGTTGGATGGCAGGGAAGCAGCGAAGCTAGCGGCCACGGAGCCGTCCTGGTTCGGCGCCATATATGATCCGACCGATGGCTCGGCCGAACCGCCTCTTGTCGCACCGGCCCTGGCGCTCGGCGCGGTCGCTCGCGGTGCGACCATAGTGGCGCCCTGTGCGGTGAGGACGGTCGAAACCGAAGGTGGCGCTGTTTCCGGCGTCGTCACCGAACATGGGCCGATCAGGACCCGAAATGTCGTGCTTGCCGGCGGAGCCTGGTCGACCGCGTTTCTGCAAAACCTGGGCTACAGGCTGCCGGTCGGCAACCTCTTTTCGTGGTGCGCGAGCTTCTATGGGGTGGAGGGACCAGCGACGAACGGCATCTTCGAAAACACGACATGGCGTCGCCAGATAGATGGCGGCTTCACCACGTCGCTGATGGAAGCGTCAGCCCCGGTCACGCCGCAGTCCTTCCGCTATTTGCGGGAAATGCTCTCGGCCATGGAGGTTGCCAATGCCGGCTGGAAAGTGCGCCCCCGGCTCGGGGCATATTTTTTCGAAGAGTTGATGGCCCCGGGCAGTTGGCGCGCAGATGAGGTCAGCCCCTTCGAAAAGCGCCGCATTCTCGAACCCGAGATCAATATGCGCATCGTAGAGCGTGCGCTGACCAAGATGCGGGCGAATGTTCCCGCGTTCCGGAACCTGAAGGTCGGCTCCGCCTGGGGAGGGGTATTGAGCAGCACCGCCGACACGAAACCCGTGCTTAGCCCCATCTCCAAGGTCCCTGGGCTTGTCATCGCCACAGGTTTCTCCGAAGGTCTCACAATGGCACCTGCTGCCGGAAAGCTGGTGGCTGAATTGGTGCTGGGCGTGAAGCCCTCGATCGACCTGCGCAAATTCGCTTATGAGCGATTCGCCTGACTGCACGCTGGACCGAATCATTGACGATGTCCGCTAAGAACTGATCCAGTGGACCCGCACCGAGATCGGGCCCATCGCGACGCCTGACGTCATCCACTTTGCGCCAGCGCTGCCCAAGACGCGTTCGGGGAAGATTATGCGTCGCATCCTGTGCAAGATCGCCGAAGGCGATGTCGTCAATTTGGGCGATGTTTCCACCCTCGCAGATCCGGTCGTGGTCGTTCAATTAGGGTCCGGACTCATTAGAGCCACCAGATGACGGTAGCAGCGATGGCGATGGTTGCCATGAAGGTTTTGATGTTTCGGTCGAAGCGTGTGGCGACCCTGCGCCAGTCTTTGAAGCGGCAGAACATGCGCTCGATGACGTTTCGTTGCTTGTAAATCGCTGTGTCGCAGTCGAGCTGGACTTTGCGGTTGCGCTTGGGTGGGATGACGGCCTGGGTTCCGCGCGAGGCGAGCCAGAGACGCAGATCGTCGCTGTCGTAACCCTTGTCGCCGACCAGCTCGGCTGAGGGTGGCATGGCCGCGATGCATTGCTTGGCGACCCGCATATCGTGAGCATTTCCGGGGGTCAGCAGCAGGACGAGCGGACGGCCCCTTACGTCGCAGATGGCATGGAGCTTGGTGTTGCGACCACCGCGTGTCTGGCCGATACCATTGGCCAAGGCCCCCCTTTTGCGCCGCCCGCAGTGCGGTGCGCTTTGATGCAGGTGCTATCGATGAAGAGCCGATCCGGCGCGTCCTCGGCTCCCGCCAGCGCGCTGAAGATGTTCTCCCAGATGCCGCGCTCGGCCCAGCGGACAAACCGGTTGTAGAGCGTCTTCTTGGGGCCGTAGACCGGCGGGCAATCACCCCAGCGTCCGCCGCTTTGCAGCGCGTGCACAATCCCCGAAAGCACCCGGCGATCATCAACCCGCTTCATGCCACGCGTGCCCGTCGGCAGCAGCGGCTCGATCCGCGCCCACTGGGCATCAGAAAACCAAAAGAAATCCGCCATCGCCAACGCCTCCTCGCAGGAGGCATTGAATCAGACTACGATCCCGTTGGGAATCCCGTTAATGGGTCCGGACCCTAATTGCACCGCCGGGCGAGCGCAGAGATTAATCGCAGGTCTGAAGGTCCGAACCGCCCACGCTCGCTTGACCCTCCCGAATTATCCAGGAACTGGTATGCTCCTGTATGTTTTCAGTCACGCAATGGATGAAAGGATAGACCATTAGGGTAGCTCTGGTCGGCGGCGGCGCGTTTGGCGAAAAGCATCTCGATGGCCTGAAGAATATCGATGGCGTCGAGGTCGTCGCGCTGTGCGGCCGCACCCTTGAACCCACGCAGGCGATGGCCGACAAATATGGCATCGGCTTCGTCACCACCGATTATGACGCGGTGCTGGCGCGCGAGGATGTCGAGGCGGTGATCCTCTGCACCCCGACCCAGATGCACGCCGAACAGGCAATCAAGGCGATGGACGCGGGCAAGCATGTCGAGGTCGAGATCCCGCTCGCCGACAGCTGGGCCGATGCGCAGGCGGTGCTGGCGAAGCAGAAGGAAACCGGCCTCGTCTGCATGGTCGGCCACACTCGCCGCTTCAACTCCTCGCATCAGTGGGTGCACAACATGATCAAGGCGGGCGAACTGAACGTCCAGCAGATGGACGTGCAGACCTATTTCTTCCGTCGCAGGAACATGAACGCCAAGGGGGAGCCGCGCAGCTGGACGGACCATCTGCTCTGGCACCATGCCGCCCATACGGTCGATCTCTTCGCCTATCAGGCGGGCAGGATCGTTTCCGCCCATGCGTTGCAGGGGCCGATCCATCTCGAGCTGGGCATCGCGATGGACATGTCGATCCAGCTCAAGAGCGAAAGCGGCGCGATCTGCACCCTGTCGCTTTCCTTCAACAATGATGGTCCGCTCGGCACATTCTTCCGTTATATCGGCGATACGGGCACCTATATCGCCCGCTATGACAATCTGGTGAACGGCAAGGAAGAGCCGATCGATGGCAGCAAGGTCGATTCCAGCATGAACGGCATCGAGCTTCAGGACCGCGAGTTCATCACCGCCATTCGCGAAGGACGCGAGCCGAACAGCTCGGTCGCGCAGGTGTTAGATTGCTATCGCGTGCTGGGCGAACTGGAGGCGCAGTTGAACAACGATGTCTGACAGGGAGCACAAACTGCTTCATCTTTCATTTTAGATTTTTGGGGGAGGCAGGGGGCTCGAACCGCGAAACGACTGATCAAGAGGCAATGGCAATTTTCGGGATTTGGCGCACGATTAATTACAAGCATCATTCGTTGCACCGTCGCCGATATACTTGTTTCCGTCCGACTTGATCGACAGGAACACCTAGTTATCCGGCTTGGGCTGCGGCTGTGCGGTCGACGACGGCAGGTCGACCTTCACATCCACTGTAGCCAGCGGCGCCGCAACCATGAAGATGATCAGCAGCACGAGCATGACGTCGATGAAAGCTGTCCGAGTTTCCTAAAACGAGAATCGCAGAACGGTCTCCCATTTACAGGCACCACTGTGCACCGTATGCATGATAGCCAATGGAAGAGGGAGGGGCGATAACAGCAAGGTAAGTGCCCGCAATGATGCGGGCGGTGCGGCTCGATGAACTGGGCGCCGCCAAAAATCTGAAGCTTGTCGAGATATCGAAGCACTCGATCGACCTGCGCAAATTCGCTTATGAGCGATTCGCCTGACTGCGCGTCGGACCGAATCATTAAGAGCGACAGCGATCGCGCGCTCATTCTAATAGATTCCGAGAGAGGTTTAATGTCCATCAAAGTCCACGCTGTCCCCCCTGAATGGGCTGCCCGAGCTTATGTAGATGCTGCAGATTATGCCGAGAAGTATCGCCGCTCGATCGAAGAGCCGGAGGCATTCTGGCGCGAGGAGACGGCGCGGCTCGACTGGATCAGGCCCTGGACACAGCTGTCGCGGTGCAGCTTCGACGAAGCCGATTTCGGGATCGAATGGTTCGCGGACGGGACGCTGAACGTCTCGGCCAACTGCCTCGACCGGCATCTGGCCGAACGGGGCGATACGGTCGCGATCACCTGGGAAGGTGACGATCCCTCGCGTCAGCGCCGGCTGACCTATCGCGAACTGCATGGGGAAGTCTGCCGCTTCGCCAATGCGCTGAAGGCGCTGGGCGCGAAGCGTGGCGAGCGCGTGACGATCTACATGCCGATGATCCCCGAGGCGGCCATCGCGATGCTCGCCTGCGCGCGGATCGGCGCGATCCATTCGGTGGTGTTCGGCGGCTTCTCGCCGGAGGCGCTGGCCGGGCGCATACAGGACTGTGACAGCCGGATCGTCATCACCGCCGATGCCGGGATGCGCGGCGGCCGTGTAGTGCCGCTGAAGGCCAATGTCGACGAGGCGTTGCGCCACTGCACGAGCGTTGAGGCAGTGCTCGTCGTGCGCCATGTCGAAAATTCGGTGTCGATGCGGGCGGGCCGCGACTATTGGTGGCACGAAGCGCGCGAGCAGGCCTCGCCCGATTGCGTGCCCGAGGAAATGAGCGCTGAGGACCCGCTGTTCGTCCTCTACACCAGCGGCAGCACCGGCAAGCCCAAGGGCGTGCTGCATACGACCGGCGGCTATCTGGCATGGGCGGTGATGACGCATCACTATGTCTTCGATTACCGGCCGGGCGAAGTTTACTGGTGCGCGGCCGACATCGGCTGGGTCACGGGCCACAGCTATGTCGTTTATGGCCCGCTCGCCAACGGGGCGACGCAGGTGATGTTCGAAGGCGTGCCCAATTGGCCCGATCACAGCCGTTTCTGGCAGATCGTGGACCGTTATCAGGTCAATATCTTCTATGGCGCGCCCACCGCGCTACGGGCCTTGATGCGCGAGGGCGACGAGTGGGTGAAGAAGACCTCGCGCTCATCGCTGCGCCTGCTCGGCTCGGTCGGCGAGCCGATCAATCCCGAGGCGTGGGAATGGTACTGGCGCGTGGTGGGCGAGGGGCGCTGCCCGATCGTCGACACCTGGTGGCAGACCGAGACCGGTGCGGCGATGATCACGCCGCTGCCCGGTGCGACCGATCTCAAGCCCGGCTCGGCCAGCAAGCCGATGTTCGGCGTCGTGCCGCAGATCGTCAATTCCGATGGCGCGGCGCTCAAAGGTGTGACCGAGGGCAACCTTTGCATCACGCAGTCCTGGCCCGGTCAGATGCGCACCGTCTGGGGTGATCACGAGCGCTTCTTTCAGACTTACTTCACCACCTATCCCGGCAAGTATTTCACTGGCGATGGCTGCCGCCGCGACGAGGACGGCTATTACTGGATCACCGGCCGGGTGGACGACGTGATCAACGTCTCGGGCCACCGCATGGGCACGGCCGAGGTCGAGAGCGCGCTCGTCGCCCATGAGAAGGTGGCCGAGGCGGCGGTGGTCGGCATGCCGCACGACATCAAGGGGCAGGGCATCTACGCCTATGTCACGCTCAACGCCGGCGAGAGCGAAGGCGAGGCGGTCCGCCAGGATCTGGTCCAGTGGGTGCGTAAGGAGATCGGCCCGATCGCCACGCCAGACGTCATCCACTTCGCGCCTGCGCTACCCAAGACCCGTTCCGGCAAGATCATGCGCCGTATCCTCAGGAAGATCGCTGAGGGTGACACCACGAATTTAGGAGATACATCGACATTGGCTGACCCTTCTGTGATCAACCAATTGACTGATACACGGCGGAATTAATTGGATTTTCAGTTCTTCGAATAACGAGGAACTGGAAGTTCGACCACCAGAGGAGGAGCCTTTTCCCTACGAGGCTGAGCCGACTCTTTCGTCATGGTTCCCAGACGTGCAGGGGCCGCTTGGGAGCTTGGATCTGTATCTGCCTCCACTGGCGGCATATGGGGCTCGGCTGCGTCCTCTGCTCCATCGCGCCGCAAGATATGAAGGAGATCAAATGGGCGTGGTGATGCTGTTGATCGCGCGTGAGCGTAAGGAGCACATCTCGCTCCACGGCAATGAAGATGAGGCACTCGAGGCGCTCATACGTTATGTCGATGAGCACTGGGCCGACGCGAAGCTTCCGGTCAAATCCACTACTCTAGACGCCCCTCTGCGGATTGATACCTGGATTAAGGCAACCCAGTCGCTGTACCTGATCGCGACGCCGCATATCGATAGCACTATTCATTAACGGCAGCACAGCATGCGTGCATACCGCCGATCGATCAAATAGTGCATATCCCCAAAGCTGACACTCGTTCGTAGGTCAATCGTAGGTCAACGCCGGATAGGTCAGTCCAGTTCGCGGAGCGACGCTTGACAATGCATGACAATGAGCAAGCATGATCTGCAGCACAGCTCAAACGAGGGATGAATTCGATGCGAGGATTTATTCGCTATAGTGCAGGGTTTATGATTGCCGTGACCACGCTCTCCGCTCCTACGTTCGCGAGGAGCAGCATGCCAATCCGAGCTGCAGAAGTCATTTTCATGGAAAGGCAGATACCTCCGACGTTGACGGTTAAGGCGTCTGCGGGGTCTTCTGACGATTCTGGATTCCAGGTGCTCGATTTGGGGCGCGACAAGGTAGGCAGAGCAATGCGTGATAGCTTTGGGGCCTTGTCGACGGATTTTCACCGGGAGTTTACATTGATAGCGGCGGAGACCGGCCAAGGTGCGCTTCCCCTCTATTCGGATATCGTGGTACCGGGGTGGATGCGGCCCCCTTTATTGTCGGCCCAATCGGTCGTCGGCTCCTTTGCACCAGGTTGTATGGTTGCGCGATACACCCCAGCGGGGTTCCTGCCCATCGATATCGAAGTGCGCCGTCGCGCGGCCTACGAAGCGATGAGCGCGGCTGCGTGCGAGGCGGGGATTCCAGTGGGACTTTTCGATGCGCTGATTCTTAGAGAAAGCGCGTACAATGCTACGGCGGTGTCGCCCAAACGCGCCTATGGATTGACGCAACTCATGCCCGGCACAGCTGCGGGGCTCGGTGTTGACCGTTTTGATCCTGTTCAAAACCTGCGTGGCGGTGCTCGTTATCTGCGTACGCAACTCGATAACTTCGGTCACGTGCATCTTGCGCTGGCAGCTTACAATGCGGGCCCGGCGCGCGTGAAGGGAGGGCAGGTCCCGCCAATCGCTGAAACACAGAATTACGTCCGCGAGGTACTGGACAAATGGCGAAGACTCTCAGAGCGACTCGACAACGCCTTATCGGTTACTTTCGGTAGCCCCGCGCTGGAACAGTCCACGCAGGTGAAACCATTGCGAACAGCCGAGATTCAGACATTTTAGGAATTTCAGATTTCCCGATCCCAACCGATCGCTCGCTCGGCTGCGATCCGTGTGATTTCGCTTACCAATCTCCTGACCACAGCACGTTGCAGCCCGGCGGCCCATTCCGGACGGACATCAGAGCCGTCGATGTGATCAAACTCTTCAAGCGCGGCAACGAGCTCGACCGGCAGATAGCGGAACACCACTCGCAACAGGGCAATCACCGCGCGATGTCGCGGCGCATCGAGCACGTCGATATCGTTGAAGGCCTCGACGCAAATGACAGCTTCAAACACGTCAATGTCGAGTGCGGCGAATAGGGCCTTCAGTTCGTCCAGACTTATAGGCGGGCGGCGAGCCGGATCGCTGTGCAGAAGCAGTCCTAGCCTCGATTTCCCGATACCTGTTCGGCGCTCGAGCGTGCGCAGGCTGACCCGATGAATACGCATGATGCGAAGGATCAGTTCAACATACCCATTCCGGCCGTCGGCCGTTTTCGTGTCGATCGCTGTGTGATCCGGGTCGTCCGTTGAGGACATGCGTGGTCCCCTCGCCGCGCCGTCAGAACTTCCTAACAAAATCATAAATTGCTGATTCTTGCAAGGTGCGGCGGGCTCTCGCAACGACGACAGTGACAGCCGCTGGCATTGGGATTCACGTTCGGCGAAGGGCAATCATTTTTTGGGTGACTCAGAACGGCCCGAGTCGCCAAGGCCGACTTTTGGAAGAACGCGCGTTGCACTCTGTTTGACCAGGTAGTCGCAAATCAAGAGCGCGATCGCGTCGCTGACGGTCAAATTGCCACCGATTTCGCGGGAGAGACGTTTCTTGATTTCCACCAGCGAATCCGCGCTGGTCCGAGAGATATTGAGATGGATGCGAACGTTTCCGCGCGTTGGCAGATCATCGAGGTATTGGCGCAATTCTTCGGGATCGAGACTATCGGTAACCGCTGGGTTGTTGATGCGCTGCGTCAAGAGCTGCGCGAGCGTCTGGTACCGAAGCGTTTCATTCGAATGCAGCCTTATGCTCTCGGTAGTGAGCTTGAAAAGCTCCGCCGATATATCGAGCGCATAGCTGCGAGAACGGCCTGGCATCGTCAGCTTCCCTCCGAAATGGACGCTTCCGTCACGGTGTTGGCCGAGTGATCGGCCGTCCCGACGATGCGACTCATATTCGAGTAGATTACCCGATTCGCCTGTGTCCCTAAATCCCGGACAGGTTGTCCCAAAAAGCTCACCGATCTGTCCCGCTCACACCTACTCCATGTCCGGTATATCGGGACAGTATTAACGATTCATCGCAAAATCGGAAGAAACTCCACTTCTCCGGCAACCGATGCTGTCGTCGGTGCTCGATCCTCGCAAGTCTACATGGAGGGCGCGGCGAACATGCCTCTCCCAATGGCTCGAAAGGGATCGATATGACCGAGACCGCAATCAAGAAATCAGACCACGCCGAGCTCGCCCTGCTGGTGCTCGCGCTGGTGCTCATCACGTTCTTCTGGGCGAGTGCCGCCTATGCAGGTGCCGACACGACCTTCAACACTGCACTCACCAAGTTCACAGACTTCCTCGAAGGCTCGGGCGGCAAAATCATCACCGTGCTCTCGCTCGCTGGCGGCATCGTCGGCCTGGCTTCCGGACGCTTCAGCCTCGGCCAGGTGGCTATCCCGGTCGGCGTAGGCGTCGGTGCCGGCACCGGTATTCCGATCGTCACCTCCACGGTCACCGCGACGATCTGATCAACCGACAGCCGTTGCCGGTCGCCGTCAGCCGCGGCGCGCCGGTCAACAGGGGGGTGGTGTATGGCGGCCGACACTTTCGTCATTCCGGCGCATCTCGATGATCCCGAGCTGATCGGGCTCTGGACGCTGGACGAGTTCCTCGCGATGGTCATTCCCTTCGCGTGGGGCGTCCTGACCCAGCATATCCTTATCGGTCTATTTCTGGCGTTTGCTGGCTGGTGGGGGTTGAGAAAGGCGAAGTCCGGGCGCGCGGCCTCCTGGCTGATCCATCTGGCCTACTGGTATCTGCCGGCCGGCTTCCTGGGTCTCCGGGCGACACCACCCTCCTACCTCCGGCTGATGGCAGGCTGACATGGAGCTCGGCTACAGCCACGCCCACGGCCAACGCGTGCTCAGGCAACGCAACCTCCTTGCGCTCGCCACGCTGCTTCTCGGTGCCCTCGTCATCGTGCTCTTCCTCATGGCTTCGACCCGCGACCGCGAGATCGTGCTCCAGCCCGTCCTGCGCTCGAACCTGACGGTGAGCAGCGCCGGGGTGTCGAAGGACTATCTCGAGATGATCACGCGCGACGTCGCCGTGCTCACGTTGAACCGCAGTCCACGTAACCTCGAATACTGGATGAACGAGGTCCTCGAGATCACCCATCCTGGCTCGCAAGGCGCGATTAAGGGCGAGCTCCTGAAGATCCTCGACGAGCAACGCGGCTCGAGCATTTCGCAAACCTTCACGATCCAGTCGATGAAGGTCGATCCTGAAGCGCTCGTCTCGGAAGTGGTCGGCGAGTTGCAGACGATCGTCGGTAACCGAGTCATCTCGGTCGAGAACCGGCGGTTCCGTTACACCTGGGACTATACCGGACTCAGCCTCAAGCTGGTCGGCTTCGGCATGGTCACCGACAAGCCCGGGGAGAAGAGCTGATGGTCATGTGGGCGATCGGCACGCTTGCGGCAGGCACTGCGCTTTCATCGCGGTCCTGGTGCCTGATGAGCCGCGGAGCAGGTGCCGTGCTGCTGGCGATCGGCGCGGGCCTGGCCTTTACCGGGCCAGCTTGGGCAGATCAGACGGTGATGGCGGCCGACGGGTCGCGGGTCGATTGTGCGGCATCGTCGCGCGATCTCACCCGCATCAGCCTCGTGGAAGACCAGTTCGCCTCGGTCTCGAAGGTCTCGACAGGCAATCCCGCCGAAGATTTCACTGTGGTCAACGAGCCGGTGCGCGGCGATATCTATCTATCGGTTCCCGAAGGCTATTCGCGGCCCTCGCTCTCCTTCTTTGCCACATCGAAGCGCGGCTACGTCTACAAGCTCGTCTGCCGCATCGCAGGCGAGGACGCCGTCCAGGTGTTCATCTCGAACCCAGCGATCGCGAGCGAGCGCGCTCCTGCCTCGACGCGTGCCCGCATGGAACCGCGCGAACAGGCGGCGGCTCTGGTGCAAGCGATGTATTCGCAATCGGTCATCGACGGCTACCAGATGCGCCAGTCGGTGCGCAGTCCGGTGCAGGTCGGTACCCTCCGGGTACAGATGATCGCGGAGTATCGCGGCGCCGAACTCAACGGCCGGGTGCTGCGGATCGAAAATCGCGGGAAGGAGGCGGTCGAACTCGATGGCGCAACGATAGCGCCTGCGAGTGCGGTTGCCGTTTCGGTCGCCGAGCCACGCCTGGCGCCCGGCCAGGTGACCACTGCCTATCTTGTCACTCGTACCGGGGAACGGCCATGAACCTGCGCACGCTTTTCTCACGCGAGCGCAGGCCGCTCGACGCCGCGGACATTTCTCCGGTTGGTGACGATCTTGCGGGCAACGAGGCCGTGCGCCGCAAGCAGCGCCTGCTGCTGGGCGGCGCTTCGGGTGTCCTTCTGATCGCGTCGGCCTTCTGGATCTTTGACGATGGTGACACGCCCGACGCCGAAAACTCCGGCGCGCAGGACGTTAAAATTGCCACCGATGATATGGTCAATCGCAACATGTCCGAGCGCGAATGGATGGCCGCCTCGGAAAACCGCTTCCAGTCCACCGAAAACCAACTGAAGTCGGTTGGGATGCAGCAGCAGCGGATCGACCAGCTCGCACAGCAGGTAGCAGCCCTCCAGAGCCAGAACCAGTCGATGGCCGCCGACGGCCAGCGGGTGCTCAGCGCCTATCAGCAGGAAAACGAACAGCTGCGCGCGCAGGTGAACGCGGCAAGGGCCGCTCCCCCGGTGACGCCCGCGCCTGGACCCGCAGCGATGTACGGTTCGGGTTCGCCGGGCACCTATCAGCAGCCTCCCGGAACTGCGGCTCTTGCCGCCACGCCAGTGTCCCAGGTGAAGGTGGTGGCCTTTGAGACAGGCGGGGCCGCGCGCGTCGAGCGTGGCAACACGGTCTATTCGGACAGTCCTGACTACCTCCCGCCCAACAGCTTCGCGTCGGCGCGCGTCATAGTCGGCGTCGATGCAGGTGCTGGCGTGAACAGCCAGACCGATCCGCTCCCTGTAGTCCTGCGCATCACGGGCCCGGCACGTTCGGTTGTCCAGAACGGACGTGTGCTGACGACACGGATCGAGGGCTGCCTGGTCAATGGCGCGGCGCGCGGCGATCTTTCGTCCGAGAAAGTCTACGTGAAACTCCAGAAAATGACCTGCGAGCAGCCTGGCGGCCGTGTCGCTGTGTCCGAAGTAAAGGGTTTCATCGCTTTCGCAGGGAAAACCGGCGTGCGCGGACGTGTCGTAAGCCGCGAAGGCTCCCTCGTCACCCAGGCGTTCCTTGCCGGACTGGTCGGCGGGTTCGGTCGCGGATTCAGCGCCAACACGAGCTCCATTCTCTCTGGCACCAACATCTCGACGGATGGCCAGCGCCAGCGGCTTTCAACTGGCGAAATCCTCGAGGGCGGGTTCGGCGAGGGGGTCGCGCAAACCGGCGACATGGTCTCGCAATATCTGATCGAGCGCGCCGAACAATATCAGCCGGTAATCGAGATGCCGACCGGCATCGATGTCGAGATCGTTTTCCTGGAGGGCGCCTATGTCCGCAATTGAGCCCCGGCGCCCGCTACGACGCTATTCCATTCACGCTGGACTTGTCGCCGGCGCATTGCTGCTTGCCGGCGTCGGCGTCGCATTTGCGAAGGATATTGCCTGGCCCGATGGCGACAAGGTCGCCGCCCTCCTCAAGGCGCGCTTGCCCAAGACTGAGATCACCAAGGTCGACTGCGCGCGGATCGGTGGCCTCTGTGAGGTCGTTGCCGGCAGCAATCTCTTCTATGTCGATACGTCCGCGCGCTATCTGGTGATCGGCCGTGTCTACGACATGGAATCCCGTCAGGATCTGACCGCTGCGCGCCTCCTCGAACTCAATCCTGCCATGCTGCTCGGCGGCGCGGCCAGCAGTGGGACTTCCGATGGCGAAGATCTCGCAGCGCCCGCGGTCGCTTCGCCAGCGGCGGCCGCGCGCGAGCCCATGCGCGCGCGGCCGGACCGCTCCCTGTCGCTCACCGGGCTCCCCGAGTCAGGAGCGATCATCTGGGGCAATATGTCAGGCCCGACGGTCACCGTGTTCAGCGATTTCACATGCGGCTATTGCCGGGCGCTCAGCGGCGTACTCACCGAGCTCAATGTTCGTGTCGTGGAACGGCCGATCTCGATCCTTGGAAGCCGTGGGCTGAGTGAGCGCGTCTACTGCGCGAAAGATCCGGCACGCGCGCTACGCAGGGCCTACGCTGGCGATACGCTTGAACCGGCTAACTGCGATACCTCGGGGCTTGATGCCAACGAGAAGTTCGCGGCCGCCAACGGCATCGCAGGCACACCGGTCATCGTGCGCAGCGACGGCGCGATGATCGAGGGCTACCGCCCTAAAGACGCGCTTGCCGCCTGGTTGAAGGGAGCGCGATAATGCGAGGCCAATCGATCGCATTTCGGGCGCGCATGGCAGCGCCTATCCTGGTGCTTGGCCTGCTTGGCGGCTGTTCGATACTCAACGGCAATGTGAAGGGTAATTTCGCCTGCCGTGCGCCCGACGGAGCCTGTGCGCCGACCTCGCGCATCGATGATGCAGCGGTTGCGCTACTGGTGGGAGAGACCGCAGAGGAAGCCAGGCCGGCGGCCGCCCGCTGCGCCGGTGGGCAGTGCAACAACGCGGTGGCTAGAGCCGTCAACGCACCGCAGCGCCGATCCGGGGAGAAGGTGCTGCGCATCATGTTCCCGTCCTATATCGACGATCTTGGCCGCCTCCATGAAGCGAGCGCGATTCACACCGTCGTCGAGAGTGGAGACTGGGTGCCAGCGGGCGAGGTGGCGCACGTCCCGGATGCCATAAGTGGTGCAACACCACGCGTCGCTGCACCGCTCGCCGGCACGGCGATGGCAGCTCCGCCCTTGCGGTACAGCAATACGCTATCAGCCGCCGATGCCGAGATACCGGGGCAGGTCGAGACGGAAACTGTGCGTCCACCTACTTCTGTCGAAGAGGTCCGCGCGAAAGTGGAAGCGGTGCTTGCAAAGCCCAAGCGCGATACCGACGCTGATCCGAAGCCGTCCCCTTCCATTCCTTCGCAAGCCGGTCCGGCCGAGACCAGCGCTACCGGTGCGGTGCCGGTACGCGCGCCGGGACTGCCGGGCGCTCCGGAGGAAGATTGATGACTGCGCCCGGTCTCTTCAGCGGAATCGTCGAGCGGGTTCTTGGCGCGGAAGGGAAGCCCGACACGCGCCCGCCCAGTCACGGAGTCCCAATGCTCGCGCATTGGTTGCCCTATCGCAGTTTCGACCAGAAGACGTCGCTGTTCTTCAACAGCGGGTCGCGGGGTTTCGCGATCGAGGCGGCACCGCTGGTCGGCGGAGACGAGCGGACGGCCGAGATCCTGACCCAGTTCCTCTCGGAGGCCATTCCAGCGCAATGCTGCGTCCAGATTCTCCACTGGATGTCTCCTCGGATCGGGGACCGGGTTTCGCAATGGTTCGTGCCCCGCTACCGGGCTCGTGGCATCTACGAGCGCATGGCGCGGCACCGCGCCGATTATCTGAGCGCTGGCGTCTGGCGGTCGCTGTCGGCCGATGCTCCCTTCCATCTTCGCAATCATCGTATCGTGATTTCGGTGAGCGTCCCCGATACCGCATCGGTAACGACCGACGCATTGGTTTCGGTACGAGAGGGCCTCGTCTCGACGCTTCAGTCGATCGACGTGCCGACCCGCGTATTCGATCCCGTCGCGCTCATCGCGCTCATTGACGACATGACGTCTCCGACAACGGCGGCGGGTGACGATCCGACCAGCTACAGTCCGTTCGACCCGATCGCCGACCAGGCCGTCCGGCGCGACATCGAGCTCAGGATCGAACCCGACCGGCTCCTGCTGCGTACCGAGCGCTTCCGTCCGACGGGTGCGGATGTCGATGGTGCGCCCGAGATCGGCGAAATCTATCCCGATACGTTCGACCTGCGCTCCTTCTCGGTGCGCAACCTGCCGAGCCGCTGGGCGCCTTGGGATGTGGCGAGGCTGATCGGCGACCTGTTCACGGACAAACTGCGCATGCCCTGTCCGGTCGCGACCGTGCTTTGTCTTCAATATCCCGACGAACAGGCTTCCGCGAGCAAGGCGGGCTACAAGTTCATGCGGACCACCAGCCTCGCCGATTCAAAATCGGCGCGCTTCCTGCCGCAGCTGCGCGAACAGTCGCGCGAATGGCAGTATGTCCAGGATGAGCTCCGCCAGGGCCGCAAGCTCGTGCGCTGCTTCTACTCGCTGACGTCGTTCTCGCCCAAGGGGCAGGGCGACGCCCATGAGAGAATAGTGAAGTCTGTCTATCGCGCCGCAGGCTGGGACCTTCACGACGATCGCTATCTGCAGATCATGGGCCTGCTCTGCGCCATGCCGATCACGCTCGCCGACGGTCTCTCGCGCGATCTCGAGCGCATGAAGCGCATGCGCACGATGCTTACGACCACGGCCTGTAATCTCGCGCCTTTGCAGGGCGAATATCTGGGCGGTCCAATCCCGCATCTCCTGCTGGTGGGTCGGCGCGGCCAGCCCTTCTTCTGGTCACCCTTCGAGAACGCCGCCGGCAATCATAACGTCGCTGTGTTCGGCAAGTCGGGCTCGGGCAAATCGGTTGCGCTTCAGGAACTGTGCGCATCGCTATGCGGCGCCGGGGCGAAAGTGGTGGTGATCGACGACGGACGTTCCTTCGAGCACTCTGCACGACTTCAGGGCGGGGCCTTCGTCGAGTTCACCATGTCGTCCGGCTTCTGCCTCAATCCGTTTGCCATGATCGACGGCACGCGGGCGGAAGAGGATGAGGACTATCTGCTCGATTGCATGGCGATGCTGAAGGCGATCGTCGCGCAGATGGCCCGCCACATGGACCGGCTGAACGATACCGAGCGGGGTTTGATCGACGGTGCGGTCAACCAGATCTGGAACGAGAAGGGCAGGGCGGGCAGCGTCGACGATGTGATCGCCGCGCTCGATGCCACCGGCAATATGCTTGCCGGAGATCTCGGCATCGCCATGCGTCCGTTCTCGAGCGCGGGCACCTATGGCCGCTTCTTCAGCGGCGACGTGAGCTTCCGCCTCGAGGCCGATTTCACCGTATTCGAGCTTTCCGACCTTGCATCACGCGAGGAACTGCGTTCGGTCGTGCTGACCGCGATCATGTTCATGTCATCCCAGGCAATGCGCCGGATCGACCGCGCGATCCCCAAGGCGCTGCTCCTCGACGAAGCCTGGCAGATGCTGCGCGGTGGCGCCATGGCCGATTTCATCGAGACCTACAGCCGGACTTGCCGCAAATATGGCGCGTCGCTCATCACCGCGACCCAGTCGCTCAACGACTATTACAAATCGGACGGATCAAAGGCCGCGCTCGAGAACAGCGATTGGTTCGTCATTCTTCAGCAGAAGCCGGAAACCATCGCCGATTTCAAGAAGCACGACCGCTTCGACATGGACGGCCATACTGACGCGCTGCTCCGCTCGTTGAAACGCAACGGCACCGAATATTCCGACATCATGATCAAAGGCCCGGACACGCTAGCGCTGGGCCGGCTCGTGCTCGACCCATTCTCGGCCGCGGTCTATTCGTCGAGTCCCCGCACCTTCGCGGCGATCGAGGCAGGCGTGCGCGAGGGCCTCACGATCGAGGAAGCGATCGAACGGTTGCTCGAACCGGCGATAGAAGCAAACGGACAGGAGGCGAGCGGCGGAGTTCCGCTCGCAGCGGAATAGCCGTGCCGGTCCCCGAACGCATCGTGCTGCACCGCCACCGTCCTCCCCGGCGTCGTCGGGTACTGAACTGGCAAGCGTTGATCTATCATGGGCTTCGCACTGCGGGATGGGCTGCAACCAACATGCTCGTAGTCCTCGGCCTGTTCGTCTGCTTCCTGGCTCTGCTCGGCAATCTCAGCTTCGATGGCTTCTTCCTTCAGCTGAACAATCTTTCGGCGCGCTATCTCGAGGCCGGTGCACGGCGGCAAGGCTCGTTCCAACTGCTGCTGGTCGGCCTGACTGCCGTTCTGTTCCTGATCGTCAGCGTGCTCCGCTGGCACAACCTGAGGCAATCCGAGTCCTCGGGGGGAGAGACGACATGACCGATCTTTCACGCGAACCTGAGCTCGATCTCCCACGCCCCGCCGTCACTGAGCAGCCGCGCAAGCGCCGGACCGCGTTTGCAGGCCTGTCGGTGTTGCAGCTTGCAGCCTTGGCGATCCTCCTTGCCGCTCTCGCCTGGGGCATGTGGGTAACGCGCTCCTTGCTCTCACCGCCATCGCAACAGCGCATCGTTGCGGTAAAACTGTCCGGTCTTGTCGGCGAGTACATCCAGGCACAGGCCCGTAGCGCGTCGCCGCCCGAGCAGGTCGAGCACGAGATGCGTGCCTTCATGGCATCGCTCGATGGCCAGATGGCTGTGCGCGCTGCCAAGGGCGAGACGGTCCTGGTCGCGGAGGCCGTCCTCACGCGCAATGTCCCGGATATCACCGATGAAGTGAGAAGGGCGGTTTATGCGAGCGGCATCGCAATTCCGCGTCCTGCCTCTCCTGCCGAACTCCAGGCGAGGATGGGTGGTGGCTCTCCCGCTCCCGGACCGGCTGCACCGCAGACCGGACCTACAGCGGCCTCACCTTTCGGGAGCGCGCCCGATGGCCCAGCCAACTGAAACCCGCGGATCGGTCAGGCAGCGGTGGCTACTGCTCGGCCTGATTGGGATTGGCGGCATTGCCGCGAGTGCGCTGTCGTCCTGGCGCGAGAACCACGCATTGTTCATCAACGCCTCTGAATCCCTGCCCAACTGGGCCTTTACCATCGACCGGGGCAGGGCGCCCAAGCGCGGCGATTATCTCTTCTTCGTCCCGCCCGTGAACGCGCTCGTGCGCGCGCATTTCGGCGAGAACCCAGGCGCGTTCGGTAAGATCGTCTATGGCATGGCCGGCGACACCGTCGAGCATCGAGGCATAGAAGTGCTGGTGAACGGGCGCCTCGTCGGCACGATGAAGGAAGTGACACGGCGGGGCGAGAAGCTGACACCCGGACCGATCGGCACGGTGCCGGAGGGCTGCTATTTCGTGGGCACTCCGCATCCCGACAGCTTTGACAGCCGCTATGGCGAAATCGGGTTCATCTGCCGCCCACAAATCCTCGGCACCGGGGAGGCGGTACTGTGAGGGCTCCTGTCCTTCGCATGGTCGGTACAGGCCTCCTCGTCGCCATCGGCGCCACCGCCTCCACCCAGGCGCGCGACTATGGAACGCAGGCGCAAGCCTTTCCGATTATCGAACCCGACCTGCTGGCGACGATCGAGGCCCGCTTGGCCCGGCTCCAGTCATCGGGCCAGATCGACGCGCTCAATCAACAGTTCGCGCGCCGCGTCGAGCAGTCCGTGCGTCGGCCGAAGCCAGTCGCCGGCATCACACCCGCGACGCGGGAGCGCAGCTGGCAATTCGATCCGGCAATGGTCGTCGAGCGGGACATCCGCGACCAGAAGGGCAATCTCATCGCAGCCGCGGGGCAGCGCGTGAACCCTCTCGATTTCGTGACGGTGCGCCAGGCACTCGTCTTCGTCGATGGCGACGATGCCAGGCAGATGGCGTGGGCGACCGGGCGCTGGAATGCGACGGATGCCAAGATCATCCTCGTTGCGGGTTCCCCCATCGATGAGATGACCAACCGCAAGCGCCGCTTCTATTTCGATCAGAATGGCGTGCTGACCGAGCGGTTCGGCATTCGCCACACGCCGGCGGTCGTGAGCCAGCAAGGCAAGGTCATGCAGGTGCGCGAGCATGTGCTGGCGCGGCAGGGGGCGAAGTGATGCCGCTCTGGCTCGACATGCTGCGCACACCGATGGCGGCGCCCGAGACAAGGATGCTCCGCCGCAAGCGCCACTTGTGGCAACTCCTGTGCATTGCGCTTGCGGCCTCGATCCTCTGCCTGCAGCCGCTTCGCGCGCTCGCGGGCAATGCTGCGGGTCTCGTTTGCGCCGTGCTGCTGCTCGCCGCACTTTTCTGTGGCATCCGCTACTTCCGGGCGAAGAACGCCGCCGATGATGCCTGGCTTGCAGGTCGCCGTGGGGAGGTCGAGCCTTGAAACCGCTCCGCCTCCTTGCCGCAATCTTGGCCCTGTTCGGCTCGGTCGCGCTCCTGCCGGGCCGCGCGGAAGCGGTCGGATGCTCGGGCAAGTTCGTCAATCCTGTTACGGACGTTTGCTGGTCTTGCCTGTTCCCGCTGTCGGTGGGTGGCCTCAAGATCTGGCCGAGCGGCAGGCCCGACACCAACAATCCAGCGTCGCCGATCTGCGCGTGTGCCGATCCTTTGCCGCGTATCGGGATTTCGGTCGGGTTCTGGGAGCCGGTCAGGCTCGCGGACGTGACTATGAAACCGTGGTGCTTCGTAAATCTCGGCGGGAAGAAGATCGCGCCCGGTTTCGACATCGGCCAGGGCATGCTCGCCGGGCCGAGCCAGGTCGGCGGCAAGAGCCAGAACACGGCGAAGTGGCACGTCCACTGGTACGTTTACCCGCTGCTCTACTGGATGGAGATCCTGACGGACTTCCTCTGCTTCGAGCAGGCCTCGTTCGATATCGCCTACATGACCGAGATCGATCCGCTTTGGCAAGACGACACGCTGACCGCGCTCATCAATCCCGAGGCGGTGGTGTTCGCCAACCCTCTCGCAGTCGCCGCGTGTGCCGGCGACTGCGTGACCTCGACCATCAATCTGCCACTCGACTCGCTGTTCTGGTGCGCGGGCTGCCAGGGCACAATGTATCCGCTCAACGGCAACATCCCTTCGCATATCGGCCATGTGCAGTCCTCGCGGCTCGCCCTCTCGCGCTTCGCATACAAGATGCACCGGATGGGGCTCGCCTGGGGGACGATGGGCTCGAAGGGCCTGTGCAAGAAGTACCTCATGCCGATCATGCGCAAGCAACAATATCGCTTCCAGATGACCAACCCGATCGCAACGGTGTCGGGACGCTATGCCTGCTCGCCGATCGGTGCATCGACCATGCCGCCCGACGCTGGCCGAGCTTACCCTGCCGCCGGTGAGGACATGGGCTACCTGGTCTGGCGCAAGCGCAACTGCTGTGTGCTGTAGGGGAGGGGGCCGTGCGCAGGATTCTCATTACATTTATCGCGCTTACAGGGGTTGTTGGCGTCTCCGCGCTGCTGGCGCAGACCACCGACGAAATCGACGTTCAGGCAATCAAGGCCCGAGCCGCCGCGATGGCAGAGGACGTCGAGACGTTCGTCGCCCATGTCAAGGATCGCGGCGATGCCCTGCGCGAGGAGGCCACGACGACGGCCGATGGCGGCAGGGAAAACCTGAGACGCCTTTCGCCCGCAGACCTGCCCGTCGGTCCCAAGGGCGTCGTCGACTTCGACGAACTGGTCGCCGGCGCGGTCGGAAATATCGATGCGCCGCGTGGACAAGCCCCGCAGTTCATCGCCTTCGCCAGCCTGTCCATGCCGGAGGAGTCCTTGAAACGGATGATCGCGGATGTCTCCCGCGCTGGCGGCGTTGTCGTGTTTCGTGGTTTTCCGGACAACTCCATGAAAGCGTTCCAGTCCGCGATCACGCGACTGGTCAAGGACGAGGCCGACTATGCCAGCATAGGCATCGACCCTCGTCTATTCCGGGCATTCGAAGTCCAGGCGGTCCCGACTTACATCGCGGTCGGGTCCGATTTCGACCTGTGTGAGGGCTTTCGCTGCAAGACAGTTGTCCCGCCCAATGATCGCCTCACTGGCAATGTCACTGTCGAACATGCGCTGACATCCTTTGCCGATGGGCGTGGCCCCGGCGCGGCGGTCGCCGGCGTGGCGCTCGCCAATCTCCGGAAGGCGCGGCCATGAGCCTGCGTCGCGTCTTGCTGGCTTTTGCCGCGTTCGCGGCGGCGACGCCTGCGCTGGCGCAGGAAACGACAGCCGAAGCCAGGGCTGAGGGTAAGGCCATGGCCGACACCTTCCGCAAGGACGGCACGCTTGTTCCGGACTCGGATAGTCAGGCTTTCGAGGTGCCGGGCTATCAGGGCACCACGCTGCCTCAATCCTCCTATTTCGACGATCCCGACCGGATGGTGTCCGACGCATCGTCGCAGACCGGCTCGCATGAGGGCTATCGGACGATCATCGAAGGCGATCGCGTCCGTCCAAAGTTCGATGCAGCCGAAATCAAGGCCGATATCGCGCGCGGCCGAGCCATCGAGGAAGATCCGCAGGCATATCTCGATGGCGAGGATATCAGCGGCGGGCAGGGCAGTTGCATCCCGCTTCCGCCTGGGGAGAAACCACAGGGCTGGTACGAGACCAGCTGCAATGTCGGCAGCAAGCTCACCGAGCATGTCCAATCCTGCACGATCCCGCTCAGCGTCTCGGTCGAAAAGCGTGAAACCTATACTTATTGGGCGGGACGCATGAGTACGATGCCGACAGACGGCGGCGTCTACCCCGCCCGGGCGGCATTCGACGACGAAGTGGCCAGCGGAATCTGCCAGGAAACCCGGGCAATCGACTATTGCGGCAATTTCGGCCCTTTCGGATTTACTGCCGCAACCTCTTGCCCGTCGCTCGGCCACACCGCCTATGAGCTAAAATGCAGCGCCCCGGCGCAAGGCATCACCCCCGGCTACTATCATCCGGGCATCGTCCTTGCGACGGGCGAGTATTGGCTTTCGAAGGAAGCGGAAGCGACCAACGTCACCGCAACGCGCAATGAGTCGGCGTGCGCCGCGTTCGCCGGCGACAGGATGTGCGTCCAGCAAGAGGAGGTTTGCACATCAAGCGATCCCGTCACGCGGATCGTGGACGGCGTAGCCGTTACACAGCCCTGCTGGGCGTGGAACCGGACCTATCTGTGCCATACACTCTCCGCCGGCAACGATTGTCCATCCCTCGAGGCGAACTCCCAATGCACGTTCGTCCGCGAGGAATGCCTTGACGGAGATGAGGCTTCGCCCGGCTGCGAAGTGCGCGAGCGGATCTACAGGTGTCCCACGCCAGGGTCCGGCGGTGCTTCCGACGAACAGCAATATATCTGCGGAAACGATGTCTACTGCCTCAACGGCGAATGCGAGACGATCGAGCGCGAGGCCTCGACCGAGCTGAAGGACGCGCTGGTCGCGCTGCACGCGATCGGCCAGGCGGGCAAGGAGTTCAATCCCGATGAATTGACTGTGTTCAGCGGCGAGCGCGAGACCTGCCACAAGCCGGTGTTCGGGCTCATCAACTGCTGTGCGGGCAAGGTGTCTGGCGTGCTCACAGTCGGCGCCGGAGCGGCTGCGCTCGCCGGCGGGCCAGCTGCCATAGCGGCGCTCGCCACGCCGTTCCTTACCCTGTTTGCCTGCTCCACCCAGGAGAAGATGCTCGACATCAAGGATCGGATGGGATTCTGCTACAGGGTCGGAACCTATTGCTCGAGTAGCTTTCTCGGCATCTGCAAGACTAGGCGCACGGCCTATTGCTGCTTCGAGAGCAAGCTCTCGCGCATCTTGCAGGAACAGGGCCGCATCCAGCTCGGCAAGCCCTGGGGCAAGCCCAAGAACGAGCAATGCCGTGGTTTCAGTGTCCACGAGTTCGCGAGCCTCGACCTGTCGAGGATGGATTTCACCGAGGTCTACGCCGAGTTCATCGACGCCGCGAAGCTGCCCGATGAAGTCCAGACCATGTCCGACATCCAGAAGAAGATAGAGGAATATTATGCCCGATCCGCTCCCGGCGGCGGCTGATCCGCGCCGCACTTTGCCGCTTTGCAGCTCTGGCGTCCTCCTGCGCGGGAGCTCCGCTTCCCAAGGGGTCAGGGTGTCGCGCCGTCGCGTTCCAGCCCTGCTGGCTGCATTGGCGATTGCCGTTACGGCGTTCACTACCGGCCCAGCAGCTATTGCTGGCGAGGAAGGCGGGGAACGATCTACCGGCGATCCCTTCTATTGCGGCGAACGGCGCCTCGGCACATGGTTCTATTGTGATCCTGCGCGGCGGGTACCAAAGGACAATCCGGTGTCCGCGCCGGTGCCGGCGGCCGAACAGCTTGCTGCGGTCAGGGCGACGCTTGATGAGCTGAAGGCACGCGCGATCCTCGATCCAAGCGAGGAGAATGTCGTCGCCTACGTGCGTTTCCAGCGCGAGCAGCTGGACCGCGCTTCGACCTTCTCCGACGTCTGGCAGCGGGCGATCTGGCAGCATCCGGACATGGATTACACCTTGCAGCGCCCGGTCTCGACATTGGGCAAACGGACATGGATCGATAACCGCAAGGCGGACCGCGATGCGGTGCTGACCCGTCTCGGCGAGCGTTATGGCCTGTTCTATTTCTACGCGCAGAGTTGCGCCGCCTGCGATGTCGCCGGACCAATTCTGCGTTCGGTCGCGAACAGCCACCGTCTGACGGTGATGGCCGTGTCGATGGACGGCGGACCATCGAAGGATTTTCCCAACTATCTCGTCGACAGCGGCCAAAGAGAGCGCATGGGCATCCCCGGGAAGGAAACGCCGGCGCTTGTCCTGTTCGACACGGTGACGAAGCGGACGATCCCCGTAGGTTACGGCATCTTGTCGGCCGACGAGATCATGGACCGCATCTTCACGCTTACCAACACGACTGTGGGGAGTGATTTCTGATGAGCCGTTCCCTTCGCTCCCGGATTCGGTCCGCGGCATCTGCGGCCGCCCTTCTTGCGTCGCTCCATCTCGCTGTGCCCGCGGCGCACGCCGGTGTCGCGAGCGAGATGAACGCTTTCTTCAACGACGCCGGCGGTGCGGCCAACGTCACCGGGCCCAGCGCCTTCGAAGGCCAGTCGGCGGGCTACTATTCGCTTGGCAATCTGTGGACGCGCTTTCCCCAGAAGTCGGTTTCGCCGTTCAACCTCCAACTCCCCTCGGCACGCGCGGGCTGCGGCGGCATCGATCTGTTCTCGGGCAGCTTCTCTTTCATCAACACGTCCGAGATCGTCGCCATGCTGAAGGCGACGGCGAACAATGCGCTCGGCTTCGCCTTCAAGCTCGCGATCGATTCCATCAGTCCCGAGATCGGCAAGGTAATGGACGAGTTCGCGCAGAAGGCTCAACTCCTGAACCAGATGAACATTTCGAGCTGCGAGACGGCGCAGGCGCTGGTCGGCGGTATTTGGCCGCAAATGGACACGACCCGCGCCACGATCTGCGAGGCCGTCGGCAACAGCCAGGGCATATTCTCTGATTGGGCGGCAGCCCGGCAAAACTGCAACAACGGCAATCGTCGGGATTCGACGATCGCAGCCAACAGTGATCCGGCGATGAAGGACCAGCTCGTTGGCGAGCCGCACAACTATACCTGGGAGGCGCTCCGCAAGTCGCAAAAATTCGGCGCTTTCGACAAGGAATTCAGCGAATACATCATGACGCTAGTAGGGACCGTCGTGACGCGACCGTCGACCGATCCAAGCGTCGGGGGCCAGGTGACGATGGTCGGGCCGGCTGAGGAAGCGGTCGTAACCGCATTGCTGGACGGCACGTCGGGCGGCGCGACAGTCAACATCCTGCGCTGCGATGAAGAGACGCTGTGTCTCAATATCTCGACCCAGACGCTCTCGATCCCTGAAAGCGCCGCATTGCGCCCGCGCATCGCCGCAATGATCAAGGATATCGCGACGAAGATCCGCACGGATGTGGCGATCGACGCGGCCGAGAAGCAATTGCTCAATATGTCGAGCATCCCACTCTTCAAGATCCTCGCGGTGCAGTCGGCCGCGCGCTACACGCTGACCGACGGAGAGATCCAGACGCTCGCCGAGATCGTCTCGGTCGATATCCTCAATGCCATGATCGACAACATGCTCGATCGCGTCGAGCAGGCCAAAATCCACTATCAGACCTTCGACCAGGAAACCGCGGCGCAGTGGCGCCAGCAGATTGCGGCCACACGGCAGAAATTTCAGCAGCGCGGCGTGCGGCTCGATCAGAAGCTGCAGGTCACCATGCAGATCATCGATCGTTCGATCATGCTGGAATCGACGCTGCAGAACACGATGACACCGGGAATGTCGGCCGCGCTCAACTTCTCTCGCGGACTCAGCGCGCAGGGCCTCCAGTAGCGGGAAGGGAAGGCTGGCCATGCTCGAAGTCTTCACAATCGGCGGCGGCGAATACATCGTCAACACGTTCAACGCGGTGGCGGCCTGGGCTGGAGGAGGTGGCTACCGGTCGATGCTGCGCGTCGTCATGGTCATGGGCCTTATCTATTCGCTGCTGGTGGTGGCATTCAACCTCGACTGGCGCGCCTGGCTGAACTGGTTCCTGCAGGCGACCGCGATCTATATGTGTTTGATGGTGCCTACCGTCGGCATCAAGGTGACGGACCGCCTGAATCCCTCGCTGGCTCCGGCGACGATCGACAATGTTCCAATCGGGCTCGGAGTGATCGCCAGCTTCACAAGCCAGGTAGGCGACTATCTGACCCGCACCGCCGAGACGGTGTTCGTCATGCCGACATCACTCAATTATACTACCAACGGCATGGTCTATGGCGCGCGGCTGTTCGATGCGACGCGCAACCTGCGTATCCGCGATGCCGAGTTTTCGACCAACCTTGAGGAGCATTTCAAGGCATGCGTCTTCTATGACGTGATGCTCGGCTTCAAGTCGATGACGGACCTCGCCAATGCACCGGACCTGTGGGCGGCGATCGGACCCGGTTCGCCTGCGCGCTCGCAGATCTGGATTACACGCGTTTCGGGAGGTTCAGTCGAGAGCCACATCCGGACCTGCAGTGATTCCTATGCGGCGCTCGATGCGCAGTGGACGCCGATGATCGAGGCTAACCTGCCGATCTGGGGCAAGGAACTCTATCCCAAGCTCAGCAATGCGCTGGCCGCCCAGAAGCTGCGCGACGACGTGCCCGTGATCAACCAGGCCTTCACCGGAACCGCGGGCGGTCATGTGAGCATCCTGCGGCAAAGCACTGCGATCAACGCATTCATGCAGGCGCGCAATTCAATGTCGGGGAGTACCGGCGCGGCGGCGATCGACACATTCGCCATGACACGAGCCGATATCCAGGCGCGCAATACGTACGGTTCGATCGCGCAGCAGGCAATGAGCTGGGTTCCTATTCTCAACGTCGTGCTGACCGTCGTCTTTTTCGCGATGTTCCCGGTCATCTTTCCGCTGTTCCTCATGCCGCGAACCGGCGTGCCGACGCTCAAGGGCTATACGGCAGGGTTCTTCTACCTGGCCGCCTGGGGCCCGCTCTACGTTGTGCTGCACATGATCATCATGAGCCGGGCAACCGGCTCGGCCACGGCAATGGCACCCAGCGGCGTGACGCTCTCCACCTTTGCCGGCATTGGCGCGGTCAATGAGGAAACCGCAACGATCGCCGGGTTCCTATTGATGAGCGTGCCATTCCTCGCAGCAGGGATGGCGCGCGGCGCGATGGGGATCGCGAGCCATTCGATGGCGATGCTGGCCCCCGCCCAAAATGCCGCCGAAGCGGCGGCGCTCGAGCAGACGACAGGGAACTACTCCTACGGAAATGTCAGCTACGCCAACAGCTCGGCCAATATGCGCCAGTCCGATCAATGGTCGACGGCGCCGAGCTACATGGCGGGCATTCCAAGATTGGATTACCGCGCTGACAACGGCGCGATCATCTCGAGCTATGGCAATGGCCAAGAGGTCATCGACACCACAGGGGCAATCTCGCGGCTTGCGTTCACGCCGACCATGTCAACGAACAGCGTCGCCGAGATGCGCGAAGTTGCCTCCGAGGCAAGACGGCAGGCGGAGTCTTATCGCAATACCGCAAGCACTCTCCTTACCGCCACCGATCGGGACGCATCGGTTCACACGCGCTCCAGCGAAACGACGTCAGGTGTCGAAAGTGCCAGCGGCTCGCAATCGGCCACCTCCGTCGACCGCTTCGATCGTCGGACCGCCAATACGTCCGAAGGAATCGAGCAATCGAATGCCGACACCGACCGATTCTCGGTCACGGACAACCGCGGGCGCCAAGCTATAGTGCAACAGTCCGTCGAAGGCTCGGTCGGCGCCGGAACGGGCAATCGAGGGCGCGCCGGTGGCAGTGGCCCGCTGTCTGGTTCGTTGGGCGCCAGCGTTGGCGGACGTGGCATGCAGCAATCCGACCTCAGCCACTCGACCAATCGCAATATCTCAAGTGAAGATCGCAGCGCAGCATCGAGCAGCTTCCGCGACGATCATGCGAGCGGATCCAGCGCCAGCGAGTCCGCCGGCACCTACGAGCGCTCGGGCAGCTTCAGCCGGTCGTCCATTACGGATTCGAGCGCGAGGATTTCGGAAGAAAGCCTTGCCCTTGCTCAATCTTACCAACGGTCGGCCGAGAAGCTCGACGAGATTGCGCAATCCTTGTCGCGCGATGCCAGCTATGCGGAATCGCACGGGCTCAATCTCAGCGAGAACCTGAGCCAGGATCTGGCGCAATGGTATCGCGCGGAGCAGGCGCGTAACCCAGCAATCAATGTCCCCGACCTCTGGGCCACTGATTTGTCGGCCCATGATCGCGCCACGCGCAGCGCGATGATCGAAAGGTGGATGGACGATCGTCTCGATAGCACCCGAGAGGAAATCCGTTCGGAGCTTCATGAACCGAATCTCGTGTCCGTTCAGCGTCCCGATGTCGCGTCCGAGAGCGACGTCCGCGGTCACTACACGCCTTCAGGAGGTAACCGGCGACCCTCGGGTCCGGGAGGTGGAAACGATCCCGGCGCGGCTGCGGCGATCATCGATCAGGGGCGAAAGGAAATCGATGAAGGCCGCGCTGCTGCGCAGACGGGAAGAGCTGTCAACCGGCAAGGGGGATCACGTGCGAGGTCGGAAGTGTCGGACAGTCACAACGTCGGCTTCTTCAACGATCCAAAGTTACGCGAATGACGCGCCCTACATGACACTAGAGAGAAATCCGAAAAACGCCAAGAGCGCTACTACAAACGCAATTGCGAGAGCGAGCTGCCATGGCGACTGCGGAGCAGCAAAAGTTTCGTCCGCATTTACGCCAGGGACGACGTCATCCCAATCCGTCTCCCACGAATACACAGGACCGCCAGCGCTGTCTTTTGTCGCGTTATACGTGCCCCAGTCGAACCGGCTCATTTCGCTGACCTCCAACGGTGAACATATACCGAACGGGAGGACGGTTCAAGAAGTAGTCAATCGTGCATCACCCCAAGAGCGCATAAAAGGACGTGGAAAATGAATGCCCGAAAGAGGTCAGAGCTTGAGAAGCTCCTGTCCGATCCAGCGACAAGTTTCTGGCTCAAGGCAGCGCTGCGTTCCGCGCTGACGCGAGATCCCCTGGATGCCGAGCGGGATGCCGGAACGCTCTACCTCGTACTGCGCTGTCGGGCCGAACAGGCGCTGACGGCCGAGGTTAAGCCGCGGCAGACTTGCCCTCACCTGCGAGGCAATATGAAAGCCGATCGCAATGGGTGAGACACGCCTGTTCGCTCACGTGGAAAAACCACCGACCATACGTTGTCGGTATCCACATCGAACCCGTCAGTTGGCGCAGCCAGGGAGTTCTCGATCAGCTCTCGGGCTCTTTAAGCAACAAATGCGGGCTAATATTCAGCCCCTTCGCTATTCTTTCAATGTTATCAATGGAGACGTTCCGCTCGCCTCGTTCGATGCCGCCGAAATACGTCCTGTCCATCTCAATATCGTATGCGAAATCCTGCTGACTGAGCCCACGCTCCTTTCGGCAGCGGCGAATATTGGCGGCCACAATTTTTCGCAGTTGTCCAGGGTGGGTACGTTTCACCCTTCATGTGTCGCCCGTAAGATGCTTATAAGGCGACGGGTTTTAAGCATCAATTCACCGCCCATATCTTACGGTGGGTTGCACGAAGGCCAAGGAGTGATGCTTGCGTGAACAGTCATTTACCCGTGGGTCGACTGGCCGAGCGCCTTGAAGCCCTGTCAAGAGAACAAGTCTGGTTGGCGATCGTCATCGTAACGGCGGGAATCGCTTTCGTCGACCGCGCGGTGCCTGGGGTTGGCTTTGCACCGGTTTACATGACCGTCATCTGCGCCGCTTGCTGGAGGCTGGGGCCGCGTTCTGGCTATTTTGTCGCCGTCATTGCTGCGTTGTTGGCGGTCGTACCCTCGCTGGAACCGGCCGCGGCCGCTTCTCCCGAACTGCTGGCAATTCGCGTTGGGGTCCGGATCGTGATGTTCTTGTTCATCGCGGCGACAATCATCAGCTTTCGCTACTCCTATGACCGCGAGTTGTTTCATGCACACCAGGACCGGATGACCGGGACGCTGAACAAGGAGGTTTTTCACCACCGGTCGGCCAAGGTGATTGAGGACGCGAAACATACCGACCAAACGCTGCTTCTCATCATCCTCGACCTGGACGACTTCAAGGCTGTGAACAGCCGCGAAGGTCATCGGGCGGGAGACGAGGTTTTGCGCGCCTTCGCAAAGGGCGTATCTGCAATCGTGCGACGGGAAGACCTGGTAGGCCGGATCGGGGGCGATGAATTCGCACTGCTCGTTCGCGTGCCGTCGATGACTGCAGGGCAAGTTTTCGCATTGGATCTCCATGCCCGCCTCTCGGCGCTGCTTGCGTCGTCTCTTCATCCAGTAACATGCAGCATGGGGGCGCTACTAATTCCACCCGAGGATACCCGAAATGCCAGCGAACTGATGCATTCGGCCGATCTCGCGATGTATCGCGCCAAGCAGATTGGGAAGAATGCGGTCGAGATCGCCAGGGGTGGAGAGCCACAACCCAGAGTGCGTGTTCGCCGTTACCGTCGACACAAGCAGAGCCTCGCCTGAAATATCTTGCGCCCGGCGTTGTAAATCAGTCCGCATTCCCCCGATCACATCGAAGATACCAATGATTGACGATGAGAGCATCGGAGGCCGAAGGGTTGCGATCCCCACGCGATCGAAATGTATGCAGAGCAATACGAGTAGTCATTTCGGAGGAAATCAAGCATGCCGTCCTCATTGCCACCTTCCGCGACGGAAGAATTGGACGCTGGTGCTGCTTCGCGTATGCGCGCCGCCGGAAAGGCTCGCCGTACCTTCCACCGTCATATGCTGCGATTTGACGAACGCGTTTGCCGGTATCTACGTTTCCCGCCGTCCTATGATCTGCCGGACAACGAGACAGGCTCGAAGATGAGAGATTTTCTCGAGCGTCTCGCATCAGGGCGCGTCAGAGCCTATTATGAGAATGGACTGCAGGTTCCGCGTTCTCTGTTCCATTCGAGGATTGCCGTGCTTCTCCTTTCGCAGGAGGCCCATACGCGCGCGATCGTTTCCACACCCTATTTCTTCTCGAGCCGTCTCGAAATTGTCGTGAAAGGCCACGATCTCAAAGGCCCTTGGGGCGGCCTGTTTCGTGTTGGCTTGTGATCGGTAGCACCGCCGGATCAGGTAAAAGGGATGCTGTGTCGGTCCTGCCAACGTACGATACCGGATGCGGGAACGAGCAGAGGCTTTTCAACAGCGGACTCGCGAAAGAACGCGGGCGGCAACATTGCTTCGCACCGCGAGTTTTCTGCCGTACCGCAGGGCCGTAGTCGGCGAGCTCCAGCGCAGGGCTTGGGCGATGCCGGTGCCGTCCTCACCCGCCGCGAAAAGATCCTGGGTCAAGCCGACGCGCAGCGAATGGGTGGACAGGGCCTTCACCGCGTCGGTTAGCTCGCCTGCGGGCAATGTCACCAGTCCCTGCTCATAAGCTGCATAAGCCACGCGGCGATAGATGCCGTTGACACCCTGCCGCGTCAGGGGCGCCGTCCCAATGGAATAGGTCGTTCGCGCCAGGGCCGTTTCGGGTTCGGCCTCGCGCGCGCGCCGCCGGTCGACGCCGACCCTGCGGAACAGAGGGCCGTCTTTGATGCCGCTTGCTTCGAGCCACGCGCCAACCCGCCGCATCGTCTCAGCCGACAGCCACGCCCAGGCGCCTTCCTGTTCCTGGTCGGTCTTGGAGAAAGGGATGAACAGCGTCGCCGAGCCGTCCTCCTGCGGATCGATGTGCGTTTCCTCTACCACGGTGAGTTCGCTGACCCTGAGGCCGGCATCATAGCCCATGGAGAGCAGGGCGGCGTCCCGCAGGCCCTGAAGGTCGCCACCGCAGGCGTCGAGCATGGCGGCCAGGGTGAAGCCCTTTGCGGCATTGGGATCCAGCGCCTTGCCCAGCCGCAGGGGGGCTGCCTGTCGCTGGAGCGCGCCTCTACGCCGGCGAACGGCCTTCAGCGCATCGCGGACCATCGGGGCATCGGTCGGCGCGGCAGGCAAGGCCAAATCCATCAACCGATGGACCGATCCGAGGCTCGCAATGCGCCGCGCCAGCGTTGCGGGCTTCCTACCCCTGGCGTCGAGCGCGTTCACATAGCGCACGATGTCTTCGGGATCGGCCGGCAATGGCGTGCGGCCGTCCTCGCCGCACCAGTCGCGCCAGCAGTCGAGATCGGAGGCTAGCGCTGCTTTCGATGCGTCAGCCATGGCCGCCAGCGCTGTTTCGAGCCCGAGCTGGCTGATCGGCGGCAGGTCGGGCGGAACGATGCTCCCGATCGTGCGCAGCAGCCGTGCGTCGATGGGTTCCGCGTCTGCGTTGCGCGAGCGCGTCGGGAGCGCCGCGTCCTGCGTTCTGACAACGATAATCTCTCCCTGTGAGAGTTCCGCGGATTCCTCAGCCATTGGCGGCGAGTCTCGCCTGGCCACCTTCGTCAGGGTGCGGCACAAAGCGCGGCACATATGTGCCGCATAGTTTTTCCCGGCTCGTCGTCATCCGCAAAATCTGCCCCTTCCCTGCCGATTTCTCGACCTTATACTTACCATAATCTCCCATTATGGTAAGTGAGAAAATCGCGGGGAGGGCGGTTTGGCACGGAAAATCGACCTTGCACATGCCGCCTGGCCGGACAGCGGATTGGCGGTGTTCTAGTTTTGATAACGCCGAAGCGCTATATGCGCTGAACGATCCACAAGATCATGGTACAGGTTAGAAATGGCAAAGGCAGCAAGCTTGGTGTTGGCGACGGTGAACGCTCCTTATGGAGCGAACCTTTCCGCGCATCAACTCGCCGCGCTGATCGCCGACCCCAAGAGCGCGAGCGACTTCAACGCGCCCGTGTTTTCCTTCTTCTCGGAAGTGACCCGGCTCTGCAATTGCAGTTCGTCGAGGAAATGGGTGTCGATGCCGATAAGGTCGGCGCGGTCGCTAGCCAGTTCTCACATCTCTCGGGCTACGCGCTTCCGCTGGCCACCTGAGGCAATCGGACTCGGGGACGCCATAACCCTCGCCTGACTCTGAGCAGCGCTTTTGCTTCTACAGCAGTTCGTGCCAGAAAATTCTAGAAACTTTCATAAATTGGAAGTATCAGGAATTTTATGTCATCGTTGGCAGAACAAGTAGCGGCAGCCGGACTGGCTGATCGCCTCCTTAGCGAACGCCAGCTTGGCGATCTGCTTGGAGGTGGTGACGCGCGCCGTTATGGGTTGGTTAATCGCGCGCTCAAGGATGGTTCCCTGCTTCGCGTAAAGCGCGGCACCTATTTACTTGGCCGGCGCTATCGAAGCGAGACCGCCCATCCCTTTGCCATCGCGCAAGGTCTTGTACCCGGTAGCTATGTCTCTTTCGAAAGCGCGCTTGCGCATCATGGCTGGATTCCCGAAGCGGTCTTTGTGACCGCGAGCGTGTCACCGCGCCGCAAGACGCTCCGCTTCGAAACGCCGGACTTTGGCGTGTTCAGTTTCCATCCACTCGCCATCTCAGACTACCAATTTCTGACCGGCGTCGATCGTGTGCAAATGGGAAAGCTCACAGCCTTTGTCGCACAGCCGCTGCGAGCCTTGTTGGACCTCGTTGCTCTGCGCAAGGAGCAGTGGAACGGTATCGAGTGGCTGACCCATGGCATGCGGATCGATACGGACATGCTCTTCGCCCTCCGACGAAAGGACTTCATCAAGCTGAAATCCGTCTATAAGCACAAAACCGTCCATGCCTTCTTGGCTGAGCTCGAGAGCGCCGTGATGGCGGCTAGGAAGGAGCCACCATCAGATGATTGACATCATTCAGGAGAAACTGCGCCGCTACGAAGCCGCCAACGCGCTCGAGGAAGAGAACGCCGTCAAGGAAATCCTTCAGGAGATCGCGCTCTACGCCCTCTGGCGCGGCGACTTCTTCGACGTCGCCATCTTTCAGGGCGGCACGTCCCTGCGCATTCTCCATGGCCTGCCGCGCTTCTCGGAAGATCTCGACTTCCTGCTGCGGGAACCCGCCCCCGATTTCGACTGGACGCCCTATCTCAAGACGCTGGTCGAGGTGTTCGGTCAGTTCGGGCTGAAGCTCGACGCGCTGCCCAAGGCGAAGATGGACACGGCAATCCGACAGGCGCTGATCAAGAACGATTCCATCGCAAGCCAGCTCGACTTGTCTTTCGCTGGAGCGGGTAAACCGAAGACGATCCGGATCAAGCTCGAGATCGACGTCAATCCACCCACGGGCTCGGGCGAGGCGTCGAGCTATCTCGATTTCCCGGCGGACCACGAGGTTCGGCACCAAGATTTGCCGTCAAATTTCGCGCTCAAGATTCATGCTCTCCTTTGCAGGGGCTTTCTCAAGGGCAGGGACTGGTTCGATTTCTCCTGGTATGTTGCCCAAGGAGTGGCGCCCAACCTGCCGCTCCTACGCGCAGCACTTCTCCAGGCCGGTCCCTGGGCAGGGGATCAGCACATCGCCGTCGACATGCCATGGCTGACGGAAGCGCTTGGTAGCACGATCACGAAGATCGACTGGAAGGCGGCCGCGGACGATGTGCGGCGTTTCCTGCGCCCTGCGGAATTTAAGTCGGTCGATCTGTGGAGCGAACGCTTCTTCCTCGCCAAGCTGGACAGACTGCCTCCGCCCTCGGGCGAAGTGGCCAAGTTATGAACCGCAAATTCTCTAATTTCGTCAACAAGGTGCCAGTCGATACGCTCGCGGCCCAAATGTCGCTGGAATTTTTATGACCGGCGATCACTCGCTCGAACGCTTCGCCGAGATGCAGATGCTCACTTATGCACCGGCACTTGCCGAAATCCGCCGGGGCAAGAAGGTCACCCATTGGATGTGGTGGATTTTTCCGCAGGTCGCGGGCCTGGGGCAAAGCTCGACTTCACGGCAGTTCGCGATTCAATCGTTGGATGAGGCACAGGCCTATTTCAATCATCCGGTCCTGGGGCCACGGTATATCGAATGCGTCACAGCCTTACAGGACCTGGCAACCAATGATCCGATTGCCGTGTTCGGCACGGTCGACGCGATGAAACTTCACTCGTCGCTGACATTATTTGAAGCCGCCAGCACTCATCCCCTGATCGCGGCAGCACTCGACCGCTGGTTCGGCGGAACACGCGATCCGAGAACGGTGAAGCTTCTCAAGGCGAAGACCTCACGGCGCGTTCGCCCCAGCGAGATCGGCGAACCCAAAGGCTAAAGGCAAGGCCTCGCACTGAAAATGGCAGGCGGCCGCCGCTCAGGCCGGCTGCATTACGGGCGCGAGGAGGCGTTCGGCACGGGCCGAACCATATTCCTTCACCGCGCCGCCGCCGCTCGAGGTTGACCGTGTGCACCGCGCACATAGGGTTTGCGCTGGTTTTCGCTGGTAGCGATGCTCGGGTGAAGCGCGGCGCGGACAGGGTCCGTTACCGTATAGACCGCATGGCGCTGAGCGCCGCGGTTCTCGTGGTCGACCCAACAGCCCTGGTAATGGCGCTTGATGAGCCCTGCCCGCACAAGCTCCGATACAGCCCGGCTGATCGCCGTCATGCCGGTTTCCCGAATGCGCTCCCCAACCTGTGCGTCAACAAGACGCTCAGCTTCGTCCTGGTCATCCGGCAATTCCCCTTTGGCCTCGAGCGTCGACCGAACCTTGTCCGCGGTCATCCGACGTTGATGGTAGCGCGCGCCACTCGGCGCGATCGCCGCAGCCAGCCACTCCCGGATCGGCACCAGGGCCTCGCCGTCACGAACGAGAGGACCGGCCTGCCCGTTCGGCCGGGCGACACGTGCAATAAGGTCCAGCACCATGAAGGTATAGCGCGGCCGCGCGGAATGCTCCGCGATCGTGCGGACTATGTCCGGCATGCTTGTCGTTGGCTGGGGGGCCGGCGATGCGAAGAGATCCTGCTGGAACATGGAACGAATCAAGCACAAAGCGGGACTCTTGTGAATCCCCCAATTGCTCATGAAGACCGGCGATCCTGTCGTTTTCCGAGGTTTCGCGAACCAGGTCCAAGGATCGCGTATCGGCCCAAGGTTTCATGGATTCAGTTCGCTAAACCTCGGATGGGGATTTCGAAGGGAAGAGCGGATTCCGTCGCAATATTGACGCTGGTATCGATTGCCGCCTATCGAGCAACGGCGCAAAAGAGGGGATATGATATGCCTTTGAAGACCGCTGTAGTTCTTGTTGCCGCGCTGGCCGCTCAAAACAGCACGCCACCTGTCCCCGAAAACCCTATCCCGACCATCGAAGGCCGCTGGACCGGCTTTTACGACGGCTATGAAGCCGAAGTGAAAAATGGCGTCATTACGCTGACCAAGTCCGATCCGAAGAAACATGCCTATCTCACGCCGGGAACCGTTCTGGCGCGGCTGTCGAACAATGGTGAGGCAGACGGGTCGATCTACAGATTTACGCAGTCGTCGTGCTTGCAACATAGCGAGGCAGCGCCCACCGAAAGAACATATGCGCCCTGCCTGGCGAGCGCATCGCTCACGCGACACGGGAACGGCTATACTTTGCAGGTCGTCAGATTTCAATTTTTCCGATCGTCGGAGTAGGCGAGCATCAACTGCACCGTCGCTTGTTGGTGCAGAGGCATGGATTTGGAAAGCATGATGGGGCCGTGACGCCGTTAAAGCTGGTCACATGCGACCGATGGCCGAGCGGAGCATGTCTCAATTTTCTTCCAAAGTTGCATGCGACGCAGTTCGCACAACCTTGGACATTTTCAGCCCGGTTCACAAACCTTGGATAATATCGCCAGGGAGAAACCCGCATAGAGACTCATGTTTCAACTCTCGCCGATTCACGAAAACCTTGGAAACCGACAGATCCGCGCTTTTGCCACCTATGTCACTTTAGCTCAGCGCCTGAGGGGTAAAGTGACATAGATGTCATTTGTTACTGCCTCAAAAAGTGGGTGCTTCGGGCACAATTCTCCATGATGCGGGACGTTGCGACGCTTGTTGCGAAGGAAGCGACTTCCCGCTAGCCACTCTGCTTCACCGATCCTCTCTGCCTAGCCTGGAAAGTCAGCAAAGCATGGCCGAAGCAACCGAACGCGACAGCACACTCATCACGTTGACCGCCGACATCGTGGCCGCGCATGTCACAAACAATAGTGTTGCCGTGAGCGATCTTCCGTCGCTGATCCAGAATGTACACGATGCGCTAAACCGTCTCGGCAAGGCCGATACGGCACCGGAAGTGAAACAGGAACCTGCGGTGTCGATCCGGGCTTCGGTGAAGCCCGACTACATCGTCTGCCTCGAGGATGGCAAAAAGCTCAAGATGCTGAAGCGGCATCTGATGACGCACTATCAGCTCACGCCAGCCGAATATCGCACCAAGTGGAACCTGCCCGCCGACTATCCGATGGTAGCGCCCAACTATGCCGAAAAGCGCCGCGCGCTCGCCAAAAAAATCGGTCTCGGCCGCAAGCCGAAGGTAGCGTCCGCTCCTGCAGCCAGGACGAAAAAGGGGCCAGCGGCCGGCAGTCCCGCGCAGGAACGCGGCCCAGGCCGGCCGCCTCGCGCGAAGCGCTCTGTTCTCACACCAGCCTTTGCGCCGCCGAAGGACGCCGACGCGGGCTAAACGCGGAAATCAGCCCGAAAAGGCCAGCCGGCGTCATGTCATGCCGCGGCGGCGCGGTCCGACATGTTCGGCAGACACCTCGAGATCGACAGCAAGCTGGGCAAGCGTTCGATGCGCTCCGAGGCGCTGGAGACCATCCAGACGCGGATCTCGCTTGAGGTTGTCGATGCGCGAGCGCACGAGCGAGGCGGCAACGCGAAGCGTGTGAGGATCGAGTTCGGTCATGGACCGAACTATAGCGCAATTGAACATACGATGCGATCATCTACGGAAGGACCTTCCGGAAAGAAAACCGCTGAAACTCGGCATGATAGACTTGAATATGGGATATGACAGCCTCGTCATCGGCGATATGGTCAATCACCAAGAGGGGGTGCTATGACCTTTGAACTTATCGACAAACTCGTAACGGAAGAAGGCTATGCCTTCCAGAGTTGGCAGGATCACTATGGGAAAGGTGTTTGGGCCGAGCTCGGATTTTGGCAGGACCATGTTGATATTGTGCGCGACCTTTCGTGGAACAGCGAGGATCAAATCGTCTTTCCAGCGATGAATTACGTCTTTTCTGCAAATTGGCTCCCGGTCGTGACGGGTAGATCCTTTACCGAAGCGGTACAGAACTTAGAGGAACGCCTAAGGCTCCTGCCTCAGGACCAGCTTACTCGCTATAGTGAATGGACGAAGGTGGTGTGCAAGGCGCTGCTGGACTTGCGTGAAGCACATAGCGGGCTTTACCGTAATGGCGAACGTATAAAGTGGCCCGAACCGCTTGACGATCTTCCCGAAACTTTTGAGGCGGCCGTCGAATGGCTTGCGGCATCCGAACGCGCGTGGGTGGGAGAGCTTTAAGCAAAGCGAGACATGCCCTGCGACATGCGATCTGGCATCGCCGCTACTCCGGCGAGCGTGATTGATAGCTCGGCGGGCACTCCAAACGACCATAGCGCGGGACAGCTTGCCCCGCCGCCACCTGTTGGCAGGAGAGATCGCCGGCCTCGTTCCAGCACTGCAGGACAGGTCGTCCGTAGCGGTCGGTGTCAAGCTGACGGCACATGATGTTCCCCTTCGCAACCAGCGCGCGCAGATTGTCTCGGCTATCGTAGGGATCGCCCGGCACGCAGGTCCGGCCGGGCCGGCAGGCTCCGGGCATTTCAGGCGCATCGATGCCGTAGAGCCTCGATCGGCCGAATGCGTCACATCGAATATAGTCACCGTCATGGACATAGGGCCGAGCGCACTGCACGGCCCCGGGCGTCTGCGATTCCGCCTTCTCGGCACAGCCGTACAGGATCGCCGCCCCTATCAGCAGGTTCGCGGCGAGCCGAAACGGAACGGCCCAATGCCGGACGATGTGGCCGGTCACAAGTCGAGCCCCAATGTTCGCTCGGGTAGCGGAGGCAGGTTGTCGAAGTCGATCGCGTCGGGTTCGGGCGCCTTGAGGTCGGCGCCAGGCTTGGTCCCCTCCCCGTTCTTACCGGGATTGGGGTTGTCGGGCGACCAGCCGTCGAGAGGCGCCGCAAGATCGTCCAGCGGGATGTCTCCGGGATCGAAATCTACGACCGGGCCCGACCGCCCTTTTCTGGCATCGACATCGATCTTCCCCGTCGTCTCCAGCGCCGAGGTCTTGTTGCCAGGCGTGTTCTCGATCTGACTGATCAGCTTATCCTTGTCGTCGACCACAAGCGTGAGCGCATCGCGCACGCGGGTAACCATGACGTTGAACAGGCGCTGGTTCGACAGGAACCGCTCGAAGGAGGACATCACCGCGATCGCCTTGTCGATGGTGATGCCCTGCGCCATGTGCATGTTCAACGAATAGGCAAGGTCGAGACGGGAGAGCATCGGATCGCCATGCGGCAGCACAAGCTGCTCGCGCGACGCGGTTTCGACGGTGACGCCATCGGCGTCGATCCCGACGATTTTGGCGAGCGCGCTGTTGTCCAGCTTCCGGGCCTTGTCGGTGTCGGTCCAGCGGATCGTGTCGCCCGCATGGATCGCGATGTCCTTGGGTTCAGCCAGACCGAGCCGATCTTCCTTCGCCTCCGGCGAAAGACGCTGGGGTTCGACCTTGATACGGCGGCGCCCATCGGCAAGTTCAACCTTACCGCTCTTGTAGACCTTGACGACGTCATACAGTCCCTTGCCGAGCCCTAGCTCATCCGTCCTGAACATCACCTCGAGCTTCTGGCCCTCTCGCCAGTTCTGACTGTAGCGCAGCTCCTCGCGGGTCAGGTTAACGCGCTCATAGATAGTGAGCGCGAGGCTCTGCGAACCGAGCGTTCCTTCGGCAGCAAGGCCTTCCTGCACACGGATATTGATCTGTTCGCGCGCGTCGCGGCCGGAGGCGAAGAGTGCGGTCCTCTCGCGCTCCTCGGGCGCCAGTGCCAGCCAAATGTCCGCGGCCTTGTCGATGTGATCCTTGTCCTCGATGACATTGTCTCCGAGCGTCTTTATCGCCTGACCCGCCTGCCCGCGATCGGCAAGGCCGGCGACGGTGCGCAGCGTATCGGTCCGCTGACGAAGATTCTCGTCCATTCGGGCCATGGTCACGCCGGCCGCCTGGACAAGCGCGAACGCCTTTCCGGCATCGATCGAGGAGATCTGCTGCCGATCGCCGATCAGCGCGAGTTTCTCGACGCCGAAGAGATTGGCGAGCTGTTCGAGCTTGAGTGTCTGCTCGCTGGAGACCATCGAGCTTTCGTCGACCAGGATCACCGTGTTCTTCATTTCCTCACGCAGGGCTTCGAATCTCGGACCCTGCGGGCGATGCAGGAAATGCTGGTGGCGAAGGATGAAGGACGCGATTGTCTGGCTCTTGACGCCCGCCCCCTCCTCCAGGTCGCGCACCATCTTGTTCTGGAAGGCTAAGCCCATGACATTGCGCCCCTCGGCCTTCGCCACGCTCGCGATGGACTGCGCCACGTCGACAACTGCCTGCAGCATGGTCGATTTGCCTGAGCCCGCGATGCCCTGAACGGCGACGATGCGGTCGCGCGACGAGACGATCATCGCCGCGGCGGAAAGCTGGCCGGCATTGAGCGTCACTCGCGCCTCCGCCTGGAGCCGCGTCGGCGCATCGGCCTCGGCGACCATCGGCTCGACCGAGCCCTTGCCCTTCTCCATCTCGGAAATGATCGCTTCCTCGGTTCGCAGCGCTTCAGGCGTCGTCGCCATGGTGATCTGCCCGTCATGGCGATCGGACTTGCCAGGAATGAGCGCGCCCTTGCCCAGCAAGCTCGCGATCCGGTTCTCGGCATGCTCGATCGTCACCCCCTTGAGGCGCAGGTCGAGCGCGGTCTTCGCCAGCACATTGAGTTCCCACGCCGCTTCGCGCTGCGAGAGGATCCGGACCGCCGACGCGACCGCCAACTGCGCGCGGGCCTCGACCGGTGACTGGGTGAGACGCGCAAGGCCGCGGTCGACCAGCGGGTCGTTGGGGCGTAGGAAGTTGGCGACCATGCCGCGTGCCGAGCTGATTGCCTCGCTGACCGCTTCATAGCCCCGCGCCATGATGCCGCGGTCGGGATCGCGCGATACGCGCTCAATCGCGGCCGCCATCAGATCCTTGCCGTCGAACCCGACGGTCGCGGCCTTGTCGATCCACTCCTGGCCGAGCGCCGCGCGATCACCCACGCTGAGCTTGGGATCGCGCGTATTTTTGGTGATTTCCCGCAGGCCCTCGGCCGTCTTGATACCAAGCTCGAGCGCCTTGCCGAGGATGACGGTGCGGCGCTGGCTGAACAGCTCAAGCACCTCCTTCGCGACGCCGGCGATCTCGAAGGTTCCGTGCTTTCCTGCGGGCGTGACTTCATAGCCCAGCTTCTCGATCCGCTCGCGAAAGAAGGCATGGTAGATCGAGCCGATCACGCTGTTGTTCTTCCAGAGCGCGCTATTGTGGAGCGCCTGCCATTTGCCATCGGGCATTTTCGTAAGGTTCGCGATCACGGCATGGATATGGCCCTGCGGGTCGAGCGCGCGGCTCGTGTCGTGCTGGAACAAGGCGTAGACAAGGTTGCCGGTGCGGATCGGAACCTTGCGACCGTCGATGTCCTTGCGGCCTTCGGCGAGGTTCTTCTCAACCCAGTTCATCGTTGCCTTGACCGCGCTCATGTGGGCCGCGAGTATCCGCTTATCGCCGGCGATATAGGCCATGACCGAGGCCGACTTCGGCATCGAGAAGGTCATGTCGAGACCGGGGCGGCGGTTTTCGACCTGGCCGACCTTTTCACCATCGGGCAGCTCCCCGTTTAGGATCTTTTCAAAGGGCTCCTTGCCGACGTCGCCGGCGAGACCAAGGTCGGCACTGCCCTCCCCCGCCCAGCTGCTCGCCTCGGACGACTCCTCGAGCGTGTAGTAATTGTCCTTGGCGAAATAGCCGGCGGCGCCGCCGGCCGAACGCACCGCTGCGATCGACAGCATGGCCTAGATTCCCATATCCATATCATCCCGGTCAGCGGACAGATCGGGTCCGTAATCCTCGCGCAGTTCGCGCAGGGTCTGATCCTCGATCTCAGCCCCGCGCGGACGATCGGAGCCCGTGCGATCGCGCGGCCGCTGGTCGTTTTCCTCACGCCCCTGCCGCTCGCCAGGCACCTGCTCTCGCCCCCGCGCGCCATTGGCCTGAGCAGCACCCTGCCCTCCCGGCCGCGCGCGATGGAGGTTGGGATCTCCCCGGTCACGTTCCTCATTCCGGCCCATTTCCTCAGGGGGAACGGAAAGGATTGCGGCGGCAAGGTCTCGCGCGACATTGGGCCGGTCGACCTCCTCGATGACCTGGGCCGCGCCATCGCGGCCGCCCCCTTCCCCGCCTTCTTCATCGACCAGTTCCTCCCCGCGCCGACGGCGCGTCGGTGCGATATTCTCGCGGACGAGAAAGCCCGGAGCGACCGCCGGATAATCCCGCCATTCGAGCTTGATGCGTGCGGCCGGGAAGCCGTCGGGAAATTTGATGAAGCCGTGCATGGACGGCAGGTTGGTGATGTCGTCGGCGATTACCAGCGGCTCAACCTGCTTGCGCGGAGTCAGCGTCGAAGCATCGCGCGTCTGGTTGTAACCGTAGCTGTATGCTTCGTCCATTTGCCGCACTTCGCGGTTGCCGATATAGCGCGCGCATTGCTCGGCGGTGTCGAGATCGGCGGTTGCCAGGATAAGCTTGGTGCGCGCGAGCGAGGCGAGATTCTTCGCACCCTGCTCCCCATAAACGTCGATCAGCTTCTCGAAACTGTGCAGTCCCAGGACCATTGCACCGCCGAACGCACGGGCTGTTTGCAGACCGTTTTCGATCGCCGGCAATCGGTGCAGCGCGCCGAGCTCATCGAACATGAACCAGGTTCGCAGGCCTCGTGTACGCGGCAGCGTCATGATGCGCGTGATGGCGATATCCATCCAGAGCGTCAGCAGCGCGCGGTTCATCGTCAGGTCGACATAATGCGAGGTCACAAAGAGGATCGAGCCTGGCTTTTCGGGCCGGCAGATCCACTCGCGAATGGAGAACTGTTGACCCTCATCAGGCAAAAAGCGAAGCGCTTGCGCGTTGGTGTTGAACACCGCGCGGATCGATTCCGCCATGCGCGCCGCCTCGGGCGCGGTCAGCGGATCGGCGATCGTGTTCGCCAGGAATCGGTGCACGCGCTTCAGGTCCGCGGTCATCAGATTGTCAGCGAGATCCGCGTTCGTGGTCTGCCCACGCGACTGAAGCTTGATGCACATTTCGATGAAAAGCGTGCGCGCCGCCATCGCCCAGAAGGGTTCGGTCGATCCCCCATCGGAGGGGATCAGCGCGGCCGCGGCCGCAGTGAATTCCGAATGGGTCGAGCAGTCGTTGAAGATCGACCAGGCGGGACAGCGCTGGTCCATCGGGTTGAGGATGACGTCGGTTTCGGGATCGTAGAAATTCTCGACATAGGTACCGGTCAGGTCGAAGATGACGGCGCTGTCCCGGCGCGCGCGCATCTGTGCAACAAGACTTCTGAGTTCGGTCGTCTTGCCCGATCCGGTCGTCCCGATCAGCATCGTATGCGACTGCTCGAGACGATGCGGATAGGGTATTCCGGCGAGCATATAGGGGTGATGAATCCCTGCGCGCTTGCGTTCGATAAACGGCATCACTCGCACCTGGGCAGGCGTCGCTCCGGGCAAAAGCTGCGCAGTTTCCGCTTCGAATTCGCGCAGATTGTGGGCGACGACTTCGGCATGAAGGACCTCGCGCTCGACCAGCATCGCGCCCCTTTCATGGCGTTCCTGAAGGATCGACTGGCCACGCTTGCGCGAGATGTCGACAAACCATAGCGCAAGCGGAATAGTGGCGAGAAGCGACAGGAGGAGCGCCCCGACCAGCCCGCGCATGGCCTTGGCCCAAGCGGCGATGACGGCGGGCACATCGGCGACCTGCACCATTACGATCGGACGGATCGATCCGTCCGGCAATGTCACGTTGACGCGCTTCATGGGATCGAATTCCATGAAGGTCCAGAACAGCGAATAGAGCTTCATCCCAATGAGCTCGATCTCATGTTCGCGCAGCGTCACAACCAGGATGAAGGAATAGACCGCGGCAAAGCAGAACAGCCAGACGATGAACGGGATCTTCGCGCCGGAGGTCCACATCAGCACCTCGTGGGTGAGGAGCTGGCTGCCGCGCGTGAAGTTCCCGCTGTTGCGCTGAACGGTGCCGCGCGCCGAGTGATGACGCACGTGAACAGGCTTGCCGCTGAAGCGGATATCAGCGCGCCGCATGATACTGCTCCACACGCTTGTCGGTCTCGGCCAGGAGCTTGTCGCGCACATCCGGATACTGGTCCCTGATGATCACGTCGAGCGCGAGCTGGGCATATTCGACGGTACGCGCCATGCGCCTTTGGCTTGCGCCCGAACTCTCCGCGTCGGTCGCGAAAGATCGCAGAGCATGGCGGATCATGGCGGATCGGGTGAGCCCGTTTCGGGCGGCCAGACGATCGACCCGATCACATAGCGTGTGATCGAGACGCAGGGTTATCTGAGGGTCATTGTTGTTCATGCCAGCCTCTTCGCGCAGAGGCCGGTCGGGGCTGAGAAAGTGTCTTATACTAGGCGATATTTAAGGCAGGGACAATGGTTTTGCATCCCGGCCCGCGCATCCCGTTGCATTACATCTCCCTTACTTGAAAAGCGCGGAAATCCGCCGGTTATGGCCCATGTATCCCGTTGCGGTGCATTTGCATCTCAATGGGATGCAAGGGTCCGTCCAGCTAAACCGCTGTTATTGCTTGATCCCCATGCACCTTCAGGTGCGTTCGGTGTGCTTAGATGCTCCATGTTGTCGCTCGCGTCGGTGGGGGTGCGGGCTTGATCTATCCGCTGGAGCGTCTCCGGCTTTCGAGGTGGGCCATTCCGGGCCGTCAGGCCATGATGCCCCAGCCGGAAAGCGCGGCGTTCCTGCGCCCGCGTCGGGCTGCTGACGGGGTAGCCGTCCGGCGGCGGTTCCGGTCTTGGTCGAAGTCGGCTATAGGGGAAATCAGCAAACGCCATTTTGCACTATGGAGACATGCGACATGGCGAGAAAGAGCCTCAAGCCTTCGGAACAACTGCGCGCGCTGGCGGACGAAAGGGCGGCGCTGGAAGTGCGTGAAAAGGAGATGGTGACGCGCATTGCAAGCGAGTTCGGCGGTGCGCTGGTGTCGTCGGGTCTGGCCGATCTGAGCAAGGCGGAGTTTGCGAAGCTGGCGCAAAGAGTCGCAACGCTCGGCATTGCGGAAACCATGAAGCGGCTTGCCTGATCGGCAGTCTGCTGCATGAAAAAAGGGGCGCATGGCGGCCACACCATGCGCCCCTTCTCCTGTGCGCTATCACTTATCGGGTGGGCGATTCCCTGCGTTTCAACAGCGCTGGGATAGCAAAGTGACACCCCCCGCGCGCGCCAACGCGGCCCGCAAAGCGGGCCGCAAAATTATCCGCAACCCCTGCACCTGGGCGCGACGTTTCCGGCATGGCGCGGTAGTCCAGCGCCGCCCTTGGGCGGCGCTGGTGACTGCTCACTTGGTCGGTTCGCGATAGGGCGCGACATATTGCGCCTGAAACTCGCGAACCTGCCGGGGGTTGCCGTCGCGGTCGGTCCATTGGCGGCCCTTCCAGTAACCGGCAAGGCGGACGCCAAGCCCCGCGCGGAGCGTGGCGGCAATGCGTCCGGCGGCGTCGGGTCGGTGCGGCGGAAGCCAATAGATCGCGGTAAAGGCGTCGCCATTGTCCGCGATGCAACGCAAGTTCGCGATGGTGTCGCCGCTCGGTGTCGAGCGCATTTCGACATCTTCGACAAGGCGCGCGGCCATGGTCGTTTCAACGCATTAGGCGCGGCGTTGGGCGTCGGCGTCTTTCTCGTCCTGCTCGCGCTTCGCGTCACGCGCGGCGCGTTCTTCGGGGGTTTCGCGGCCTAGACGGCTAAAGTCGATCATGGCGGCTGCTCCTTGGGGGAACGGGCGCGCGCAGCGGCGCGCGCCCGTGGTTCAAATGTCGAATCCCTGATCGCGATAGACGGCGAGCCAATCGCTATCGGTCCAGCCTTCGCCCGCGCGCTGCTCGATCAGTAACGGGCATTCGTCGCCTAGAAGCTCCTTGAGCGTTTCGGCGGTTTCGGGGGTGAGTTCATACATGGTTCGGATTCCTTCGCGGCGCGCGCGCGGCGGCGCATGGCGCTGGTCAGCGGCGCGCTTAATGTGAGTGATTGGGGGGAAGGCCCGGCGCTGGCGCGCGCGGGCTTTCCGGGTCATGCCAGCTTGCGGCGCTGTTCCTCTGCTCGCAGCGCGGCAAGGTCGGTCGGGCCGGTGCCGTTATTCTGTTCGGCAAGGCGGAAGATGTGGAGCGGAATGTCTCTGGCGCGTAACAGGCGGGCAAGATCTTCCTGCACTTTGGATTGCTGGAAAATCATGGCCTCGACGATCTCGTCCAGCCGGTTCCATACCTCATTGCGCCGATAGGCTGCGCGGTAGTCGTTGCTGCCGCGCTTGTTGAGCGAGAAACCGACAATCGGAACGCCCCTTTCGTGCGCCCAGCATGTGCTGATCTGCTCGGCCCCCTTGAAGCGTTTGCCGGTGAAAAGGATCATGTGCGGGATGCGCGCGCGCACCATATCCAGCCGACGAAAGATCATGTCTGTATCTTCCCAGTCGCCGCCACCTGATACCAGAACGGCGGGACGCGCGGGAAAATGCTTGGCATTGTGTTCGGCTTCGCGGGCCTTGAGATAGTCGAATCCCTCGATCTGCGAAGCTGTCAGGCCGGTGCCGGTGCGGCTTCCCCTGATGGTATTGAACGGCTTGCCGGTTTCGACGAAATAGACGTTGGCGGCATGGTTGCTCATGGTTTCCAAAGCGGCGCGGGCTTCGGCAAGCGACTGGCAACGCTGTTGCAGTTCTTCCATGCGGGATTGATAGACTTCGGACGGGTCGAACACGCGGACCATTTCGCCAAGTTCGGCGGCGGCGTCGTCTTCCTGCCGCTTGATGCGCTTGGCGACGTAGTGAAGGCTGTTGACGATACCCCATGCAACCGGCTGCCCGAAAGATTCCATGCGGGTTCCGGCAAGCAAGCGGAAGATTTGCGCGGTCAAATCCTCGACGCAACCGCGCGCTAGTTCCGGGTCGGGCATCGGGTCGCGGGTCGGGTCGTCGATGATCGAAAGCCGGGATTCGGCAATGGTTTCGGTGAAGCTGGCAGGAAAGTCCTGCGCGCTGGTCATGGCGGCATAGGCTTCCGCAAAGTCGGCGAACCTGCTAACCCGCCCCTTGTTCGTGTGGGCCATGTTTCAAACTCCATTTGGGATGGCGTGCGCGGATCGGGCCGGAGCGTTCCAGCGCCCCGGCCCAACCTTCTCTTATGCGCTGGCGGCTTCCTCCTGCTGCTGCTCCTGCGCCTGTTCGACGCGGCGGCCGCGACGGCTCGACGGCTCGACCGGGGGCAAGCCGAGGTCGCCAGCCGGGGCGGTGCTTTCGCCAAGGCCATCGCCATCGTCGGCGGGGCCGTCGGCTGCGTCACCGATCGGGGCCAGATCGTTACGCGCACGGCGCGGGCGGCTCCATGCCACGTTGTAGCTGCCGTCATCCTCGCGGAAGCAAGCGATGTAGAGGGGCTTGCTCATCGACGGGTCGTCAATCGAACCCTGCAAGAAAGCCTCGCCGGTGTCCTTCATGGACTGCTCGAACAGGAACCCTACGCGAACCCAAGTGCGGGCGGGCGTGAGGCCGAGGATTTCAAAGCGGGGGCTGTTCTCCTTGCGGGCTTCCCAAGGGCGCAGACAGATGGTCATGGCGACCGAGACGGTGGCGATCTTGCCGACGAAAAAGCCGTTGGCGTTCAGCTTGAGATTACCGAGGTTCATAGTCATTACTCCATTTGGACCGGCGTTCCAGCGCCGGGGGATTGAGCCTTCCGGGGACCGTCCCCGTCCGGTGATCCCCTTATATCAAAGCCCTAATCATAAGCCTAACACATTGTTTTCTTGACAGATTTCATCGTGCCTGGTGAACCTGAGCCTACAACGGCCGCGCAGCGGCCCACGAAAAAACTGTTGCCCGTCAGGGCAACTCCATCCTGATCTGTCGAGCACAAGCGGCGGCTTCGTCGTTCATCGCACCCGGAGCCACCTTCGCCTGTGGCCCAAGGCGCAGGCACCGCCAGCGGGGGCAACAGAAATGACGGAGGCTCCGCCGCGCAGCGGTGGAAACCGTAGGGCCGCTTGCGGCCCGGTATTTCTGTTGAGGCGGCTTCCAGACAAACAAAAATATCGGCCGCTTGCGGCCGATTCCCCTTTGCCGCCGACCCTGGTGGGGGGGTCTGCAACGCCGGGACACTGGCGGGGGTGGCGCAGGGTGCGATGAACGACCTGGTGCGAGGCAGATACCGGGCGGTTCGTCCTCGAACCGTCCGGTCTGGCACATGACGCTGGCCCGCCAGGGCCGTCTGGTCAGGCGGCGAAGCCGGCCACGTCAGGGATCGTGACCCCGCAAGGGGCGGAAACTCGGCCGAAGGACGAGGTTCCGTGGAGCTTGGCGAGCGCGGCCGCGCAGCGGCCGTGGGAGCCTAGCGCAATAGAGCCCGGCCCGATCGCAGATCGGGTGACGCCCCCCTCCCCTCCTTCTCTTTCTTTTCTATCTCTGCCCGACCCAAAAGCTGCCCCGAACGATTCCGCACCTCAGCCCATACCAACCTCCGGTTCGCGATCAGCGAGGGCGAGTGCGATAAGAGCTGGTCCGACGATGAGGAGGAATGGCGTCGATTGCGTCGATCTGCTCGGCATAGGAATCAAAGCTATGCGGAGTGCCCGGATTCTGCCCGCCATCAGGCGCGAAAGATTTTTATGGGATGATCAACGGTTGGAGATGGTGGCGGACGAAAGCGCTGGTAATGCCGACTTCGCCGGCAGCGACCCTCGCAAGCTGCTCGTCGAAGCTGAACGACCTGTGGGCATGGTCGGCGCGCTCGGCCCTTCGGGCCTCGCGGCGGGTCTCCCGCCAATGGTCCTTGGCCTCTGCAAAGGCCATCGTCTGGAGTAGATGGCGGAAGGCGAATATCTCTTTGGGGTTTGCCGGGGGCCAGTAGGGCTCAGGCGCAGCGTGCGATCGGACCCGTCCGGGAAGCCTGGGTGTGGGAAGCGTCTGCCCTGCGCTGGAGAGTTCAGCGGCGAGGTCATCGCGGATGCGATAGGCGGTGGAGCCCCCGATCGCGAGTTCGCGGGCGGCACGCCGGACAGGTATGCGGTCGAGCAGCATCTCGCGCAGCAATTGTCGCTGCTCGTCGGTGACGAACCGTGCGCTTTCGGCATGAATATGCCGAACGCCGGCCGCATCGCATCCGGGCAGGGACTGGCCCTTGCGGTGCAAGCGCCGCCTGAGCCGCGCACGGATCCGGATACAGCTGGTTTTGGAAACGCCGCTCCGCTCGGAGACCTTGGCGGTTCCGAACCCTTCCATGAACAGCGCTTCGACCGCTTTGCGCTGCGCTGAGGTCAATTTGACGCCCGAATAGGCTTCACCGCCGCCCGGCGGCGGGAGTGGAGCTTTGCCGCGGGCCAGCAGCTCGCGGTTGTAGCGCCGCCGCTGCTCGGAGACGCATGCGGCTGAAACGCCGAGGCGCAGTTGGATATCAATGCCTTTCAGGCCTTTCTTGAGCGCGTAGCGCAGCCGATCGACGCTGGCGGGCGCAAGGCGGCCGCGCTCGTCTCGTTCGGCGGGACGATAGCCGCGCCGCTTGCAAAGGGCGATCGTTACGGCGTTGCAGGCGCTCGCTTCGCATATTCCAAAGTGCCTGCCGATCGCGGCAAAGGAGAGCTTGTCGATTTCGCGCAGCCGGATTGCCTCGTCGAGCGACGCGCCCTGAAGCCGGGTGGCGGGGGCGGGGCTGCGGTAGGTGGTCTCGATCCCCAGTTTGTGCGCCATCACCTGGATCGCATGCCGACTGCGCGCGGGCAGGCGGGCAGCGACCGTGCTCCCTTCGGCGGGATAATGACTACGCAACAGGCGTAGCTCATGCGCGGACCAGCGCGCAGATTTGCGACGGGCCATGGATCGATCTCCGGTAAAATGAGAGGGGAGAAAGCCGGATTTCGCGCGCGTGCTTTCGTTTGCGCAGGTCCGCAATTTGCGGCCGCCGGTTCCTTCGGGACCGGCGGGATGGCGTGGGTGCCCGGATGGGCCATCACGGGTGGGATTACGAAGTGACGCGGTGAATCAGCACATGGTTGCGCGTTCGATCGTCACGCGACCGTCACGACGGTTCGTGTTTATCAATCACCGAAATGACCCGATGGGTCGAAGGCGTTCAGTATGCCGTGCGGAGTGCGGGCGCGCGCGGTGCGCCGTTTGGAGCTGCGGTGCGATCAGGCGTTGTCGACGCGCTCTTCTGTGATCATGTCGGGTCGCCAGAGCGCGATAAGGCCTTTCATCGCGTCTTCGAGATCGAAGGCGTCAGCATAGATCGCGCCGGGGTGGCTGCCGAGGAAGGCGAAGACGGTGGCCATGTCGGCGGCGACGGCACGGTCGAGAGAAAAGAGGTCGGCGATGTCGAAGCCACCAAGATCCGTCGCATTCCACCACGCCATGAGAAAGTCCGCGACCCGGCGTGCCTGGCCGGTGTCGCTTTGTGCGAGGTCGAACAATCGCGCCACCGCTTGCCGAACTTCAGGATGGATCATGGGTGCGACGTTCATGGAATGGGATCGTCAGCGATGTCGCCGGGCGAGTCAACCGATGCTCGTCGCAGCAGGATCGAAGTGTAACTGGATGCGGCCGCCGGCCTTTCGAAGGTCATGGGCGTAGCGCCGGACAATGAGCCCACAATGCCGCCAGCGACGATTCCGCGTCATAATGGCTGATGAAAACGCCGCCCATTTCGATCCAGCGGTGACGATGTTGTGGCCAGTCGTCGATCAGCACATCGCCGGGCTTGGCGTGGTCCCGCTTGTCCGCACTGCGGCAGGTGATGATCGGAACGTCTGGGAAATAGGCCTGCGCCCATGCGATCTTCTGCGCTTCGGCCCAGTTGCCGCGGGGGCAGCCCGTCAGGATGGTCGGATTGAGATGTGCAACAGCGTCGAACAGGGTTCGCGCGTCGTGCATCAGTGGAAGTTCCCGATAGAAGTTGCCCTTGGCTTCGAGCATCTTCCAGAAGCGTTTGGAGCCCAGTTCGGCCTCCGCGTCGCGCGGATGCATGCCGAAATAGGAGCGCGCATAACTGTCGAAATCAGCGAGGACGCCGTCGCAATCGAGGAAAATATGCGGGATGCGGACGATTGTGGGTGCCGATCTGATGGCGTTCTGGGCGGCGAAGGGTTCGGCCATGGTGTTCCTTTCGAGCTGGCGGTGATGATGTGATCGTCCGGGGTCGGCCAGTGAGGCCGACGCACTCAGGCGATCATTTCCTCGATGTGGCGAGAGATCGGCGGATGTGCTGGAGGACAAGCATTCGGTGGTCGTAGAAGTCGTCGCTCGGCGTGTGCATTCGGCCAAGCTTGCGGTCGTAACCGGGTGGATCATCCCATTCCGTTGGACGCGGGGCTGCTGTCGCGCGGGCGCCTGTTCGATCGCACGACATGTTATTCGGCCTTCCTGAACAAATCCGGCTGGCGCCGTCGACCGGATTTGGTGTTTCGACGAAGCACGCGGGCGATATGACCGGAGTAAACGCCCACCGCGGCCCAGTAGGCCGCCATAGGCGGTTTGTGCGCGTCCCAGCTGGCCCTTGCCCGCAAGCGGGCATCGCACTGAAGATCGAGCAACACGTCGCGCAAGCACGCTTGTACGTCGGGATCGAGGGCCCGGAGCCGGTGCATCGCGGGGAGCTGAAGGATGGGGTTGGCGCGCTCGGCATGCGTCGGCGGGCGCGGGCGTTCCGGGTCCACGGTGACCTGCGAGGCAGGCGCGTTCGGAGCGGTGGGGGTCATCGCGGTTTCCTTTGAAGCTGCATGATCGCAGCTCGCAGCCTCGTCTCCCCCTCACCTGGCGGCGGGCGCGAACGCGCCCTGTCGTCATGTGGTCTCACCGGAACCACGGCGGGCGAGGACGGTGGCCTTCCCGGAGCCGATCGGCGTGAAGGGTTGCGGCCAGGTCGGCATCGACATCCGCGAAGGGGGTGATGGCGTGGACGACGGTATCCGGCTCTGTAATCTCGCCGTAAGAGGTTCCGATCCAGAGAATTTCGCGATGCTCGTCGTCGACATTGTCGTTGTCTCTATGGACCGCAGCGAAATAGGTGTTGAGGGGGGCATCCCAGCCAATGCCAATAGTCAGCGGCCCATGCGTATGGACGGCATCGGCATGCGCTTTGGGTTCGTATCGGCTCATGTCGGACTACTCCTATCGTTGGAAGGTGAAGAGCAATCGCGCTGCATGAGCGCGCGAAACTGGCGCGCGAGGTCGGCTTGCTCCGGGTATCGGGTTTCCCATTCGGCGCGAGGGATGAGGAATCCGACGTCGATGAGGCGTCGCCGCAGTTCCTCGGTTGCGACCTGCTTGGCCTGTTCGGGGATTGCGAGGGGAAATCCCTGAATCTGGCACAGCCACGAGCAGTCGTCGGGCTCCTGATGGTGGCGAAAATAATCGGCCTCGAACAACAGGTCGGATCGGACGACTGAGTCTCCATTGACGGCAATGACGAACTGTCCGCCCGGCGGCGTTTTGGTCTGTCGTTCTTCGAGCATGCGAGCGTGCCAGGTACGCGCAGCGGCGAGCGCCACGCCGTAGGCAGTCCCATAGACCCCGTAGAGGATCCAGCTGACGGGGTGACCGGCTGCGCCGAAGTGAAAGCTAATCACCATGGTGGTGTCTCCTGCACCAATGTTTCGGGAAGGGATTCGGGGGGCCGGCAGCCTGTCGTGCGGGGCGACGAGGCTGACGCGGCAAAGAGCCGAACGAGCGCTCTCAACGATGCACCTCCCCCTCAGCTCTTTCCCCGTCTTGCCGCCGCAGGCGATCGGAGGGTGCAATGTTCGATTGTATTCCGGGGGACTTTGCCATAGTTTGAAACCGCCTGCGGAGACGCGGGTGAAGGCGTGGAAACCTTCCTAAAGAAGCAAGCCGGCAGCTTCGGTTACCGGGCAGCGGACACGTATGTCCAAGGCCCAGGCCCAAAGGTGTTCGCGCCTGATTGCTTCTTTTCAGGTTTCCAATGTCCGGTTTCGGGCTGGCGACGTCCATAGTTGGGCGATCGCTACCGGCTGTTTGCGAGATGGTGCTGAGATAGAGGAAGTAGAACGCTGTGCACGTTTGGGTATCCCAAAGGATCCGGTGGTGACCATTGGAAAGGATCGCGAGGCTGCGCGGGAGTTGGTGCGCGAAGCGCTGGGGATGCCCGACATCGCGAGCGATGCAGCTGCGACCTATCATTTGAGATCGGTGCTGGCGCTGCTGGATGCGGAGCCGTGCAAGGGCAACAAAAGGGCCAGTAGTGCGCTGCCGGGCGATGCCTTTGCTCATGCGATTGGGGTGATGGCGGCGATCAGTGAACGTGCGGTCCGCGAGGGAAGCGCGCGCTGCGTCAAGGCGATTGCACTGGAAATGGAAACCCGTGGCCTAGATATCGCGCGCCATGACATGGGAGCGGCGCTGCTGCTCGACCGCTGGGCTGCGATTATCCGGGACCGCGGGAGCGTGGCCGAGCCGGGGCCGCGACGCGACAATTGAGAAGCGGCCCCGGTCGGCGTTCGAACCTCAGTCAGTGGTGTTGGCAGGCGATGCGGCGATAGCCGCTGCATCGGGCCATGTTTGGGCGAGCCGTTCGCGCGCTTCGCCTTTTTCCGGGCCAGCGGCATCGAGCTTGGCGATGACGGCGGCAACGAGCTGTGTGGTGCTCTCGAAATGGCGTTCGACGATGCTGGAGCGATCACCGTAGGTGAACGGTGCGGGAAAATCCGTCTCTTCCCAGCGGGCGAGACCCTGTTCAACGATCAGGGCATAGTCGACTGCGGCGCTGATCTCAGCGTCGTAGACGACATAGACTTCGTAATATGTACCGAAGTCGTGAGGCGAGCCGATGATGCGCAGTTCGGCCCCTTCGGGCGGGCATCCGTAGTGGGCGATAAGCGCGGCGCGATAGGCACGGCACTCTGCGCGGGCAACTTCGGCGAAGTCGGGGGTCGAGCCGAGCTGGGCGTAGGCTTCGTCGTAGGGCACGGGGCCGATGTTCATCTTCTGTGTCGCCATTGGTCAGTCTCCATGTGTCGGGGTCGCCTTTTCGCGGCCCGACACTCCCCTCCCCCTCCGCTCCTCGCCGGGTCGGCGGGCGGAGAAATCGAGACTTACCTTCCGCGCTCGGGTTGGTGGGATCGGGAATGGCCGACACGGCTCAGCCTGACATTTTCCTTCACCCTCCTGCTGTTCGCGTTGCGGGTCGGATGCGCGAACCTCGTGGGCGATGAATCTGTCGATCCAGCTGCGTATGGTGGGGCGCTGTTCAAGAGGAAGCGCGGCGGCGCGTCTGAGAAATACGGCGAGGTCCGTGTTTGCCTCGCCGGCGATCCAGTCGATTTCCTGAGTGTGGAGCAGCCTTTCGTCGCGAATGAACTGGGTCATCGATCCAGGCCGTGCCTCACGGCCGCGCAAGCCCTTGGTGGTCGAGCGCCACAGTCCCTCGCAGGATCGCAGACGCGGTTTCGCGCGGGCTTCCATCAGGACGATGAGTCTCAGGCAGGCGGCGGGGAGCGCCCGCACCTCGTCGCACTGCATGCCCGTGCAAAAGAAACACGAGCTGGCCGGCACCTCGAACCCGGCTTGTCGGATACGTTCGTTGCAGGCGTCGCGGCCCCAGCCCCATTCACGCAATGGATAGCGATAGGTATAAAGGCTGCTGGAATACCCTTCGGCATGGGCATAGCGCCTGCTGTCACGCGGGCTGCTGTCGAAACCGATGAGCCGGATCACTTTCTGATTTGCGGCCCAGGCCTGCTGCGCCGGGGGCCAGGACTTGGTCCAGCTATCCTGTGGGCTGACCTTCCAGCGGAGGCTGCAGGTTCCCCGCCCGAAAGCTATTGATGGAAGAGCGCCGTTGACCAGACAGGCTTCGAGAAGGTCGTAATAGGCCGGTGAGGCGCCGAAACGGCGCGGCCGGTTGGCGACGATCTTATTGGGGATGTCGTGATCGTGCATCCATTGTCGGAATGCCGGAATGAAGGCCTGTGTTTCGGGCTTTTCGGGCATTTGCGCGATCAGCACCATGTCGATGCGCTCGCGCCGGCTGGCCATTTCGAGGATCATGGCGGTGGAATCGACGCCTGCTCCCCAGGCGACGATCACTGGCGGCCCGGAAGCGGCGGTCATTGGACGCCCTGCGACGGTGGTTCGGCTAAGCGGGCGGCAAGTGGTCGCCAGCGGCAAAGGTGGTCGCTTTCGGCTTCGCAGGTTTGGCAGGCGGTGGACTCGTAGATCGCGCTCAATACCCATTGCTGGGCATCGGCATCCCAGGCCGCAAGGGCGTCGCGTGTCAGATCGGTGCTTCCACAGTCGCGGCAGACTGGCTCTATCGGCTTGTCTTTTCGTTCTGAGGCTTGTTGGAGCTTCGCATAGGCCGCCTGAAAACGCGCAGCATCGGTCGCCATGCCGACCGCCTTGAGCGCGACGGTGAAGCGGCCGCGCGCCGCATCGCTTTCGAACACCGGCTCGGGGCTGGTGATCGCTTCATGATAGGCAAGTGCGAGCGCTTCGGGGTCGCCAAGGACGATATCGGCGAGCGCCTGGAGATGGCTGATACGCATGTCGGTTCTCCTGAAATGATCGGCGTGCTGAGTAACGCGCCGCGTCAGGCGGCAAGATCGGCGGCGCCATTGAGGCGCAATTCATGCCGTATCCGGGTCGCCATGGTGTCAGGATCGAGGAGTTCGTCGATCGAGGCCCAGTGATTGGGGCCGCCGGTATAGTCCTTGCGGCCTTCGACGCGCCGGAACATCACATCGTGGCCACGACCCATCAGTCCGATGGAGAGCTGGACATAGATGTCATCGGAGTGAAGGATAATTTCACCGGACACTGCGATCCCGCCTGGACAGGAACGCACCTCGTGGCTGGCGCGTGTCAGTCCGAGGGCGGTTGCGAGACGCTTCATGGCCTTGCGTCCTTCCCTGTGGAAGGCGGCTTTGGCATCAGCGTCATAGGAGACGCCGCGTCGCGCAAGCGTGGTAAGCAGGGGAGCCTTGCCGATGGCTGCCACCGCCTCCATGCAAGCAGTTCGTAAAGAGGCGTGATCCGGGCGGTCTTCGAGGGCGAGACAACCGAGGTGGCGGGCCAGAAGTAGCACGGCGGGATCGTCGTCGATCCGGTGGCGAGCCTTTTGGCTCTCGGCCACGGCGGTGTCCAGTGCGGTAAGCGCCTCGGAGATCGTGGTGATGGCGCGCGCGCTCAAAGCGCGGTGAAAGCGGGCGGCGGGATCGAACATCGGGGTCTCCTATGAATGGGAACACCCCTGCTCCTCCCCCTCCCCTTTTTGTCGGCCGGGAGGCTGTCAGACGCTTCGCTGTTTTGTTGATGAAGCGGAATACGTCCGGTTCATTCGAGCATGATCCGGCGCCGCTCACTCGAATGGGCCCGCGCCAGGGCGTTAGCGTCGGCGCGCATCGGGGCATTGCCAACATAGTCATTGCAGAAGCGGACGACGAAGCGGCGTTGGGCATATCCGCAGAATTCAAGCCGGATGCAGTAGCGGCGATCTATCCGGCCGTCGGTATGGCGTGGCGGACCGTTGTCGGAGATTGGCATAAGGGAACTCCTGGCATAGGGGGCGTACCCCTCCCCCATTCCCCCTTTCCTCTGCTTCCAATTGTCGTGATCGCCGTATGTGCCGCGTAATGTACAGCGGTTTGTGCCGCATTGGCGAGTGTCGTAGGCTCTCTCTGAGGGGCAGGTGGACTGCTCGCTGCATAGCGCGGGGCAGCCGTTCACCACTCATAGGAGTCTAGCCCGTCGACGGCCGGTCCGTCGCGGTCGAGCAGGAGATGGTGGCAACCGCGAGTCCGGGTGAAACGCATGACCGACAGGAGATCGGCCGGCAGGCCTCCAAGTGTATCGGGATCAGCGCAGGAAACCGGGATGAACCAGCCGTAGGGTGTCTTGCCGATGGTCAGGGGGACGTCGAGCCTTCCGCGCGAACCCCAGTCGTCAAGCTTTTGCGCGGTTTCCTGGGTGATATGTCCGGTCGTGAGGACGAGACAGGTTTCGATATCGAGGGATTGGGGATCATCCTGGGCGGCGGCGGTGATCTTTACCAGCTCGACGCCGGGAATATCGTCGCGTGGATCGAAGCAAATACGCAGACAAGCAGCGGGATCGGCATGGTCGCGTGGTCCACATAGCGCGGTGAACTTGTCGAGCAGTTCATCGGCGAGCCGAGTGGGTTCTGACGGGTCGAACACCTTGTATGGCAGATGGTCGCGAATGAAGAGCTTGAACGTCTGGTCCCAGAGGGCCTGGGGGTCATTGACGACTGTTTTGAGCGTGACGCTGTTTGTGTGAGTGATTGGGGGTTCCTTTAGCGCGTCAATCTGCCCGCGCATAAGCCAGCTTGTGCTGCCGCCGATGATATCGTCGTCGGTGATGATGTAGTAGCCGCCGCCGAATTCGCTGGGCCGCAGGCGGTCGCAATCCTGGGACCACTCGAAACCGAAGGGCAGCACGCTGGGTGCGCATTTCTGGATCAGGCTGGCGATCGCATGGGGATCAGCCTGGGTTCCGGCGATCAGATAGCCGTCAACCTCCGCACTGCCGAAATACTCGCAGTCGAAGGTTGGATAATTTTGATCGCTGAACAGATCAAGAAAGGAAGCGAACGGATCGGGCGGGGGCTGATCCGGCTTGTCCGATCGATCCGGCGGTGGCGGGAAGGCTGCCTTGAAGGCGTCCGACATCGCATCTTAGCGTGCTGCCAGATCATCTTCGTCGATATCGGCAAGTTCTTGCGACAGCGCGTGGCATTCGTCGAGCAATGCTTCTTCCTCGCCCGTCGGCGTCAGGACGAAGGAGAGTTTGAGATAGTTGTTGGCCATTGTGCAGCCCTCCAGGGAGATGGGAAAATCCGGTGGAATGACCAGCATTCCGATCCCGGCGTCCATTCCTCGCCCCCTTCCCTCTCCCCCGTTGTTGCTCGTGCAGCGGAGTATCAGGTCAAGCCGACCAATGCCGGTGAGGTCGCTTGAAGCATCCAACGTGGCCCTTCAGCCGTCGCAGGAAATCGGGCGCGGCGGGCATGCGGCCAAGCATCGTACGGACATGCTGTTCGGCAACCACGCGCGTTGGTGCTCCAGATGCACCGTTATCGATCGCCGGCCCGAAGCGATGTTCGGCCTCATATATTCCGAATGCATGGTGACGAAACATGAGGTGGGCGGGCGTGTTCGCCCACGATGCTGTTTCGAGAAACCAGCGATGGAGGGGAAGATAGTCGGTTTCCTCGCCGCCGAAGCGCCGCACGCTGGTTCGGGAGAGGTGTTCTGCATCGGGCATCGGAGCGTGAAGCCAGTCAGGCATGTCGAAATCGTCGAGCCAATCCGCAGCGGAAGGAAGATAGCAGCAGTCTTCCTCGATATGCTGGACGGCGACCGCACGAACCTCGATATCTGCACCATCCGCGTTGGTGATCGTGTCTCCAAAGACAGTAACCGCTTCGGCGATCCCTTCGTGGTGATGTCGCAGCGCGCGGTGTGTGAAATGGCAGTGTGCAGCCTTGGTGGCGTCGAACCAGGCGTGGATGGGGTGGTAATCCTGCCAGCGGCCGCCATGGATTCGCGCGGAAGAGCGTGCGTGATCAAAAGGGTTCATAATAGAGTTCTCGTTGATCGGAGGTGCAGAGCGATCGAGCGAGCGCGCTGAGAACATCATCGAGCGCGGCGGTGAGTCCGGAATGCTCGCACCATTCGTCGTAGGTCTCCGGCGCGCCACGCGGAAGCAGCACGCGGTAGAGTAGCCAGGCGCGGCGGGCATGGTCGAGGGTGAGCCTGCTACGCCGATAATAGAAGTCATCGGCATCGGCTACGGCATCGCGATGCGCGGCAAATTCCTTGATCGCCACCGGGTGAAGACCGTCGCGCAGGTCGGCGAGGAAGTCGCGTAGCACTGCGAAGGCTTCGGGGTTGGGCCTGGCATTTCCGCGGGCCTTGAACTGGCCGACGTTGATATTGAGGGAATTGCCCGGCAAGTCGGTAATCAGCAGTTCGAGGGTCGCGACATGGTTGGAGCCGGACCGTAGCGACAGGATCTGGGTGTCGCCCCGCCGGCATTGGGAATAATATCCACCAACGCAGTGGTTGAGCGCATTGCCCTCCTCGACAAGGGCTTGCGCGCTGGTGAGCGGTATGAAGCTATGCGGCCCGCAGGGGGACTGCCAGGTCGGGCAGAGCGCCGGCCAACCGGGCCGATCGGCATTGTTCTCATGGCGCAGCGCGGCGGCGCTGGCTGCGCGGCGGTGCCATTTCGCGATGGCCTTCTGGAACGAGCGCGGCCCGCGGGGTCCGATGATCCCACGATGCAAGCTTTGCAGGAGTTTGCGATGAGCGGCGGTGTCGCAGAGCTTCAGTGGAACGCCCAGGTTCGTCACGAAATTGTCGAGCGCGTGGATTCGCCGAGATAGGCCCAGTGCTTCGAGACGTGCGCCCGCGAGTGGGTAGAGGAGATCCTCGCGCAGCGCCTGGAGCGTATCGCGGGTTTCGATCGAGCTATCGAGGTAGTCAGGCCGGAAAAGAGGGTCGCAGTTAGTCTGCTCCCATACACGGCCGCTCCATTCGCTGCCCTCCGGCCATTGTTCAAGGAGGATGTCGTGGCGGACCAGAGCGCGCACGGCGGGCATATGGTCATAGAGGGCGTTGTATGCGGCGTCTTTGGGCGTTGCACGGCGCAGGCGGCGCAATTGTGCTTCGCTGATGCCTACCGCGGCGGCTAGCACTGGCTTGAGGGGCTGAGCGGCATCGATCGCGGCCGTGACCTCCGGCTTGAGCAGGATGGTGGCGACGGCGCCGTAGAGGCTTAGCGCCTGGCCGCGGTTGCGTATCACGGTCTTGCGACCCGGGTCACTTTCGAGATCGGTTGCGAGCGCCCAGTGGATGATGCGACCGAGCGAAAGAATCTTGTTCTCGGAGCGATAGCCAAGGTCACGAAACAAGATGGCGCGCAGATGGGCCTGCATAAGTTCGACCAGGCGCTCGCGCAGTTGCAGGATAGCGGTTCCGATCGTCTGCGTCATGTCCGTGATCCGGCGGTGGTCGGCGCCGGACAGAACGAGATCGGTGACGAGATCGAGATATCCGCTGTCGTTGACGGTCTGCTCGAGGCTGATGGAGAAGTGGGTATTGGGACTGTGGATTGTCTCGAGGATGGCGGTGCTGAACTGGTCGATAAGCATCATCGCTTTGGGAGAGTGGGCTGGATCAGGATGGATTGTAATCGTGGGTGCGAGCGCGCCTTCATGCCGCGTGAAGCCGATTTCGCAGCGGGATAGCGCGATTAGGGTCGCCGCAAGGTCGAGTGGGTCCGATCGCAGCCGCGCGGTTTGAGGGACGATGCGATGCAGGGTGGTTGCGGCGCGCGCGCGACAGCGTTCGAAGGATGGGTTGTTGTGCCTCATGCCTGTGCCTCCCCGATTATGATGGCGGGCGGGCCGGCAGGCGCGGTCTCGGGGTCGAGGACGAATGCCTCCAGGTGGTCATCAAGTTCGTCGTCATCTTCCCAGTCCCCATCCTGGCGATAGGTCATGTCGCAGTCGCAGGGGCAGTCAGCGAAGGGCTGGATGGTGACGGTGCCATAGCCGCCCTCATTGTTGCACCAATCGCCCTCAGGAAGATCGGCCGCGAATTCGCTGAGGGCGTAGCAGAGCATGGCAGGGCGTCCGACCGCGTCGATCCCGACCGGAACTTCCGGGATAGACGTATTCTCGGTGCCGTCGTGGTAGCGCACATGATCGAGGCTGGTTTCGCCTTGGTCGCCGCCGCCGTTAAGCGAGAAAGACACTTCGGTGATCTGAAGGGCGCGGAGCAATACCAGGAGCTTGCTGAATTGATTGTCGTCGGCATTCAGATTTGCCGGCTGATGAAGTCGGTGAGGCATGTGGTCTTCCCAAATGCAAAAGGCCCGCGAAAGCGCGGGCTGTGGTTGCGGTTGTCGGTGATGTGATTGTGCGGATCGGAGGCTGGAGTTGTCGGATGCGTCGAAGATCTTCATGATCAAATCGCACCATCCCTCGTCGCTCTGTGCGCCGCAGGCGCGCGGGAGAAAAAGCGATCGGTCAGGCGGCGTCCTGAATCCACTCGTAGAGCAGATGGTCGTCGGGATCCTCGTCACGCCCGTTCGCGATGCGGATGAGTTTACCGTCGCAGGCGAAAGCGGATGCGCGGGGGAACGTGAGGTAGGACCGGTCTTCGAGAATGAGGTCGCCAGAGCGGACCGCGGTGACCGTGCGGATCGTGCCAAGGCTCCTGTGGCCGGCGCGGGCGGCAATCAGTTTCAGTTTGTGGCCCGGCCTGAGCTGGCGCTTGAACTGCGCGAGTGGGATGCGAGCCTCGACGGGATTGGCATGGCCTCGTCTGGCGGATAGCGCCGACCAATAGGCGGTGCCGATACGGACATGGAGGAAGAAGGAACAGGTCATATAGTCCTGAAGGAGATTGCCGTTTGCGACATTGAAGCGTTCCACCTGGTCGCTGATCAGAGTTTCGAAGACGCGACGCTCGGCCTCGTTGGAAAAATCGCCGGGCGCATCCAGTAGCTCGACACGGACACTGCGACCGCCGGAGAAGCGCTCGCCGGTGACGGAAAATGTTGCGCCGGCGATAGTCCGGGTCAGATGGAGATCGATCCTGCGGCAGAGATCGGGCAGGCTTTCGCCTGCGATGTATAGGTCACCGTTATAGGCGAAGTTGCCGCGATCGTCGCAGTGGGTCTGGCTCCGCAAGCGGGGTTCGGCGCTGGAGAATGGCAGGGTCATCGGCGGTCCTTTCGGAAGACGGCTTAGGGCGAAAGGGCGCCGGAACCGGTGGACATCACACGATCAGCCGACGCTCCGTCTTTCTCCCTCCCCCTCCCCTTGCGCCGGCGACGCGCCGGGTTGAGCGAGGTCGCAGGGTTTATGGTCGCATCCGTAGAAACGGGATTTCTCGAACTGCGGGTCGCCGGTCTCGTCGACCAGGTAGCCGCTGATTTCATCGGCGGGTTCGGCGTCGAGAACTTGTGGTCCGCCGGGGACGAGACGAACGGGATAACTGGACTCCGTCATGATGCTGTCGGCGCGCTTCATCGCGTCGAAATGATCGGTTGCGGTCACGGCAAGCTTGATGCGAACGATGGCATAGACATGGACATGGTGTGTGATGGTCACGGTCGGTTTCCTCATCGAAAAGGGGGAACGGTCGTGCCGGCGTGCCCTCACACCCGATTGACGGGGCGTGAGGGATGCGCTTCGTTCTGGCTGGCGATCTGCGTCATATGCTGGTCGCGTAGGGTCGCCACATCGGTGCGCAGGGCGTCGATGTCTGCGTCGAATTCTTCCCAGTTCTGCTCTTCCGGGCAGTGGTCGAGAAGATAGGCGGAGAGGAGGTCGTGAATCCGCACGAGAAGCCACATGCGTGCTTCGTCGGAAGGTCTGTGACCCCCTGCCCTGTTCATGCTGCCTGGCCTAGGGTCTCAGCGCTGGCTTTATGCTCGCCTACGATTTCGAGCCGCGCGCCGGTATAGTGATGGCTGGAAAGCCAGTCCTCGGCGGTAGCCATGTCCGGAGCGAGATGGCGCAACTCGTCTTCGCCCTGGAAGCTGGTGAGAATGCGGACCGAACCCGGCGCGGGTTCCTCGACGATCTCGAAGGTGAGCGTGCTGGTGACGGAAAAGCTTTTGTGAACCACCAGGACGATAACGCCTTCGCTCCCGAAATTGCCTTCGTGGAGCGTGAAACCAGCCGGGTGGGTGTAGGTCGGGCGTACCGCTTCGTGCGTCTTGCGAATGACACGGCCGGACCCGTTGCTGCTCTTCCATGCGGCAAGCTTCTTGCGATGGCGTTCGGGCGGCATCGGCTGGCCATTGCTGTATCGGACAAGCGCTCCGAGCGGGGCGTGGGTGTAGATCGACTGAGCGGACATAGCGTGTCTCCTTGTTTGGCTTGGGTCCACCCCGCCTTCTCTCCCTCCACTCTTCGAATTTGCTGGTCCGGGAACCGGATCAAGCGGCGTGGGATGGCAGCGGTCGACGCGAGTGTCTCAGCGCTGCGGCGGCTCGCCCGCGCTCGGGAAGAGCGACAGCTGAATAGGGGCATTGAGAATGACGGAACCGTCAGGCGGTGGCAGGAATGGTGGTTGGTCCTGGGCTGAGGCCGGTGCCTCGCCACCCGATGGAGCATCTTCGGCTTGGCACTTGGCGCGCGCGGCGAGCTTTGCATTCCAGCCGCCGAGAATATGGGCGGGCGTGTACCAGATTTCGCGCGTGGTGCCGGCGAGTGAGTCGCCGATGATGACGATTGCGGGGACATGGAGCAGCGTGAACTGGATATAGGCCATATGGACCGCGCGTGGATCGATATCGGTCGCGGTAACATGGAGGTGCCGCTGATAGTTGATTCCGGCGTCGCGTAGCGTTTCGCAGGTGGCGATCACCATGGCGCCTGCCCCGCAGGCAGGCTCGCAAAGGGTCAGAAAGCCCTCCTTTGCGATGCTGGCCTCAGGACACAAGTCCGCGGTCATGGTCGCCATCATCCTGCAGATGCTGTAGGGGGTGAAGAACTGGCCGCGCGCGGCGTTGGCAAGACCGAGTTCGCCGAACACGCGGCCCAGCACGTCGCAGGTTTCGGCCTCCATCGCGAGGGTGACTTCTGCGAAGATGCGCGGGAAAGTGTCGATGACGTCGCGGTCGTACCGCCCGACAATCTCCATGTAGCGCGTCTCGCGGGCTTGGCTCTGGGTGAGATCGACACTGTTGGAAAGGCTGATTGCTGCGGCTTCGATGAAATCCGAAAACAGCATGTAGCTATCGTGACGATACTGGCTGGCGTCGAACAGCTTGCAGATCGCCTTGATGTGGCGATCGGCGGAGCCCATCGGGAAGCTCCTTTCTGTGAGTGATTGGGGGCAATGGTGGCGATTGCGGTCGCGCAACCGCTGAGGTCGCTACTCTGCGGAGAACGGTGCTCCGGACCGCCGAGAATCAGTAATCCTCGGGCAGCATGATGGTGAGGACGCGGGTGGTTTTCGCCGCGTCGGCTGGATCTTCGGAGCCGAATTCCAGATTCTCGTCATAGTAATCGATCTTGAAAAGGATTTTGACCTCGCGGACGGTGATTGAACCCATGTCGCGTTCAGGGCTGTCGCGATCGAAGCTCGCACCGCGCACGGCCGCCATGATCGCCGCTTGCGCGAGCAACTCGGCAACGAGGCCACCTTCACCAGCCAGGCGGGCAAGGCAGTTTCTGGTGATGACGGTGCGCGATCCGCGATCGAGACCCTGCCGGCAGCGGTCGTTGAGGATGGCGATGCGCTCGGTGCGGGAACCGGCCTGCGGGTCTTTGTGCATATCTATCTCCGGGATGGGCGGGCAAACGGCGGGACTGCGTTGCGCGATCCGCCTTGCCGCCCCCTTCCCCACCCCTCTCAGCTTTGGGCCATGAGGTTCGCGCGTGCGCGATCTGGCCGCGATCTCGGAGAGTGTGGGCCGGAGTCTGGCGGTGGTTTGGTGGAGATCCGGTTGTCTCCCCCTCTGATTTAGGAGAAACAGGCAGCGCGCTGTAGGCTCATGCTCATGGCGTTCGGGATCCAGATACGAAAGGTGAAGGCGAGATGTCGCAAGCCGAGATCATGAACTGGACGGCGCTGTATGCGGCGACCACGCTTGTCTGCATGCTCGCGCTCTTTCTGTCGGGGACAATGGTCGCGGTTCAGATGTGGCATGAACGGTTCTGGCGCGATCTTGGATCGGTTCGTGCGATCGTGATGTTGCTGCCGGGAACGTGGTGGCGTTGGCAAAAGCTTTATCTGACCGCGACGCCAGTGATCCTCGCGATAATCGGGGCATTTGCGCTAACGCTCGAATGGTAACAACGCACTGGGTATTTAGCCTCGCTGCTGGATAAGCGTCATGCCTCACCCGAAGGAGAGCCCTTTTCTATCCCGCAGCACTTTCATGAGATCGGCGAGCGGCGCGACCCATATCTGCCCTTCGTTCTGCCGGTAAGCCTCGTTGCCGGGATAGGCGATATAGCGGTGAGCGATCTTAAGGTCGTCGCAGGCGATGTGGAAGCCCTTCCGGGCTTTTGGCGCCGAGGCCCGCTTGATTTCGATGGCGACTTCCGGCTTTCCGCCTCGCACGAGTATCAAATCGATTTCGGCGCCGGCCTGAGTGCGATAGAAATAGGGCTGCCAGTGGGAAGACCGGCTTTGATCAATGAGGTTTTCGATGACAAAACCTTCCCAGCTCGCCCCGATGATCGGATGGCCAAGAAGGTCATCCTTCGTTTCAATGGCCAGCAGCGCATGCAGCAGGCCGCTATCGCGCACGTAGATTTTCGGAGACTTGACCAGCCGCTTGCCGACGTTTTCATGCCACGGCATCAATCGGCGTACGAGCAGAAGGTCGACGAGGATATCCAGATAGCGCGCAATGCTCTGCCCGCTTAGGCCTAGTCCTTCCGCAAGCGCGGCTGCGTTGAGAAGTCCGCCCTGGTGATGAGCCAGCATCGTCCAGAATCGGCGGAGGGTCTCCGCCGGGACACGAAAGCCGAATTGCGGGACATCGCGCTCCAGATAACTGCGAATGATATCGAGCCGCCAGCGCATGCTGGCAGCATCGTCAGTGGCCATCAGGCTGTCGGGATAGCCGCCGCGAAGCCACAAGTGGCTATCGTCATAGTCCGCGAGACCGGCCTCCGCGATTTCCAGTATGTCTATTCCGGCAAGCTCCGCATAGGCGACCCGTCCAGCGAGGCTTTCGCTGGTCTGGCCCAGAAGTTCGAGCGACGCCGACCCCAGAAAAAGAAACTGGCCGGTCCTTTGTCCGGCACGACGGCGGCGATCGATGATTCCCCTGAGAGGCGCGAATATCTCCGGGGCGCGTTGCACCTCATCTAGAATTATGAAGCGATCAGGGTATTGCTCATGGAACAGCTCGATATCACGAATCTGATCGAGATCGCGTGAGCTTTCGAGATCACGATAGACGCCGTTCAGTTCTTCGGCGAGATCGAGGGCCAGCGTCGTCTTGCCGATCTGGCGCGGACCCAGGAGGACCGCGGCCGGATTGTTTGCCAGCAATGCGAGCAATCGTTCATATATCCCTCTGCGAATCATCCTTGCATATCTACCATGCAAGGGAAGAAATTCAAGGAAGGTTATGGCGGCTACGCCGTCGAGAAATGACTGCCGACTTTCCGAGACGCGAGGTCAGGGTAGTGTCAGGCCCTCATGCGGAGCAGAATGACCGTGTCATGTTCCGGAAGGTAAGACGCTATGAAGCGGATGTCGCATGACTGGATCTTTCAGGTTCACTCTCCCGCAACCATGTCCAACACCGGCACCTCGTATCCGCAATCCTTGCCATCGTCCGTGTTCGCCGGCGCCTCATCGTCATTGTCGGCATCGAACTCGCCCTTGCTTGCCGCCAGTTCGGCTTCGAGCTCGGCCAGCTCGCGCTGCTTTTCATCGAGCAGGGCGGTTTCGGGGAATTCCTGACCAAGGCGTGCCTGGAACGCGGGCAGGCGCCGCTCATTGGCTTCAAGACTTCCTCTCGCTTCGGCCAGATCAGCATCGAGATTGGCGAGAGAGGATTCCAGCCGGCCAAGTGCTGTGCTCCACCGGGTCTTTTCGCTGATCTCGAACGCACGGTCCTGTCCATGGTGGACCGGTGCGATCATCACGCGCAGGTAGCGCCTGCCATCGTCGCTCAGGGCGGGGTGGCTGGTGACCTTGAGGTCGATACCGCTCAGTGATCCGATGATAAGGGTGTCGGCGCCGCTCTTGCGCAGGTCGAGGGCTTCGCGGATGATCCGTTCGCCAGCGGCCTTGCGATCGGAGACGATCTGACCATCGCAGGCAAAGATGACCTCGTCCTCCCTGGTGGGGATACGCTGGGCGATGTCCTGTTCAAGGTTTACGATCCGCGCCCTGCCCTCATCGATCGCGTCGATCGTGCGCCTGATGGTCCTGCGGATATTGAACTGGTCGTCGACATGGGCATCGCGCAGCCGCTCCAGCCGGGCGACTTCGGCATCCAGCCCAGCTTTTCTCATCAAACGATCATCGCCGGACGCAAGGGCTTTCGCGAGGGCAAACTGGCTGACGTTCGAACCGACGTCCTCGATCCGGCGAATGGTGCGGTCGCCCGACATGGCCATGGCGATGAAGCGGGCCTTGCGTTCGAGCATCTGCCAGTTGGTCGCGTCCATCGAGCCACTGGTGGCATAGCCATAGAGCTCGATTTCGTCGTTCTGGTTGCCCTGGCGCTCGATCCGGCCTTCGCGCTGCTCGATATCGGAGGGAATCCACGGTACATCGAGATGATGCAGGGCTTTCAGACGCTGCTGTGCGTTGACGCCGGTTCCCATTGTCGCTGTCGAACCGAGGACGATCCGCTTGCGCCCCTGGTTGAGGTCATTGAACAGGCGCTGCTTGGCGCTGTTCTTCTTGTAATGCTGCATGAAGGCGATCTGATCGGCGGGGATGCCCATCGCGATCAACCGGTCACGAATCCAGACATAGGCGGAGAAGCCGCGCGTCTCGATGGCGGCCTCGGTGCCGAGATCCGAAAAGATCATCTGCACGGCGCCGGGCAGCTGATAGGGCTTGCCGGTTTCCGGGTCGGTGTAGCGGTGCTCGCTCGTCTCCCGCCAGATGCGGTGGACGTTCTCGATCAGGAGATTGAGCTTGTTGCCCTCTTCGTTGCCGATACCGGCATCGACGAAGCGCAGGTCGATCGCCGAGTGCCTGCCGTCGGTGATGACCGACAGGATGATATCATCGCCCTTCTGTGGGCGGCCGCTGCGGCTTTCGATGGCCTTGATGCGCTTGGCGAGCACCCGCTGATAGGCTTTGAAGGGCGCACCGGACTGGGCGACGACGATCTGCCGCTTACCGCCCCGGATGGTGGGGAGCTGCACATATTGGCGCAGGTCGTCCTTCAGCACGACATCGGCGACGGTGCGATACATCGCCATCAGGTCGGCGACGTTGACGAATTCGCAGAAGCGGGTGACCGGCTTGTAGCTGCCGCTGGGCTGCAGTTCGAGTTCGGTGCGCGTGTCGCCGAAATTGGCGGCCCACGCGTCGAACTCGTGCAAACCCTTCGCGTAAAGCTCGTCGTGCTGCATGAACCGCTGCAGCGTGTACATTTCGCCGAGCGTGTTGGTGATTGGCGTGCCGGATGACAGGATCAGTTCGCGTCCGGGATTGATGCCGGAAAGGTAGCGAGATTTGACATAGAGATCCCATGCGCGCTGTGAACCGACAGGATCGACGCCCTTGAGGTCGCCGAGGTTCGTCGCGAAGGTGAGCTTGCGGAACTGCTGGGCTTCATCGACGATGATCTGATCGATGCCGATCTCGCCGATATGGACGAGATCGTCCTTGCGGGAACGCAGGTTCTCGAGGCGGCGCTGAAGCCCTTCTTTGAGGCGCTCGACGCGTTTGCGGGAGACGCGGTCATTACTGTCGATGTTGTCGACGAGGGCTTCGTAGCTCGCAAGCTGGTCTTCGATGAACTCCTTCTCGAACGTCGCCGGAGTCGGGATGAACTTGAAGGCATCATGTGTGATGATGATCGCATCCCAGTTGCCGGTGGTCGCTCGCGCGAGGAATCGCTGGCGTTTTTCTTTCACGAAGTTGGTGTCGTCGGCGACGAGGATCCGTGCGGTCGGATAGAGCATCAGGAACTCTCGAGCGATCTGGGCGAGGCAGTGATTGGGCACTGCGACCATTGGCTTGTTGGCGAGACCGAGCCGGCGCTGCTCCATCACCGCGGCGCAGAGGCTGAACGTCTTGCCCGCGCCGACCGAGTGCGCGACGTAGGTGGAGCCGGCCGCGATGATCCGCCAGACGACACGCTTCTGGTGATCGCGCATCTGGATCGCGTTCGATGCGCCTGGCAGCTTCAAGTGCTTGCCGTTGAAGGCGCGGGGCACAAGGTTGTTGTAGGCGTCGTTGTAGATGCGGACGAGGCGGTCGGCGCGGTCGCTCTCCTGCCAGACCCATGTCTCGAAGGTCGATTTGATGGCCGCCAGTTTCTCCTTGGCCGCCTCGGTGTCGATCGTGTTGAGCTCGCGCCGCTCGGATCCGTCGGCCTCGCGGATAATGTCGTAGATCTTCGGGATATGGGAGTTGAGCGCGTCTTCGATGAGGTCGGCGGCGCTGCGGCGCGGGGTTCCCCAGGTCGAGGTCGAACTGACATGTCCCTCGAAAGGAGACTTGTCGACGGTCCAGCTCGCGATGTTCACGGTGTGAAAGATGCGGGTCTCGATCTCCATCGTTTCGGCGATGAAGGTCTCAATGACATCGGTCGGTATCCAGGGAGCTCCCAGCCGCGCGGTGATCTCGCTCGGCTTGAGATCGACCGGCTGCACGTCCTCCAGCGCTGCGGCGGTGACGAGGAAACGGGGATCGAGATCGGCCTTTTCGCGCGCGAGGGCGAGCTTGGTGCGGACCGGGCCGGAAAGCGCCTCGTCTGCGGGAACCCAGTTGTTGAAATGCGGCGTGCTGCGGATGGGGTCGAGATAGACGTCTTCGGCCAGGTCGCTCAGCGCCACTGCCTCGCTGGTGCCGAGCAGCTGCGCGATCAGGGTTATGTCGACCCGTCCGCGTTCATGGAGGGAGATCGCGAGGGCATCCTGCGCGGAGTGGATTTCATGAGTAATGGGGGGCTTGACGACGCGCTCGGTGAATATGGGACCGGGTGAACCCGCGTCATTGGCCTCGTCATAAGCTTCGATCGAGGCGACCAGCCAGACATCGGGGTCGTCGAGGAAGGGCTGAAGGTTCGGGCGGCGCTGATATTCTTTCTCGGCACCCGTGTCCGGGTCGGTGCGGATCGTGGTGACGGTGCGGTTGATCGGGCCGTTTTTCTTCGTGAATGCACGGTAGTGCGTGAGCAGCCTCTCCTGAAGGATGGCGTAGGGTTCGTCGTTCAGTTGGGCGCGCAGGATGGCCCGGACGGCGTCGCGGATCGGGATGAGTGCGCGGATGATGTTGGCGTGCTTGGCGAAGATGCCTTGGTCGCCCCGCCCCGATTTGACCGCGACGGTCGTCGGGATGCCATCGACGATCTGGTGCAGCGCCCCGCCGGAGACGAGATAGCTGCCTTCCTTGAAGTCGGCTTCGTCGGCTGCGGTACCGATCGAGAGGTCAAGCGAGACGTCGGTTCTGTCGCGGAGCGAAGTCGTCCGCTCGACCGGCTTGAAGGAACCGGCCTCGCGGAACGCGATTTCCGCCAGCGTGGTGGCCAGCAGCGCGGGTATGTCGGCGCCCGGTGCGGTGGCGCAGCCATATTCCATGCCATATTGGCCGCTGCGCCATTCATGGGTGCCGAGCACATGATCGGGATGATCGAGGAAGTAGCTGTTGATCCGCAGCGGACCGCTGCCCTCGTCGCTGCCGGCTATGTCGGCGAGGTCGATCCAGTCGCGCCGGGGGCGGGCCGCGTCGAGTTGATGCTTCTGAAAGAGGAGGATGTCGACTACGACGTCCGTGCCGGCCTCTTCGCGCATGGCTTTGCCCGGAAGCCTGATGGCGCCGAGGAAATCGGCCATGGCGTCGATATGTTGCCGCGCTTTGGGATCGCTCTTGTCGAGTGAATATCGCGACGTGACGAACATGGCGATGCCGCCGGGGCGCAGCTGCTCGATCGAGCGGGCGATGAAGAAATCATGGAGCGAGAGTCCCAGGCGTCCGAGAGCCGAACGGTTCTGCACCGTTACGTTCGAGAAGGGCGGATTCCCGATCGCGAGATCGAAATCGCCGGGCAGCGATGCCTTGTCGAAATCGATGCAACGGATGAGCTGGCCGGGATAGAGGGCACCGGCAACGCGTGCGGTGACTGGGTCGTTCTCGATGCCGACGAAGAGCGTGTCGCTGGAGAGATAATCGGGCCGTAGCCCCATGAACAGACCGCTGCCGCAACCGGGCTCGAGAATCTGGCCGCCGGTGAAACCGAGGATGCGGGCGGCCTCCCACATGGCCCGGATGATGTATTCAGGCGTATAGTGCGCATATTGCGTGGCACGCTTGAGCGATTGAAGCTCGGCTTCCGTGGTTTGCGCGACTAGGCTTTGCCCGAGTTCCTCCCAGCCTAGCCGATATTCATCGCCACGGCGGGCGAAGATGTTGTTGGCAAGCTCGGACGCGCCGAAGCCGATGAACTTCGCGATCACTTCCTGTTCCGCACGCGTCGCAGTCCGATTTTCGCGATCGATCAGGTTCAGCAGGCGGATCGCCTCGATATTGTCATGGGCGCGGCCCTTCCACGACGGGGCGAGTGTCCTTCCGCCAGCGAACGAGAAATCGACCGGCAGCACGTGCGGCGGCATTGCCGTCACCTCGAACAGGTCGGAGGCGATAGGGGATGTCTTCGGCGGTTCTGGCGAGGGCTTGATGGGCTGGTCGAAGTCCAGGCACAGCTGGAGCGCCAGCGCGGATGCACTGTTTCGCATGGAAGCTTCCTTTTCAGGCGATGTTGAGGGCTCGGCGTACGGGGCACGTCGGGGCGAGCAGTCCATGCTGGAAGGGGAGTGACGCTAAGGGCGTCGCAGCGCGGGCATGGCAAAGATCGCGGTCAGGTCCACGGGCCCGACCTGGAGCGTCACTAACGGGTTATCAGCAGGTCGAGGGCGCGCTCGAAGACCTCGTCTCCGGCACCATTGACGACGACGGCCTTGGGATTGGTGGCGAGCACGGCGCTAGAGATGGTAGCGATCGGCCGTTTGCGCAGTGGATATTGGAAGATCTGGTCCTTCTCGATGGTGACGAGATTGGTGCGCAGCAGGCGTTTAAGGCGGCGGCCTTCGAGAGCGCGGGTAAGGAGATCGCTCACTTCGGATTCTAGATCATGATCGAGGGTCAAGTCGCCCAAAGCCCATGGCAGGCGATTGGCCTTTAGCCACGCGTCGACCTCGGCCACCTCCCACCGACCGACCTTGTCGAAGAAGTCGGCAGCCCCGTGCCCCTGGTTATGGGCATGGAATGCCAGTTCGCCGTCGATCCAGATTTCCGCGCGATAAGCGGTGGTTTCCTGGGATAGCGCGGCGCTGTGGGTGATGCGTCGTAGTTCGATTTTCATCGGGGACTCCTGTGATGCTCCAATGGCAAGCACCCTCCCCTTTCCCCCTTCCCTTTCCTGTCAGCGCGAAGCGGGGTAGTGGGATTGGAGCTGACCGCGCATCGGATCATCCCAGGCGCAGGGCCGCAGCATATTGGCGCAGCAGCTCGGTCATCGCGGATCGCAGATGGCTCTTGTTGCTGATCACGATTTCGGGATTGAGATCGTGGCCGCGCGCGGAGCGGTAACCTATTGCGGGCTCGCCATAGGCGTCCTCGACGATGATCCGGTGTCCCCGCAGATGCGCGGGTCCGGCGTAGCGGACGGTGAAGTCTCCGAGGCGTCCCGAAAGTCCGGCAGCCATCTTGCTCCAGCGAATATGGCCGGCGGCGAACTGCTCGCCTCGAGCCCGACCGCGGGCAAGCCAGAGACGAAACTGCGCCCGCTGCTGAAGCATGGAGTTGCGCGTGCGTTCCATTGTTCGGGTGAGCGGCAGGATTTGAGCATCTGTATCGAGCCGGACGAGTTCAGCTTCGCTGGCAACGGCGAGTATGTCGGTAAAATCAAGCTGACGAAGGTGCTCCCGGAGTGCATCGCTGTCGCCGGGTTGCATGTCGGTCGCGCCGGACGGGGACTGAAGACCGGTCTGGGCATCGATCAGACAAATTATGGTTTCGTCATGGCCTATCCGCTCATGGAGCATGGCAAGGATGCCGATTGTCCCCGCGGCGCGTTCGGTCGCGCCGAGAAGCAGCAAACGCCGGTGCCATGATACGGGTGTCGGCAGATCGGTGGGCGCGGGCCACTGGCTAGGCAGGGGCCGTGAGCACGGCGGGCTGGCGGCTGTGGCAGGTTCGGGGGTGACCGCGGCAAGGGATCGGCGGGCGACGTCGAAAATGTCATCGGGCTGCCCTCCCCCATCGAGAAATCCCTGGTCGTAGGCGCCGCGGCGGCGATCGGGTTTGCCCTGGCGAGTAAGAGATGGTGGCCGGGCCTCCCATCCTGCTGTCGCTGCGTAATTGCCATCGGCCCAGGCTACCGCTTCGTCCCAGTCATAGCCGTAGACGGCATGGGCATGGAGAATGCCGCTATCCCGGCTGTCGGTGCTGCCTTGCGCAACCTTCCGTTCGACATAGACGAAGTTTGCCACCTGGCGTTGTTGCTCGCCTTCTTGCGCTATTCGTTCGTGGAGTGGCTTGAGCATCGCGGTGCGCTCGCGGGTGCGGGCCATGCGCGCTTCGAGCGGGGCTTCGTTTGGGAGGTCAGGAAAGGCGCGCCAGGCATCGGCTATGGCATGAGCATGATGCGGGGCACGGCCATGCGCTATCCAGCACGCTGCATCGGCGGGATCGAACGTATCGGTCATGTCGACTGGTTCTCGCGTGAGGGTTCACGCCGCACGGTGGAACAGCGGCAACGCGGTTACATCGCCCTGCATCGCGCTGCGATCGAGCAGTGGATAGGGCAGGTTCGGAACTTTCCGGGCTGCGATCCGGGCCGCCTTTGTGAGGGGAAAGAGATAGGTATGGCACCCGGGATGACGCCGCCTCCGCAGGAAGCCGATGCGCTCGAGATCGGCGAGCCAGGCCGCGCGGTCTTCGCCGTAGCGGGGTGGGCGTGCCCCGGCACTGAGGAGCGCCTCGATTGCATAGCGTTGTCCGCATTCGGCGTTGCGGATCTTGGACAGCGCGCGTGAAGAGATCGGCTGCCCATCGGGCAGGATGAGGTCGGTGCGCGGGCTCGATCTGCCGGAATATTGGCTGTTTGCGGCACGATAAATGAGACCGCAATGTCCGGGGAGTATTACCCGCCCGTCGGGATTAACGCGCCGGACCGGATCGGCATAGGAGATGACGGAGAGGATTTCGGGTTTCTCGCGGCGCAGGAGCCGAAACGCGCGGGCGATCAGGAAGGTCTCGGCATTGCCACCCTGAGAATCGTCTATGACAAGGCGTCCGAGATCGCAGGCGGTGCGGGGATCGGCAAGTCCCGCGCTTTTGGGAACGCTGGCGTTGTTGACCGGGTGCGAGAACACGCAAACGCCGACCAGTTCCGAGCGGCCGCCTCTGGCATTGGCAAAAAGGCCGACCGACAGGCGCGCGACGGGCATCGAGGCGGTGTAGTGATGTGCCCGCACGAATGGGGCCGCCTGATTCTTTGTGCTTATGACATCGACGGCAAGCTGTTTCGGATCGATCTCCGTCGCGTCTGGTATCCAGTGGCAGCGCCGGTCGCGCCAGCGCTGGCTGCGTGTGGTGAGCATGATGGTGATCTCCTTTGGATCACCATTGCCCCTCCCCCTTCCCTAACGCGGCCCGTAGGGCCTGAGAACCGTCTGGGTTTGCTGATTGGAGGTATCGATCGCCTCGAATGTGTACGCCGGAGCATGAGTAATGTGAGGGCTTAGTCTCGATTGATTCCGGTCGCGTTGGCTTTGAGAGCGGAAATAACTGCATTGGTGAAGCCGGGAGGCATGCGACCGGCAACATAGGAAGGTTCCGGTGATACAGGTCGGATATCGTAACCAATCCAGGTGAAGTGATTATACTGGTCGATGACGACTGAGGTGCCGCGGGCGATCCCCGCAGCGTCCGCTACCTGATCGGGTATTGCCAGGGTTGAGGTTGCCTGTCGGCTTTCGTCGTGATCGCGACTGTAAATACCCGCTGTCCCTGTGTGGCGATTACCATGACAGGGCGCGTTTTGACGCCCTCGTCGCGACCGGTTTGCTGTTCGTGAGTGAACAGGTAGACGTAGTGGAGTATGTCACCGACCTTAGGGAGCGGGGTCATCGTTCCAACGATCTGACGCGATTTCATCTCTCGTCGGACGGGCCGCTTCGAAGAGGGCCGCATGCTCACTGGTCATGTCGGCGGCGTCAACGGCAACCAGATCGAGAACCGAGAGAATTTGACCCGCCGCAATTCGTTCAAGCCGCTCGAAATAGGAAGCTTCGGCCAACGTGATGTCGGGTCTTCCATGCTTGGTGATGGTGACAGGTGTCCGGCGCCCGAGATCGAGATACTGTCCCGTGTGGTTGTGGAAGGTGGTCAGCGGAACCTTCTTTTTCGGGGGTGCGGCGATTGCGGGATCGGCCATGCGACTCTCTTCGGCTAAATGATCTTCCCAAAATAGCAAATATGGCAATTTTTGCAAGTTTCAGCAGATTCGTGGGAGCGGGATTGGCACGGTCTGACCCGAGCCAAGGTTAATGAACGCACCAGTGTGGCCGATGGAACCGCGGCCAAAGAGGTCGAACAGAAGCGCGAGTGCGTGGCTCGCGACGACGCGGTTGATGAACAGCGATTGCCGTTCCAGCGCCTCGGCGACCGAGCAGGAGGGCGCGTCGTCATCGGGCAGTGTTTCATCGCTGAGTTCGGGAAAGGCTTCGAGAACGGTGGGCAGGCGTGCTTCTTCCTCGCCTCGCTCAGGCGCTGGGCAGCCGATGAGGAACTGCCCGTCAGTTGCGCGGTTTCCAAGGTCCATCCAATAGTCGGGCTTGTTGCGTTCCTCCTCCATCGCCGCGCCGATCGCGCGACGCGCGGACGCGGTGTCGACACAGGTGATGAGGAGATCGGTGGCGTCAAGCCTGGCGGCGTCAGGAGCGCGGCCATGGATGGCCTTCCAGTCGAGGCCGTGCGCGAGATTGATCCGTTCGGTCAGCGTGCGCGCCTTCGAGGTTCCGACATCGCAGGGGTAGAAGGGTTGACGGCCAAGATTGGCCTGTGTGACGATGTCGTCATCGACCGTCGTCACATCGAGCGAGCGCGAGGAGATCGCGCGCAGGGCGGTATCGAGAGCCGTCAATCCCATGAGCATCTGCGAGCCTGAGCCGCCGCACCCGACAAGAAGGATCCGGATTGGTCGATGGCTGAAGGCGGCGGGGAGGAAATGGCGCTGTGGCATGTCATTGTGCATGACGTTCTCCTGCGAATGGGCTGCGTGGCAGGGGGAGGAACATGCCGCCGACGCACAGGCGAGAGACCATTTCGGGGCCGGTGGGATCATCGATCCTGCCGAACACGAGCGCCAGCTTGGTCGCATCGGCATCGTCCGCATCATCGGTGGCGCTGAAGAAGGCGCGTCCTCGCCCATGGCTGTGAACATCCGCGACCATATAGCAGCCGGGCGGGAGGACGGGTGTACGGTAGACGAGGCGCGATGGCGTCGCTTCGTCGATCGTCGGGAAATTGAGCGAGAATTGCCGGGTGACCTCGTTCCATAGCACGAATACCGCTGCCTCATTGGGGAGTGCGGCGCGAAAGTGATCGAGCATGGAGGTTCGAAGTTCTTGCGGAATCAGGCCGCAAAGGAGGTCGGCGCGGGGCACTCCTGCAGAGCCATAGGGAAGATAGCCGGCGATCGCGGAAGTGATCGGAACATCGAGCGCGAGCCAGGGCCGGCGCAGGATCAACATGACAGCGTCGCATCCCACCGCGATGCCATGACCGGCACGCGCGGATCGCAATGCATCGATCGCGGGCGACTTGCCGGATGGTGGTATGGGGTAACAAGGCACGGCGGCGAGAATGGCTGCGGCCGTCGGATCGTCTGCGATCATAGTCATTTCCTTGCGATTGCGGCGATCAGGCGCTCGAGGGTGAACGGATCGCCTGGGTTGGCGGGCTGCTTTTGTCCGGTCCCTTGGCGGGTGCTGGCGATGAACGGCTTGAGGCGGCTCACCGGAAACCGGCGGGCCCGACGTGCGGCGAGATCGTCCCAAAGTGCGATCAGGCCGCCCTTCCCCTTCACCGTAAACTCCTGACCGGGATTGGGATGGGTGGACCAGCTGTCGAACACGGCGCGCTCGAACTCGGGGATGGCGGCGGGAGAGAGTTGTTTGGGCCGCGCGATGTTACCCCAGCACAGATGTCCTTCGACAAAGACGTTGAGGATCGGCGAATGCAGCAGCCTGGTATCCGCCGTGGGCCTTTGGTTGGCCGGCAAGGCAAAGATGCCGAGGCCGGATCGGGTCGCGATGAACAGGTGCGCCGGATAGGGAACCGGGACGATGGTCCGTTCGCCAAGTTCCCGCAGGTCGTCCGGTGGCGAGGATAAGGCGAAATAGGCAGGACGTACCTGCTCGGCCACCCACCAGACGAGGAGGTCAGGATTCGAGACAAGCACATTCTCGGGGAGGATATGGGGGATGGCGGTGCGGCCGAGCGCCTCGGTCCACTGGCGCAGATGCGCGCGGGTCAGCGGCGTTCCCGCTTCGATAGTGGGGCGGTCCTCGCTGTCGAGCGTGACCGGGTGCATGCTGGCGAAGGCGAAGCTGTCATCGCCGGAGGAACGGGACAATCCCCGTGTATCGCTGCGGTAGAGCAGGATCGCGTTGGCCAGGACAAGACGGCCGTCAACGGCTTCGAAATGGGTCGAATAATCGGACATGAAAGTCTCACCTTCTTGTCGGGTCGTATTTGAGCAGGGCCTGGGCGCAGTCGAGGAAGCGCGCGCCGGCGCGCAAAGTGGCGAACCAGTCGTCGATCCGGTCGGCGTCCGGCAGAGGGCACAGGCCGCAAAAGTCCATGAAGCCCATTTCCATGCCGTGGCGGCCGATATCGTCGAGTTCTCGCGCGAACTGGTCGAAGGGTACGAGGGTTAGCGGCGGCAGGGTTGCGCATTCTTCGATGCCGGGGACATATTCGCAGATCGTCTCGAAGTCGAAATGCCAGGCGCTGCGTTCCGGATCGCATTTGCCGAGCGCTGCATGGGCGTCGTGAAGTTCGGCGAGGAGCTGGCGCAAGCGTGCCGGGAGACGTGAGGGCCGCGCGGCATTGTCCGCGATCATCCATTCGGGGCGCCGCGCGTTCATCGTCGACGGCAATGTCATCTCGCTGTTTTCGATTTCGTCGGCGCCGTACATGTCGATCATGCTCTGGCGGGCGGCTTCATCGTCGGTCTCGCCTTCCCAATAGTACATCGAGACTTCTTCGAAGAGGTCGTCGTATCCGAAGATCGGAAGAGCGCGGCCCAGCGTCTGCCCAAGCGCCTTGTAGACAGTGGCGCGCCAACGGATCGGGGCATCACCGGTTTCGATCCAGCCAAGGTCAATCTGGCCCAGGCTATCGCAGACGACTGCGATTGCAGGCGGTCCGTGGTCGTCACCGTGAAGAACAACCGTGCGTAGCTCGACCATGTCGATGGGGCCGAGGATTTCGTGAACCGCCTGGCTGAAGACCCGTTCGATATGGCGGCGCGCTTCCGGACGCGTGAAGCTTTGCGTCTCCGCAGTGCGCGCCGCGACCCATTGACCGATCAGCTTGTGGTGCGGCGCCAGCGGTCCATCGAACAGGACGGGGATATTGTTCGATACCGCGGGTGACCGCCCGGCAAGATTAGCCGAGCGGCGGGAGTGCAAGTCCCGTGGGGGCGGGGATCGGTTCGGAGATACCATGCCCGGCCAGGGCTTGATTGGTGGCGACCCGCGCATGGAGGGTCTGGGCCTTGATGCTGCAGGCGGGGAGCTGGGTTCCAGGAGGATTGCCGTCATCGCATTCGATCCATTCGAGCAGGGATTTGCGGGGCGCGGGCGGTATGGGTGCGGGCTTGCGGCGCGCCATGCTCAGCCCTTTGTCCCGACGGCGCGGCGATATTCGGTGACATGGACGCCTCCGACCACGCCGGCATCGACGATCTCTGCGTTGATAATCGCGGGATAGAGTGTCGCATGGTAGGTGCGCAGAGCGTTCGGCTCGGCCGCGAGGTGCGGAGGCACGGGGAGGTCAATGCCATCGTAGCGGTAGGCGCGTTCGAGATGATTGATCTGCATGAGGGTCTCCTGACTGCTGGTTGTCGAAACGGATGGTGAGGGATCAGAACAGGCTCGCAGGCTCGTCCGCTTTCGCGTCCGCAGGCGGAGAGGCCGGAGCCGGGGCTTTGGCCGCGGGGCTGGATGCCGGGGTCTTGGGGGTCGAGGCTGATTTCGCCTTTGCTGCTTCGATCGCGGCCGTCTTGGCGGCTTCGGCGACCTCGCGCTGTCCTGCCAGCTGGTCAGCGAGCGTCTTGCGCGCGGCGATGAGCTGACCGAGTGCCCCTTCGGATCCCCTGGCGAGTTCGGCATCGATCTCGGGCGCGCTTGCCGTAATGGCGATCGGGCGTGTCTCGCTTTTGTCGAGCGTGTCGCTGGCGCCTTCAGCCTTGCGGGGGATGATGGTCAGGGTGACGGTGTCGTCAGGTCCTGCGACAAGATCGAAGCTGAGCGAATAATGGGCGAGCAGCGGCAGCAGGCTTGTGACAAGCATGGTGTTTAGTCCTTTCGTGTGGGGATCGGGAGGGTAATCAGGCGACGAACTCGGCGACGCGCGCGGGGGCTTCATCGGGAACGGGTGTTGGGGCCGGCGGCGGGCCGTAAATGCTGTCGAGAGTCATTGCGCCGGGCAGTCGTCCGGCCCAGTCGAACCCGGTGCGGTTGAGCATACCGGTGATGAGTTCGGTCTTCTTGGAGGCGAGAAGCTTGGAGAAAGCCTTCGCGCCGATGTGGGCAATAAGACCGCATTCCTGGGCGATGAAGCTGAGTTCGTCCTTGGTGTACCGCTCGAGGAAGGATCGATCGGCCTGCCAGCTGTCGCGCAGATCGACCTGGAACACGCGTGCGAGATCGGCGACGTGGCTGAAGCTGAGGACGTCCTTGGCATAAGCGGCGCCAATGACGGACAGGACGTTCGCCGAGCGGGCATCGTTCAGCGCCTGGATCTGCGCGATCTTTTCCGCATAATCGAGATCCGGGAATGTCTCGCCAACCAGGAGACTGGCGCGCGATGTCAGCGTTTCGGCCTTGATCTGGGACAGGCTGCCCGACATCGCCGCAACAAGGATCGTCGTCCGGGCGTGATCGGCATTGCCGGCAAGCGCGCGCGCAAGAGCGGTTCGCCATGTCGCTTCTCGAAATTCCTTCGTGCGCGCGGCGATCGATTTGGCGGTCACACCGGGCTTCGAGGAGCTTTGCGTCGCTTTCACCGGAGTGGCCGGAGCAAGTGTCGGCGATGGATTGGCTTCGGACTGTGCCGAAGGTGGCTCGCCCTCCCCTTCCCCATGCTGCGAAGTCGCGGACGGCACAGTATCGGTATCCGCATCGGCGGGCGGCGCCCCGTCATCATTAGGCGATCTTGCGAGCGCAGCCCTTGCCGCGGCTTCTGCCTGCGCTTCTTTCTCGAACCGGATCACCTCGGCGGCTTCGGTCTTGAGCTGGAAGCATCCGGCATTGGTGCAATAGCCGTCGTCGACATGGGTCTCGAAGAGCGCGCGCTGGGTTGCGGAATTATAGGGGCACCTGGTGCATTCGCTTTTGTCAAAACAGGCGGACGCGAGGTCTTGTGTCACCCGCTTGAGAAGCTCCTGTGTCTTGGCGACGTCGAGCTGGGCCGTAAGGATGGTTTCGAGAGCCTTGTCCTGCTTGTCCTTCGGCACCGCGGCGAGCAGTTCGGCATGGCCGACCTTGATCCGGCGTTCGTCCAGCGCGGTTTTGACCGGTTCGGATAGTTCCGCGAGGGCAAGCCGGCGATCGAACGTGGTGCGTGACCATCCCAGACGCTTTGCGGCTTCCGCGCGGTCACCCTGGCATGCTGCGAGCACACGCACCGCCGCGTCGGCCTGTTCTGTCTCCGATGCGTTGTCGCGATCGTGGTTCTCTGCGATTGCGGCTTCGAGGGCTTCCTGATCGGTCATGTCGCGAATGACGACCGGGATTTCGCCTTCCGGGCCGTAAACCTCGAGTGAGGCCCGATAACGCCGCTCGCCGGCAACGATAGCGAAGAACCCTTCCTTTGGTCGGAGCAGGATGGGCTGCAAGACGCCGCGCCGACGGATCGACGCCACGAGTTCCTCATGCTTGGCTCGGTCGAAATAGCGGCGCGGATTATCTCCTTTGACGATTTTGGAAAGCGGCAGGGTGATTTCGGGACTGGGTTCTGGTGCGTCCAAGGCACTTCTCCTTGCGGAATGTCGCGGACCCGTCCTTCACGGCCGTGCGCCTTCATTCCGGCGAGTCCATTCCGCTCCCCTCCCCCTTTCCTTTCGTGGCCCATCAGGCCTCAGGCCAGGTTGGTCGTTTTCGTGTGCCTGGAAAAAATGGTGGCGAGCCAGGCCGCGGCTTCAGCCACTGGTGATCAGATCCAGCAGACGTGCGTGCAGTAAGCCGTCCCGAAGTTCAGCGTCATTGATATCGATGACTGGGCCGATCTTTTCCATGCGCGGATGCGTGATCGCCTTGGCGTCGCGGTAGGCGTCTGTGTCGAAGCCCATCGCCTCGACTATGGCGATACGGTTCTCGCCGGTTTGACGAGAGTATGTTTCGATGATGAAGTCGGGCCGGCAGTTCCCGGCGGGTGTCTGGATATCGAACACGGGCTTGGTGATTGCGCTGTCGTAATGATGTTCGTCGAGCCGGTGCTGGATCCGCAGGAGATCGCGCAAGACGGTGCGTTCGAAATCGGAATCGACCGGAATGAAGCGCTGGCCGGAATAGATGGGCTGGGCGTAAGCGCGCAGGGGCGCGTAGCCCTTCACCTGCGGCAGCTCGCCGATGACGATCAGTGCCAGATAGGGGCCGGCGACGGGTGTGCCATGGATCGATGGGTGCTGGATGCGGGTCGCGATCTCGATAGGATCGCAGCCGGCGGCATGGATGATATTGCCCTCCACACTGTTGGCAAACAGCAGGAGGAAACCTTGCGGCGCGTGCCCGCGTGGCCAACGGGGAGCAAGCGCGCGAATACCAGCATAGACGCGCCGGTGCCGGAAGGCCGAACCGTGCGTCCATAACACCCTCGCCAGCTCGACGCCTGGGGCAACTTCGATATGAGCGGCGACCTGCTGGATTGCGGCGAATTCGCTGGCGATGCCCCGTTCGTCACTGGGCGACAGCATGGCCTGGTTGCGACCTGCAAGATCGAGTAGTCGCCACATCAATCGGGCAAGCCGCGGGATATGTGGTTGGCGAATACGTCCGCTCGCGCTGTCGTCGGGTGCGCGCGCGAGACGAACCGGAGCCCTCTTGAGCACCGAAAAATAGCCATCGAGACGGTCGACTGGCCGAACCGGATCGGCAGCCGCCATGTGTCCGGGAGCGGCCTGGGCATGGAAGAATGGACAATTGAGGCGATGTTCGGGTCTTCCCGGACCCGTCAGGCGTCTGAGGTAGAAAGTTTCCGCTTCGCTGAGATAGGCCGGCGTCATCAGCGGCGGAGCGACTTGCGCGCCCAGGCAGTCGCAAGCGATCCACATGTCGCCGAGCCTGGCCTGTTCGACGAGCACCACGCCGGCTTCTTCGTCGTCGTGATCGCCCTTTCCGTCGTACCATCGCACGAGCGCGTCGCGCACGAGTGGATCGATCAGGATTCGTTGGTGGCCCCTGCCCCCGCGATCAACCAGCCACATGGAACGATCCAGGGCGACATCGGGGGCATGCCGCTGAGCCTGTCAGCATGCACATTCTCCTGTCCACTGGCGTTCGGTGAGGAGCATAGCACATGGCGTATCGTCTGATAACAGTCTGGAGGAAGTTGTTCTGGTCGAACCGCCTTGTTCGTTCTATGTTCCGCCTTTCGTTTGTCTAGGAGATGTCACATGAACAGCCCGAAGAACCTGCCTGGCCGGATTGATATCGACATCACGCTTGTCGATGCATCGCTGGATCATGTGCAGCGCCCGGAACGCCGGGCGATTGCGGCATTGTCGATCGGTGTCGAAGCGAACGACGCCTACTACTCGGTAGTGGAATTGCTTGAGGCTGTGCATCTCGTTGGCACGCGCCATCCAGAGGGTCGGCGTAAGCTGGGCCGGATTCTGGGAGAGCGTGGCGATGATTACCAGCGTTCGATCTATTATGCGCTCGCCGGACGCGGTGCGTCCCATATGCTCGACGATCTCGACTGGCTTGCCGGGATACTCAAGGCACGGGGCAGTGTAGCCCGTCACCATGCCGTGAGCGATCCGATCTCACCTTATATATCGCCGGAACCGGATGGCCCGGTCGGCGTGTTCACACCGTCTTTTCCACTTGGTCGGTCGTGGCGGACATTTCGGGCGCCAGCTGGTTGAGAGAATAGTGGGTTTCCGGGCGGGGTATTTTGTCACGGCATGACCTGTGCAGCAATCTCGGCGTTTTCGTCTGGGGTTGCGGTGACCAGGAATGGCTGTTCGACAAGACCGGTTCGTACGATGGTCTGGGGATAGCCGGCCCGCTCGCTCCGACGGCAGGCATATTCCCAGGCGCGCTGGAAGCTGTTGAGTTTGCGCTCGGCGGAGGTTTCCGACGTGGTCGGCATAGCAGGGGCCTTTCATCAGAGTGAGGGTGAGGGATTGTCGCAAACCCTGCGTTGGGCAGTGAATCGCTCTCCCCCCTCCCCTACTTGGACCTTGACGTCGCTCGAAGCGCGTTATGAGAGGAATACCGTGGCGGACAGCGCCAGCTGATAGTCCTGATAGCCGCGTTACGTCGCAAACGGAGGTGGAGGCAATGTACGCTGCGATGGTCGACAGTTTGCTGCCTCTAGCGTAATCAAAGTGCCAGCGCCGTTGTTTGATGCGCTGTGGGCTACGGTGTCCGATTGGGCAGGCCGGTGGTGTCTGGAACCAACCTCGCGGTTGCATCCCTCTTAAAGAATCATCTTATAAAAACGCCCAAGCGGAGCGCGGGAGCTTCTATAGATTCAGGATTCTAAGATTCAGGACCATTTAGTCGTTGAAACTCAATGCGTTGATATGCCTCTATATGAGCCGGTGGGGGCTTTAACGTGAGCGCAAGGGGGCATTAATGCGAGCGCAAGGGGGCAACTGGATGAGCGTCCGGGGGTTTATGTGAGCGATTGGGGGTGGCCGGGATTCGATATGAAGTGGCCTTTGGAAGGGTTTGATTCAGCCCAATGAATCGTTTCGTTGGCCGACTGTGCTGGATTTGGGGTCGATTTTGAGGGCGATGGTGGCGGTCGGGATTGGCTGACGCCGGTCGTGCGGTTCTTTATATGAGTGATCGGGGGCGTCTGGGCTTGCAGTGGTAAGCGGTCAGTCCTTTCGATCGTTTTTATATGAGTGGACGGGGGAGCCCCGGAAAACCGATTCGGATCAGCAGCTTGGCGCGGCGTTATTGTGAGTCGCTGGGGGCGCACACTGTCTGGTCTTTCGGCAGCTGAATGATCTAGGCCAACCGATCGTGTTTATGTGAGGAATCGGGGGGCGCTCCTAAACCCGTGTATTTCTGCGGGTTTCGCGGCGCGTTCATGTGAGGACTAGGGGGCTAGTGACAGAGCGCCCTGCCCTCTCATGAGGCGGCGGGGGTTCGTCTATGTGAGTAAACGGGGGCGGGTTCTCTTTATGACACGTTGATGGTATGCAACTCATATGAAGCTCGATTCGGACATATCGGAAATCGAGGTAACATCAGGGCTGGAGAGTCTGAGCCGGACGCTTCGCGTTGCGGATGTGATTCGCCGCCGTGATCTCGATTTTGTAAGCAAACCCGGCGAATTGGTCGAGTCCGAGTTCGAGACCGGCTCGCTTGGCGCTGCTGCGCGCAAAGCTTTTGCGTTGATGCTGCGCAAGGCTGGTCCGGAAGCCTATGAAGACAAGACGTTCGTTATTACGAAGAAGGAGCTTCGAGGCTCCCACAAGGGTAATGAGCGTATTCAGACCGTGATGGATGAATTGCTTCGGGTCATTGTTCGTATCCGGACGACGACGTCGAAGGGTAAACCTGCGGTGATGTCGCAGGCGTTGCTGGCGAGCTGTGTCGAGGAAATTTCCGAAGACGGGATGAGCGTCGTCGAATTTCAGTTCTCGGATAATTTCAAGCGGGTGTTGCAGCGTTCGGACTATTATGCGCGCGTCAATCTCGGTGTGATGCTTGCGCTGCAGTCTCGCTATGCTCTCTCCCTTTACGATCTGGGGTGTCTGATCATCAATCGGCAGAACCGGGTGTACAAAATGAAGGTCGATGAACTGCGGCGGAAGCTTGGAGTTCCTGACGGCAGCTTCAAGAACTTTGCCGAGTTCCGGCGCGATGTGCTGGCGAAGTCGAAGGCGGAGATCGATCAACTGGCGGATTTCACGGTTGAATGGGAGGAAATCCGGGGATCGGGCCGCGGTCGGCCGGTCGAGGCCGTGAAACTGATGTTTCACCCCAAGGATCTTGAGGATCAGAAGGAAACCGCGCGCGAATTGGATCGTCCTAGGGTTGGTCGGCGCGCGCGGCGTGAGGGCACGGTGGAGACGATCGCGATCGCGGACCGGCCGAAGATTATCGAGCGTAAGCCGTTTCCCCGCGATTCCCTGCACTTCTGCCCCGACACGCGTTTGTTGACGATCGTTGCGGATTATGGCGGTGGTTGGGACAAGGATCTCATTGCGAGCGGGTATCGCAAGACGATGGGGTCTCGACTGGATAACCTGGTTGGGGATGCACTTTACAAGTCGTGGGAGGGGTTTTGTAAATCCTTCGTGCAGCAACGTGGGCGTGCATAGGCCCCTGCCCCCAATTACTCACATAAACGCACCCTGGGCGTCAGACCGGCCCCGGCCCGACAGGCCCCTCCCCTTCGGCGAGATCGAGCAAGGCGATGATGCCGTCGGGTAGGCTGAGGTTTCTGGCCTCGCACCAGAGGACTAGTCGGTCACGCTCGGGCTGCGACAGGCGCATAGTGATATGTTTGGTCCGCGCTGGCCCGCGCATTGGTTTGCGCTTGGGAATTGCGGCGGTTTCGGCCTGGACCTGCGGAAAATAATTGGCCGGGGGCGTTGGCCGGACCGGTTCCCGGGTTGGGGATGGGTCGACCGCGGCACCTGCTGGCGGTGTAGACGCGATCAGGCTCTTGAGGCGAGCGGTTGGATCGTCATCCGTTTCGAGGCGTTGCCGGGTTTTGCCGATGATGTCACCCATGGCCGGAGTTGCGGGTTTGGGTTCAGCCATTGGATGCCTCCTTGTTCTGAATTTCGCCGAGGACGTCGGCGAGGATGCTCTGGGCTATGCGCCGGGCTTTCTCCGTTTTAGCGAGACCAGCTTGCTCCACTTCCGCGAGGGTCATGCGGAAATTCGACATGGCGCGGAATGCATCGAGTGTGTGCATTTGCTCCTTGAATATCGGCAATGCACTGCTGATTTGGGCATCGATTTCCCACTCGGCGCGCGAGCGTGCGACCTGTCCGGTTTGGGTAATGAGGACTCGGTATGGCACCCCGCCACCCATCTTCTGCAGCATTTCGCTGGTTTCCACGGTTCTTTCGAGGTCGAGGCGCGAGGAGCGGGTTGGTATCACGACAAAGTCAGAGTCCATCGCGGCATATGCGGTCTTGAAGTTGGACGTCCCTTCAGAATCCACGATCACCAGTTGTGCACTTTCTCTCGCCCTTTTGATAGCTGCGCCGATCTCTGCGTCGCGGATCTGGGAGGCATCCTCCACAGTGATGAGGGAGTCCCCTCCCCTTCCCTCTTCGCGGCGATCGCGGTGCCAGTTTAGTAGGCTGTTCTGGCGGTCAGCATCGAGCATGAATACGGAGCCGCCTAGTGCCTCGAATTCAGACGCGAGCGCGAGAGCGAGTGTGGTTTTACCCGCGCCTCCTTTGCTCTGCGCGATGGTGATGACCGGCATTCGTTAGCTCCTCTATATAAGGCCGCGCGTTCACCTGCGCGGCACAAGTCGACCGTGCGTAAGGATGCGCAGCACCAACCGTATGCGGATGTGATAGCGCGGGTATAGGCGCTGTGCAAGTATGCCGCGCGCCCGCACTCGAACGTGCGGGGCAACGCGATGCTGCATGCACATCACCATCACACTGTAGCAGCGCGTTCGACCGGGCGCGTAGCCGCGCCGCACACAGCGCGTTACACATCGCGCTACAAGACGCAGTACGATATGCAGCACATAACGCTGCACAAATATAAGTGCCTGATAAAAACCACATTTCTCGAAAGGGAGCTGCGCGCTTTGGAATCAATTGGGCTCGCATTTCCTAGCGAGGAGATTGTCTAATGCAGCCATTTCGGTGTCGAACGCATCGAACACCGCAGCCAGATTGCGATCGACGGGAAGGGGAGGGGGCTCTTTGGCAGGCCGTCCCCGCTTTGGCCGCACATAGCCAAAATCTGCGGCCAGGTCCGGCGTCAGAAATTGGCGCCAGCTTCGCCGCTGCGTAATTTCCACGAGCAGACCGGCGGTCACGGCGCGCTCGAACAGCTTGCTCGCTCCGGCGATACTCATGCAAAGTGGCTCTGCAGCCGATTGCGGGGAGAGCAAAGGGCGATATTGGATCAGCGCCAGCAGCGCAGGGAGCGCGCCAGGACGGTATTCAGCGGCAATCGCGCGCTGGGCGTCGCGATAGTGTCGCTCCAGGCTGTGCAACCGCTCAAGGCCGATCCGGGCCGCGCTTTCGAGTGCGCGCAGTATCGCCAGCCAATCATCGTCATTGGGCCGGGGCTTCAGCCGGAACGCCTTGGCGCCGCCGGCAAGGCAGGGCAGGGGGCTGGCCGCAAGGCCGCGGTCGCGCAGCGCGAACGGCAGGGACAGCCAGGCCATGATGCTGTGGTCGATCCGCGCGAGCTGGCGGATTGTATCGAGCGCGCGGACAAGGGGCGCGTGCTCGGCCGCCGTTGCCGGATCTCCGATCGCGGTGGGCAGGCGGTCGCGCCAGCGGAGCCGATCGTCATCCTGCAACGCTGCGCGCCACTCCGCGAAGCGGTCGAACAAGTCGAGATGGCTGGGCAGGGGAGGGCGACCGGGGATTTGCAGCCCGCATCCCCACGAAAATACGTCGATTTCCTCAACCTCGGCCGACTGCAATTGCAGAGCGCGGGCATAGCCGGTCCAAGCCGCACGCGTCACCCACGGTTTTGCCACCGGACTGACGCAAATCCGGGCATCGAGACGGGCGATCGCCGCGGTGGCCGCCGCAATCGACGCGACCATATTCGGGCTGTAGTCGGGACCGTAGCGGGCGGAGGAGGGCAGGGTGGCCATGCCGTTTCTTAACTCAAAGCGCTCCTCAGTAAAGTGTGCCCGGACGCGCAGTGTTGATAATAGATCATTATCAACACCCTATACATTAGAATGTCACCGCGCTAATCCTCGTCGCCATGAGCGCGCTCCCTGACGAAATCGTGCCTGCCGGGCCGCCGGCGGCCTTGCCGTCGCCTTCGGGCGCGGTAGCAGAGGTGGTGGGCGACGTGCGCGCCCTGGTCGGCGCCGGACGGACGATCGACGCGGGGCTGGTCGCCGCAGCCGTGCGGGGCTGGTCGCGCAACACCCGCCGCGCGTTACGATCGGACGTGACCATATGGGGCGACTGGTGCCGTCGGCATCGCATCGTTCCCGCGCAGGCGCAGGCCAGCGACGTGGCGGCGTGGATACGCGCGCTCGCCGGCGTCGATCCCTCGGCCGAAAAGGTGAGGGCGATGGCGACGATCGAACGCTATCTGGTTAACCTGGGCTGGGCCTATCGCATGGCGGGCCTGGACGATCCTACCGCCGGGCCGCTGGTCAGCCTGGAAAAGAAAGGGGCGCGCAAGCAGCGGGGGGTTCGCCAGCGCCAGGCCCGCGCGATCCGGTTCAAGGGCGACATTGCCGATTTTAACAGTCCGGCCTCCGGCGTATGCCTCGCCCATCTGCTCAAGGCCGTCCGGCGCGATCTGCTCGGCCTTCGCGACGAAGCGCTGCTGCGCGTGGCCTATGACAGCGCCGCGCGCCGCTCGGAACTGGTGGCGATCGCCGTCGACCATATCGACGGGCCGGATGGACAAGGGGCAGGGGCCTTGTTTGTGCCGTCGAGCAAGACCGATCAGGAAGGCGAGGGGGCCTGGGCCTATTTGTCGCCGGCGACGATGCGGGCGATCGCGCGATGGCGCGAGGCAGCGCATATCGATCGCGGCCCGCTGTTTCGGCGTGTCGAAACCCACTTTGACGGCTCGGTGGCCGGGGTAGGGCGGGAGGCGCTGCATCCCAACAGTATTACCCTGATCTACAAGCGGCTCGTCGGCGCCGCCCATGCGAAAAAGCTGCTGGGGCCGATCAGCGAGGCCGAAATCGCGCGCTGGATCGCGGAGGTGTCGTCGCATTCGATCCGGGTGGGCGTCGCACAGGACAATTTTGCGGCCGGGGAAAGCCTGCCCGCCATCATGCAGGCATACCGCTGGCGCGATTCCAGGGCTGTTCTGCGCTATGGCGCGCAGCTCGCGGCCAAGAGCGGCGCAAGTGCGCGAATGGCTCAGCGCGTCGCTACCGAGTGATGCGGGGCGCTTCTGCGCCCCGCACGGCGATCTACCACCAGGAGGTGTAGAAAACCATATCGCCGTCGGTTTCTCCAACCTGGATCGTTGGGGGTAGCGGTGACGCTTGCTCTGGGGCTATGTTGCGGCGCACGGCAGCAGGGAAATGCCGCCCATTCCTGTCATCCAGGACGGCATGGCTTCATAATAGATACATTGGCCGCGCGCATCGGGGCCGAGCGCGCCTGCCATCACTAACCATGACAGCACTTCGATGCCGCCGTTGCCGCTGCGTTCAATGAAATCGGCGGTGCTCAGCGAAAGGAGCTCGGATCCGCGCCCGGCGGTCAGTAGCTCGATGCATTGACGATCGAACTCTTCGGCGATCCGGCCCTGTTCGGCAACGCGAACCCAGTGCGACAGGCCGCCGTGACCGACGATCACGACGCGCTCATCCGCGGGACGCTGCTCGCAAATCGCCCGCTTTAGCACCTCCCCAAGCTGATAACAGCGCGTCGGGCTGGGGGGGACGGGCATCGCTGTATTGACGAAAATCGGCACTGTTGGGATATCGCCTTGTGGATCGATCAGGAAACGCGGTGTCGCTGTTCCATGGTCCGGCGTTACTTCTTCCACTTGGACGATCTCGAAGTCGTTCTCCGCCGCAAACCGCGCAAAACCTTCCGCGAAGTCGCGCTTGCCCGGAAAGGTCGTGACCGGCACGCCGTCGCCCAGCGTCGTGAATGCGTCCGCCACCCCGACCGCCAGAGTGATCTGCTTGGACAGGTTGAAGTTGTTCAGATGGTCCGCGCCGATCAGGACGAGCACGTCCGGCTTGAGCGCGCGCACCTGATCGCGGATCTGCAGCATCCCCTGGAATACGCGTTCGGCTTGCTCCTCCGACCCATCAGGTGCGAACAGAATGTGAGATGTGGCGAAGCCACCGACAATCGTACCCATTAGCTCACCATGATCCTGTCAAGATATGCAACTAGTGGTGAGGCTGCGCTCCCGCCGATGGCCGCCGGGTTGCGCAAACGCCCCAATTTCATCTGGAGGTTGGGATGCACCCCCAATTCGTTCAGCGCGGCGATCGATCCGTCGCGGATCGCCTCGCGCTCGTGCGGCAGCAGCGCATATTCGTCGAAAATTGGCTCTGGGTTCTTCGCGAATAGAGCAGCTCGTTCTCGGTCCTGCAAAAGGTCCTGGATCATCTTGTGAATGACATAGCGTGCAACGGTCATAGCGGCACCTTTGAACATGTCGTCCGAGAAGAATGCGGTGGTGACGGTATGGCCGGGTAGGGGTTGCTTCCGGTCCAGCACCACGATTTGTAAAACCCGTCTCTCTCGGCAGTGGGGGAGGGATCTTAGCGCCGTCGACCGGCGATGCCAGGCCGACGGCGCATGCCATGCACTTGGAAGATGCGGCGCGACCCCGTCAGGGCTTCAGGCCGATTTTCCCCAGGATCTTGCCTGAGTCGAGGAGCCGGTTCGCTTCCACCACCTCACTTAGGGGCAGGATCGTTTCAACTGGGAGGAGCTTGCCGGATTCGAACCATTCCAGCATCGCCTTTGTCGCTGCGGGGAACATGGGCGTGGGGAAGAAGTCGTCAGCTGAGAAGGTCTTCAGCGCGATGCACTTGTTGACATGGTGTACATCGAACAGGGACTTTCCGGCGACATACCCGTAGGCCTGGATCTCGCCGAACGGGACGAGAATCTCCGTGTCGCGATCGAGCGTATCGCCGCCTACGCCGTTGAAGCTGAAGTGCACGCCCTCTCCCTTGGTGAGCTCCTGGACCCTGGCGACATAATCTTCCTGGCCGGTGAGGATCACCTCATCTGCGCCGGCTCGGCGGCAAAATTCCGCCTCTTCCGGTGTGCGGCAGGTGGAGATAATGACGCAGTCGTGGGCGCGGGCGAGCTGCGTGACCATCGACCCCATGCCGCCGCTCCCGCCATGGACGAGGATGCGCGATCCCTTCGGCACTTTGCTCGACCCGTGGAACAGCAGATGGGCGAGGCGGTAATTGACGAGGTAGGGGAGGGCCGATTCGAAAGCGACGCTGTCGGGAATCTTGATGATATCCGCGGGCGGTATGATCGAGCCGTCGGGCTTCTTCGACGCAGTCAGCGGCGCGCGCACATAATCAGCGCAGCACTTTCCTGCAAGCACCAGCGCAATGACCCGGTCGCCTGCTTTGAAGTCGGTGACATTTGCACCCACCTTGACGACGGTGCCGGCGACTTCGCGCCCAGGATAATGAGGCAGGAAGGTCGTGGAGAAATAGGTTCCGCGCCGCGCTTCTGTATCTCCGTAAATCAGTCCCGCCAGCGCCGTTTGGATCAGAACATCGTCCGGGCCAACATCAGGTATGTCGACTTCGACTATCTTGAGGTTCTCGGGAGGGCCCACCTCATCGAGTCGCACAAGCCGCATTTTCCCTGAAAGGTCACTAGCCATAGTTTCTCCTATCCGCGTGAAATATTGTCGTTGAACGTGGTGAAAAACGGCATACGGTGTGCAATGGGATTTGTAAACGGAGATCGCGGAATGCGGGTAATCACACATGGTTGGGAGGTCGATTCCGCCAGCGTTGCGGATGCGGGACTGGTGGTTTTCAACGACGACCCGCTGAGTGGCCCGGCGGTTCAAAACTTGCTTGGCCCCGAGGTGCGCCTCCAGGTGGCGCGCATCCCGTTCCCTTCGCCGGATGGACCGTCGCTGCAAATGCTGCTGACGGCCGCCGCCGCGACTATCCTTCCCTCGGACCCGGTGCCCGTGATCGGCTTCGCGTGCACGACCGGGGCGGTCGAAATCGGGGAGCAGGGGCTCCGCAAGGCGGTAGCGCGCCCCGGGCAGGACGTGGTTTGCTGCGATCCCATCAATGCCGCCGGCGAAGCGCTTGCCCTGATGGGCATAGGCCGGGTCGCCATCCTGTGCCCTTATGAGGAACCGGATAGTCTCACCATCGCGTCAGCCGTTGCGGCGGGCGGCATTGAGGTTGCGACGCTTTGCTATCTCTCCGCGGACAATGCGCTGATTCCCAAAGTCTCGCGAGAGACGATTCTGGGCGCCGCGCGTGATGCCGGAGAAGGCGTCGACGCGCTTTTCATCTCGTGCACCGGCTTGAACGCAACCCCCCTTATCGATGCGCTCGAGGATGCGCTGGGAATTCCTGTCCTGACCAGCCTGCAGGTGCTGGCCTGGCAGATCGCACGCGAACTGGCTCGGCCGATCCGAAAAGGACCGGGACGGCTGTTCAGCCAGTGAGTTTCGGCGCTGCGCAGGCGGTCCGCGACCGATGCCTGGGCTGTGGGGGGACGGTCGAACCCGCGTCGGCCCGACAGCGGGCGGAAGTCTGCCCCTCGCGGCGCCATAAAGACGACACCGAAACCCTGCCGGGGTGTTCCGGTAGCGTTCGTCGCAACCCGATCGCGCAAGGTTTTCGATTCTGGTGCCCCTCGGGACAGCGAAAGCGACCCACGCGATAGCTTTGCCGAAAGCTCAAACGCAGTTGACACGCCGCGAAAATGAGCTATTTCAATGCATACGGTATGCAGTAGAATAGCTGCTAATAACTGAGCATAAATGGTCGGAGGGTGATGATGGATGGTCTCGTTAACGTCGAGAAAATTTGGGACGACAACCCACTGAACATAGACGGTTCCCGCGTCATCGACCGGGAAGTCTATGTAAGGCCCGATATCTATCAGGGCGAGATCGAGAATCTCTTCTATCGGACGTGGCAATGGGTGGCGCATGAATCGGAGCTTCCCAAAGCGGGCGATTACGTCTCCGCCTCGATCGCGGGCCGACCGATCGTCGTTACCCGGGGGCATGAGGGCGAGATCAACGCCTTCTACAATGCTTGCACCCATCGTGGCGCGATCATCGCCGCCAAGGCCAAGGGAAATTGCGGGGGCAGCTTCACATGTCTGTATCATGCCTGGACATTCGGCATGGACGGTACGCTCGAGGCGGTGCCGCGCAAGGAGGCTTATGGCGACGAGCTGAAGCGCGGCTGCTACGACATTCCGAAAGTCCGGGTGGATGTTTCTGCCGGGCACATCTTCGTGAACCTTGACGGCGAGGCGCCGCCGCTTGCCGACTATCTGGGCCCGGTGGCCAAATATGTCGAAGAGAGCACTCGCGGTTGCGAGGTCCTCGGCAGGGTCCGCTGGTCTCTCGACGGCAACTGGAAGCTCTGGCACGAGAATTTTCGCGACAACTACCATCCGATGTTCGCGCACCAGGTGCTGACGATGCTGTACCAGGGCGTGAAGCTGGAAGGCGCGAACTACGATCTGGGTGGCGGGCACAGCTACATGATCTTCCCACCGCAGGGAACGGGCGACCACTACAACAAGATGGTCGGCCGTCTAACGGGGCGGCCGTTCGACGCGCCGCCGGCAATGGGTACGAGTCATCAACAGAAGGAACACGTTATCATGGCCGTGTTCCCCAATCTCGACTTCCAATATGGCACGGGTAACGGGACGAACCCCTATAGCCCTTATTGCGTTCTGGAGGTCGTTCGGCCGATCTCCGTCGATCAAGCTATCATCGAGATCGTCGCGTTCGGCTTCAAGGGCGAGCCCGAGGAGACCCGCCAGGCGCGACTGGAGTCCATTCTGGCGATCCAGACATCGGCGGGCAAGGTCAGCGGTGATGACAATGAAGCTGCCCGCCGTTGCCGGATCGGGATGGGGGCGAACAACGTCACCCATTGGTCGAACATGGGCAGAGGCCAGGCGCCAGGTACTGCCGGCGAGAAGAACGACGAATATTCCCTGCGAGCTTTCTATTCCGAGTACAAGAAGTACATGAAAGACTATCTGGTATAAATGATTTTAAGTTACAATAATGATGGAGAGGGGCTTGTGGCAACCATATTGAAATCCCTTAACGCTGACGATCGCTTTGAGATATCCAATCTCATCATCAAATCTGGGTATCTGGGCGATAGCGGTCAATATATGGAATGGGTCGATCTTTTTGTGGAGAGCGGCCAGTATTCCATGATCACTCTGGAGAATTATCTAGAAACCGGCCTGTATCTCTACAAAGACAAGGGTTTCGGCAATCTGCAGGAACGAGCGGCCTATCAATTGGGTGTCTGGCAGACGCCGCGAGCCAAGACCACCCATGCCATCTCCGTCGTGGAGATGGAGGAAACGGCGCCCGACGAATGTTCCGTCACGAGCACGTTCATCATGACCCGCACCGGCGACCAGGACAACACGAAACTCTACGCCAGCGGCACCTATCGTGACACGGTGGTCCGCACCAGCGACGGCTGGCGCTTCAAGGAGCGAACGGTGATCATCGACAGCAATTTGTTGCCAGCTGAATTCACCGACCTGATTTGACCAGTGTGGTGAAAACAGAAGGCGGAAACCTGAACGTCGGCAGTTGCTGTAACCTTTGGGGTGACACTTGTTCGGCGTCGAATTGGTACAACGAGTAGCAGATGGTGCGAACCCCGTATTTCGCCTTGCTTGCTTCAAGTTGGGAGGCCGTCGGGGATGCGTAAGCTGGACGCCTCGTTTTGAATGAGACGATAGAGTTGGAGGAAGATCTATGTTCACAGCCGCAGACAATGAACGCCTCACCCGCGTGGGTCCGGGAACACCGATGGGAGAAGTCATGCGGCGGTACTGGTTGCCGATGCTCCTGCCCGAAGAGCTTCCGGAACCCGACTGCCCGCCCGTTCGCGTCAAGTTGCTAGGTGAGGAGCTCGTTGCGTTCCGCGATACCAACGGAAAGGTCGGCCTGCTGGATCGCTATTGCCCGCACCGTCTGGTCGACCTGTTTTTCGGGCGGAATGAAGAGTGCGGCCTGCGCTGCGTCTACCACGGTTGGAAGTTCGACGTGGCGGGCAATGTCATGGACATGCCTGCCGAGCCGGAAAATTCGCCGATGCGCAGCGAAACGAAGATCAAGGCCTATCCTGTTCTCGAATGGGGCGGGTTGATCTGGGCTTATATGGGCGACCCGGCCCATCAGCCGCCTCGGCCGCCGGAACTGGAGTGGGGTCTCGTACCGCCGAGTCAGCGCCACATCAGCAAGCGCTTCCAGAGAAGCAACTGGGCGCAGGGTGTGGAAGGCGGCATCGATTCCAGCCATGTCGGAATTCTCCACAGTGTGGTCAACCCGCCTGATGGAAAGACCAGCTTTGGTGATAGACAGGTGTCGGCGGTTCCCGGCGCTCCGTATCTTGCCACGGACCGCGCGCCCAAATTCTTCGTTAGGCCGACCGAGCCGGGCATGACGATCGGGGCGCGTCGCATTGCTTCGGAGGACGAATATTACTGGCGTATCACCCAGTTCTTTGCGCCCTTTTACACGATGATATCGCGCCGTGGGGACAAAGGCCACATCGCCGGGCACGCATGGGTTCCGATCGATGATGAGCACACTTGGACTTTCACGATGCATTGGGATCCCGATGAGGATTTGCCTTCGCAGGATGTATTCGACCATCTCCAGGTGAATGTTCCCGTCCGCGACGATGGTTCCTATATTCCGATTCATGGTGCCCATGATGATTATGGGATCGATCGTGAGCTGCAGCGCAATGGCAACACGACCGGTATCGTCGGCATCGGCCTTCAGGATCAGGCGCTTCAGGAAACCATGGGCGCCATCGCCGATCGCACGAGGGAAAATCTCGCGTCGGGCGATACCGCGATCGTGGCCTTCCGCAAGCTGATGCTGGCGCAGACCAAGCTCGTCGAGAGCGGCGATACGTTCGAACTGCCCCAAAAGCCTGAAGCCTTCCGCTTGCGCTCGGCCGGCGTGGTCCTGCCACGCGATGTCGATTTCCAGGAAGGCGCGCGGGAAGCAATGACGGTCTGACGGTTCGCGGGGGGCTGTGCGCCCTCTGTAACAGCCTAATGTTCTGATAGTTGGCGCTCCGGAGAAAGTGAACGGCCTCACGGCAAAGGTTCCGCTTTCTCCGGGGCGCTGCTGTTTTGGCCTCGGATGGAAGAGGGCCGACGGACTTCCTGTTTGGGATGCCTTTGCGTCGGCTGCCGGAGCCGGCGAGATACGGCCGTCAAGCTCTCGAGGCGGCCTTACACGCGATGAACCGCAGGGCTTTGAACATCGGGTATACGATGGCAATCAGCTATGCTGCAATCATTTCCATCAGGCGTCCGTCGACGAATGAGACCATTCTCGCCTGCGGTGTGGCGGCCAGTTAGCTGCCGGTCGATCAATGTACCAAGCGCACCTTGAGCATAGCTGGCGCGTTGGCAGGGTCGTGCTGGATGCTTGGGAGCGGTATGTTCCGTGGCGCAGCCGCATCAGTCAAAATGCCTCGACTTAGGCCGCGAGGGCGACGAAGCCTGGTGCGTGTCCTGCTGCGACGCGCTCGTCCAGCACATCGCCCCAAGCGGGGCGTTGCATCGTCGCTGTTTCCCTGACCGCTGTCATGGACGTTCGGGTCAGCTTTTCACCAGATCGAGAGCGACATCGACGATCATGTCTTCCTG
>Ga0209368_1000147_pt1 | contig 111504 bp, 97 predicted proteins | sample EBPBio242008_DNA_FD_185862 | JGI IMG/M metagenome (GOLD analysis project Ga0209368, IMG submission 185862) | Wastewater treatment Type I Accumulibacter community from EBPR Bioreactor in Madison, WI, USA - Reactor 1_4/24/2008_ DNA (SPAdes)... | ecosystem: Engineered > Bioreactor > EBPR >...
CCTGACGCTGCTGCCCTATATCCCGACCGCCGGCGAATTGAAGACCAAGCCGACCCAGCATTCGGTCGCCGAATTGCGCTCGATCGGCATCCAGCCCGACATCCTGCTCTGCCGCACCGACCGCGAGATTCCGCGCGAGGAGCGCCGCAAGCTCGCACTGTTCTGCAATGTCCGCGAGACCGCGGTGATCGAGGCCCGCGACGTCGCCTCGATCTACGACGTGCCGCTCTCCTACCACGCCGAGGGGCTCGACACCGAGGTGCTCGCCGCCTTCGGCATGGACGCCAAGCCCGAGCCCGACGTCACCAACTGGAAGCGCATCTCCGACCGGGTGAAGAACCCCGAGGGCGAGGTCACCATCGCCGTCGTCGGCAAATATACCGGCATGAAGGACGCCTATAAGTCCCTCATCGAGGCGCTGACCCATGGCGGCATCGCCAACAATGTGAAGGTCAATCTCGACTGGATCGAGTCGGAGGTCTTCGAGAAGGAGGACCCGGCGCCCTTCCTCGAGCATGTCCACGGCATCCTCGTGCCCGGCGGCTTCGGCCATCGCGGCGCCGAGGGCAAGATCAAGGCGGCGACCTTCGCGCGCAACCGCAAGGTGCCGTATTTCGGCATCTGCTTCGGCATGCAGATGGCGGTGATCGAGGCGGCGCGTTCGCTCGCCGGCATCGAGAACGCCAACTCGACCGAGTTCGGCCCGACCTCGGAGCCGGTCGTCGGCCTGATGACCGAGTGGATGCGCGGCAACGAGCTGGAAGAGCGCGCGGCCGGCGGCAATCTCGGCGGCACCATGCGGCTCGGCGCCTATGCCTCGACGCTCGCGGCAGGCTCGAAGATCGCCGAGATCTACGGCTCGACCGAGATCTCCGAGCGCCATCGCCACCGCTACGAGGTGAACATGGGCTACCGCGAGCAGCTGGAGGCCAAGGGCCTGCGCTTTGCCGGGCTCTCGCCCGACGGCCTGCTGCCCGAGACGGTCGAATATCCCGACCATCCCTGGTTCATCGGCGTGCAGTACCATCCCGAGCTGAAGTCGCGCCCCTTCGAGCCGCACCCGCTCTTCGCCAGCTTCATCGAGGCGGCGAAGGCCCAGAGCCGCCTGGTCTGACACAAGAGGTTGTCTGGCAGTTTCGGGCGCTTTCCCGCTCGGAGCCGCCCTTGTCATTCCGGGGCTTCGCGTAAGCGAAGAACCCGGAACCCACGACCGGGCGAGCCGTTTGCAGCCGAACACATGATGTCTCACCCAGTCGTGGGTTCCGGGTTCGCGCCTGCGGCGCGCCCCGGAATGACAATCGTGTGGCGCGAAGCCGCACCGACCAAGTATCCGGCGCATCCTCTCTTTGAATGACGGCTTGTGCCGTTCTCCTGTTACCCTGAGAATAGGCTGCCTCGTCGACCTGTGGTCGGCGCGGCGGCACAGGGCAGGGGGGCAGAGCGGCATGACGATCTCGATGGCGGGCCTGCCCGCGTTCCTTCTGTACTTCATCGTTGGCGCGGCCCTGATCGCCGCCTTCGTCGCGGTCTACCTACGGATGACCGCCCATGACGAGATCGCCCTGATCCGCGGCGGCAATCTCTCGGCGGCGGTCGCGCTCGGCGGCAACACGGTCGGCTTCTCGCTGCCGCTGGAACAGGCGATCTCGCAGGCCAGCAGCATTCCCGACTGCGTGCTCTGGGCGGCTGCGGCGATGATCATCCAGTTCGCGGCCTATGGCCTGGCGCGGCTGCTGATTCCGGAGCTGTCGCGCAAGATCGAGGAGGACCGCTTGCCTTCGGCCGTCATGCTCGCCGTGATCGCCGTCGTCTCCGGGACGCTGGCCGCGGCCAGCATGACGGAATGAGGCGGCCATGAAGCGCTCCTCCCAGATTGGGCTCGCGGCCGCCGGCGTCCTCCTCGTCGCCACCGTCTGGTCGATGACATCAGAGGACCCGCAGGAGAACCTCGTCTATAACAGCCTGAGCGATTGCCGGGCGGCCGGGCAGCTGACTGCCCAGCAATGCGAGACGGCCTTTTCGGAAGCGACCGCCGCACGGCTCAAGGACGCACCGAAATTCCAGAGCCAGACCGCCTGCGAGGCGCAATACGGCGCCAATGGCTGCAGCTCCGCGACGATCGGCGGTGCGCAATACTTCATCCCGGCGCTCGCGGGCTTCATGCTGGCGCGCGGCCTCTCAGGCGGGCAGGCGCAGCCCCTGATGCCGCCGACCGCCGCCACATGCCCGCCGGGCTCGACCCAGCCCGAATGCCAGCAGGCGCGCTCGTCCTCGTCCAGCTCGTCGGGCGGCTACTATGGCGGCAGTAGTAGCAGCCGCTCGCGCGCCTATTCGACGACGTCCGGCCGCAGCATCACCGCAGCTTTCTCGCCTGGCGCCCGCGGCGGCAGCACGGCTGCGACCAGCACGGCCTCGCGCGGCGGCTTCGGCTCGATCGCGCGCTCCTTCTCCTCGCATTCCTCGTCCTGAGATGCGTCGCGTCACGCTGCCGCCACGCCCGGACTGGGTCGAGCAGGTCGAGCGCCTCGGCTTCGCCTTCCACACCATCGACGGCGAGACCTATTGGGACGAGAGCGCGGCGATCGCCTTCACGCTGGAGGAGATCGAGCGCGATATCGAGGCACCGACCGAGGCGATCGAGCAGCTCTGCTTCGCCTTCATCGAGAAGGCGCTCGACCATGAGGAGATCCTGACGAAGCTCGCGATCCCAGCCGAGCACTGGGACTATATCCGCAGTAGCTGGCAACGCGGCGAGCGCAATCTCTATGGCCGGCTCGACCTCGCCTATGACGGGCGCGGGCCCGCGAAGCTGCTCGAATACAACGCCGATACCCCGACCGCCCTGTTCGAATCGAGCGTCGTGCAGTGGGACTGGCTGGAGCAGGCGATGGCGCGCGGTGCGATCCCGCGCGGCAGCGACCAGTTCAACTCGCTGCACGAGCGCCTGATCGCGGCCTTTCAGGGCCTGCGCGAACCCTCGCCCTATCGCCTGCACCTGACCTGCGTGCAGGGCAGCCCCGAGGACAAGGGCACGGTCGACTACCTCGCCGATTGCGCCGTGCAGGCCGGGCTCGACGCCCGCTTCACCTATATCGAGGAGCTCGGCCTGCTCACCGACGGGCGCTTCTGCGATGGCGCCAACCAGCCGATCGAGACCCTGTTCAAGCTCTATCCCTGGGAATGGATGTTCCGCGAGAGCTACGGCAAGGCGCTCGCCGGCTCGGGCTGCCAGTTCATCGAGCCGCCCTGGAAGGCGATCCTGTCCAACAAGGGCCTGCTCGCCTGTCTCTGGGAGATGGAGCCCGGCCATCCCAATCTGTTGCCGGCCTTCTTCGAGGGCGATCCGCGCTGCGCCACGCTCTCGCCCCGGCATGTGCGCAAGCCGCTCTATTCGCGCGAGGGCGCCAATATCACGCTGCTGGAGCGCGGCCGCGTGCTCGACAGCGACGACGGCCCCTATGGTGCCGAGGGCCATGTCCTGCAGGATGCCGCGACCAACCTGTTTTCCGCCGACGGCAACTATGCCGTGCTCGGCTCCTGGCTCGTCGCCTCGCAGGCCTGCGGGCTCTGTGTCCGCGAGGATGCCTCGCCTATCACCAAGAATACCTCGCGCTTCCTGCCGCACTATATCGAGCCCTGAACGCGCAACATCACCTCGCCCTGATCTGTGGTAGCCTTGGTTTCCGATACGCCTGTCGACGGAGCCTGCCATGCCTGCAAACGCCTCAACGCCCCGCGGTCTCGACCATCTCGTCATCGGCGTCCGCGATCTCGACGCCGCCTGGCACCTCTACGAGAAGCTCGGCTTCCGCGTCGGTGCCCGCAACCGTCACCCCTGGGGCACCGAGAACCGGATCGTGCAGTTTCCCGGCTCCTTCCTGGAGCTGGTGACGATCGCCGACGACACCGCGATCCCGCCGCATGGCGAGCGACGCTTCTCCTTCGGCGCCTTCGTGCGCGACGCGCTGGCGGGGCAGGGCGAGGGGCTTTCCATGCTGGTGCTGGAGAGCACCGACGCCAAGGCCGATGCCGCCGCCTTCAAGACGCAGGGCATCGGCGATTTCGAGCCCTTCTTCTTCGAACGCCGGGCGCGGCGCCCGGATGGCAGCGATGTCCGCGTTGCCTTCGAGCTGGCCTTCGCCGCCGATTCGCGCGCGCCGGAATGCGGCTTCTTCGTCTGCCAGCAATTCGAGCCGCAGAACTTCTGGAATCCGGAGTTCCAGCATCATCCGAACGGCGCGACGGCGCTTTCTGCCGTGGTGATGCTGGCCGAGGAGCCCGCCGTCCACCGCGCCTTCCTGACGGCCTTCAGCGGCGGCGCAGAGGTGCTGGAGGGCAACGAGGATTACGTGCTTGCGCTCCCGCGCGGGCGTATCGACGTGCTCGATCCCGAAGCGGCGCAGGGCGCCTATCATGTCGAGCCGGATACGACACCGGCCCGCTTCCTCGGATTCTGCGTCTCGGTGCCTGATCTCGAAGCCGTAGCGGAGCGCCTGACCGAGGCTGGCGTTTCGTTCCAGCGCGGCGAAGAGCGGCTCTTCGTGCCGGCCGAAGAGGCGTTCGGCTGCATGGTGGCGTTCGAGCAGGGGTGAGGCGGCGGCAGCTCGCCCGGCACCACCTCTGTCATTCCGGGGCGCGCCGTGGGCGCGAACCCGGAACCCACGACTGGGCAGGACATCCAGGACCCGATTGCAGCCGGCTCACCCCGTCGTGGGTTCCGGGTTCTTCGCTGCGCGAAGCCCCAGAATGACAAGGGTGGCTCTTGGCCAGAATGACCGGGGTCTCAGCCCTTCGCCTCGACTGGCGGCAGCGAGGCGAGCAAGCCGATCAGCGCCCGGTCATGCAGCACGACCATGCGCTCCTTCGGCTTGAGCCAGATCGCGGCATCGTCGACCGTCTCGGCATCGACGAGCTTGGCCTGCGCCACGGCGCGGTCGGGCTCGATCTCGCCGCGCCGCCGCGACTGGCCGTAGGGCAGCATCAGCTCGTGCGCGTGACGCAGATCGGCATCGGCGTGGAGCGCCTTGATGCCGTCGGCCTCGTCGTAGCCTGCCTTCTCGAACTCGGCCTGCAGCTCGTTGGCGCGCGTCGCGATCGCGGGCGGGGCGCCTTCCTCCGGCGTCATCAGGAGCTTGTGGCGCTTGAGCCAGAGCCCGATGGCGAGTTGCCCCGAGGCCCAGGAGAGCGGGATCGCCAGCACGAGGCCGACGATCGTCGGGGACATCCAGGCGAAGAGCGAGGTCGCGATCATGAAGGCCGACAGGCCGGTCACGATGCCGAGCACGGTATGGGTCCGGTGCCGGCGGATGATGTCCTTCAGCGGGATCGAGCCGTCGTCGCGTCGCTGCGGGTTCCAGCCGGTGTCGCGGCCGAGCAGGATCTGGAAGACCGAGCCGGACTGGATCAGCATCATGATCGGCGCGAAGAAGGCTGAGAACAGAACCTCGATCAGTGCCGAGACGATCAGGCGGATCGAGCCGCCGCCGGCCTGCCGGAGCTTGGTGTTGAACAGCGTCAGCAGGAGACCGAACAACTTCGGCGCCAAGAGGATCGCCATGGTGATCGCGAACAGGCGCAAGGCGCGTTCGGGGTCGAAGCGCGGCCAGACCGGGAAGAGCGTGAATTCCTGCGTGAAATACTCTGGCCGCGCGTAGTTGACCTGCAGCACGATCAGGATGCCGACCACGAGCTGCATCAGCCAGAGCGGCGAGGCGAGATAGCCCATGATGCCGGTGGCGAAATGCTGGCGCGTCGGCATGACGAAGCCCTTGGCGCCCATGATCCGCGAATGCTGGAGGTTGCCCTGGCACCAGCGCCGGTCGCGCACGGAGATGTCGATCAGCGAGGGCGGGCTTTCCTCGTAGGAGCCCGTCAGGTCCGGCAGCATGTAGACCGACCAGCCGGCGCGGCGGATCAAGGCCGCCTCGACGAAGTCATGGCTCAGCACATGGCCGCCGAAGGGCGGCTTGCCCTTCAGGTCCGGCAGGCCGCAATGGTCGGCGAAGGCCCGCGTCCTGATGATCGCGTTATGGCCCCAGTAATTGCCGTCGCGACCGGACCACATGGCGAGCCCGGTCGCGATGACCGGGCCGTAGACCCGCGCCGCGAATTGCTGGAGGCGGGCGAAGAAGGTGTTGCGGTTGATGATCAGCGGCAGCGACTGGATGATGCCGGCATCGGGATCGTTCTCCATCGCGGCGGCAAGCCGCACGATGCAGGTGCCGGTCATCAGGCTGTCCGCGTCGAGCACGACCATATGCTCGTAGAGCCCGCCCCAGCGCGTCACGAAATCGGCGATATTGCCGGCCTTGCGATGATGGTTCTTCGGCCGGTGGCGATAGTAGACACGGCTGTTCGGCCCGAGCCGCTCACGCAGCGCCAGGAAGGCGCGCTCCTCAGCCACCCAGACATCCGGGTTGGTGGTGTCGGAGACGATGAAATAGTCGAAATGATCGCCGAGCCCGGTTGCCTCGACCGATTCACGGATCGCCGCCACGGCCGCGAAGATGCGCGCCGAGGATTCGTTGTAGATCGGCATCACCACGACGGTGCGGTGCTTCAGCGTCTCCGCGCGATCCGCCCGGCCGGCGCCGAACAGGACGCCGAAGAAGCCCAGCAGCGCGCTGGTGAAGGCGAGCGCGATCCAGGAGAAGTTGATCGTGAACAGCACGAGCAAGGCGTACTGCAGCGAGGTCGTGCGGCTGACCGACACGACATTGTACATTTCCCAGGCGCCATAGGCGGTGAGCGCGAGCCCGCCGCCGAAGACGAAGAGGCGCTTCAGCCAGGGTGTCTTCCAGTTGCGCGGATCGGCCGGCGCGCGGCGGTCCGAAGCGTTCCAGCTGCGGAACGACTGCACCGGCATGATCAGCGGCTCTTCCGGCGGCGTCGCCGGCTCGCGGGCCACGCTGTAGCTGCGCTGTTCCGTTTCCATGGCGTCGCGGCGGGCTGCCGTTACCAGGTCCATCGATTCAACCAAGTCTCAGAGACGGGCTGACCGCCCGATTGCAGGACGAGCCGGAGCTCGGACAGATTGTCGTTGCCGGGATCGACCTCGAAGCCGACCCGCATCAGCTTGCGCTCCGGATAAGGCCACAGGCGGACATTGTGGACCGCGCCGGGCTGGGCCGTGATCGTCGCCCGCGTCGAGGCGACGAGGGCGGCGTCGGCGAGCCGGTCGCCGGTGAACTCGACGATGAAGCGCCGACGGCGCCCCTGCGAACCCTTGCCCTGCCGCGAGCGGGTGGCGAGCGCCAATGGCGGACGCTCGGGCGGCTGCCAGCACCAGGCCTGGCGGTAGCTCAGAGAGGTCTCGCTGCCGGCCGCCAGCGGCTGCTTCGGCCGCCAATAGGTGATGATGTTCTTGTTGACCTCGGAATCGCTGGGTATCTCGATCAACTGGACCGAGCCCGCACTCCAATCCCCAAGCGGCTCGTTCCAGACGCTGGGCCTGAGCTCGAAGCGCTGGTCGTCATCCTGGAAGGCGGCGGGATCGCGCTCGCGCTGGACGAGGCCGAAACCCCTCGGGTTCTCATCGACGAAGGAGGAGACTTGCAGGGTGGCAGGATTGTTGACCGGCCGGTAGATCCATTCGCCACCGCCCGACTGCATCTGCACGCCGGACACCTCGCCGATCGAGGAGCGGATGTCGTCGAAGACGCGCCGGCTCTGCGGACCGGAGAGGAAGGTCGCGCTCGTGCAGCCGAAGCCGACATGCTCCAGCGCCTGGCGCGCGAACAGCGTCATCTCGACATCGACGAAGGTGACGTCTCCGGGGCGCAGTGTCATCCGCACGGCGCCGGCGACGCTCTCCGAATCGAGCAGGCCGTGGATGACCAGCGAACCCACGGCAGGGCTCGGCCGCTCGATCCAGAACGCCCGGAAGAAGGGCAGTTCCTCGCCGCGCGTCTCGCCGGGCCGCAGGATCAGGGCGCGCGCCATCGCGCCGAAATTCTGGCCGCGCGCCAGGGCGCGGAAGAAGGTGCCGCCCTGGAAGACGGCGACCTCGAAGGGGCGCTCCAGCCCGGCCGCGATTCGCATGCCCGAGAATTGCAGGTCGGCATTGGTCTGCGGTGGCGTGACCCGCCCGTAGTCGAACTTGCTGCGGTCGAAGCCGATGCGGCGCACCGTGCCGTCCTCGATCGTGAACAGGCTCACCGGATTGGAGAAGACGAAGCCGCGATGCAGCGGCTCGACCGTGAAGCCGCGATTCTCGCCGGCCCAGACCGTACCGCCCGGCTGCATCCGGATGCCCGCATACTGATCGGCGGGCAGGGTGGCGTAGCCTTCCGGAAGGTCGTTGATGGCCAGCGGAATCAGCGGACGCTGGGCCAGCGCCCGGGCGGCATCGACCACCAGCGCCGGGTCGAAACGCTGCCCGTCGACGAGGGAGGGGATGTTGAAGGAAGCCGCGCCCGTCGGGGCCTGTGCTGCGGCCGGGCCGGCCAGCGAGAGCAGCGCTGCGCCGCCAGCGGCGCCTTCCAGAAACTGCCTACGATTCAAGGGTTTCGACATGGGATCCAAACTACGCGGGCGACGCCCTCGCCCCTCGCGCTTCTAGAGCATTTCCAGTTCGCCTGAAAAGCCTTTCCGATCGGGAAGATGCACGCCTTTCGAATGGTGCGATCTATCGAAATCGAGCCGCGGTCAACCCGGCATGAGGGCCGTCCGCAAAAGGCGCCTTTCGCTGCGATTGAACTTTGGCAAAAGGTGCAAGGATCGGCTATCCACGGCGCCTGCAACGCAAGTATGCGTGAATTCGACTCTGATGCGCGGGCGGTGGTCCAACCATGCCTGCAGGGGAAACGAGAAACATGACCGAAATGCAGCCGGCCCGATCCTGCCTCGCGATCGTCCTGGCCGCGGGCGAGGGCACCCGCATGAAGTCGCGGGGGCCGAAGGTGCTCCATGCCGTGGCCGGTCGGTCACTGCTCGGCCATGCGCTGGCGGCGGTTTCGAAGGCCGGCGCGGATGCCGTCGCCGTCGTGATTTCCTCGGAACGCCCCGAAGTCGGTGAAGCGGCGCGCAAGCAGCTTCCGCATGTGCAGATCGCGATCCAGCACGAGCGCCTGGGCACCGCCCATGCCGCCCTCGCTGCGAAGGCCGCCATAGCGGCCGGCCATGACGACGTCATCATCGCCTTTGGCGACACGCCGCTCGTGCGTCCCGAGACCTTTGCGGCCCTTCGCCGCGGCTTGAGAGAGGGCGCAGCCGTCGTCGCGCTCGGCTTCGAAGCCAAGGACCCGACGGGCTATGGTCGCTTCGTCGAGAAGGACGGGCATCTCGAAGCGATCGTCGAGCATAAGGATGCGACGCCGGAGCAGCGCGCGATCACGCTCTGCAATGCCGGGCTGATGGCGCTCTCCGGCGAGCACGCCCTCTCGATCCTGGAAGCGATCGGCAGCCATAACGCCCAGGGCGAATTCTATCTCACCGATGCGGTCGAGGTCGCGCGCAAGCGCGGGCTCGACGCCATCGCGCTGAGGGCGCCCGAAAGCGAGGTCCAGGGCATCAACGACCGCACACAGCTCGCTGCGGTGGAAGCGGAATTCCAGCGGCGCAAGCGCCTCGCCGTGATGCTCGGCGGTGCGACGCTGATCGCGCCGGAGACGGTGTTCTTCAGCTATGACACGCAGATCGGCCGCGATGTCGTGATCGAGCCGAATGTCGTGTTCGGGCCGGGCGTGCGTGTCGATGACGGCGCGGTGATTCATGCCTTCTCGCATCTCGAGGGCGCCACGGTCGGGGCGGAGGCCAGCGTCGGCCCCTATGGCCGCCTGCGGCCGGGCGCGAGGCTCGCCGAGAAGGCCAAGGTCGGCAATTTCGTCGAGGTGAAGGCGGCCGATATCGGCCCGGGCGCCAAGGTCAGCCACCTGACCTATATCGGCGATGCCTCGATCGGCGCTGCTGCGAATATCGGCGCCGGCACGATCACCTGCAATTATGACGGCTTCAACAAGTCCAGGACGACGATCGGCGCCAATGCTTTCGTCGGCTCGAACTCCTCGCTGGTGGCCCCGGTGACGATCGGCGAGGGCGCCATTATCGGCTCCGGCTCGGTCATCACCAGCGACGTCGCACCCGACGCGCTCGCCCTTGGCCGCAGCCGCCAGGTCGAGAAGGAAGGCTGGGCAACCACCTTCCGCATCGCCGCTGCGGCCAGGAAAGCAGCCAAGAAAGCGGCCGAATAGTCTAAAATCGGGGCGGATCGGGCCATCCACCGTTCACAGTTCGTCATGTAGATTGATTGGGCAGGCGCGCCGATCGCGGCTATGCGCTTTGCCGACAGCAATGGCTTGAGGGGTTCGTCCATGTGCGGCATCGTCGGGATTCTGGGCAAGGAAGCAGTGGCGACGCAGGTCGTCGAGGCCCTGCGGCGGCTTGAATATCGCGGCTACGACTCTGCCGGCGTCGCGACGCTGGAAGCCGGCCAGCTCACCCGCCGCCGCGCCGAGGGCAAGCTCAAGAATCTTGAACTCCGCCTGTCGAACGAGCCGCTCGAAGGCCTGGTCGGCATCGGCCACACCCGCTGGGCGACCCATGGCAAGCCGAACGAGACCAATGCCCATCCGCATGCGACGCCGAAGCTCGCGGTCGTCCATAACGGCATCATCGAGAATTTCCGCGAGTTGCGTGCCGAGCTTCAGGCCGACGGCTACGTCTTCGAGACGGAGACAGACAGCGAGATCGTCGCCCATCTCGTCACCCGCGAGCTCGATCGCGGCAAGTCTCCGGCAGATGCGGTCGCCGCGAGCCTCCCGCTCCTGCACGGCGCTTTCGCACTCGCCTTCCTGTTCCAGGGCGAGGAAGACCTGCTGATCGGTGCCCGCAAGGGCTCGCCGCTGGCGGTCGGCATCGGCGACGGCGAGATGTATCTCGGCTCGGACGCACTGGCGCTCGCGCCCTTCACCAATCTCATCGCCTATCTCGATGAGGGCGACTGGGTCGTGCTCCACCGTCGCGGCGCGACCTTCTACGACAAGACCAACAAGCAGGTGAAGCGCCGCTCCCAGCGCGTCGCCGCCGGTGCCTTCTTGGTCGAGAAGGGCAATCATCGCCACTTCATGGCTAAGGAGATCTACGAGCAGCCCGAGGTCGTCGGCCACACGCTGACGCAGTATCTCGACATGGCCAATGGCAAGGTACGTCTGCCCTTCGGCGGCCAGATCGACTGGAAGGGCCTGTCGCGCCTGACGATCAGCGCCTGCGGCACCTCCTATTATGCCGGCCTTATCGCGAAATACTGGTTCGAGAAGCTGGCGCGCCTGCCGGTCGAGATCGATGTCGCCTCAGAGTTCCGCTATCGCGAGGCGCCGCTGCCGGACCAGGGCCTGGCGCTCTTCGTCTCGCAGTCCGGCGAAACCGCCGACACTCTGGCCGGGCTGCGCTATGCCCGCCAGAACGGGCAGGTCATCCTTTCGGTCGTCAACGTGCCGACCTCGACGATCGCGCGCGAGAGCGATGCCGTCGCGCCGACCCTTGCCGGCCCGGAGATCGGCGTCGCCTCGACCAAGGCCTTCGTCTGCCAGCTCGCGGTTTTCGCCTCGCTCGCGCTTGCCGCAGCCCGCGCCCGCGGCACGCTCTCAGCCGAGGATGAGGCCCGTCATGTACAGAATCTGATCGCGCTGCCGGGGTTGATGGCCCGCGCGCTGCAGCTCGAGCCGCAGATCGAACAGCTCGCGCAGAAGCTCTCGCGCGCCAAGGACGTGCTCTATCTCGGCCGTGGCACCAGCTTCCCGCTGGCGCTGGAAGGCGCGCTGAAGCTCAAGGAAATCAGCTACATCCACGCCGAAGGTTATCCGGCGGGCGAGCTGAAGCACGGCCCGATCGCGCTGATCGACCAGGACATGCCGGTCATCGTCGTCGCGCCTCATGACGCGCTGTTCGAGAAGACCGCCTCCAACATGCAGGAGGTCGCGGCGCGCGGCGGCCGGATCATCCTCGTCACCGACGCGAAGGGCGCCGCCGAATGCGGCATCGAGCCGGAGGCGACGATCATCATGCCGGATATGGACCCGACCTTCGCGCCGGTCGTCTACGCCCTGCCGATCCAGATGATCGCCTATCAGACGGCGGTTTTCATGGGCAAGGACGTCGACCAGCCACGCAACCTGGCGAAATCCGTCACGGTGGAGTGAGGCGAGGCCTCAACAACACTCCTTAGTCCGAAAACACGCGGGTCATCCCGGACAAGCGGCGAAGCCGCGCTGATCCGGGATCCATGCCTGAGCCTCCATCGGAAGCGTTCCGGCATGGGTCCCGGGTCTTCGCTTCGCTACGCCCGGGATGACGCGGTGGTGGTCTTGAGAGCGACTTGCTTGGCTCAAGCTTCGGGCCGGCTCGCCACGTAGAGGCCCGCACCAACCAGACACAGCGCCGCCGTCGCGAAAGCGATCGGCGGCGCGCTCGTTTGCGTCAGCAGGATAAGGCTCAGCGCCATCGAGCCGCAGGCGAGATATTTCGCGCGCCGGGCGATGGCGCCGGTCTGGCGCCAGCGCAGGACATGCGGCCCGAGTTTCGGATGGCCGATCAGCCAGGCCTCGAATCGCGGCGAGGATTGCGAGAAGCACCAGGCCGCGGCGATCAGGAAGATCGTGCCGGGCATCAGCGGCAGGATGAGCCCGATGACCCCGAGCGCCGTGCACACCCAGCCCACAGTAAACAGCAGCGGCCGCGACCATCGGCGTCGCGGCTGATCGGGCTCGGTCACGGCCTCATCCTTGCTTGTCCTAAATGCGGGGCTGGCCGATAACGCTCCCTCGCTTATCGTGTCATATCACGGCGCAATGTCGCGTCCGCAAGCGGGAGCGAGGTCGCACCGGTGGGGTGAGGAAACGAATGACAGCCGGCCCGCCCGACCCGCGCCTGATCCTGACGACGGAAATCCTGCGCCCGACCTGGGGTGCGCGGCTGCGCCGCTATTTCCTGACCGGGCTCGTCATCGCCGCACCGCTCGCCATCACGGCCTCGGTGACATGGTGGTTCATCAATTTCATCGACGGGCTGGTGAAGCCCCTCATCCCGAATTCCTACCTGCCCGATGCCTATCTGCCCTATCCGATTCCGGGATTCGGGCTCGTGATCGCGCTGGTCGGGCTGACATTGCTCGGCTTCCTCACCGCCAATCTCGTCGGGCGCTCGCTCCTGAATGCCGGCGAAGCGATCCTCGACCGCATGCCGGTGGTGCGCAGCCTCTACAAGGGCGTAAAGCAGGTCTTCGAGACGATCTTCTCGCAGTCGGGCACCTCGTTCCGCAAAGTCGGCATGGTGCAATTCCCGCAGCCGGGCATGTGGTCGATCGTCTTCATCGCGCAGGACGCGGCGCCCGAGATCGCCGGGCGCCTGCCGGATGGAGACGAGCAGATCGGCGTCTTCCTGCCCTGCACGCCGAACCCGACCACCGGCTTCTTCTTCTACCTGCCGCGGCGCGAGGTCGTCGAACTCTCGATCTCCGTCGAGGATGGCGCCAAGCTCATCATGTCGGCCGGGCTGATCCAGCCCGGCGAACAGAACGGCAAGCCGAAGCTCGAAACGAAGCCGCCGGTCAGCGCTTGAGCGGCACCCAGATCTCGACGGTGCCGTTGCCGGTCGTGCCGTCGAAGCGCTCATCCATGCGCTCCAGCGTGACGCCCATCGCGGGCTCGCGTCCGGATTTCGGGAACCAGTCCTGCCAGATCGCCTTGTAGGTCTGGGCGATGCCGGTGATGTGGCCCTTATGCTCGAACACCGCGCAGAGCTGCTCCGGCACGCTCAGCCGCGCGAACTCGTCGGTAAGATCCCCGAAGGACGAGACCTCGGCCCCGGCGATATAGTCGAAGACGCCGTTCTCGTCGCAATTATAGTTCGCGCCATAGGCGACATGGCCGCGCTGGCCGGGGATATGGCCGAAATACTGAGCGATCTTCTGCCAGAGCAGCGGGATACCTTGCGTCTTGTCCATCGAGAAATGGCCGCTGAACCCGGCGATCAGCAGGGGCTTGCCGGTGACGATGCGCGGCTCGGCGATGGGGGCGGGGGTGATGTCATGCATGTTCAGCGACTCCACGAGGGCGAGCGATGAGAGGTCGCGCCGGGCGCGCAATTCTTCCGGCGTGAGGCCGAACTGCTCGCGAAAGGCGCGGGTGAAGGCTTCGTGGGAGCCATAGCCCCAGTCGAGCGCGACCGAGAGGATGTCGGGCGCACCATCGGCGAGCTGGCGCGCCGCCTCCGACAGTCGGCGCTCGCGCACATAGCGCATCACCGAACGACCGGTCGCCGCGCCGAAGGCCCGGCTGAGATGGAAGCGCGAGACGCCGCTGACCTCGGCGATCTCGTCAAGCGTGAGTTCGGCGGTGAAACGGCTCTCGATACACCAGATGGCTGCCTTGACCGGGTCCATGTTCTCTCCACGAAGTGGCGCGACACTGGACGACCAGGCGAGGGCTCGCTTGATCAGGATTGCTCCTGGCCGCACCAGAGCGCCATTGCTAGGCGCCTGGCGACGAAGCCGTGACAGCAGCGATCAGCCAGCCCGCAGCAGCCGGATCGCGACGTCGCGCTCGAACAGATAGAGCAGCACCCGGATCGCCTGGCCGCGCGGCGTCTCCAGATGCGGGTCGCGCTCGATCAGGAGCCGCGCGTCGTCACGAGCGGCCGACAGCAGGTCGCCGTCGATCTCCGGCCGGGCGATGCGCCAGTCCGGCGAGCCCGATTGCTTGGTGCCAAGCACCTCGCCTTCGCCGCGCAGGCGCAAATCCTCCTCGGCGATACGGAAGCCGTCCTCCGTCTCGCGCATGATGGTGAGCCGCGCCTCAGCGACCGGCCCGAGCGGCCCCTTGTAGAGCAGCAGGCAGGTCGAGGCGGCTTGCCCACGCCCGATCCGCCCACGCAGCTGATGAAGCTGGGCGAGGCCGAAGCGCTCGGCATGCTCGATCACCATGACGCTGGCATTGGGCACGTCGACACCGACCTCGATCACCGTGGTCGAGACGAGGATGCGGGTTTCGCCGGCGACGAAGGCGGCCATGGCGGCGTCCTTGTCACGGCCGGGCATCTGGCCGTGCAGCAAGCCGACCTTGTCGCCGAAGATTTCGCGCAAAGCATCGAAACGTTCCTGCGCGGCAGCGACGTCGAGCGTGTCCGATTCCTGCACGAGCGGGCAGACCCAATAGGCCTGCGCACCGCTCTCGACCGCACGGCCGATGGCCCCGACGACCTCGTCATAACGCTCGGAGGAGACGGCGCGGGTGACGATCGGCTTCCGGCCCGCCGGCTTCTCGGAGAGGATCGAGATATCCATGTCGCCGAACCAGGTCAGCGAGAGCGTCCTCGGGATCGGCGTCGCGGTCATCACCAGCACGTCCACCGCCTCGCCCTTGGAGCCGAGCAGCAGGCGCTGATGCACGCCGAAGCGGTGCTGCTCGTCGACCACGGCCAAAGCGAGGTCACGGAAGGCGACACCTTCCTGGAACAGCGCATGGGTGCCGACGGCAATGTCGATCGAGCCGTCGGCGAGCCCTGCGAGCACCTGTTTGCGGCCAGCGCCTTTCTCGCGCCCGGTCAGCAGCGCGAGCTTGAGCCCGGCCTTCTCCGCCAGGGGCGCCAAACGCTCGGCGTGCTGGCGGGCGAGGATTTCCGTCGGTGCCATCAGAACCGATTGCCGGCCGGCCTCGGCCGCGGCGGCCATGGCCATCAGCGCGACCACGGTCTTGCCCGAGCCGACATCGCCTTGCAGCAGCCGCAGCATCTTCTCCGGCCGGGCCATGTCGGCATGGATGTCGGCGATCGCCTTGCGTTGGCCCTCGGTCAGTTCGAAGGGCAGCGCGGACTGGATGCGGAAGCGCACGCCTCCGTCGCCGGTGGTGGCGCGGCCGGCGATCTTCTTCTGCTGGCGGCGCACGAGGGCGAGCGCGATCTGGCTCGCAAGCAATTCGTCATAGCCGATCCGGCGTCGCGCGACCGTATCGCCCTCGGCCGCCTTGCGATCGACCGGGTGGTGCAGGGCTTCGATCGCCTGATGGAACGACGGAAAGTCGCTCCTGGCGAGGAAGGCGGGGTCCTGCCATTCCGGCATTTCCGGGCAACGCTCGGCCGCCGCCTGCACGGTCCGCATCATCATGCGCTGGCCGATGCCCTCGGTCAGCGGATAGACCGGTTCGAAGGCGGGCAGGGTCGCCGCGAGCTTGGGGTCGAGGATGCGTTCGGGATGCACCATCTGGCGCATGCCCTCCCAGAGTTCGAGCTTGCCCGAGATCAGGCGGTAGGCGCCGATCGGCAGGGTCTGAGCGAGATGCCGGGAATCGGCATGGAAGAAGACGAGCGTGACGTCGCCGGTCTCGTCCTCGACGATGATGCGATAGGGCGCCTTCTTGCCGGCTGGCGCCGGGCGATGCTCGCTGACGCGGGCCGTGAAGGTCGCGACATCGCCGACGGGTGTATCCGCGATCGAGGGGCTCGGCCTACGGTCGACCGCGCCGGTCGGGAGCTGGAATAGCAGGTCGACGACGCGCGCCGGCCTCGTCTCGTCGCCGAGAAACTTGTCCAGCACCTTGCCGAGCTTGGGCCCGACACCGGAGAGCGTCGTGACGGGGGCGAAGAGCGGATCGAGGATCGAGGGGCGCAAGACGTCTCGGCAATTGTCAGGAGCGCGAAGATCGCGGCCGCTTCGCCGCTGACTTCGCCGGGTTGCGTCGCTATATAGCCTGCTCAGGCAGGCTCCGCGACGGGGCCGGCCCTATGATCATTGCGCCATCCCCCAAGGTTTTTGCCCGAGGTTCTCATGTCCGGCTCGACCCGCTCCAGCGCCGATCTCGACCCGCGCCGCCGCAAGATCTTGTTCCGTGCCTGGCATCGCGGCATGCGCGAGATGGACCTGATCATGGGCCGCTTCGCCGATGAGGCCATCGCCGGCTTCAGCGATGCCGAGCTCGACGAGTTCGAGCGGCTGATCGAGGTGCTGGACCGGGACCTGCTGAGCTGGGTGACCGGGGAGGCGCCCGTGCCATCGAATTACGACACGGAACTGTTCCGCAAGCTCAAGGCGTTCCACCATCACGACAAGCCGATTCATGTGTGAGGGCTCGGCCGGCCTCCACCGTTGTCATTCCGGGGCTTCGCGCAGCGAAGAACCCGGAACCCACGACCGGGCGATCCGCTTGCAACCGAACACTGCAGTCGCACCCAGTCGTGGGTTCCGGGTTCGCGCCTGCGGCGCGCCCCGGAATGACAAGCGATAGTCAAAAACTGAAGCGTACCGATGAGCATTCCTCCTCCCAGCCAGATCGCGAAGCCCCAGCTCGACCGCCTGCTCGATGCGCTGAACCGTGGCGACAAGCCGACGTTGGCCGGCGTGCCCGATGGCTTCGACGCCGTCGTGCTGGCCGACCTGACCCGCGCGCGCGCCAAGAAGGCGGAAGGCGCAGCGCTGCTCGTCTTCATCGCCCGCGATGGCCAGCGCCTGCAGGTGCTTGAGAACGCGCTGCAATTCGTCGCGCCGGATATCGAGGTGATGAGCTTCCCGGCCTGGGATTGCCAGCCTTATGACCGTGTCTCGCCGGCGCCTGCCATCGTCGCGCACCGGATGACGACGCTGTCGCGCCTCGCCAAGACCAAGTCGGGCGAGCGGCCGCGCCTGCTGCTGACCACCGTCAACGCCGCACTCCAGCGCGTGCCTGCTTTCGGCAAGGTCGCCTCGGAGAGCTTCTCGGCAGCACCCGGCAACGTGGTCGATACCGAGCAACTGGCACGCTGGCTCGACATCAACGGCTATCTGCGGACCTCGACCGTGCGCGAGACCGGCGAATTCGCCGTGCGCGGCGGCATCGTCGACCTGTTCCCGCCGGGCATGCCGGCGCCGATCCGGCTCGACTTCTTCGGCGACACGCTGGAATCGATCCGCACCTTCGATCCGGAGACGCAGCGCACCACCGGGCAATTGCGCGGGCTCGATCTCGTGCCGATGTCCGAAGCGCAGATGACGAGCGAGAGCATCCGCCGCTTCCGCCAGTCCTATATCTCGACCTTCGGCACGCCCGGCCGCGACGACACCCTCTATGAAGCCGTCAGCGAAGGCCGTCGCCCGGCCGGTCTGGAGCATTGGCTGCCGCTGCTGGCGGAAAAGCTCGACACGCTCTTCACCTATCTGCCGGACGTGCCTCTCGTGCTCGACCATCAGGCCGAGGATGCGGTCGGCGAGCGCATCAGCCTGATCAAGGACTATTACGACGCCCGCAAGGCGGCGCTGGAGCAGGGCGGGGGCGGCGGCATTCCCTACAAGCCCTTGCCGCCGGACGCGCTCTATCTCTCGCCGGCCGACTGGCGCGCGGTGATGGATATCTCGGGCGTCGCCAGCCTGACGCCGTTCCAGTTGCCCGATAGCGAGGGCAAGCTGATCCTCGATCTCGGCGGCAAGCAGGGCCGCAGCTTCGCGGCCGAGCGCACCGCCGATGCCGGCGGCGTCTTTGACGCTGCGGTCGCCCATGTGAAGGCGCTGGAGGCGGACGGCAAGCGCGTCATCCTCGCCGCCTGGTCGGAGGGCTCGCGTGAGCGGCTGGCGCATGTGCTGGCCGATCACGGCCTCAAGAGCACGCAACTGACGGGATCGCTGCGCGCCGCCTTCGATCTGAAGCCCGGCACGATCGCGCTCGCGGTCTGGGGTTTTGAGACCGGCTTCGAGGCCGGGCGGCTCGCGGTCATCGGCGAGCAGGATATCCTTGGCGACCGCCTCGTTCGTCCGCGCCGCAAGACCAAGCGGCCGCAGGATTTCATCGCCGAATTGTCCTCGCTCGCGCCGGGCGACCTCGTCGTCCATGTCGATCACGGCATCGGCCGCTTCATCGGCCTGCAGACGATCACGGCGGCAGGCGCGCCGCATGACTGCCTCGAAATCCATTATGCCGGCGATTCCAAGCTCTTCCTGCCGGTCGAGAACATCGAGCTTCTGTCCCGCTACGGCTCCGAGGATACCGAAGTCCAGCTCGACCGGCTCGGCGGCGGCGGCTGGCAGGCGCGCAAGGCGAAGCTCAAGCAGCGCATCCGCGAGATGGCCGGCAAGCTCATCCAGATCGCGGCGGCCCGCGCGCTCAAGGATGCGCCGCGCCTCATCCCGCCCGATGGCGTCTATGACGAGTTCTGCGCCCGCTTCCCCTATGAGGAGACCGAGGACCAGCAGAACACCATCGACGCGGTACTGGACGATCTTGCCGCCGGGCGGCCGATGGACCGGCTGGTCTGCGGCGATGTCGGCTTCGGCAAGACCGAAGTCGCGCTGCGCGCCGCCTTCGCCGCTGCGCTGAATGGCAAGCAGGTCGCGGTCGTCGTGCCGACGACGCTGCTCGCCCGCCAGCATTACCGCAATTTCGCGGATCGCTTTGCCGGCTTGCCGGTCCATGTCGGACAGGCATCGCGCTTCGTCGGCTCGGCCGATCTGAAGGCTGTGAAGCAGGGCGCCAAGGACGGGACGATGGACATCGTCGTCGGCACCCATGCGCTGCTCGGCAAGGGCGTCGACTTCAAGGATCTCGGCCTCGTCATCGTCGACGAGGAACAGCATTTCGGCGTAGCCCATAAGGAGAAGCTGAAGGAACTGCGCGCCGAGGTACATATGCTGACGCTTTCGGCGACACCGATCCCGCGCACGCTCCAGCTCGCCATGACCGGCGTGCGCGAGCTCTCGATCATCGCGACGCCGCCGGTCGATCGTCTGGCCGTGCGCACCTTCGTCACGCCCTTCGACCCGCTGATCGTACGCGAGGCGCTGCTGCGCGAGCGCTATCGCGGCGGGCGCAGCTTCTATGTCGTGCCGCGCATCGAGGACATCGCCGACGTCAAGGACTTCCTCGACAAGCAAGTGCCGGAGTGCAAGGTCGGCATCGCCCATGGCCAGATGGCGGCGGGCACGCTGGAAGACGTGATGACGGCCTTCTACGAGGGCCAGTACGACATCCTGCTCTCGACCACGATCGTCGAGTCCGGTCTCGATATCCCGACCGCGAACACGCTGATCGTGCATCGCGCCGACATGTTCGGCCTCGCCCAGCTCTATCAGCTGCGCGGCCGCGTCGGCCGTTCGAAGACCCGCGCCTATGCGCTCTTCACCGTGCCGGCCAATCGCAAGCTGACCGAGCAGGCCGAGAAGCGGCTCAAGGTGCTGCAATCGTTGGACACGCTCGGCGCCGGCTTCCAGCTCGCCAGCCACGACCTCGACATTAGAGGCGCCGGAAACCTGCTCGGCGACGAGCAGTCCGGCCATATCAAGGAAGTCGGCTACGAACTCTACCAGCAGATGCTGGAAGAGGCCGTGGCGGCGCTCAAGGCCGGCATCGAGTTCGAGACCGAGACGCAATGGTCGCCGGCGATCCAGGTCGGCGCTCCCGTCATGATCCCCGAGCACTATGTCGCCGACCTGACGCTGCGGCTGACGCTCTACAAGCGGCTCTCGACCATGGACGACGATGCCGAATTGCAGTCCTTCGGCGCCGAATTGGTCGACCGCTTCGGCCCGCTGCCGGAGGAGGTCAACCAGCTCCTGGAGATCGTCGCGATCAAGGCACTCTGCAAGCGCGCCAATGTCGAGAAGGTCGAGGCCGGGCCGAAGGGCATCATTGTCGCCTTCCGCAACAATGAGTTCGCGAATCCGGAAGGGCTGGTTTCCTATGTCGCGAAGATCGGCACGCTGGCGAAGGTCCGCCCTGACATGCGCGTCGTCTTCATCGACGATTTCGACACTGTCGAGCAGCGTCTCAAGGCGACGCGCCGGCTGCTGACCGATCTCGCGCGGATCGCGGAACGGAAGAAGGCGGCCTGAGCGGGCGGCGAACTTCTCCCGTCATAGAAATCCCTCGCGGGTCATCCCGGACAAGCGGCGAAGCCGCGCCGATCCGGAATCCATGCCGGAGCCTGTCGAATAGAGGTTCCGGAATGGATCCCGGGTTCTCCCTTCGGTCGCCCGGGATGACCCGCGTTGGGTCATTCTCTACAGATCGAAGAACACCGTCTCGTTCTCGCCGGCGAGGTTGATGTCGAGCCACCATGTCCCGTCCGGCTTGTGCTGGGCGATCAGGGTGTGGCGGCGCGCCTCGGGCACGAGCGCGAGGATCGGGTCGGTCTCGTTGCCCTCGCCATCGGCGAAATAGAGCCGGGTCGGCAGGCGCTTCAGCAGGCCGCGGCCGAAGACCGAGAGCGCGATATGCGGCGCCTGCAGGCTGTTGCCGGGGCCAGGCACACGGCCCGGGCGGATGGTGCGGAAACGATAGACGCCGTCCTTGTCGGTCGAGGCGCGACCGAACCCGACGAAATGCCGGTCGAGCGCCACGTCCGCGCGATCGTCGCCCGGGCTGGCATAGCGGCCGTTCGCATTGGCCTGCCAGATCTCGATCATCGCGTCTTCGATCGGCTTGCCGTCGGCATCGTAGACGCAGCCGGCGAGCGCGATGACCTCGCCCTCGGGTTGACCTGAGACATTCGAGCCCGAGAGCAGGAAATGCCCCGGCGGCATCAGGTCGGGGCGGGCGCCCATCTCGGAACGACCAACGAGATCGGCGCCGCCCTTCCAGGGCAGGCCGTAATGGAAATAGGGGCCGACCGTCTGCCACGGCGTCTGGCCGAAGATCGACGGGTCCTGGCTGTCCTGCCGCGGCGCGGCGTTGCGGCTTTCCAGATCAGTGGTCGTCGTCATGGTCGTCCTCGAACGGCGTCTGGTCGCGGCCCTTGAGCACGATGTCGAAGACATAGCCCAGCGCCCAGTTCGGCTCGGTGGTGCCGATATCGAAGCGTGAGACCATGCGCTGGCGATAGGGCATCGGCACGGCATTCGCGATCGGGTCGATCTCGATCAGCGGATCGTCGGGGAAATACATCTGCGTGACCAATCGCGTCGCGAAAGCGGGGCCCAGCAGCGAGAGATGGATATGGGCCGGGCGCCAGGCGTTCTTGTGGTTGCCCCAGGGATAGGCGCCGGGCCGGATCGTGACATAGCGATAGCGGCCCTGCTCGTCGGTGATCACCCGGCCGACGCCGGTGAAATTCGGATCGAGCGGGGCCGGCCAGTCGTCCTTGGCGTGGATATAGCGGCCGGCGGCATTGGCCTGCCAGATCTCGACGACGGTGTTCGGCACCGGCCTTCCGTCCTCGTCGAGCACGCGGCCGGTCACGACGATGCGCTGGCCCTGCGGCTCGGCCTTGTGCTGGGTGGTGAGGTCGGCCATGGCCGGGCCCATCAGGCGCGACCAGTCGGTCGGCCCGGTCACCTCGGTCAGCGTCTGCGGGATCGCGATCGGGGCCTGGCGCGGACTGCGCGCCACGGTCGAGCGGTAATCCGGGAAGAGCGAGGCCGGCTGCCCGGCATCGAGCCCCGCATAGGGAAGGATCAGGCTGCTCATGCGGCTTCTCTCCTCAGCCATGGCTCGGTGCGGGAACGCTGATCGGGCGCGCGAGCCTTGATTGCGCGGTGAGCCGGATGCCGGCATTGGCGGCGCCGTAGCCGGCATAACCGTCGCGCTGGACGATCTCGAAGAACAGCCCGCCATCCAGCGTCTGGGTATAGGCCTGACGGAACGCACCGCCGGCATCGCTGTCATAGAGGATGTTCAGCGCCTTCATCGCGTCGATCTCCTCGCCCGTCAGGTCGGAGCGGGCTTCGAGGTCGTCATAGTAGTTCTCGGGGATGGGTAGCATGGCGACACCATTGGCAACCAGCCGCTTGACGGTCGCGGCGATGTCGTTGGTCGCGAAAGCGATATGCTGCACGCCGGAGCCGAAGAAATCGGTGATGAAGCGGGCCGAGAGTGTGCGGTGGCTCTGCGAGCCGTTGAGGATGAGCCTGAGGCCATGGCCGTTCCTGCCGTCGAGCCCGCTCTCGATCACCTGGCTCTGGACCACGCCGCCGGGATCGAGCACGGCCTGGCTCGGCGTCTTCCGCGTCTCGAACAGCGAGGAGTAGAACAGCAGCCAGGTCAGCATCTCCTCGTATTGCATGCTCTGCGAGACATGGTCGACGCCGGTCAGCCCGGCATGATCAGAGGCTTCACCGGTCGCCTCGAAATCGACCTCCGCCCAGCGGCCGAGCGCCGAGGTGTGGTCGAGGAAATAGAGCAGGCTGCCGCCGAGCCCGCGCACGGCTGGAATGTCGAGTTCGCCCGGCCCGACAGCGCCGGCATGGGGTACGTCGAGCAGCGCCTTGGCACGGGCGATCGCCGCCTGCGCGTCCGGCACGCGCAGGGCCAGCGCGCAGACCGAGGTGCCGTGCGTGATCTGATAGCTATGGGCGAAGCCGTCGGCCTCGCTGTTCAGGACGATGCGGATATCGCCCTGTTTCCAGAGATCGACATCCTTGGAGCGATGCGCGCCGGCGCGTGCGAAACCGAGCGCCCGCAGCAGCCGCTCGAAACCCGGCCGCTCGGCCTCCGACACCGCGAACTCGATGAATTCGACCGCCTCGACAGGGGCGGGGGGCGGCATCGGCACGGCGCCGGGCACCGGCTTGCCGACCTGTCGCGCGGTCTCATCGAGCAGCCAGATCAGCGAGCGGTGGCCGTCGAGCGCGACCGAGCGGGCCGAGCCGGCGCGGAAGCGGTCATTGAAAATCTCCAGCGAGAGCACGCCGTCATAGCCGGTCGCGACCAGCGCGCGCATGAAACCGGAGAGGTTCAGGTCGCCCTGGCCGGGCAGGCAGCGCCAGTGCCGGCTCCAGGAGAGCGGGTCCATCTGCAGCAGCGGCGCATCGGCCATCTGCACCATCGCGATCTTGTCGCGCGGGATCGTGCCGATCGCCGAAAGGTCGAGCCCGCGCGCCAGGATATGGAAGGAATCCAGCACGATCCCGACCTCCGGCCGGTTGGCGCGGCGCACGATCTCCCAGGCGTCGCGATAGTCGAAGACATGCCGCCCCCAGGCCAGCGCCTCGTAGCCGACACGCATTCCGCGCCGGCCGGCCCGCTCGCCGAGCTCGATGAAATCGGCAGCGAGCCGATCAATGCCCGGCAAGGCTTCGGGCGAGACGCTGGAGCAGACGAAGAGCAGGTCGGTGCCCAACTCCTGCAAGAGGTCGAACTTGCGTTCAGCCCGGTCCAAGACGCGCTGGCGGCGTCCCTCGGGCATGCCCTCGAAATCGCGGAAGGGCTGGCAGGTCACGATGGTCAGGCCGAGATCGGCGCAGATGCGCCGCACTTCCGCTGGCGAGCCGGGGAAGGCGATCAGGTCGTTCTCGAAGATCTCGACGGCCTTGAAGCCGGCGGCGGCGATGGCCTCGAGCTTTTCCTGGAGCGTGCCGGAGACGCAGACGGTGGCGATCGATGGAATCACGGGAGTGCCTCCTCTCAGGCCAGCTTGGCGACAGCGCGCAAATCCTCGGCCGTGGTCGAGGGCAGGCCGAAGAATTCCAGATAGGCGGGAATCTGCTCGAACAGCATGTCGGTACCGACCTGCACGGCGCAGCCGTGTGCGCGGGCCGCAGCCAGGAAGGGCGTGATCTCCTGCGCCATCACGACCTCGCCGACGAAGGCGGAAGCGGGCAGGCGGGAGATGTCGACCGGCAGCGGATCGCCCGGCTTCATGCCAAGCGGCGTGGCGTTGACAACGAGGTCGAAGCCATCGGGGTCGTTCGAGCCGGTAGCGACGCGAAGGGCAGGGTAGTGCGCCGTCAAGCGCTGCCCGAGTTCCTCGGCGTTCGTGGCTTGCATGTCGAAGAGACCGAGCTCGGCGACGCCGGCCTTCGCCAGCGAGGCAGCGATTGCCGAGCCGACGCCACCCGCGCCGACGACGAGCGCGCGGGCGCCATCTAACTTATGGCCCTTGCGCAGGACGCCGCGCACGAAGCCCTCGCCGTCGAACATGTCGCCACTGAGCCGGCCATCGGCTTCGAGCTTCACGGCGTTGCAGGCGCCGGCGATCGCGGCGGTCGGCGAGAGCCTGTCGACGAGGCCGGTCGTGGTGACCTTGTGCGGCATCGTCACCAGCGCGCCATGGGCATTGGACAGGCGGAAGAACAGCTTGAGGAAATCAGGGTAGTCCGCGCTGCGGCAGCCCATCGGCACGACGACGGCATCGATCCCCTCGCGCTGGAAATAGGGGTTGTAGATCATCGGCGCCTTGAAGCTCTCGGTCGGATAGCCGAGATGGCCGATCAATCGCGTCGTGCCCTTGATCATGCGCCAGCCCTCGCAGGCGCCGGCTCGGGGGCGATCTCGACCGGAGCGCCGCTGCGCGCCGCCCGCTTCACCGCCTCGATGACGGCGAGCGTCGCCAGGCCTTCGCGGCCGGAGACGAGCGGAGCCTCCTCGCCGCGGATCACCGCACAGAAATGCCGGACCTGCGCCTGCAACGGGTCTTCGGGCACGAAGGGAATGCGTTCGCGCCTGAGAGGCTCCCACCAGCCACGCTTGTCGCTATGGCTCCAGAGTTCGAGCGCAGGGATCGTCAGCGAACCATGCGTGCCGCCGATCTGGTAGCAGGACTGGTCCTGCTGCGGATAGGCGGGGTTCTCACCGGTCGTCAGCTCCCAACTCCAGGGCGAGACCACCGTGTCGGAGGCGCTGACCGTGCCGAGCGCGCCATTGGCGAAGCGCAGGATCGCGACGGCCGTCTCCTCGGCCGGATTGCCGCGCACGGCGTTGGAACTCAGCGCCTGCACGCCGGTAATCTCGCCGCAGAGATAGCGGAACAGGTCGATATCGTGGATCAGGTTGATCAGGATCGGGCCGGCGCCTTCCTGGCGGCGCCAGTCGACCTCGAAATAATCATCCGGCTTCACCAACCAGAACTGGCCGTTGAGCGTCAGGATGCGGCCGAGCCGGCCGGCATTGATCGCTTCGCGCGCCTTCCTGATCATCGGGTTGTGGCGGCGGTGATGGCCGACGAGCAGCGGCACGCCCGCCGCCTCGACGGTCTGTACGAGCTTGCGTGCGCTGTCGACGCTGTCGGCCAGCGGCTTCTCGACCAGCATGGGGACGCCGGCCGCAACCAGCTCAAGTCCGTTGGCGACATGAAGCTGGTTCGGCGTCGCGACGATGACGCCATCCGGCTTCTGGCCAGCAGGGAGGGAGTCGAAGGCCGGATACCAGGCGACGCCGATCTCCTCGGCAAAGGCCTTGCCCGTCGGAGCGGGATCGATGATCGCCGAGAGGCTGGCGCCGGGCTCGGCCCGGACATGGACGGCGTGGCGCTTGCCGATCAGGCCCGCTCCCATCACCGCGATCTTCACCGGAGCCATCGGGTTGGTCCTCACGTGGCCGCGTCGTCGATCAGCTTGGCGATGCGCCGCAAGCCGAGCTGATAGCCTTGCGTGCCGAAGCCGGCGATGACGCCGTCCGAACGCAGGGAGACATAGGAGTGATGGCGGAAGGCCTCGCGCTTATGGACCTGCGAGATATGGCACTCGATCACCGGCCCCTCGAAGGTGTTGAGCGCGTCGAGCAGCGCGACCGAGGTATGCGTGAAGGCGGCCGGGTTGATGACGATGCCGGCGCCATCCTCGCGCGCCTCGTGAAGCCAGTCGATCAGTTCGTATTCGCGGTTGGACTGGTGAAAGCGCAGTTCCAGCTTCAATTCCTCGGCGAGCTTGCGGCAGTCGCGCTCGACATCGGCCAGCGTCTCGTGCCCGTAGATGTCAGGTTGGCGCTTGCCGAGCAGGTTCAGGTTCGGGCCGTTCAGGACATAGACGAGGCGTGACATCGTTCGCATTCCGTTGAGGTGCCCGGCGGGGCCGGACGGATTGTTCAGTGCTTGCGCAGGATTTCGCCGAGGAATTGCCGGGTCCGCTCATGGCGGGGATTCTGGAAGAACGCTTCGGGCGGGGCCTCTTCGACGATGGCGCCGGAGGCCATGAAGATGACGCGGTTCGCCACCTGCCGGGCGAAGCCCATCTCATGAGTGACGCAGATCATGGTCATGCCCTCCTCGGCGAGCGCGATCATGGTGTCGAGCACCTCCTTGACCATCTCGGGATCGAGGGCCGACGTCGGCTCGTCGAAGAGCATGACCTTCGGCTTCATACAGAGCGCGCGGGCAATCGCGACGCGCTGCTGCTGGCCGCCCGAAAGCTGCGCTGGATACTTCTCGGCCTGCTCGAGGATTTTCACGCGGCCGAGCAGTTGGCGGGCGGTGGCCTCGGCTTCCGCCTTGCTGGCGCCGAGCGAGCGCATCGGCGCCAGCATGCAGTTCTCCAGCACGGTCATGTGCGGGAACAGGTTGAAATGCTGGAAGACCATGCCGACCTCGCGGCGCACCGCGTCGATGGTCTTCGCGTCGTCGCCGAGCCTCGTGCCGCCGACCCTGATCTCGCCCTTCTGGTAGTTCTCCAGATGGTTGATGCAGCGGATCAGCGTCGACTTGCCGGAGCCCGACGGCCCGCAAAGCACGATGCGCTCGCCCTTGCGGACCGACAGGTTGATGTCGGTCAGGGCCTGGAACTCGCCATACCATTTCTCGACATGCGTCATGGCGATCATGGCGTCCGCCGAAGCGGCGTTCTGCACGGCTGGCTGGTTCATGGCCCTGACCTCGTCTCGTCGCGCGCTCAGCTCGCGGTGAAGGTGATGCCTTCGAGGCTGTCCGGGAACTTGTGCACCGGCACCTTCATCCACTTGTCGTAGACCTTCTGCAGCTCGCCATTGGCCTTGATCTTGTCGATGAAGGTGTTGATCGCGGCGTTGATCTCCTTCTCGCCGAGGCGGGTGCAGGCGCCGTTGTAGAGGTTCTGGAATTCGAGCTTGTTCTCGAACTCGCCGGGGCGGCCCTGCTCGATGCGCTGCATGTAGAAGATGTTGCCGCCGAGCGCCTGAACCTGGCCGGAGACCAGCGCCTGGATCGAGGGCGCATCGCCGTCATAGCGGCGGATGGTGGTGTTGGCCGGGGCGTTCTTGGTCACCTGCGTGTCCTGCGCCGCGCCCTTGGCGACGCCGATCGTGTAGCGGCCCATATCCTCGTTGGTGGTGATCTTGTCCTTCTTCGGGCCGATCAGCACGATGGTGTTGGCGACATAGGGCTTGGAGAACTGCACGGCCTTGGCGCGCTCGGGCAGCATCGCCATGGTCGCGAACAGCACGTCGACGCGGCCGGTGGTCAGGGCCGGAATGCGGTTATTGACCTCGAGCGGCACGAACTCCACCTGCACGCCGAGTTCCTTGGCGAAAAGCGTCGCGATATCGGCGTCGAGGCCCTCCTGCTTGCCGGCCGAGTTGACGAAGCCCCACGGGGGATTATCGCCCTGGATACCGACGACGATCTTGCCCTTGGCCTTGATCTCGGCCGGGGTGACGGCGAAGGCAGGGGTGCTCAGTACGGCCGGCATCGCCAGCGCGGCAGCGCCGGCGACGAGCAGGCTGCGGCGGGTGGTTTTCATCTTCGTCATGTTTCTCTCCCTCTTCGTGTTTGGTTGGTTCAGGCGGTGAACGGGGTGGTCAGCGCGCGGCGATGGCCATGCGGCGCTCGAGATGCGAGCCGTAGAGCGAGAGCGGCCAGCACAGCAGGAAATAGAGGATGCCGACGATCCCGAAGACGAGGAGCGGCTGGAAGATCTGGTTGGAGACGATGTTCCCGGCCCGCGTCAGCTCGGTGAAGCCGACGATCGCGGCGAGCGAGGTGCCCTTGATCAGCTGGACCAGGAAGCCGATCGTCGCCGGCAGCGAGATGCGGATCGCCTGCGGCAGGATGACGTCGCGCATCCGCGAGGTATAGGACAGGCTCAGCGCCTTGGCGGCCTCGGTCTGGCCCTTCGGCACGGCTTCGATCGAGCCGCGCCAGATCTCGCCGAGATAGGCGCTGGCATGCAGCGTGAAGCCGATCGCGACCGCGACCCAGGCATCGAGCTTCAGCCCGACCAGCGCGAGGCCGTAATAGACCACGAAGAGCTGCATCAGGAGCGGCGTGCCCTGGAACAGCGCGATATAGCCTGCCGTGATGCGCTCCATCAGCGGCCGCTCGGAGACCCGCATCAGCGCGATGGCAAGCCCGAACACGCCCCCGCCGACGAAGCCGACCAGCGAGAGCAGCACGGTCCATTTGAGACCGGTGAGCAGGAAGAGGAATTCGTTCGATCCCATCGTGCCCTCACTTCACCGGATAGCTGAAGTAGCGGGTCGAGATCGCCGAGAAGAAGCGCATCATCACCCAGGAGATCACGAGGTAGAACAGCGTGATCGTGCCGTAGACCTCGAAGGAGCGGAAACTGTCGGATTCGATCCGCTGCGCCACCGAGGTCAGCTCATAGGCCGAGATCGCCGAGGCGATGGAAGTCGTCAGCGTCAGCAAGACGAACTGGCTGGTGAGCGAGGGGAAGATCGCCCTGAGCGCCGGCTTCAGCACGATCAGGCGGAACACCTGGGCCTTGTGCAGGCCGAGCGCGAGGCCGGCCTCGATCTGGCCCTTGCCGATCGACTGGACGCCGCCGCGGATGATCTCGATGGCATAGGCGCCGCCATTGATGCCGAGCGCGATGATCGCGGTCGGCGTCGGATCGAGCCTGAGGCCCGCCAGCGGCAAGGCGAAATAGATGAAGAAGATCTGGACCAGGAACGGCGTGTTGCGGATGATCTCGACGAAGGCCTTCACGAGCCAGCGCACCGGAGCGATCCTGGAGTCGCGCAGGATCACGCCACCGATGCCGATGACGATGGCCAGCGCCATGCCGCTGATCGCGAGCAGGAAGGTGCCGAGGCAGCCCATCAGCAGGGCTGGCATCCCGTCGATCACCGGCGTGAAATCGAGCTTGTAGTTCATGGCGCTCCCTAGATCATCGCGCGCCCCAAGGGGCGCGAGAACGATGATCTATCTCCTTGGTGTTGCATCGGATTCATCCGAAAAGTGGAAGCCACCTTTCGGTCCGATGCAGTCTCGGTCGACCTTCTCAAAGGGGTCGATCCGGTTCCCGTCCGCAGTCGCGACACCTCTTTTCGGGTGCCTTTGTCTTCTGGCTCGCCGGCTTGCGCTCTGCCGACGACATGTTAAATGTACCGGATAGTTCATTTGGTCAAGCGCAATGTACCGCCTTGTCCATTTCGATGCGTTCGCCCGGGCTTCCGGGTTGGTTCTCTTGTGGGTGAAGCATGAGCAAGGCAGCGTCGGTGCCGAAGGCAACGGGCCGCAAGCCGGCGTCCTGGACGCAGGACCCGGAAGGCGTCCGCCGCAACATCCTGACTGTCGCGAAGGAGGAATTCGTCGAGAACGGCCTGAGCGGCGCGCGCGTCGACGAGATCGCGGCGCGGACCGCGACCAGCAAGCGGATGATCTACTACTATTTCGGGGACAAGGAGGGGCTTTACCGCGCCGTCCTCGAGGAGATGTACGAGCGCATCCGCGGCTTCGAGCGCAGCCTCGACCTCGCCAGCCTGCCGCCGGTGGAAGCGATGACGCTGCTGGCCGGCTTCACCTTCGACTACCACGCCGAGAATCCGGATTTCGTGCGGCTCGTCATGGTCGAGAACATCCACCACGCACGCCATCTCGCGACTTCCGACCGGATCGCGACGCTCAACCTCTCGGCCATCGACATGATCCGCGAGGCCTATGAGCGCGGCGTGGCGGCCGGGCTGTTCCGGCCGGGCATCGAGGCGCTGGACATCCATCTGACGATCAGCGCGCTGGCCTTCTACAACGTCTCCAACCGCGCCAGCATCCGCCAGGTCTTTGGCCATGACATGGGTGCGCCCGAGGCGCTGGTGCGCCGCCGCGCCGCCGCGATCGACACGGTGCTGCGCATGCTGCGCGCCTGAAGCCTTGAGGGGCAGGGCAGGCGAAGGCATCGCCGTCAGCTCCGCGCCGCGACGAGGCCTGCCATCGCCTGGATGGCGAGTTCGTAGCCGGCTGCTCCCAGGCCGATGATGATGCCGGTCGCGGTCCGCGAGACCAGAGAGTTGTGATAAATGCTCTCGCGTGCATGCACATTCGAGATGTGCAATTCGATCTTCGGGCCATCGAACATCTTGAGCGCATCGAGCAGCGCGACGGACGTGAAGGTGTAGCCGGCCGGGTTGATGATGATCCCACAGGCCTCCTGCCGCGCCTGATGCACGCTCTCAACCAGCTCGCCCTCGAAATTGGTCTGGCGGAAGTCGACCGCGAAACCGAGCGAAACCGCCTTCGCCACGCAGCGCTCCCTGATCTCGGCGAGCGTGGTCGAGCCGTAGATATGCGGCTCGCGCTGCCCGAGCAGGTTCAGGTTGGGGCCGTTCAGGATGAAAATCCGGCGTGATGCCGCAGCTTCCGTGTCCGCCATGACATCCTCCCAGGCGAAGCTCTGATGGCCTCGTTCGCAGCTCGTGAGCGGAACGTGATGCAAGATGAAAGGCAGATCAACTGATAATTTATCGATCATCAGTTGATTTATGTGAGCATGAGAGCCAGGCTTGCGGGCAGCCTCGCTTCCTGACAGGAACGCGCGAGGGCAGGGAACAGCATGACGGACGCGGCATTCGAGATCGGCGGCGAAGAGATCCCGGTTCTCTCGACCGGCGAGCAGGCCTATGAGCGCATCAAGCACGACATCGTCTTCGGCGTGCTCCAGCCCGGCCAGCGCCTACCGCTCGATCGGCTGAAATCCGTCTACGGCGTCGGCATCAGCACCTTGCGCGAGATCCTGAACCGGCTGGCGCCGGAGGGGCTCGTCGTCGCGGAGGGGCAGCGCGGCTTCCAGGTTGCGCCCTGTTCGGCGACGGACCTTAGGGAGCTCGCCGACCTGCGCCTGCTGATCGAGAGCCATGCGCTGGCGCAGTCCTTCGAGGTCGGCGATGTCGAGTGGGAAGGGCGCGTCGTCGCCGCCCATCACAAGCTAGCCCGAATGGAGCAGCGCCTGCTCGCGGGTGACGAGTCCGGCACGCAGGCCTGGAAGCGCTACGATTTCGAGTTCCATCAGGCGCTGGTCTCGGCCTGCGGCTCGAAGGCGCTGCTCGATCTCCATGCCGGCATCTACGACCGTTACCTGCGCTACCAGATGGTCTTCTTCATCTTCTGGGGCCCGACCTCGACCGAGGACCACAAGGCCCTGCTCGACTGTGCGATGCGCAGGGACGCGGCCGGGGCGCAAAAGCTGCTGCACGGCCATATCCATGGCTGCATCGATGTCGCGCTGGAGCGTGGTCTGGTCGGCTGAAGGCGTCTTGATTGGGAGATCATCCCATTCTGGAACCACCCTTGTCATTCCGGGGCGTGCCGCAGGCGCGAACCCGGAACCCACGACTGGGTGAGACACGAAACAGTCAGTTGCAAGTGGCGGCCCCAGTCGTGGGTTCCGGGTTCTTCGCTGACGCGAAGCCCCGGAATGACAATCGTAGGGCACGAAGCCGCCATGAGCCTTATCGACGGAACAGGTCCATCATGCGGGTAGGGCGCCGCTCTTGGAAAACCGGCCTCGTCTCGTCCGAAAGTTTGCATGCGAAGTTGGATACTGTTAACGCTGTGAGCCTGAAACGGCCTCCGCCGCCGGCTGCAAGCCGGACCGAAAGAGGGGCCGGCGGGAGGTTTGAATGCAGCTTGTGGCCATCCAGCAGGCCGTAGCCGCGCGCAGTATCCTGGCGACCATGCCGCGCGTGATCGAAAGCGTCGGCCGCTCCGATTTTTCCAGCGGCCTGTTCGATATCGCCCGCCGCTTCACCGGGACCGAGATCGTGACCGCCTTCGTCGCTGCGCCTGACGACGAGGTGCATACGCTGCTGGCCGAGAACCACTACAATTCCGGGCAGCCAGCGCTCGAGATTGCCCGCCGGTACGTCTCCCGGCATTGGAGCGCGGATCCGGCCAACGCGATCCCGCTCGACGATAGCGAAGAGGCCGATTGCTGGGGCGTGCGGATGAAGGCGGCCGACATCGAAAGCTCGGCCTATCGCAGCGAATGCTATCTCTCGGTTGGGCTGTCGGAGCGCTTCTCGCTCTTGCAGCGCCGCGAGGCCGGCACGCTGCGGCTCAGCATCTACCGCCGCCGCAAGGAGAGCTTTGGCGAGGCTGAGATTGCGAATCTCGTCGAAAGCGCGCCGCTGCTGATGGCGGCGCTCTGGCGGCACTACGAGGTGACGAAGCCGGCAGGTGGCCGTGGCGCGGCGCGGGATTTCCATGCCCGATTGGAAAAGGCAGCGCCGGAGCTGTCGAAGCGCGAGCGGGATGTCTGCGCGCTCGTCGCTGCCGGCCTGACCTCGGAGGGCATCGCGCTGGAACTCGGCGTCGGCATCAATACCGTGCTGACCTATCGCAAGCGCGCCTATGCAAGGCTCGGCATCTCCTCGCAGAACGAGTTGATGCGCATCCTGATGTGAGCCGGCTCACACCGCGTCCGGCTGCTGGTCTGGCCTTGCCGCGATGAAGGCGGGCAGGGTGGCGCAATGCGCGTCGATCGCGACGAGCTTCGGATAGGGCGATAGATCGATCCCGTAGCGTCGCGCGCTGCCGATCTGCGGCACGAGGCAGATATCGGCCAAGGTCGGTGCACCGCCGAAGCAGAATGGACCGGGCTGGTCCCGGATCAGCGTTTCGCAGGCGCTCAGGCCTTCGTTCATTGCAACAGCGAGCCAGTCCTGCACGTCGGCTTCCGAAAAGCCCTTGGCGCGCAGGCGCTTCTGGATCTTCGGGTTCTGGAAGGGGTGGGTTTCGCAGGCGATGACCAGCGCGAAGGCCTCGACGCGGGCGCGCAGTGCATTATCGGCCGGAACGAGCGGCGGCTGCGGCACCTCGCGGTCGAGCCAGCCGATGATCGCGAGCGACTGTGTCAGCACCGTGCCGTCGTCGAGTTCCAGCGCCGGGATCAGCTTCTGTGGGTTGATCGCCGCATAGGCCGGCTCGTTCTGGGCGCCGTCGCGCAGGTTATGGATCACGCTCTGCGGCGTCACGCCCTTGAGATTGAAGGCGATGCGCGTGCGCCAGGCGGCGGAAGAACGGAAATAGCCGTGCAGGATCATGTCGGTCTCCCCAGTCAGGCCATGCGGTAGCCGCCATTGACGTCGATCGTCGCGCCGGTGATGTAGGAGGCCTGCTCGGACAACAGGAAGGACACGGCCCCGGCAATGTCCTCCGGCGTCCCGAGCCGGCCGAGCGGCACGGCCTGTGCCAGCGCATCCATCGAGCCCGGCGCGGCCGAGCGCGGCGTCGCCGCAGTGAGCATCGGCGCGTCGATCACGCCCGGTGCGACGCAATTCACGGTGATGCCGAGCGAGGCGAGCTCGCGCGCCATCGCCTTGGTGAAGCCGAGGATCGCGGATTTCGACGAGATATAGCTGGCCGAGCCGCGATAGCCGCCAAGCTCCGCCGCGACCGAACTGGTCGTGGTGACGCGCCCGCCTTCGACCGGCAGCGCCCGGCGGCGGCGCGCATAGGCGCGGATACTCAGGAAGACGCCTCGGGTGTTGACGGCATGGGTCTTCTCCCAGTCGTCCAGCGTCATGTCGAAGATGGTCGGCCGCTCGCCATCGGCCGCCATCAGGAGCACGCCGGCATTGCAGACCAGCCCGGTCACCGGGCCATGCGCCGCCTCGACAGCATCGAACAGCGCCTCGACGGAAGTCTCCTCGGAGACATCGACCGCCCAGCCGCTATGGCCGGAACCGGGCAGGGCGGCCGCGACCGCTGCCGCCGGCTCTTTCGTGAGGTCGCAGACCGCGACGCGCCAGCCATCGGCCGCGAGCTTATAGGCGATGGCCGCGCCGATGCCGCGGCCGGCGCCGGTGACGAGGGCGAGCTTGCTCATGTCGGTCTCCGGGTCATTCGCTGTAGACGCCCTGCGCGAGCAGGGCCTTGGACGAGAAATCGCGGCCATGGCCACGCGTGAAGAAGCCGGCCGAGACGCCGCCATCGGCCATGATCAGCGCGCCGTTGACGTAGCTCGCGAGGTCCGAGAGCAGGAAGAGGCAGACCGAGGCTACCTCGGAGGGCTGCGCCAGCCGCCCGAGCGGCGTGCGGTCCTCCATCACGCCGGAGACGAAGCTCTCGGGAATGCCGCGGCGGATCATCGGGGTGTCGGTCGCACTCGGGCCGATGCAGTTCACGCGGACGCCATGCGAGCCCCATTCGACCGCGAGATCGCGCGTCAGCCCGACGACGCCGGCCTTCGAGGCGCAGTAATGCGCCCGGCCGGACTGGCCGCCGAGCGAGGAGACCGAGCCGATCGTGACGATGGCGCCGCGCCCGCGCGCCACCATGCGCCGGCCCGCCGCCTGGCAGGAATAGAAGGTGCCGGAGAGATTGACGCCGATCACCGCCTCCCAGCTTTCGGCGGCGAGTTCGGTCGCCGGAGCAGGGCGGGAGATACCGGCCGCCGTGATCAACCCGTCGAGCGGGCCGAGATCGCGCTCGATCGCCTCGACGGCCGTCTCGGTCGCGGTCGGGCTGCGCACGTCGAAACTGGCCACGGCGGCACGGGCGCCAAGCGCCGCGATCTCGCAGACGGTTTCGGTCGCGCCCTGCTCGTTCGCGTCGGCAATGGCGACAGCAGCACCTTCGCGCGCCAAAGCCAGCGCGCATTCCCGCCCGATGCCGGAGGCGCCGCCGGTGATCAGGACGGTCCGGCCGGCAAGCCCGAGATTCGCAGCCATCGCCACCTCCCGCTCGCCCTGGCCTCAGCCCAGCTTCTGGCCGCCGAAGGCGGGGCGCTTGGTGATCTCAGCAAACCAGGCTGCCGCCTGCGGCCGGCCCTCGCGCCAGTTCAGGTCGGCGAAGCGCAGGTCGAGATAGGAGAGGGCACAGTAGAAGGTGATCGTGCCGATATCGACGCGCTCGCCGAAGCCGGCGGCCTTGCCCTCGATCAGGTCGAGCGTGGCATGGACCTTGGCGAGCTGCCCGTCGATCCAGCGCTGCCAGCGTTGCTCCTCGCTGCGCAGCAGGCCTTCGTAGCGGGCGGCCAGTGCCGCATCGAGCAGGCCGTCGCCATAGCTCTGCTCGGTCAGGGCGTTCCAGCGCGCCTTGGGCTCGGCCGGGAACAGCGAGCCGCCGCCGAGCCCATCGAGATATTCGCAGATGACGCGGCTATCGGCGATCGTCGAGCCGTCGTCGAGCAGCAGGGTCGGAACCTGGCCGAGCGGGTTGCTCTTGATGATGTTCTGCTCGCGCGCCAATGGCCCGCCGGATTTGTACTCCTGCGAGACGTCGAGCATCTCGATCCGGTCGAGGAGGCCAAGCTCGGCGGCAGCGATCCGGACCTTGAGCACGAAGGGCGACGTGGCTGACTGGTAGAGCTTCATCGGAATGCCTCTCTTAGCGCGGCAGGCGGTCGGACTCGGAAGCCAGCGCCCGCCCGGCGATGAAGCCGAAGGTGAGCGCGGGGCCGAGCGTGATGCCGGCGCCGGGATAGGCGCCAGCCATGATCGAGTTCATGTCGTTGCCGCAGGCATAGAGCCCGGCGACCGGTCCTCCGTCGCGGCCGAGCACGCGGGCCTGCGGATCGCAGGTCAGGCCGGTCGCGGTGCCGATATCGCCGGGCCAGACCTTCACGGCATAGAAGGGCGCGGTCTCGATCGGCCCGAGGCAGGCATTGGGCTTGTGGTTGGGGTCGCCGAGATAGCGATTGTACTCACTCGAGCCCTTGCCGAAGGCGGCATCCGTGCCGGAATGCGCCGCAGCGTTCATGCCGGCCACTGCCTCGGCCAGCGTCTCGGCCGGCACGCCGATGCGTCCGGCCAGCGCGACGACGCTCTCGCCTTCGAACAGATAGCCGGCTTCGACGAAGGCCTTCGGCGTCTTCAGGCCGGGATGAACAAGGCCGAGCCCATATTTGCGCAGGAAATCGCTGTCGCAAACGAGAAAGGCGGGCACGGCTCCGCTCGCATGCATCGCCTCGACGAAGCCATGATAGGAGGTCGCCTCGTTGACGAAGCGGCGGCCCTGGCCGTCGACCGCGATCAGGCCGGGCTTGGCGCGGTCGAGGATCAGGTGCGGGAACTGCACCTCGCTGCCATCAGGCTTCCTCAGCACCGAGACCGGCGTCCAGAAGGCCGCGCCGATATTGTCGTCGCGCAGGGCGCCGCCAGCCGCGAGGCCGAGATTGATGCCGTCGCCGGTATCGGTCTTCGGCGCCATCGAGCGATGCGCCCCGGCATGCGGCATGTGCTCGCCCCGCATCACGGCATTGGCCGGAAAGCCGCCGCTCGCCAGCACGACGCCGCGTCGCGCGCCGATGCGACGCTCACCCTGCGGCCCCTTGACGGTGAGGCCGATGACGGCGCCGTCCTTCACGATCAGCGAACCGGCTGGGGTCTGGGTGCGGATGTCGATGCCCGCCTGCCGCGCCGATTTCAGCAGGCGCCCGGCCAGCGCATTGCCCATCAGCAGCCGCGCCCCGCGTGGGTGGCGCAGGCGGTCGAGCCCATACTGGATGAGCAGCTTGGCGCTGTGCTTGAAATTCGCGAGGTTGCGGAAGCGACCGACCAGCGCGTCGATATCCTTGCGGTTGACCATCATGCCGCCGAGCACGGTGAATTCCCTCAGCGGCGGGCGCAGCAGGGCGAAATCGGCGCCGAGTTCGTTGCCGTCATAGGGCGCAGGATCGATAGTCCGGCCGCCCCTGGAGGCACCGGGCTGTTCGGGCTGGTAGTCCGGCGAATAAGCGCGCGCCTCGAATTTCAGGGCCGTCTCGCGCTCGAAGAAGCGGACCATTTCCGGGCCGTTATCGAGAAAGGCGCGCATCATGTCCGGCCGCAGGCGGTTCCCGAGCACGGCTTCGAGATAGGTCATTGCCGCGTCGCGGGTGTCGGCATGGCCGGCCTTGGCGGCATGCGGGTTTTCCGGCACCCACATCGCGCCGCCCGAGACGGCGGTGCTGCCGCCGATATACTCGCTCTTCTCGATCAACAGCACGTCGAGCCCGGCCTTGGCGGCGGTGATCGCCGCCGACATCCCGCCGGCGCCCGAGCCGACCACGACGACGTCGCGGATTTCGTCGAAGCTCTCGCTCATCGCCATGTCCTCAGCCGCCCATGCCACCGCCGAGCGACTTGCCGCCGTCGACGAGCAGGACCTGGCCGTAGATGAAATGGGTGCGCGGCGAGGCGAGGAAGGCGACGGCGTTGGCGATGTCCTCGGGCGCCGCGAGCGCTCCCGTCGGCTGCTGGGCGAGCAAGGCGGCGCGCGCCTCCTCCGATTGCTTCGCCACCATCTCGGTCGCGACCCCGCCCGGAGCCACCGCATTGACGGCGATGCCGCGCGGCAGAAGCTCCATCGCCATCGCCCGGGTCAGGCCGACGACGGCGGCCTTCGAGGCGACGTAATGCGCGTGGTTGCGGGCGCCCAAAAAGGTGCGGGAGGCGATGTTGACGATGCGCCCGCCCTTTTCCATCCGTCGCGCCACCGCCTGCGAGAGCAGGAAGAGGGCGGTGACGTTGACATCCATCATCCGGCCGAAATCGCTCGCCGCGAGGTCGAAGAACGGCTTGTTCTCGAAGATGCCGGCGTTGTTGATCAGCGCCTGCGCCACCGGCAACCGCTCCGCCAGCGCGGCAAGACCCGCATGGTCGGCGAGATCGACCGGCTCGAAGAAGACGCTGTGGCCCTGCGCGATCAGTTCCTTCACCAGCGCGGTTGCGATCTCAGCTTCGCGGTCGAGGATGCCGACCGCAAAGCCGTCGGCGCAGAGGCGCTCGACGATGGCCCGGCCGATCCCGCGGGCGCCGCCCGTGACGAGGGCGATGGGTTTGTCTTGCTGGGCAGCCATCAGCCGAGTTCCTGTTCGTGTCGCGCCCCGGCTCAGCCGCCGAGATAGGTGCGGCGGACGCTGTCGTCCTGCCGCAGTTTTGCGGATGCCCCTTCGAGGGCCATCTCGCCGTTCTCGAGGATGTAGGCATAGCTCGAGCAGCCCAATGCGATCGCCGCGTTCTGCTCGACGAGGAGAATGGTGAGCCCGTCCTTGTTCAGCCGCTCGATGATCGCGAAGATCTGCTGCACCAAGACCGGCGACAGGCCGAGCGAGGGCTCGTCGAGCAGGAGAAGGCGCGGGCCCGCCATCAGCGCCCGGCCGATCAGCAGCATCTGCTGCTCGCCGCCCGAGAGCGTGCCGGCCTTCTGCTGGAGACGTTCCTGCAGCTTCGGGAAATACTCGAAGACGCGTTCGAGATCGCGCTTGATGCCGGCGGCGTCATTGCGGCGATAGGCGCCCATGTCGAGGTTCTCGCGCACGCTCATGTCGCGGAAGACCTCGCGCCCCTCCGGCACCTGCAGCACGCCGGCTGAGACGACCTTGTGCGAGGGCCAGGACTGGATCTCCTCGCCGGCGAAGCGGATGCGCCCCTTCGTCACCGGCACGAGCCGCGAGACGGTGTTCAGCGTCGTGCTCTTGCCGGCGCCGTTCGAGCCGAGCAGGGCGACGATCGCGCCCTCCGGCACCTTGAGCGAGACCTCGGACAGCGCCTGGATGCGGCCATAGGCGGCGGAAATGCCGTCGATTTCGAGGAGGTCAGCCATGGTTCGCCTCCCCGGCGGTCGCCGCATCGCGGCCGAGATAGGCTTCGATCACTGCGGGATGCGCGCGCACCTCGGCGGCCGTGCCCTCGGCGATCTTGGTGCCGAAGCTCAGCACCGTGATCCTGTCCGAGATCGACATGACCAGCTGCATGACATGCTCGACCAGCAGGATCGTGATGCCGTCGCGCTCGCGCAATTCGCAGAGCAGGCGGTCGAGCGCCGCGATCTCGCGGTTGCGCAGGCCGGCGGCCGGCTCATCGAGCAGAAGGAGCTTGGGGCGGATGGCAAGCGCGCGGGCGATCTCGACCATCTTCTGGTGACCGAAATCGAGATTGCGTGCCTTGGTCTGGGCGTAGGAGGTCAGCCCCGTGCGCTCCAGCAACTGCTCAACATGCTCGACGATGCCGCGCGGGCGGGCACTGATCGCATCGCGCCAGGAGCGGCCGGCATGGACATGGGCGCCGATCAGCACGTTCTCGAAGACCGTGAGTTCGCCGAAGAGCTCGAGGTTCTGGAAGCTGCGGGCGATGCCGAGGCCCGCCATCTCGCGGGCGGGCATGCGGGTGATGTCGCGCCCGTCATAGGTGATGCGCCCGGCGCTCGGCGTATAGAAGCGCGAGATGCAGTTGAAGGTCGTCGACTTACCGGCGCCGTTGGGACCGATCAGGGCGTGGATCGAGCCCTTGGCCACGGCCATGTCGAGCCCGCCGACCGCGGTGAGCCCGCCGAATCGGATGGTCAGCCCCTCGACGTTCAGGAAGGGAGCGGCGCTCTCAGCGACCATGGCGCGCCTCCCGGATACGGTCGCCGATGAAGGCGAAGAGGCCGCGCGGCGCATACATCATGAACAGGATCAGGATCGCGCCGTAGATGATCTCCTGATATTGCGGCGCCTGGCGCAGCACCTCCGAGATCAGCCCGAAGACGATCGCCCCGCCGATGGCCCCGGCGATCGAGCCGAGCCCGCCGACCACGACCATGGTGAGCACGAGGATCGTTGTCTGGAAGCCCAGGCTGTCCGGGTGGATGAAGGTCTGGAACAGGCCGAACATGCCGCCGGCAAAGCCCGCGATCGCGGCCGAGAGCCCGAAGGAGACAATGCGGGCGCGGCGCACGTCGATGCCCATCGCCATCGCCGCGACCTCGGATTCCCGCACGGCTCGGAAGGAACGGCCAAGCCGCGAGCGCGAGATCGCCACGGTGAGCCCGATCATCACCAGGCAGAAGAACAGCACGAAGGGGTAGGCCTGCTTGTCGCTGAGGATCTCGATCGGGCCGAAGCGGGCGGGGCTGATGCGCAGGCCGTTCGGGCCGTTGGTCACGCTGTCCCAGTTGGCGAAGACCCATTGCATCGCCTCGCCGAAGGCGAAGGTGGCGAGCGCGAGATAGATGTCGCGCATCCGCAGCGCGAGCGCGCCGATGAACAGGCCGACCGCGCCCGCGACGAGCGCGCCGAACAGCATGGCGACGGGGTAGGGCAGGTCGACCGCCCGGTTGGCGAGCGCGCTGGCATAGATGCCGATGCCGTAGAAGGCGGCATGGGCCATCGAGAACTGGCCGGTCTCGCCGATGACGATGTGCAGGCCGAGGCAGAGCACCACGAAGACCAGCAGCAAGTTGGCGATGTAGACGACATAGCCGGAGGTGAAGACGGGGAGCGCGACGGCGACGATCACGGCCGCCACAAGCCCGATCAGGGCGGAGCCGGAGAGCGCGCGCCTTGTTGGCACTGGTGATGCGAGAGGAGGCGACGACACGGGCTTTAGACCTTCTTGATCGTCAGCTTCCCGCCGAACAGGCCCTGCGGACGCAGGACGAGCACGATCAGGATGGCGAGGAAGGGGGCGAGCACGATGGCGCGCGACGAGATGAACAGCCCGACCATGTTCTCGACGATGCCGATGACGAATCCGCCGACCACGGCGCCGGGCAGGCTGGAGAACCCGCCGACGATCGCCGCCGCGAAGGCGAGCATGACGATCGAACCCATATCCGCGGTCATCAGGATCTTCGGCGAGATCAAGAGCGCCGCGATGGCGGAGATGACGCCCGACAGGCCCCAGATCAGCATGTGGCAGCGGCGCAGGTCGACGCCGACGAGTTGGGCGGCCTTGGGGTTCATGCCGACGGCGCGCATGGCCCGGCCGGTCTTGGTGTAGTTGAACATCCAGAAGAAGGCGGCCATCACCGTCACCGCCGTGCCGAAGATCGCGAGATCGAGCATCGTCACGGAGGCCTGGCCGATCATGATGGAATCGGTCGGCACCAGCGCCGGGAAGGAGCGCGGCGTATCGCCGAAGCCGGTGCGGCGCACGAGGCCCTTCAGCACATAGGACAGGCCAAGCGTTGCGATGACGAGGTAGACGAGGTCCTTGGCCGATTTCGCGACCTGATCGAGCACGAAGCGGCGGAACAGCGCCATGGCGAGAAAGGCCACGACCAGCGTCGCCGGCAGCACGACCCAGATCGGCATCTTCTGGAAGACGAAGAGGTAGAGCGCGACATAGCCCGCCGCCATGAAGACCTCGCCCTGGGCAAAGTTCGGCACGTCCGAGGTCTTGAAGATCACCACGATGGCGAGCGCCAGCAGGGCATAGACGCTGCCGGAGACGAGGCCCGAGGCGATGCCTTGCTGTAGGAAGATCAGCGCGAGTTGCAGGTCCATATCCGGCCCGATGCTCAGGTCAGGGAAGGGCGGCGGCGCCAAGGCCGCCACCCGGTCTCATGAGGGAGGGCCGAACGGCCCGTCCGTGGCGATCACTTCGCCTGATAAGTCCAGCGGCTGGTGAAGACGCCCGGCAGCGGGGCCATGGTCGTGCCGTCATACTTGATGAAGATCGTCGAGCGGTTGGCGGCGCGCTGTTCCGGGCCGAACTGCATGCGACCGGCCATGACGCCCGAGTCGAAATCCTGCGTCTTCATCGCAGCGAGCACCTTCTCGCGGGTCGGGTTCGGGCCGGCATCCTGCAGCGCCTTGACCAGCGACATCGCCGGGGGAATGCCATAGGGCATGTAGGTCTGCGGATGGTCGGGCTTGGCTGCCAGCTCCGGATAGGCGGCCTTGTACATGTCGTAGATCGGCTTCAGCTTGGCGCCGCCGGGCGAGTCGATCATCACTTCCTGGGTGTAGAAGTTCTTGAGCGCGTCCTTGCCGACATTCTCGGCGAGCTGGTTGAGGCTGGCCGTGCCGGTGACCGAGAGGATGATCGGCTTGTTGAAGCCCATCTCCGCCGCCTTCTTGATCAAGAGCGCCGCGGGGCGGGCATAGGTGACCAGCAGGATCGCATCGGGGTTGGCGGCGCGGACCTTCAGGAAGGGCGCGGTCACATCGTTGATGCCGGGATTGATCGACTCGACCGAAAGCTTCACGCCGTTGACCTCGGCGTCCTTCTTCGAGCCTTCGAGGTTCCAGGCGCCATAGGCGTCGTCATGGTTGATATAGGCGACGTTCTTGGCGCCGAACTGCTTGGCCGCGAACTCGACCATCGCGCCACCGACGGCGTATTGCGAGATCGAATAGGCGCCGAAGATGTAGTCGGTCGGCGGGAACAGCGCGCCGTCGCCCGATGCGTTCAGCATCAGGTAAGGCACTTTGTTGCGGACGACATAGTCCTTGGCGGCGACGACGGCGGCCGAGCACGAGCCGCCATTGAGCATGAACACGTTTTCCTGCTCGACCAGCTTCTTCACCGCCGCGACCAAGTCATTGGCATTGCAGCGATCATCCTCGACGACATACTCGATCTTGCGGCCGTGGATGCCACCTTCCTTGTTGATCTTGTCGTAGTACATCTTGGCGGCGTTCACGACGTCGAAGCCATAGGCCATGTTCGGGCCCGACAGCGGGCCGAAGATGCCGATCTTGATCGCCTTGTCGGTGATGCCGGGCTCCTGCGCGCCGGCAGCGGCCCCGATCAGCAGGCTGGCGGCCAGCGTCAGGCCGGCTGCGGTCTTGTTCACGCTCATCGTCTCTCTCCCTGGTCGTCGGTTTATTGTGTCGTTGAGGTCGTCAGCTCATGGCGGCCCGATCCTGAGGGGATCATAGCCGGCTGGTAGCAGGCATCTGTCACAGCGGCGTGGGACATCGTGGCGGCTAACCTTCCGAGCCGTGCAGCGGCGCCAGCGAGGGCGCGTCATGGGCGGGATAGGAGAGCTCGCGGAAGATATGGAAGGTGCGCATGATGTGCTTGCGCATCGCCTGCTCGGCCCGGTCGCCGTCGCGCGCCAGCAAGGCCTGCAGGATGGTCTCGTGATCCTCGTTGCTGAGCCGGAACTCGGCCGGCGAGGTCATCCGCGCCACCGAGCCGTTGAAGTAGAACCGGCCCGAGCGCAGGATCGCGTCGCGCAGCTTCTCGTTGCGGGCCGCAGTGACGATGATGCCGTGGAATTCGCGATTGGTCTCGACGCGAGCTTTGTCGTTGGCCGGATCGCTGGCGAGGCGGCGGGCATGCACGGCCGCGACAGCCGCGATCTCGTCATCCGTCGCCCGTTCGGCGGCAAGCCGGGCGGCATAGCCCTCCAGCGCGGCGCGGACCTCCGAGTTCTCGCTGGCCTCGACGGCGGTGATCTCGCGCACGGCCCAGCCCCGGCGGCGCGGCACGATCAACTGCTCGACGGCCAACCGTTGCAGGGCCTCGCGCACCGGCGTGCGGCTGACAGCGAGCGCCGCCGCGATATCGGCCTCGATCAGCGGCTCGTTCGGGCGCATCTCGCCGGAGAGGATGGCATTGCGCAGGGTTTCATAGACATCGCCGGAGCGCCGCCGCCCGAGCGCGCCCTTCTCGGCGTCTCCCGGTGGCTGGTCCGAAGCGGCGAGTGTGAAGCGCTTCTGCATGCGATCCCCGAAGGCAGCGACAACCCGATGATGCCGAAGCCATAGCGCGTCCGCTGTCACCAGAGCAGGGGACAACGGCGGCGGTTTCAGCCGCGCGCCGGCAGCACCTCGGCCCGGCATTCACCGAAGCCGATCGCGGCGAAACCCTCGCGCCGGGCGCTGGCGCGCATCAGGATCGCGTCGCCATCGACGAGATAGGTCCGGCTTTCGCCATTGGACAGCGCGATCGGCTCGCGGCCGCCGCGCGTGATCTCCATCAGGCTGCCAAAGGAGCCGGGGTCGCGGCCGGAGATCGTGCCGGAGCCAAAGAGATCGCCCGGTTCGAGGTTGCAGCCGTTCGAACTGTGATGCGCGACGAACTGGGCCGGCGTCCAGTAGAGGTCGCGCGTACTGCCGAGCGAGAGCCGGTGCGGCGGAAGCCCGGCTGCGCGCATGGAAGCGGTCTCGATGAAGACCTCCAGTCTGATGTCGAGCGCATGGGGCGCCTCGGCATCGGCCGGGCTCAGGTAGGGCAGGGCCGCCGGATCGCTTTCCGGACGCGGCGCCTGGGCCTTCCGGAAGGGCGCCAGCGCCTCCGGCGTCACGATCCAGGGCGAGATCGTCGTGGCGAACCCCTTGGACAGGAAGGGGCCGAGCGGCTGGTATTCCCAGGCCTGGATATCGCGCGCAGACCAGTCGTTCAGCAGGCAGAAGCCGGCGATCCGGTCATCGGCCTCGTCGATCGGTATGGCTGAACCCTGCGCATTGCCGGGGCCGATCCAGATGCCCAGTTCCAGCTCGTAGTCGAGATTGCGGCAGGGGCCGAAGCCGGGCACTGCCTCATCTGGCCGCTTGCGCTGGCCATTGGGGCGCGGGAAGGGCTCGCCGGATGGCCGGACCGACGAAGTGCGGCCGTTATAGCCGATCGGGATATGCTTGTAGTTCGGCAGCAGCGGATTGTCCGGCCGCAGCAGCGAGCCGATATTCAGAGCGTGCTGGATGCCGGCATAGAAATCCGTGTAGTCGCCGATCCGGGCCGGCAGGCTGAGCGTGCAATTCCGCGCCGGATGCAGCATGGATTTGAGCGCAGCCTGCGCGGACGAGCCTTCCGCCAGCAGGGCCGAGAGGCGCTCCCGCAGTTGCTTGCGCGCAGCCGCTCCCAGCCCGAGAAAGCCGTTCAGGCTCGGCGCAGCTGCCGCCGCGACGATCTCCGCGATGTCGGCGCAAAGACCGGATGCGGCGAGCGCAGCCAGGTCGAGAATTTCGTCACCGATCGCCACACCGCCGCGTGCCGGATCGCCATTGAGCGAGAACACGCCGAAGGGCAGGTTCTGGATCGGGAATTCTGCATGCTCCCGCGCCGACGCGACCCAGCTCCGCAAGGCCGGATCGTGGCTGGCGTCGAGCGCGGCGGCGGAGGAGGTGGGGCGGGGCGAGTTTTTGGCCCGCGCTTCGAAAGTGCTGCCCTGCATAGGCTCATCCGTTCCATTCTGACTCGGCCAGTTCGGTGGCGAGCCTAAGCGGAAGCGGTGCCCCGCCTCTGTCCCCAGCGCTTGGGACGTGGGGCGCGCTCAGTCGACGGGGAAGCGTTCTTCCATCAGCGCCAGCGCCCGGAGCAAGGGCTCGGCATGGGGGCCGAGCGCAGCGAGGATGCTCGCTTCGAAGGCTAGAGCCCGCGGCACGATCTCGCCATAGGCCTGCAAGCCCGGCGCCGTCAGCGACAGGCTCTCCTCGCGCCGGTCCTGCTCGCTTTCGCGGCGGGTCAGCCAGCGTCGCTCCTCCAGCGCCCGCACGGCCCGGCTGACCTTGGTCTTGTGCATCGAGGAATGCTTGCCGATCGCCTTGGCCGTCATCGTGCCGAACTGGGCGAGGGTGGCCAGCACCCGCCATTCCGGCACGGTGAGGTCGTGATGCGGCCCGTAGACCGCGCGGAACTGCTGCGAGACCGCCGAACTCAGGCGGTTCAGGCGATAGGGCAGGAAGTGTTCGAGCGCGAGTTTCGACATGCCTTGTTAGTTACAAAATCGACAGTTACCAAAGCAACCATCTCGAACGAAGCCCGGACAGGGCGTGCCGCCGGCCCAGGGCCGTCGCGAGGAGAGGGCGCCATCATGAACGTTCAGAACCCCGCCCATGCGGGCGCAGCTAAGGCTGAGAGCGCCATCGCGACCGGCTACATGTCCGGCTTCGGCAACGGCTTCGAGACCGAGGCGCTGCCGGGCGCCCTGCCGCTCGGGCGCAATTCGCCGCAGAAATGCGCCTATGGGCTCTATGCCGAGCAGCTCTCGGGCTCGCCCTTCACCGCGCCGCGCACCACCAATGAGCGCTCCTGGCTCTATCGCATCCGGCCAACGGTGGCGCACTGGAACGAATTCCGGAAGGTCGATGCCGGGTTCTGGCGCACCGCGCCGGCCCGCGAGGTCGACATGCCGATCGCGCCGCTGCGCTGGAGCCCGATCCCGATCCCGTCGGAGCCGATCTCCTTCGTCGAGGGCATCCATAGCATGACGACAGCCGGCGACGCCGGCAGCCAGGGCGGCATGGGCGCGCATGTCTACCTGATCACGCGCTCGATGGTGGACGCGTATTTCTACAATGCCGATGGCGAGATGCTGTTCGTGCCGCAGCAGGGGGGCTTACGGCTCTGGACCGAGTTCGGCATCATCGACATCGAGCCCGGCGAGATCGCCGTGATCCCGCGCGGCGTGAAGATCCGCGTCGAACTCCGGGGCGGGCCGGCGCGCGGCTATATCTGCGAGAACTATGGCGGCGCCTTCACCTTGCCGGAACGGGGGCCAATCGGCGCCAACTGCCTGGCCAATCCGCGCGACTTCCTGACGCCGGTCGCAGCCTTCGAGGATCGTGATGCACCTTCGAAGATGTATGTGAAATGGGGCGGCAATCTCTGGGCCGCCGATATCGAACATTCGCCGCTCGACGTCGTCGCCTGGCATGGCAACTACGCCCCGTACAAGTATGATCTCAGGCGCTTTTCGCCGGTCGGTCCGATCCTCTACGACCATGCCGACCCGTCGATCTTCACGGTGCTGACCTCGCCCTCGGAGACGCCCGGCACCGCCAATATCGACTTCGTCATCTTCTCGGATCGCTGGCTGGTGGCCGAGAATACCTTCCGGCCGCCCTGGTACCATATGAACGTGATGAGCGAGTTCATGGGGCTGGTCTACGGCGTCTACGACGCCAAGACCGGCGGCGGCTTCGTGCCGGGCGGCATCTCGCTGCACAACACCATGCTGCCGCATGGGCCGGACATGGATGCGTTCGAGAAGGCGAGCAATGTCGAATTGAAGCCGCACAAGCTCGAGGGCACGCTGGCCTTCATGTTCGAGACGCGTTTTCCCCAACAGGTCACGGCCTTCGCCGCCGGTTCGGATGCGCTCCAGCGCGACTATGGCGGCTACGGCCACAAGCTGACCAAGCACTTCGATCCGAACAGGCCATGAGACGTCGCCGACGCCTGCGGCAATGGGCGTCATCCCGGACAAGCTGCGCAGCAGCGCCGATCCGGCATCCATCATAGAACTCTGCACTCTACGATGGATCCCGGGGCAAGCCCGGGATGACGGCGCAGTTTCGGGAAAGCCCGGCCAGATTTCCGGCGCCGGTCCTTGAATCAGGAGAGGGCACAAATCCGCCCAAGCGCGATTCGCATAAGGTATATTATGGAACTAACTCTGATGCGAATGCCGCCTGAGATGCTGGATATTCAGGCCGGAACCGAGATCGTCATCCCGTCGTATGCCACCTCTGCAATCCCGCCCAAGCGCATGCTCAGGCTGGCATAATCCAGATCGACATGGAGGTTGGTCAGGATCGCGCGGCGCGGCTTCAGGCGCTCGATCGCTTCCAGCGACTGGGCCAGATGGAAATGGCTGACATGCGGCGTCTCACGCAGGCAGTCGAGGATCAGTACGTCGAGATCGGCCATGGCTTCCATCGCGGCCGGCGGGATCAGGCTGACATCCGGCAGGTAGCCGAGATCGCCGAAGCGGAAGCCCAGCGCCTCGTAGTTCGGCCCGTGCTCGACCCGGAACGGCAAGGCCGTGATCGGCCCGCCTGCGCCGTCGATGGTCTGCGGCCGGCCGGCGCTGATCTCGTCGAGATCGATGATCGGCGGATAGTAGCTGCCCGGTGGTGTCTCGAAGAGATAGCCGAAGCGCGAACGCAGCGAGGCTTGCGTCGTCTTGTCGGCATGCACGCGGATGCGCTGCCGCATATGCAGGACGAGCGCGCGCAGGTCGTCGATGCCATGGGTATGGTCGGCATGGTCATGCGTCATCAGCACGCCGTCCAGCGCCGGGACCTCGGCCGCGAGAAGCTGCTCGCGCAGGTCCGGCGAGGTATCGACCAGCACGCGCGTCGTTCCATCCGGGCCGATGCGCTCGACCAGGATCGAACAGCGCCGGCGCCGATTCTTCGGCTCGGCGGGATCGCAGGCGCCCCAGCCGGCGCCCGGCCGTGGCACGCCGCCGGAGGATCCGCTGCCGAGAATGGTGACGGTGAGCGTCATGGCGCCGGGTCAGGCCACCTGCGCGACCGGCGCGGCGTGATCCATCTTCCAGTAGCAGCGCCGCGCGTTCTCCGTGGTGATCTTGGCGATCTCGTCGAAAGATACGCCAATCGTCTCGCCGAGAACCTTCGCCGTTTCAACGACATAGGCCGGCTGGTTGCGCTTTCCTCTGAACGGGACGGGCGCGAGATAGGGTGCATCCGTCTCGACCAGCAGGCGCTCGCGCGGTACCATCCGGGCAATGCGGCGCAGGTTCTCCGAGGTCTTGAAGGTCAGGATTCCCGAGAACGAGACGTAGAGTCCGAGCTCGACACCCGCCATCGCCAGCGCTTCGCCGGCGGTAAAGCAGTGCAGGATGGCGGGGAAGGCGCCCTTCCCCATCTCCTCGCGCAGGATCGCGATCATGTCGTCATCGGCCTCGCGGGAGTGGATGACGAGCGGCAGCTGCGTGATGCGCGCCGCAGCGATATGCGTGCGCAACCCCTGGGCCTGCGCCGCGCGCGGGCTTGAATCGTAGTGATAGTCGAGCCCGGCCTCGCCGATGGCGACGCAGCGCGGATGGCGCGACAATTCCACGAGGCGCTCGGCCGTGACGTCGAGCTCCTCATGCGCCTGATGCGGATGCGTGCCGACCGAGAACCACACCGACGGAAAACGCTCAGCCAGCGCGGCGTACTCGGCGTAGCGCGCGACCCGCGTCGAGATGGTCACCATCCGGCCGACGCCGGCTTCTTCCGCTCGCGCGACATAGGCCGGCAAGTCCTCGGCGAAATCCGGGAAGTCGAGATGGCAATGCGTATCGATCAGCATCACAAAACCTTAGGTGCTGTTGACATGTGATCACAGCGGTTTCGAGCACCGCCCTTGTCATTCCGGGGCGCGCCGAAGGCGCGAACCCGGAACCCACGACTGGGTGAAACAGCTTGGGCCTCTCTTGGAACCAGCTCGCTCGGTCGTGGGTTCCGGGTTCTTCGCTTCGCGAAGCCCCGGAATGACAAGGGTGGTTCGCACCCGCCTTAGGCGGCCTGGCCGTCCTCGGGCTCGACATAGCGCGGGAAGATCGCGCTCGGCGCCGGCAAAGCAGTGCCGCTGACGAGACGATGCTCCGCGCCAAGCGCCGCGAAGCTGCGGTCCTCCTGAGCGACGCCCAGCAGGTCGAGCAGCTTGCCCGCGGCCACCGGCATGACCGGCTGCACCAGGATCGCGACCTCGCGCAGCACCTCGATCGTGACATAGAGGATGGTGTCGCGGCGGGCCGGGTCGGTCTTGGTCAGGCGCCAGGGTTCATTGTTGGCGAAATAGCGGTTCGCCTCGGCAATGAGAGCCCAGAGATCGGCCAGCACGGTGTGAAGCGCGAAATCCTTCATCGCCTCGCGCGCCTTCGCGAGCGCCGCATCGGCCATGGCGAGCATGGCCTCGTCGGCCTCGTTCAGCGTCCCGCGCGGCGGCACCCTGCCCTCGCAGTTCTTGGCGATCATCGACAGCGAGCGCTGCGCGAGATTGCCGAGGTCATTGGCGAGGTCGGCATTGATGCGCCCGACGATGGCGTCGTGGCTGTAATTGCCGTCCTGGCCGAAGGAGACCTCGCGCAGGAAGAAATAGCGGAGCTGATCGACGCCATAGGTTTCGGCAAGGCCGAAGGGATCGACGACGTTGCCGAGCGACTTCGACATCTTCGTGCCCTTGTTCAGCAGGAAGCCGTGGCCGAAGACGCGCTTCGGCAGCGGCAGCCCCGCCGACATCAGGAAAGCCGGCCAGTAGACCGCGTGGAAGCGCACGATGTCCTTGCCGATGATATGGACATCGGCCGGCCAGTAATGCGCGCGCGGGCTTTCCGGATCGAGGAAGCCCGTCCCGGTGACGTAGTTGTTGAGCGCGTCGACCCAGACATACATGACGTGCTTCGGGTCGCCCGGCACGGGCAGGCCCCAGTCGAAGGTCGTGCGGCTGATCGAGAGATCCTCGAGCCCGCCCTTCACGAAGGAGACGACCTCGTTCTTGCGCGTCTCCGGCGAGATGAAGTCGGGCACATCCTCGTAGAGCTTCAGGAGCCGGTCCTGATAGGATTTGAGGCGGAAGAAATAGCTCTCCTCCTCGACCCACTCGACCGGAGTACCCTGCCCGCCCAGGCGCGTGCCGTCGGGCTGGAGGGTGGTCTCCTCCTCGCCGTAGAAGGCCTCGTCGCGCACCGAATACCAGCCGGCATATTTGGCGAGATAGATGTCGCCATTGGCTTCCATCCGCCGCCAGAGTTCCTGGGTCGAGGGCAGATGGTCGGCATCGGTGGTGCGGATGAACCGGTCGAAGGAACAGCCGAGGCGCTGCTCCATCTCCTCGAAGCGCGCCGCGATCTTGTCGACGAACTCCTTCGGCGAGAGGCCGTTCTGCGCCGCCGTGCGCTGGACCTTCTGGCCGTGCTCGTCGGTGCCGGTCATGGCGAAGACGTCGTAGCCGTCGAGCCGCTTGAAGCGCGCGATCGCGTCCGACGCCACCATCTCATAGGCGTGGCCGATATGCGGCGGCCCGTTGGTGTAGTGGATCGCGGTCGTCAGGTAGAATTTCGGGGCCGTGGCCATCGTCTGTCCGAAAGCTTCGCTTCACGCTGCGCGCGAGCGGGACACCGCAGACGACAGATCATGAAACAGGGTCATCACGAGCGGGCGGCGGTCGAGATTATAGGTCTCGACCTCGCGCGCCTGCTGTCCAAGCTTTTCCCATACCTCCGCCAGCGGTGCAAGGCGCGCCGGTTGCGCCGCAGCATGCGCGTGGAGATGGTCGCTGATCCAGCCCTGGATCGTCTCGATCATCACCGCGAAGTCGCGCTCGCCCGCCTTGCCGGCGACATCCTCGGCCAGCGCCATCAGGGCCGTGAGGTCGATCTGCGGGAGCGCGTCGAGCCGCGCCCTCACCGCCTCGACCAGCGCCAGCGTCTCGGGATCGACATAGGTCAGCGCGCGCCGCACGGAGCCTTCGGACAGGCTGGAGGCCCGGCGGAGCGCCGAGCCGTCGAAAGGCATCTCCATGCGCTCCAGCGCGAGCTTGCCGGCTTCGCCTACATCGGCTTCGGACAGCGGATCGAAGGTCAGGAGCCGGCAGCGCGAGCGGATCGTCGGCAGCATCCGGCCGGGGGCATGAGCGACGATCAGGAACAGCGCCCGCGGCGGCGGCTCCTCCAGGAGCTTGAGCAAGGCATTGGCGGCCGAGCGCTCCATGTCCTCGGCCGAGTCGACGATGCAGACGCGCCAGCCGCCCTCGGCCGCGCTCGACCCGAAGCGATCGATCACGCGCCGGATGGAATCGACCGGGATGTTGCTCGTGTAGCTCTTGCCGTCCGGTTTCGGGATCCGGCGCAGCACATGCAGGTCGGGATGCGACTGCGCCATCACGCGCCGCGTCGCCGGATCGTTCTCCGGCATGGCGAGATCGACGCCGCGGGCCGCCCTCGCCTGCGGATCGCCGGCCGCCAGCAGGAAGCGCGCGGCGCGATAGGCGAAGCTCGCCTTGCCGATGCCTTCGGGCCCACCGAGCAGCCAGGCATGATGCATGCGGCCGGACGCCAGCGCGTCGAGGAAGGTCCGTTCGCGCGCGGCATGGCCGACGAGCGCCAGCGTCTCGCGCGGATGCGGCGCATTCGGCAGCCGGTCGGGTTCGTCGCTGGTCGGTAGCATCAGACTTCCGGATCGATGGGCAGGCGCTTGAGCAGGATATGCCACGCCGCCTCGGCGAGCGCCTCGGGAGGCAATGTCGCATCGAGCACGGCGCAGCGCTGCGGCTCGGCGCTCGCGATATCCAGATAGGCTTGGCGCAGATTGCGATGGAAGGCCAGCGTCTCGCCCTCGAAACGGTCGATCGCCTCGCCCGGCCGGCGGCGCTTGGCGGCTCGGGCCAAGCCGATCTCGGGATCGAGATCGAGGATCAGCGTCAATTCCGGCATCAGGCCGGAGATCGTCACGGCCTCGAGCTCGGCCAGCACGGCGCGGTCGAGCTTGCCGAGCACGCCCTGATAGACCCGCGTCGAATCGATGAAGCGGTCGCAGATCACCCATTCGCCGCGTTCCAGCGCCGGGCGGATCAGGCTGTCGATATGGTCGATCCGCGCGGCCGAGAACATCAACGCTTCGGCGAAGGGGCCATAGTCCCGCGCCTGCCCCGCCAGGATCATCTCGCGGATGGCTTCCGCCTTGGGCGAGCCGCCGGGCTCGCGCGTCGTCCGGGCTGTAAAGCCGGCCGCGTCGAGCCGCTCGCTGAGCGCGCGCGCCAGCGTCGACTTGCCGGCGCCCTCCCCGCCTTCGAGCGTGATGAAACGTCCCCTGCTCACGCGACCTGCTCAGCTCCGGCTCAAGGCCTTGCGGACCCAGCCGGTCGTCGCCTCGAGCAGCGCGTCGAGCGCGCGTGACTGCAAGGTGCCGGCCTGCACGCTCTCGGCCGCGTAGAGGGGTAAGTCCAGCGTCTTGATGTCGCCGCGCGTCACTACGAGCCGCGCCACCTCCGCGCCTTCCTGGACAGGGACCATCAGCGGGCCGCGATAAATGATCCGGGCCGCCAGCCGTTCCGTGCTGCCGCGCGGCAGCAGCAGGCTGACGGCGCTCTTGCTCCTGAGCGCGACGCGTCCCTTTTCGCCGCCATAGACGCTGGCCTCGCCCACCGTCTCGCCGGCAGCGAAGAGCTGGCGCTTTTCGAAGGCGCGAACCCCCCATTCCAGCAGCTTGCGCGCTTCCATCGCCCGGTCGCGCGCCGTCTTGAGGCCGTTGACCACCACGATCAATCGCTGACCGTTCTGTACGGCCGAGCCAATAAGCCCGAAGCCCGACTCGTCGATATTGCCGGTCTTGAGTCCGTCAGCGCCGATATCCATCGTCAGCAGCGGATTGCGGTTCTGCTGGCGGATCTTGTTCCAGGTGAATTCGCGCTGGCCGAAGATCTTGTAGAGCTCGGGATAGGTCTTGATGATGTGGTCGGCGAGGAGGGCAAGCTCGCGCGCCGTCACCCGCTGCTGTGGATCGGGCATACCGGTGGCGTTGCGGAAGACGGATTTCGTCAGGCCGAGCCCCCTCACCCGCTCGGTCATGATCCGCCCGAAGGTCGGCTCGTCGCCGGCGATGGCCTCGGCCAGCGCGATCGAGGCATCGTTTCCGGACTGGACGATGATGCCCTGCAGGATGTCGGAGAGCTTGATCCGGCTGTTGATGATGGCGAACATCGCCGAGCCGCCGGACGGAGCACCGCCCTTGCGCCAGGCATTCTCGGAAATGCTGATCTCACTATCGAGCGAGAGCCGGCCGGCAGTGATGTCCTGGAAAGCGACGAGCACCGTTGCGAGCTTGGCCATGCTGGCCGGGACCATCAATTCGTCGGCAGCCTTCTCGTAGAGCACCGCCCCGGTCTCGGAATCGAGCAGAACGGCGAAGGGCGCCTGCGACTGGAAACTCTGGGCGAAGGCTATCGGGCCGAAGCAGGCGATCCCGAGCAGGAAGACAAGGCCCGCAGCCAGCCGGCGGACCGCCTGCGGCGGCGCGACAAACCCTGGCTGACGGCGAAAGGCGCTCATGCCTCGATGTGAAGCAGAGCGCCCGCCATCAGGTCAAGCCGGAGATCAGTTCCGCGCGAGCGGCTGCAGGGTCTGCGGCGCGAGCTTGTTGAGCGGATGGGCCTTGGCGAGGCGCTCGCCCGCGCCCTTTTCCGGGGCGGCGAACAGGCTGGCGCGCATCGGCGGCAGGGTCGTGCGCAGCGTCGCGGGAACCGCGACGGGCTTGGCCGCGTTGGCAATGGTATCGAGATCGAACGGCCGGTTCGGCGGCAGCGGAGCGGCGCGCATGGACGGCGCTTCGACCGGCATCGAGGCGGTCGAGGCCAGAGTCGCCATGACCGGGGTCGAAGGCGTGATCATGCGCGGCTGCTGCGGCGCATAGGCCTGCACGACCGGCGTGACGACAGGAGCCGGCTCGGGCTCGACGGCCGGCTGCGCGTCGACATCGACGCTGCGGGTGCGCGTGGTGGGGACGGGCTCGGTGCTCGCGACCATGGTCCGGGCGCTCGTGCCCGGGATCGGCGCCGCAGAGCCATCGGTGCGAAGCGTGGCGAGAAGGAGCTTGTCGTCGGAACCGCCGAGCGAGGCCTGGCCGAGATACTCCATCTTGATCCGCGCCGTGCCGAGATGGCGGAAGGCCAGCGCATCGGCCGTCGTCTGCGAGAGATCCATCATGCGGCCGCCATGGAAGGGGCCGCGGTCGTTGACGCGCACGATGATCGAGCGGCTGTTCATCAGGTTGGTGACGCGGGCATAGGCCGGCAGCGGCATGGTCGGGTGCGCGGCGGAGACGCTGTAGCGATCATAGACCTCGCCATTGGCGGTACGCCGGCCATGGAAGGCCTCGCCATACCAGGAGGCCGTGCCGACCTGGGTGAAGCCGACCGGCTTCTCAAACGGGGTATAGCGCTTGCCGGCCACGGAATAGGCCTTGCCGACGAGCTGGCGTCCGCCACCCTTCGGCACCTCTTCGCCCTCGGCCACGACGCGCTGGCTGGCGGCGCCGTATTTCGATTGCGGGAAGGCGCCGATTTCCTTGGAGCGGCGGCCGGCGGTCTGGTTGCCGGCGCAGTTGGCCGCGAACAGCCCGACGAGAACGACGCACCCCATCCGGACGACGGCAGGCATGGAAGAAGACGCAGGCATCGGTCCGGACGTGGTGGAAGCGGGCTCCCGGGCCGAAAAGCGAGCGTCTCGTGTCATTCCGCCAATTCCGCTTTCTGCGCCAAAAACCATTCTGTCGGCTCGCCGCAATAGGCAGCAGAGCCGAGTTTTCGGCCAATTCCATTAAGGGATCGTTAAGCTGCTAAAATCCGCCGGAAAGCGGACCATTGAACAGGCCATCCCTGCGCCGTTAGGCGGCGACAGGAGTGTTTGAAAAAGGGCACATGTCAACGCCGAGGCGATCGCGGTCGCCATTTTCCTGTGCAGCGTGGCCATCAGGACACGGTCCATGCAGGGCTCGAAGAGGCCTCGAAACCGGCTCATCCGCGACGCGCCGTCACAGTTCGCGCATCAAGGCAGCGCCCTCGCCTTTGCTCGCGCTAGCCTGCATCTTCCGCTTGCAAATCGCCTCATCGACCGGCATTGAACGCTCGCCGGAAGGGTGGCCGAGTGGTTTAAGGCAGCGGTCTTGAAAACCGCCGTGGGTGCAAACCCACCGTGGGTTCGAATCCCACCCCTTCCGCCATTGTTTTTGCGGCATCTTATTGATTTTTAAATAGAATTTGAGCTCTGGAGCGCTTAAGGCGCCGGCTTCCACCCCAACATTTGTTGCCGCTCACACCCCCCTTGTTGTGTCAGCCTCTGGTTCCTCCGGAGGCAAGCGATTCGGATTTGCGCCCCACGCGGACATTGGCGATCACTCGGAAGCGAAATTTCGTGGCCACGCACCGGGGGCGGTCCTCTCCGCTTCGACGGCTTTAGCCGATTGCTTGGCTGGCAAGCGCTATTCGGCGTGGGCCGGTCGCCGATCTCGGCGTAAACGGTGGTCGCCCCAGCCCCATCGACGTGGCGCTGTCGTGGATTTGCATGCCGCTCCCGACCAGGAAGTTCGTGAAGACGGTATTGCTGGCCGGAGTGTCGGCACGCAGAAAGCTTCCCGCATGAGCCTCGACATGGGGACGCGAGACGGCGATTGCATCATCCTCGCTCGCGGCGATGATCGGGCCGATGACGTGCCCCCGGCCGAAAGGCCGGCACAAGGCGAAGGCCACGATCTCGTCATTGCGGACGAGGACCTGCCCTCGCGACGCAGGCAATAGGGCCTGGAAGACGGCAGAGCGGTCATGGCCGGTCGCGGCCTGATCGAGCCTCAGAAGGCTGCCGTGATCCTCGGCGGCGAGAGGGCGAATCGCGCCGTCCACCTTCGCCGAAGATGCCGTCATTCCGGGAACCAGCGCCTCCGGCGTTGCTTCTCCCTGGCATCGCAGAATCTTCTGCTCGTAGCCGTATCCGAGCGAGCGATAGAGTCGCTTTGCCTCTCGCGTCGCGTTGAGGCCGAAGACGGCGCCCTTGTTCAGCTCATGCGCCTTCTCCATGAGCCAGCTCCCCGCCCCCTGCTCCTGCAGGCGAGGCAGGGTGATGAGCATGCAGATCATGGCGAAATCCGCGTCATAACGCAGCCACATCACGGTTCCGACCACCCGCCCGATCTCGTCGACGGCGGCGAGCCCCTGCCCGAGCTCGAGCAGCATCTGCCAATCGCTGTCCCGATGCGGCCATCCCACCGAGACGGAAAGCGCGTGCAGCAGCTTGGGATCGACCCGCTTGATGTCGCACAAGGTGAGCTCGAACGTGTCGATATGCAGTCGAGCGATCGTCTCCAAAGCGCGGCCTCCGCCGTGTCCACGGCTCTGCCCGGCCATGGGCTCCAGCCGGGTTACCGATAGGTTGTAAACCAATCCTGCAACAGGAAGCACCGTTCTTCCTGGGCATTTCAGCAGGGAACTGCGTCAGAGGGCGACGAAACGATCCGATCGCTGGCGCGCCGCCCTTATCCTGTCACGACGCAGCTGGAATCGGAGCCGTCCGTGACGCCGGAAGAGATCCTGAAGACCCTAATAGGGTTCCCCTCCGTGGTGGGGCAGCCAAACGCCGCCATCGCAGGCTGGATCGCGCAGTATCTCGGCGACTTCGGCATCGAAGCGCATCTCCTCATCGGCCCCGAAGGCGACCGGGTGAACCTTTTCGCGACGATCGGCCCGCGCGACGTTCCCGGCCTGGTCCTTTCCGGCCATATGGACGTCGTCCCGGCACAGGAGCCGCAATGGAGCGCTGATCCGTTCCAGTTGCGCCTGGACGGCGACAAGCTGTTCGGCCGCGGCACGAGCGACATGAAGGGCTTTCTCGCGGCGGCGCTCGCGATCGTCCCGTCGCTCATTGCCCTGAAGCCCGCCCGACCGATCCATCTCGCCTTCTCCTATGACGAGGAGGCTGGCTGCCGCGGCGTTCCCCATCTCCTCAAGGCGCTGCCTTCGCTGTGTGCCCTCCCCGTGGCGGCCGTCATCGGCGAGCCGAGCGGCCTTCGGCCGATCCTCGCCCATAAGGGCAAGGCCGCCGCGCGCGTCGAGGTTCAAGGCCGCTCGGGCCATTCCTCCCGCCCCGATCTCGGCCTCAACGCCATCCATGCGATGGCGCGGGTGATCACGGCCGCAGAAGGCACGGCGGCAAAATTGAGCAAGGGCCCGCTCGATCCCGTCTTCGAGCCCCCCTGTTCCACCGTCCAGATCGGCACGGTCCGCGGCGGCGACGCCGTGAATATCATCCCGGAGAGCTGCATCATCGAGATCGAGGCCCGCGCCATCGCCGGCGCTTCGCCGGCAGCCTTGCTCGAACCGGTTCGTGAGGCGCTCGAAGGCCTGAGGGCTGAGGGCTTCGGGACGAGCTGGCAGCCGATTGCCGGCTACCCCCCGCTGTCTCTTTCCGCGGATGCTCCGATCACTCGACTGATGACCAGGGTCACCGGCGAAGCCCCGCTGGCGGCGGTGAGCTACGGCACCGAGGCCGGTCTCTATCAGGCTGCTGGGATCGACGCGATCATCTGCGGACCGGGCGACATCGCCCGTGCCCACAAGCCGAACGAATACATCACGCGTGGCGAGCTCGCGGACTGCGTCGGCATGCTCGAACGGCTCTGCGTGCAGTTCGCGCGCGAAACACCCTGATCTCCCGGTCTCACGGAGCTCGCCTTGACCTTCCTTTTCAATTCGACTGACGAGCGGGCGCGGGTGTTCGCAGCGCGTTTTGCCGAGGAACTGCCCGATATCCGCTTCATCAGAAGCAGCGATCCCTACGATCCCGCCGATATCCGCTACCTGATCACCTGGACGGCCCCGGAGAATCTCGAGCGCTTCTCCAATCTGGATATCCTGTTCTCGATCGGGGCCGGCATCGACCAGATGAACACGGATGGCTTGCCGGCCGAGGTTCTCGTCGTCCGCATGGTCGAGGACGGCATCACCCGGATGATGCAGGAATACGTTACGCTCGGCGTGCTCGCGCTGCACCGGCAATGGCCGCTCTACCTCGCCCAGCAGAGAGCAGCGCATTGGGAGCCCTACGATCTCGTATCCGCTACCGACAGGCGGATCGGCGTGCTGGGGCTCGGCATGATGGGATCGGCGGTGATCGAGCGCCTGAAGCCTTTCGGCTTCCCGATCTCCGGCTGGAGCCGCTCGCCGCGCACGATCGATGGGATTCGCTGCCTGCATGGAGAGGCCGGCCTCTCCGCCCTGCTCGCCGAAACCGACATCCTGATCTGCCTGTTGCCGCTGACCCCGGAAACATCAGGCATTCTGAATGCCGGGCTCTTCGCGCAGCTGCCTGCCGGCGCCGGCCTCGTGCATGTCGGCCGTGGCCAGCATCTCGACCATGCCGCGCTTCTCGATGCCCTCGATAGCGGTCACCTCTCGGGCGCCGTCCTCGATGTCACCGAGCCCGAGCCGCTGCCGGCCGGTCACCGCCTGTGGAGCCATCCCGGCGTGATCCTGACGCCGCATATCGCCAGCAAGGTCGAGGCCGCGCCGGCGGCCAAGGCGGTCATCGAGAACCTGCGTCGTCATCGCTCCGGTCTGCCGCCGATCGGCCTCGTCGATCGCTGCCGTGGCTACTGAATTTCTCCAGCCCCGAACGAAAGGCTTTTCATGTCCCTCCTCATCAAGCTCGACCATGCTCCTACCGGCGAGCCCAAGCACGCCAAGGCTGCCGCTGACCGTCTGATCTCCGGCGATCCCTCGTTCAAGACCTGGGCCCAGGACCAGTCCCGCAACGAGCCCGTGCGCACCGGCGTCTGGGAAGCGACACCCGGCGAAACCCGCTCGATCAAGGGCGAAACGGTGGAATTCTGCTACATCCTCTCGGGCGTGATCGAACTGACCGAGGAAGGCCAGCCGCCGCGCACCTTCCGCGCCGGCGACAGCTTCGTGATGAAGCCCGGCTTCGTCGGCGTCTGGAAGACGATCGAGACCGTCCGGAAGATCTACGTGATCGTCGGCTGATCCGAGCCCGCCGAAGAATCGGCCGCGCGGAGCCCCGCAAACAGGATTTCCGGTCGGTCGAGCAGCCCTCACAGGCGCAAACTTCGGACCGGGCGGAACTAGGCTTGGGCGGCCACCATTCGGAGATGCGCCCTTGTCGCTGAGTTTCGATCCCGCTTCGGTCACGCTGCCGCGCGGCCATTTCATCGCCGGCGAATGGGTCGACGCCAGGGACGGCATCGATCTGCATCGTCCATCCGATGCGATTGCCTTTGCCGCCTGCCCCGTCGCCGATGCCGAGCTCGTCGACCGCGCGGCGGCGGCTGCCAAACAGGCGCTTGCGAGCAGCGGCTGGGGCCGTCTGGCACCGCGCGAGCGGGCCCGTGCGCTGCACCGCTGGGCCGATCTCATCGAGGCGGAAGCGGAAACGCTGGCGCGGCTGGAAGCGATCGCCTCGACCCGCCCGATCTCCGAGCTGATGGCTGGCGACGTCCCCGTCACGGCTGAGCAGATCCGCTTCTTCGCCGAATTCGCCGACAAGGAAGGCGGTGATCTCGTTCCGACCGGCGCCGACAGTTTCGGCATGATCGCGACTGAGCCCTATGGCGTCGTCGGCGCCATCACGCCCTGGAACTTCCCGCTCAACATGGCCGGCTGGAAGCTCGGCCCCGCACTCGCGGCCGGCAATGCCGTCGTGCTCAAGCCCTCCGAGATGACGCCGTTCGCGACGCTCTACCTGGCGGAGCTGTCGGTAAGGGCCGGACTGCCCGCGGGCTTGATCAACATCGTGCTCGGCGATGGCCGCACGACCGGCACCGCAATCACGGGCCATCCCGATATCGCCAAGGTCAGCTTCACCGGCTCGACCGCAGCCGGCGCCGCCATCATGGAGAACATCGCCCGCACCGGCATCAAGCCGATGACGCTGGAGCTCGGGGGAAAAAGCCCGCAGCTCGTCTTCGCCGATGCCGATCTGCCGCAGGCAGCAGCCGCCATCGCCCGCAGCATCCTCGGCAATGCCGGCCAGGCCTGCGTCGCCGGCTCGCGCCTGATCGTCGCGGAGAGCGTCGCGGAGCAGCTGGTCGCGCTCATCGTCGAACGCATGAGCGCGGTTCGTCCGGGCGCAACCTGGGATGCGGCGAGCGCCTACTCGCCGATCATCTCGGAGCGGCAGATCGGCCGCATGGAAAGCATCGTCGATGCGGCAGTGGCGCGCGGCGCCACCTGCCGGCTGGGTGGTGAACGCCTCGACCATGTGGGCTATTTCTACGCCCCCACCGTACTGGAAAGGGTCGACGCCACCTCGCCTGCCGTGACCGAGGAAATCTTCGGGCCGATCCTGACCGTCCAGACCTTCCGCGAGGAAGAGGAAGGGCTAGGGCTCGCCGATCACCCGACCTACGGGCTCTGCGCCGGCCTTTACACGCGCGACCTGTCGCGGGCGCTGCGCGCCGTCAACCGCCTGCAGGCCGGCACGGTCTGGGTCAATCGCTACGGCCGCTCGCGCGACCACATCCTGCCGACCGGAGGCTACAAGCAATCCGGCCTCGGCAAGGACTTGGGGCGCGAGGCCTATCTCGCGAACCGCAAATCGAAAAGCGTCCTGATCGCGCTGTGAGGAGCCTCCCCGTGAAATCCTACAAGATCGCCCTGATCCCGGGTGACGGCATCGGAACCGCCGTCACCGAGGCCGCCTGGGAGGTGCTCGGCCGCGCCGCGCATGGTGGCGGCTTCAGGCTCGAAGGGACGAGCTTCCCCTGGTCCTGCGACTTCTACGAGAAGACCGGCGCGATGATGCCGCCTGATGGCATCGAGACCTTGCGCGGCTTCGACGCGATCCTGCTCGGCGCGGTCGGCTGGCCCCAGCGCGTGCCGGATTCGGTCTCGCTGCACGGGCTCCTGCTGCCGATCCGCAAGGCCTTCGTGCAATACGCCAATATTCGCCCGCACCGCCTGCTGCCGGGCGTCGAGGGGCCATTGCGTGCCAGCGCCTTCGACATCCTCTGCATCCGCGAGAACACCGAGGGCGAATATGCCGGGGCCGGCGGACGCGTCCATAACGGCACGGCCGACGAGGTCGCCGTCGAGACCTCGATCTTCACCCGCAAGGGTGTCGAGCGCATCCTGCGCTTCGGCTTCGAGCAGGCGCGCAAGCGCCGCGGCAAGCTCGCCTCGGTGACCAAGTCGAACGCCCAGAAGTACTCGATGGTGTTCTGGGACGAGATCACGGCAAGGCTCGCCGCAGAATATCCGGATGTCGAGGTCGCCAACTACCATATCGACGCCATGGCCGCGCGCATGGTGATGGCGCCGGAGAGCCTCGACGTGGTGGTCGCCTCCAACCTCTTCGGCGACATCCTGACCGATCTTGGCGCGGCCATACAGGGCGGCCTCGGCTTCGCCGCTTCCGCCAACATCAACCCTGAGCGCAGCGCGCCCTCGATGTTCGAGCCCGTGCATGGCTCGGCACCCGACATCGCGCATCTCGGCATCGCCAATCCGATCGCCGCGATCTGGTCGGGCGCGATGATGCTGGACCATCTCGGCGAAGCCGGCGCGGCAAAGGCCGTGATGACGGCGATCGAAGCCGCCACGGCCCGCGGGATCGGCACCGAACCGGGCAGGCACAAGACCCGGGACATTACCGCTGCCGTGCTTTCGGCACTCGGCTGACGGAGACCGCAATCATGGCCATCGAAGCCCTTCGCGACCCCACCCTGCTGCGCCAGGCCTGCCTCGTCGGCGGCAACTGGCAGGCCGCCGCCTCAGGCCGCACGCTCGACGTGATCGATCCGGCGACGCAAGCGGCCATCGGCTCTGTGCCGGATGCCGATGGCACCGATACGCGCGCCGCAATCGAGGCGGCAGCAGCGGCCTTCGGCGCCTGGCGCGCCAGGCCGAATGCCGAGCGCGCCGCTCTGCTAGAGGCCTGGCATGCACTGATGCTGGAGCATGTCGAGGATCTCGCGCTGATCCTGACGCACGAGCAAGGCAAGCCGCTGGCGGAGGCGCGCGGCGAAATCCGCTATGGCGCTTCCTTCGTCAAATGGTTCGCAGAGGAAGCCCGGCGCATCGACGGCGCGACGATCCCCGCCCCGACCGCCGACAGGCGCATCATCGTGATGAAGGAGCCGGTCGGCGTCTGCGGCATCGTCACCCCCTGGAACTTTCCCAACGCCATGATCACCCGCAAGGTGGCGCCGGCCTTGGCGGCGGGCTGCACAGTGGTGATCAAGCCGTCGGAGCTGACGCCATTCTCGGCGCTGGCCCTCGGCGTTCTGGCCGAACGGGCCGGCATCCCGGCCGGCGTCATCAATATCGTCACCGGCATGCCCGCCGCGATCGGCGCCGAGCTCACCGGCAATCCGACCGTCCGCAAGATCTCCTTCACCGGCTCGACACGCGTCGGCGCGCTGCTGATGCGACAGGCTGCCGACGGCATCAAGCGGCTCAGCCTGGAGCTCGGCGGCAACGCCCCCTTCATCGTCTTCGACGATGCCGATCTCGATCTGGCGATCGAGGGGGTGCTTGTCTCCAAGTTCCGCAATGGCGGCCAGACCTGCGTCTGCGCCAACCGTATCCTGGTGCAGGACGGCATCTATGATCGTTTCGCCGACAAGCTTGCGGCCCGCGTCGCGGCGATGAAGGTCGGCCCCGGCACCGATGCCGGCGTCGATATCGGACCGATGATCAACCGCGCCTCGATCGAGAAGATCGAGCGCCATGTCGACGACGCCCTGTCCAAGGGCGCCCGGCGCCTAGCCGCCGCGGCCGACATGCCGAAGGGCGCCCAATATGCGACGCCTCTCGTGCTGGGCGATGCCACCATCGAGATGCAGCTTGCCGGTGAAGAAACCTTCGGCCCGGTCGCGCCGCTGTTCCGTTTCGGCAGCGAGGACGAGGCGATCCGCATCGCCAACGGCACGCCCTTCGGGCTCGCCGCCTATTTCTTCACGCAGGACATGCGGCGCTCCTGGCGCGTCGGCGAGGCGCTCGAATTCGGGATGGTGGGCTTGAACACCGGCGCGATATCGATGGAGGTCGCGCCCTTCGGCGGCGTCAAGCAATCGGGCCTCGGCCGCGAAGGCTCGCGGCTCGGCATCGAGGAATATCTCGAGGTCAAGGCCTTCCATATCGGCGGGCTCGGCTGACCCGCACAGAAAAAGGCGCCGGAGCATACCCGGCGCCTTCTGACCTTTCACGGCAAAGCCGACGACCTACTGAATGCGGTCGAGCGCCTTGTAGTAGAGCCCGACCAGCGGCAGGAACCAGGGCTTGCCGAAATGGCCGGGCACGGCCGGCCAGGCGAGGCCCTCGAGCGGGTTGCGGTTGGGACGACCAAGGATCGCATCGGCCATGATCATGCCGAGATGCGTCGACATCTGCGCGCCGTGGCCGGAATAGCCCATCGCATACCAGACGCCGTCCTCGTAGCCGGCGCGGGGGTAGCGGTCCTTGGTCATGTCGACCAGCCCGCCCCAGCAATAGTCGATCTCGACATCCCTGAGCTGCGGGAAGATGCCGGCAAGGCTCGCGCGCAGGATGGCGCCGCTCTTGGCGTCGGAGGTCTGGTCCGACGTGGCGGAGAAGCGCGCACGCCCGCCGAAGATCAGCCTGTTGTCCGGCGCCAGGCGGAAATAGTTGCCGATATTGAGCGAGGTCACGGCCGTCCGGTTGCCCGGCATGGTCGCCGCGACCTCGGCCTCGCTCAACGGCCGCGTCGCGATCAGGAATGAGCCGACCGCGATGATCCGGCGCCGGAACCAGGAGAAGGGCCCGGAGGTATAAGCCCCGGTCGCCACCAGCATGTCCTTGGCCGAGACGCTTCCGCGCGGTGTCTGGAGGACATGCCGCCCGCCTTCCTGCCGCCGCTCGGTCACGGGGGCGTGCTCATGGATCACCGCGCCGCGCCGGGCGGCCGCCGTGGCCAACCCGGTCACGAAGCGGCCCATATGCATCATGGCGCTCTTCTTCGAGAGCATCGCGCCATGGAACGCGTCGGAGCCGACCTCGCCCACGAGCTCGGCCCGGCTCAACATGGCCGTGTCGGGATCGGCCTCGCGATGCAGCACCTCGAAGTTGCGGGTGAGCGAGGCGACGTGCTCCGGCTTGGAGGCGAGCTTGAGCTTGCCCGCCCGCCGGAAGGAGCAGTCGATGCTCTCCTCGGCGACGATCCGCTCGATCGTATCGACGGAATCGTCGAAAGCCTTGTAGAGGGCCACCGCGCGTTCGCTGCCCAGCGCGGCCTTGGCCGCGATGAAGCTATGAGCGAGGCCGTTGTTGAGATGGCCGCCATTGCGGCCCGAGGCTCCGTAGCCGACGCTTTCCGCCTCCAGCACCACGACCTTCGCGCCGGCCATGGCGAGCTGGCGCGCGGCGGCGAGACCGGTGAAGCCACCGCCGACGATGGCCACGTCGTACGAGCCTTCGACCGGCCCCCTGGCGGCGCCGGTGAAACTGCTGGCCGTGTCATGCCAATAGGATTTGAACTGCATCGGCCGGGACCTCAGAGTCCGAACACGCCGGGCAGGCCCGAGATGTCCTTGATCTCGGTGTATCCGTAATAGGGGTTCGCCGGTTCGTGCCCGCGATTGACCCAGACCTTGTTCCTGATCCCGAGGTCATGCGCCGTCATCAGGTCATAGCGGAACGAGGACGAGACGTGGCAGACGTCTTCCGGACCGCAGCCCAGCATGTCGAACATGTACTCGAAGCCCTTCATGCGCGGCTTGTAGGATCGGGCCTGCTCGGCCGTATAGACGGCATGGAAGGGCGCGCCGAGCCGGGCGACGTTATGCGGAATCTGGTCGTTATCCGCATTGGAGAGAATGACGAGCGGAATTTCCTTCGCCACCTTGGCAAGGCCTTCCGGCACGTCCGCATGCGGACCCCAGGTCGGCACCTGCTCGTAGACCCAGCGCGCATCCTCGGGGCGGAAGGCGACGCCGTTTCGGCGGCAGGTCCGCTCCAGCGAATTGTAGACGACCTCCTCATAGGGCTTCCAGTCGCCCAGGATTTCGTCGAGCCGATAGGCCGAGAAATTCGTGATGAAGGTCCGCATCGCCGGCTCGTCGAGCTTGTCGCCGTACAAGGCGCGCGCGGCCTTATCCATCGCGAAATAGATCAGCGTGCCATGGCAGTCGAAGGTCACGAATTTGGGCTTGATGACGGTCATCCGCGGAAATCCCCTGTGGCAAAACGGTTGTATCCGTTGCCGGAGATCATAGCGGCGGCCAGAACGGCACGAGCACCGCATTGCCTGCGGCGGGAAGCACAAACTGCCGTCTGCCGATGAGGCTGTGGCAGAGAGTTCCGCCTGCATCGCAGCGGAAGGCCCGCATCGCCTCCCAATCACCAGCTTCTTCCCGCCCGTCGTGGCATTCCATGCGGTCGCCGCGCATTCCTACGGCCAAAGATATCGCATCGGGCCGTTCCTCAGGAGCAACTGCGCCGGCGCACCGCCTATCCATGAAGCAACGGATAAGAAGCGAAGCATCATGGACCAGGAAACGATCGATCTCGTCGCCTTCGACGAACGCCATCTCGATGGAGCCGTTCTGCTCTCGCGCGAAGCGGGCTGGCCGCACCGGCGCGAAGACTGGGCGATGCTGCTCGCGCTCAGTCACGGCTTCGTCGCGCTCCAGGGCGATGCCGTGGTCGGCACCGCGATGCTGACGCCCTTTGGGGACGACTATGCGACCATCAACATGGTGATCGTCGCGGCCAGCATGCGCGGACGCGGCCTCGGCCGGAAGCTGATGGATGCAGCCCTGCAAGCCTGCGGCGCGCGTGAATGCCGCCTCACCGCAACCGCGGACGGCCTGCCTCTCTATGAGAAGCTCGGGTTCGAGACGACCCACGAGATCCGCCAGCATCAGGGCATTCCCACTCCGCCGCCGGCGGATGCGGTGAACGACGCCGTCAAGCTGGATTGGGTCGGTCCGGAGAGCTTCCCCTTGATCGCGGCGCTCGACCTCGAGGCGCAAGGGATGGATCGCCAGCCTCTGCTGAGTCTCCTGACCGAAGCCGGGCGAATGGTCGTCCTGCGCGAAGCCGACCGGGTCGTCGGCTATGCCGCGCTGCGCCCGTTCGGCCGCGGCGAGGTGATCGGCCCGGTCGTCGCGAACACCTTGGAACAGGCGCAGAGCCTCATGAGCTTCCTGATCGCCAGCCGTCCCGGCGCCTTCCTGCGCGTCGACACGGCCGAATGGCCCGCGCTTTCGCCATGGCTTTCCGCTCGCGGCCTCGCGGGCGTCGGCGGCGGCATCGTCATGCGCCGCAACGGGGCAAGCCGGCAGCCGCTCGGCCCCGCCAAACCCTTCGCTCTCGCCAGTCAGGCGCTCGGATAAGCTGGAGAACCGCCATGTTGAGCAATTCCCTGATCGAACTCGATCGCGAACACTGGATTCACCCGGTCGCCTCCTATCGCGGCCATGAAAAGGCCGGCGTGCGCGTGCTGCGCTCCGCGAAGGGCGCGACCATCACCGACGCGTCCGGCAAGCAGCTCATCGACGGCTTCGCCGGGCTCTGGTGCGTGAATGCCGGCTACGGCCATGACAGCATCGTCGAGGCCGCGGCGAACCAGATGCGCGAGCTGGCCTATGCGACGGGCTATTTCGGGCTCGGCTCCGAGCCCGCGATCCGGCTCGCGGCCGAGCTCGCCGAGCGTTCGCCGGGCGATCTCAACCGCGTCTATTTCACGCTGGGCGGTTCCGACGCGATCGACAGCACGGTCCGCTTCATCCGCTACTACCAGCAGGCTCGCGGCAAGCCGCAGAAGGACCAGTTCATCTCGATGGAACAGGGCTATCACGGCTCCTCGACCGTCGGTGCCGGCCTCACCGCCCTGCCCGTCTTCCATGCCGGCTTCGGCGTGCCCTATGACTGGCAGCACAAGATTCCGTCGCATTACACCTACCGCAACCCGGTAGGCTCCGCGCCGGATGCCGTCATCGCCGCCTCGCTGGCGGCGCTCAGGGCCAAGGTCGAGGCCGTCGGCGGCGCCGAGCGGGTCGCAGCCTTCTATTGCGAGCCGATCCAGGGCTCCGGCGGCGTGCTCGTCCCGCCGCCCGGCTGGGTCAAGGCGATGCGCGAGCTCTGCCGCGAGCTCGACATCCTCTTCGTCGCCGACGAGGTCATCACCGGCTTCGGGCGCACCGGCCCGCTCTTCGCCTGCGAGGACGAGGACATCGTCCCCGACCTGATGACCGTCGCGAAGGGGCTGACCTCGGGCTATGTGCCGATGGGCGCCGTGCTGATGTCGCAGAAGGTCTACGACGTCATCGCGGACGGCTCGGGAGCGGCGGCGATCGGCCACGGCTACACCTATTCCGCCCATCCGGTCAGCGCCGCTGTCGGCCTCGAGGTGCTCAGGCTCTATGAGAACGGCCTGCTCGACAATGGGCGCAAGGCCGGCACGCGCCTGATGGCCGGCCTCGAAAGCCTCCGGGACCATCCCCTCGTAGGCGAGGTACGTGGCCGTGGCCTGCTGGCCGCCGTCGAACTCGTGACCGACAAGGCCAGGAAGACGCCTCTGCCGGCCGCTGCCGCACCGGCCCAGCGCGTTTTCGACCGCGCCTGGGACAAGGGTCTCGTCATCCGCGCCTTCGGCAACGGCGTGCTGGGCTATGCCCCGCCGCTGTGCTGCACCGATGCCGAGATCGACGCGATCGTCGAACGGACCCGCGCGACGCTCGACGAGACATTGGCCGATCCGGACGTACGTGCCGCAATGGCATGACGCCGGGGGCTCTGCGAAAGCGGGGCGGACGCTGGGTCAATCCCGCGCCCGCTCCCAGAAGCCGAGATTCCGCGAAGGCTGCGAATTCGGAATTTTGTGCCGCGCAGTTTTCGACATTCAGCGTATCCGGCGAGCCAACAATGAGAAACTCCCTCATGGCCGGCGAAGACCGGCCGAAGGGAACAGAGCGCAACCGTCACGACCAGCGGCCGAGCAGCCCGGTGACGATGAAACGGCGCTCGCTGAAGACCATGAATTCCTGCCTGTGACCGGCGGGGGAAGCGGAGAGGCTATGGCTAAGAGTATCGGCGACTTCCGCTATATGACGTTCGACGTCGTGGGCACGCTGATCGATTTCGAGGGCGGCCTCGTCGGCAGCCTCGCGGACATCGCTCGCGAAGCCGGTGTTGCGTTCGATGGGGAAGAGGCGCTGAACCTCTACCGCGCCGCCCGCTACATGCCCGACGTCCAGCACTTTCCAGACGATCTCGTTCGGGTCTACGGCGTGATCGCTCCCAAACTCGGCCTTCCGACGGGCGACAGCCACGGCCGGCGCCTGCGGGACGCGGTCAAGGACTGGCGCCCCTTCCCGGACAGCGCCGAGGCGCTTGCGCGCTTGTCGAAGCGCTACAAGCTGATCGCGATGACCAACGCCCAGCGCTGGGCCTTCGAGCATTTCTCCCGCGCGCTCGGCAACCCGTTCTATGCCGGTTTCACCGTCGACGACACCGGCACGGAAAAGCCCGATCCCGCGTTCTTCGAGCAGGTCTTCGCCTTCGTCGAGAAGAATGGCGGCTCGCGTGGCCAGATCCTGCATGTCGCCCAGAGCCAGTATCACGACATCGGAATCTCGCGGAAGCTCGGCCTGACCAATTGCTGGATCCAGCGGCGCCACGCCCAGCCCGGCTATGGCGGCACGATCGAGCCGGAACGCTTCACCGAACCCGACTTCCACTTCACCTCGATGGGCGCGCTCGCCGACGCCGTCGAAGCCAGTCTGGTGGCCTGAAGGAACCCGTAGCGAAGAAGACCAACGCCGGAACAACGGCGCAAATCATAAAGAGGGGAATACACATGACGGACAAGATTTCTTCCAGCTGGACGAATGCCGACGACGCCATCGTCGAGAATGCGATCCGCCGCGGCGCCAGCCGCCGCGACCTCCTGCAGATGCTGATGGCCGGTGGCCTTGCCGCCTCCGCCAGCAGCCTCGTGCTGGCGCGCGCCACCTCCGCGCTCGCGCAGACGCCCGTGAAGGGCGGCAACCTGAAGGCAGCCGGCTGGTCCTCATCGACCGCCGACACGCTCGATCCGGCCAAGGCCTCGCTCTCCACGGACTATGTCCGCTGCTGCGCCTTCTACAATCGCCTGACCTTCCTGGACGCGGACGGCAAGCTGCAGATGGAGCTCGCCGACAAGTTCGAGACCAAGGACGCCAAGGTCTGGACCGTCACGCTCAAGAAGGGCGTCACCTTCCATGACGGCAAGCCGCTGACCTCGGCCGACGTCATCTTCTCGCTGAAGCGCCATCTCGACCCGGCCGTCGGCTCGAAGTCGAACTCGCTCGCCAAACAGATGACCGAGTTCAAGGCGGTCGATCCGCTGACCGTCGAGATCACGCTCGCGGCGCCGAACGGCGACCTGCCGACCATCCTGTCGACGCACCATTTCATGATCATCGCCGACGGCACCACCAACTTCGCCAAGGCGAACGGCACCGGCGCCTTCGTCTGCGAGAACTTCGAGCCCGGCGTGCGCTCGATCGCGGTCAAGAACAAGAACTACTTCAAGTCCGGCGGCGCGAACCTCGACTCCTTCGAATTCTTCGCGATCACCGACGACACCGCGCGCGTCAATGCGCTGCTTTCTGGTGATATCCAACTCGCTGCGGCGATCAATCCGCGCTCGATGCGCCTGGTCGAGAGCCAGCCGGGCGTCGTGCTGTCGAAGACCACCACCGGCAACTACACGAACCTCAACATGCGCATGGACATGGCGCCCGGCAACAAGGCCGATTTCGTGGAGGGCATGAAATACCTGCTCAACCGCGAGCAGATCCAGAAATCGGCGCTGCGCGGCCTCGCCGAGGTCGCCAACGACCAGCCGATCCCGCCGATGAACCGCTATCACAACAAGGATCTGAAGCCGAAGGCGTTCGATCCCGAGCGGGCCAAGTCGCTCTTCCAGAAGGCCGGCGTCCTCGGCCAGTCGATCCCGATCGTCGCCTCCGATGCCGCCGGCTCCTCGGTCGACATGGCGGTGCTCGTCCAGCAGGCCGGCAATGCCATCGGCATGAAGTTCGACATCCAGCGCGTTCCCTCGGACGGATACTGGTCGAACTACTGGCTGAAGGCTCCGGTCCATTTCGGCAACATCAACCCGCGGCCGACCCCGGACATCCTGTTCTCGCTGCTCTACGCATCCACGGCGCCGTGGAACGAGAGCCAGTACAAGTCCGAGAAATTCGACAAGATGCTGCTGGAGGCGCGCGGCTCGCTCGACGAGGCCCAGCGCAAGCGCATCTATGACGAGATGCAGGTGATGGTCGCCAATGAGGCCGGCACCGCGATCCCGGTCTATATCTCGAATGTCGATGCCATCTCGAACAAGCTCAAGGGCCTGCTGCCGAACCCGCTCGGCGGGATGATGGGCTACGCCTTCGCCGAGTACGTCTGGCTCGACCGCTGAGCCCTGCTTCTCCTGCGGGTCGGGCGCGTGCGTCCGGCCCGCAATTCGTGTCACACTCCGGTCGGAGGTGTCTGCTGCGGGAGCGTCGATGAACCTTCACCTGTTGTCCCTGCTGGGCGGACGGCTGCTCGTCGCGCTGCTGACGCTGCTGATCGTCTCCTTCGTGGTGTTCTGCGCCACCCAGATCCTGCCGGGCGATGTCGCCGAGGTGCTGCTCGGGCAGGCCGCGACGCCGGAGGCGGTGGCCGGGCTTCGCGCGGCGATGCACCTCAACGACCCGGCGATCCTGCGCTTCTTCCGCTGGCTCGGCGGAATGCTGACCGGCGATCTCGGCATCTCCTATGCCAATAACCGGCCGATCGCGGAGCTGATTGCCGGGCGCCTGGGCAACTCGTTGCAGCTCGCCGCGGCGACCGCGCTCTTCTCGGTTCCGATCGCGCTCGCGCTCGGCATCACTTCCGCCATGCTGCGCGGCTCGCTCTATGACCGCTCGGTCACGATGGCGACGATTACGGTGATCTCGGTGCCGGAGTTCATGATCGCGACCGCCGGCGTGCTGATTTTCGCCGTGTGGCTGAAATGGCTGCCCGCCCTCTCCTTCGCACGCAACATCACCTCCTTCAGCGAGATGCTGCGCATCTATGCGATGCCGGTCTTCACCCTGAGCTTCGTGATCTCGGCCCAGATGATCCGCATGTCACGTGCGGCCGTCGTCGAGGCGCTCAACACGCCCTATGTCGAGATGGCGCAGCTGAAGGGCGCCTCCCGCCCGCGGGTCGTACTCCGCCATGCGCTACCCAACGCACTCGGCCCCATCGTCAACGCCGTCGCGCTGTCGCTCTCCTATTTGCTGGGCGGCGTCATCATCGTCGAGACGATCTTCAATTATCCCGGCATCGCCAAGCTGATGGTCGACGCCGTGGCGACGCGAGACCTGCCGCTCATCCAGAGCTGCGCGATGATCTTCTGCGTCGTCTACCTGCTCCTGATCACGACGGCGGACATCATCGCCATCCTGTCGAACCCGAAATTGCGCTGACCATGGCCATCGACGCAACCAACGCGACAACCGTCAGCCCGCGCCGGGCCGGGTATCGGTTCAATCTCACGGGCTGGATCAGCCTCGTCATCATTCTCGCCTGGGCGCTGATCGCGATCCTCGCGCCCTATGTCACGCCCCATGGCATCAGCGACATCGTCGACACCGACTATTTCGGCCCGATGAGCCTGCAGTTTCCGCTCGGGACGGATTATCTCGGGCGCGACATGCTCTCGCGCATCCTCTTCGGCGCGCGCTACACCGTCGGCATCTCGCTGGCCGCCACGCTGATCGCCTGCACGATCGGCGTCACGCTCGGCATGGCGGCGGCCGTGACGGGCGGCTGGTTCGATGCGGCGCTGAGCCGGTTCGTCGATGCGTTGAGCTCCATTCCCAGCAAGCTGTTCGCTCTCGTTGCCGTTGCCGGCGTCGGCTCCTCGATTCCCGTATTGATGCTGATCCTCGGCATCATCTATACGCCCGGCTCCTACCGCTTCGCCCGGGCGCTCGCGGTCAACGTCAACACCACGGATTTCGTCACCGTGGCGCGGATCCGCGGCGAAAAGCTGAGCTACCTCATCCGCGCGGAAATCCTGCCCAACATTATCGGGCCGGTGCTGGCCGATGTCGGCCTGCGCTTCGTCTTCATCGTGCTGCTCTTGTCCGGCCTGTCCTTCCTCGGCCTCGGCGTGCAGCCGCCGGAAGCCGATTGGGGCTCGCTGGTGCGCGAGAACATCGGCGGCCTGCCCTTCGGCGCGCCGGCCGTGATGGCGCCCTCCTTCGCCATCGCCAGCCTGACGATCGCGGTGAACATGCTGATCGACAACCTGCCGCAGAAAATCCGCGACCGGAGCGAATGATGAGCCCTCTCGTCGAAATCCGGGACCTCAAGGTCGAGGCGACCACCGATGCCGGCCGTCGCGTCGAGATCATCAAGGGCGTGAGCTTCGAGATCGCGCCCGGCGAGATCGTCGCGCTGATCGGCGAGAGCGGCTCGGGCAAGACCACGATCGCGCTGACTCTGCTCGGCTACACCCGCACGGGCTGCCGCATCACCAGCGGCAGTGTCTGCGTCGACGGCCGCGACATGGCTGCCCTGTCGGAGAAGGAACGGGCAAAGGTCCGTGGCGTCGCGGTCTCCTACGTGCCGCAGAGCGCGGCGGCTGCCTTCAATCCGGCGCAGCGCATCATGGACCAGGTGATCGAGATCACCCGCATCCACGAACTGATGCCGCGCGCGCAGGCCGAAGCCAAGGCGGTGGATCTGTTCCGTGCGCTCTCCTTGCCCTCGCCTGAAACGATCGGCGGGCGCTATCCGCACCAGGTGTCCGGCGGCCAGCTCCAGCGCCTCTCGGCGGCCATGGCTCTCATCGGCGACCCGAAGGTGGTGATCTTCGACGAGCCGACGACAGCCCTCGACGTCACCACCCAGATCGAGGTTCTGCGCGCCTTCAAATCCGTGATGCGCCAGAGCCGGATGGCCGGCGTCTATGTCTCGCATGATCTGGCCGTCGTCGCGCAGATCGCCGACCGCATCGTCGTCCTGAAGGGCGGAGTCATCCAGGAAATCGGCGCCACCGCACAGATCCTGTCGGCGCCGAAACACCCCTACACGCAGGAACTGCTCGCGGCCTTCGCGCCACCGGGGCGCATCCCCGCACAGGCGGCGAGCCCGGAAGGCTCGGCTTCCCGCCCTGTGCTGGAGCTCTCATCCATCAGCGCGGGCTACGGCAAGCTGCAGGCCGACGGAACGCCGCTGATCCTGGCGGTCGACAAGGTCAGCTTCAAGCTGGAGCGCGGGCGCAATCTCGGCATCATCGGCGAATCCGGCTGCGGAAAATCGACGCTCGCCCGCTCGATCGCCGGCATCATCCCGCCTTCTTCCGGCACGATCGCCTTCAACGGCAAGCCGATGGCGCCCCGCGCGCAGGACCGCAGCGCCGATGAGTTGCGCAAGCTGCAGATCGTGTTCCAGTCGGCCGATACCGCGCTCAACCCGGCCAAGTCGATCGAGGACATCCTCGGCCGTCCTCTCAGCTTCTACCACGGCCTGCGCGGGGCCGCCCGCGACGCGCGCATCGACCGGCTGCTCGAGCTGGTGCACCTGCCTCGCGCCTTGAAGCACCGGCTGCCCAGCGAACTGTCGGGCGGGCAGAAGCAGCGCGTGAACCTGGCACGCGCGCTCGCCGCCGATCCCGAGCTGATCCTCTGCGACGAGATCACCTCCGCGCTCGACACCGTGGTGGCCGCGGCCATCATCGAGCTGCTCAAGGACCTGCAGCGCGAGCTCGGCCTGTCCTACCTCTTCATCAGCCACGACCTGACGACGGTGCAGGCGATCTGCGACGAGGTCGCGGTCATGTATCGCGGCGTGAAGGTCGAGCAGTTGCCGGCCGATCAGGTCGGCAAAGCCGGCGGCCACCCCTATGCACGACTGCTGATGTCGTCGGTGCCCAAGCTCGATCCGAGCTGGCTCGACAAGCTCGAACGCGATCCGGAACTCGTCGCCGCCTTCTCGAAGCGCTGAGCCTGCTTCAGGTCGTTGTCGCGACCGGGAACAGGCTGGTCAGCGGCATATGCGGCTTCACGATCGGCGATTTCAGCACGACGAAGCTGAAATACTTGTCGATGCCGATATCGAGGTCGATCAGCCGCTCCATCAGCGTCTGGTACTCGATGATGCCGCTGGTCACGAACTTGACCAGATAGTCGTAGCCACCCGAGACCAGATGGCACTCGATCACCTGGTCGAGCTTTTCGATTGCCGCCAGGAAGCGCGCGAAATCGATCTGCCGGTGGTTCTTGAGCGTCACCTCGGTGAAGACCGTCAGCGTCTGGCCGAGCTTGCCGACATTGATGCGGGCGGAATAGCCGGTGATGTAGCCGTCCTGCTGCAGCTTCTTGACGCGCATCAGGCAGGGGCTCGGCGAGAGATTCACCAGCTCGGCCAGCTCGACATTGGTGATCCGGCCGTTCTTCTGCAGCTCGTAGAGGATCTTGATGTCGATCTGGTCAAGCTTCATGGGTGTTCCCCTCGATCGACTGATGGCCATGCCGCGCCTTCCGGCCCGACGCTCCGCAGCAGATCATGCCGCGAACGATGCGCAGTGTCTAACAGGTGCCGGGCGCAGGCGATGGCAGAATTGACCTGCCGAAACCGAAGAAAATGCCGCGGCGATCCGATCTGCGGCGCACATGCCCGCTGACCGGCAGATAGTCTGGCCTCCGCAAGGAGACCGTGATGCCGGCGCCACTGTTCAAGATCGAAACCAGCCCTGCTCTGCCTGATCGTGCAGATGTCGTGGTCATCGGCGGCGGCATCGTCGGCGTCTGTGCTGGCTACTATCTCGCGCGCCGCGGCTTGAAGGTCGCGCTCGTCGAGAAGGGTCGCATCGGCGCCGAGCAGTCGAGCCGCAACTGGGGCTGGTGCCGGCAGCAGAATCGCGATGCCCGCGAGCTGCCGATGGCGACCGAAAGCCTCACGCTCTGGGACCGTTTCGCTGAAGAGATTGGCGAGGATCTCGGCTTCCGGCGCTGTGGCCTGCTCTATCTGAGCGATGACGATGTGCAGCTTTCCGCCTGGGCGAAATGGCGCGACTTCGCCGCCGGCGCAGGCATCGTCACCCATATGCTCTCCGCTGAGGAAGCCTCGGCTCGTGGCAGCGCCACCGGCAAGCGCTGGAGGGGCGGCGTATTCTCGCCGACGGACGGCACAGCCGACCCCGCCCGCGCCGCACCGGTGATCGCGCGCGGCATCCTCAAGGCCGGCGGCAGCGTGCATCAATTCTGTGCCGCTCGAGGCCTCGAGACGACAGGCGGACGTGTCTCGGCCGTCGTGACCGAGAAGGGCACGATCCGCACAGGAACGGTCATTCATGCCGGCGGCGCCTGGGCCTCCTCTTTCCTCAACCAATACGGCATCCGTTTTCCACAATCCTCTGTACGGTCGTCGATTTTGTCCGTTGAGCCCGGCGCGGTCGGCCTGCCGGATGCGCTGCATACGGCTGCAGTTTCGGTGACGCGTCGGAGTGACGGCGGCTACACGCTGGCGATCAGCGGCGGAGCCCGCGTCGACCCCACGCCGCAGCAACTGCGCTTCGCATCCCAGTTCGTGCCGATGTTCCTGCGGCGCTGGCGCAGCCTCGCCATCGGCGGGCTCGAAGGCTGGAAATCCGGCCACGAAACGCTTGCGCGCTGGAAGCTCGACGCGCCGACGCCGATGGAGGCGAGGCGCATCCTCGACCCGACGCCCGATCCGCGCCAGATCGCCGAGACCCATGAGCGCGCGCAGCGCCTGCTCCCGGGTCTCAAAGCCGTGCCGGTCGCTGCGCGCTGGGCTGGCTACATCGACTCGACACCAGACGGCGTGCCCGCCATCGGCGAGCTCGCCGGCCTGCCCGGCTTCATCCTGGCGGCCGGCTTCAGCGGCCATGGCTTCGGCATCGGCCCGGGCGCCGGCCACATGATCGCGGATATCGTCACGGGCGCGAAACCGATCGTCGACCCCAAGCCTTATCGGCCCGAGCGACTGGAAGGTTCCGCCTTCGGCAAGGTGGCGGAATTCTAGGAGGGTCTCTGCCTGCATCGGACCGCATGAGTCCGTCTTATGGGACCGACACGAACTCGTCTTGTCGTTCTCTCGAGCAGGTACGGATGCTGCATGGGATGATGGTGGATGTCATCGAGGAGATCGGCAAGGATGCCGGCTTCAAAGTCGAGATTCGGCCGATGCAGTTCTCGACGCTGATCGCCTCCCTGACTCCGGCAAGATCGATATCATCTCGGCCGCCATGTACGGCTCGCCGGAGCGTGCCAAGGTCGTCGACTTCAGCCAGGATGCCTACGCCTGTGGCGAGGGCCTGGTGCTCCCGTCAGGCGACGCCAAGGACCATGTCGGCTTCGAGGATCTCAAGGGCAAGAAGGTCGGCGCCCAGATCGGCACCCGCTATATCGACGCCCTCAAGGCATCGGGCGCGCCGGTCGAGGTGAGCGCCTATGACAGCCTGCCCGATATCCTGCGCGACGTCTCCAACGGCCGCCTCGACGCCGGCATCGGCGACTATCCGATCCTGGCCTAGAACCTCGCGCAGGGCCGCTTCCCGCAATTGCGACTGGTCAAGTCCTACGAGCCGTCCGTTCCGGGCCCGATCAACTTCGCCGTCAAGCAGGGCAATCCCGAGCTTCTGGCGAAGATCAATGCCAGCCGCGCGAGCATGAAGAAGGACGGCCGCTTCGGCACGATCCTGAAGAAGTGGGGTCTCGAGCGCGCGTCCCCGCACAGCCCCATCTCGGCGGGCAGGAGGGCGTCTTCTTCGCCTGTGGCTACAACGGCACAGGCATCGCGCGAGCGAGCTGGTTCGGCCACAAGATCGCGCAGCGCATGCTGGGCGGCACGGATGCACCCAGCGCCTATGCTGACCTGCCCTTCTGCAGCCGTCCGCTTTACTATGGCAAGCCGTGGTTCCTGCCGCTCGCGGTGCTCTTCTACGAAATACGGGATCGCTGGGACCAGCGATAGAGCGGGAGAAAGCCCGGCGGCGCTTGCGTCTGGACATCGGCGCCGGCGGCGGCGATGTCTGCGCTATCGCGGTTGATGGGACGACAGATGCGGGCGCGCCAACTCGAAGTCTTCTGCACGCTGATGCGCTGCGGCACCGTCACCGGCGCGGCTGCGATGCTCAATATCTCGCAGCCGGCCCTGAGCCAGATCCTCCTTCACGCCGAGGATCAGCTCGGCTTCAAGCTGTTCAACCGCGTGCGCGGGCGGCTGGTGCCGACGCAGGAGGCCGAGGAGCTCTACTCCCAGGCCGAGCACATCTTCGGCGAGCTCGATGCATTACGGCGCCGCACGGTCGACATGCGCCATGGCCGCACCGGGCTCGTCCGGCTCGCGGCCTCGGCCCCGCCTTCCATGTCGATCGTGCCGCGCGCCCTGACAGCGTTCCGCGAAGCCCACCCCGAGATCGTGGTGCGCTCGCTGATCGCCTCGCAGACCTCCATCGTCGAGATGCTGCGCAATGGCGAAGTGTCCCTCGGCATCGCCATGAACAATCTGCCCCATGCCGGCATCCATGCCGAGACGGTCGGGCGCGCCACGCTGGTCTGCGTCGTCTCGGCCGGGCATCGGCTGGCCGCGCTCGACCGCGTCCGCTTCGCCGATATCAGCGACGAAACCCTGATCTCCTACCGCGCCGATACCTTGCCGGGGCGCCTGCTGGCCGCCTCTGCCGAAGCAGAGGACTTCGCCTATGCGCCAGCGATCGAGATCGACCTGTCGATCACGGCGCTGCCCTATGTGCGCGACGGGCTCGGCATTGCCATCGTCGACAGCCTCTTGCCCTGGGAACAGTTCAACGGCGTCGTCACCCGGCCGTTCGAGCCCCGGATCGAAGTGCCTGTCGCCATCCTCACCAGCAACGACCGGCCGCTCTCGGCCAGCCATGAATTGATGCGCGATTGCCTTCGCGCGGCTTGCCGGGACCTCAATCGCTCAAGCGGCACCTGAACAGGCAGCGCTATCCGCCTGTAGCAGCATCCTGAATCAGAGCGGAGATCGGGGCAGGCCTCACCGGAGCCTGTCCGCGTAGCCGGCCCGCCGCAACCGCATCGGCATAACCCGCGCTGCCGGCAACGATCTCCGCTGCGGCCAGTTCGCAATAGCGCCCCTGGCAGCGCCCCATCCCGGTACGTCCGAGCGATTTGGCGCGATTGACCTCACCGCCACCGAAATCGACGGTTTTGCGTAACTCACCGGCCGTCACGCCCTCGCAGCGGCAGACCACCGTCTCGTCAGGCAGTCCAGCCGCCGTCTCGGCCGGCCAGGGAAAGGCTGCGGCAACGCCGCGCGCGAAGCGGCCGAACCGGGCCAGCCTGCGCCGATCCGCGGCCATGTCCGGCGCCTGCAGGCCAAGATCCTGCAGGCAGGCCGCGGCGGCGAGCCGCCCCGCGATCTCGGCTCCGTCGGCGCCAAGAATCCTGAGCCCGTCGCCGGCGAGATAGACGCCAGATGCCGCCCACCCCATGGCATCGGCCTTCGGCAGCCATTGCCGCCAGGTCTCGTCATAGGCGAAGTCGCAGCCGGCCAGATCCGCGAGACGGGTCTCCGCCCGCAGATGCCAGCCGAGCCCGACCGCATCGCAGGGCGTGCGCTGGCTCCGCCCCGCTTCGTCGCGCCAGAGCACGGCGACCGGGCCACGCTCATCCGCCTCGATGCGATCCAGCCGGACGCCGGCATGATAGATCCCGGCCAGGCGCCGGCGCATCATCAGCCCGCGCAGGGCAAAGAGCGGCCGCGCCGAGAGACCGGAGAAGCCGCGCAATTGCTGGCGCATGGATGCGGTATCGAGTACCGCCGCGACCTGCCCGCCGGCTTTCAGCAATTGCACCGCGAGCAGGGTGAGCAGTGGTCCCGATCCTGCCAGTACGATGCACCGCCCCAAGGCGGCCCCTTGCGCCTTCAACGCGATCTGCATCGCGCCGAGCCCGTAGACGCCGGCATTCTCCCAACCCGGCACAGGCATGACGCGATCCATCGCACCGGTCGCGAGGATCAGGCGGTCATAGGGAACCCAGCGCGAACCCGCCCCGTCGAGTACCTGCAGCCGGCCGTCTGCAATGGCGACGACAGAACTGCGGGCATGATGAACGATGCGACCTACCGCGGCCAAGGTATCGAACGTCTGGTGCAAGGCAACCGCCTTTGCGGCCTCTGAACCGTAAAGGGTCTCGGGCGAGCGCGTGAAGCCCTGCGGCGGCCGGCGGTAGATCTGGCCGCCGGCGCGCTCGCCCTCGTCGATGACCACGGGTGTCAGGCCCCCGGCGACCAGCGTCTCGGCGGCCCGGATGCCGGCCGGCCCGGCCCCGACGACGACCACGCGGGGCTTTTCTCCCGCACTCATGGCCAATCGCCCGGAGCGCCGGAGAGGAGTCGCATGCCCTCGGCGAGAGGCGTCGAGCATGCCCGCAGCCGCGGGCCATTCTCCTGCCAGATCCAGCAATCCTGGCAGGCTCCCATCAGGCAGAAGCCGGCACGGGCTTCAGGCCCGAATTCGGAGCGGCGCAAAGCCGACGCAACCGAGAGGACAGCGCTGAGCACGGTGTCGCCGGTCAGTGCCTGCCGCTCGGCTCCGTCGAGGAAGAAGCGCAGCGGGACGCGATCGACTTCGGCCAATCGGACCAGACGGCCAGCCCCTGCGCTCGCGGCCATGTTCATTCGGCGGCCTCGGCATGGACCAGCCGCGGCTCCGGCATCTCGGGAAACCGCAGCTTGGCCGCGGCAAATGCCTCATCCACGCCACGCGCGCCGGCCCTGCCCTTCATGCGGCGGAATATCTCCGTCTTGGCGAAGAAGCGCCAATGGATCGGGAGGCCGGCAAGCAAGGCCGTCAGCCTGTCATAGGCGTCCCGCGTCCATTGGGCTTCGTAGCCCTCGCGCTCCGGGCCGAAATGGAAATGACCGGGTACCGGCGAGCGGTCGGCGCGCAGCGCCTTCGTCGCGGCCTCGTCCAACGCTTCGCCCTGCATGACGACGCCGTACTCTCGCTCCGCCGCTTCCCGGGAGACATAGCCGCGCACGACATCCTCGGCGACGCGCCAGGCTTCCCTGTCGAAGGGATGCCCTCGCCCCCCGCCGCCTGCCGAACGGATCTCGAGCACGTCGCCGGGCTGCAGGACGGCGGTGTCGATATTGCCGAGCCGTCGCTCCTCCGGCTGGCCGGGATTGACCACCATGTCGGAAAGGCCCGCTGCCCTCCCGCCCAGCACGCCCCAGGGCCGGAAGAAGCTGCGGTCGCGGTTGCGGGCGGTGATGCGACTGTCCGGCGCGAAGACACGGAACGCCATTTCGGTGGCAAGCCCACCGCGCCAGCGCCCGGCGCCACCGCTGTCCTTGGCCAGCCCATATTTGACGAACTCCACCGGCGTCTCGGTCTCGGTGATCTCGATCGGCGTGTTCTTGAGATAGGCGGCATCGGCACCGGAGCCGTTGGTGCCGTCGCGATGCGGCATGCCGCCACCGCCGCCCACCACCGGGTTGACCGCGGCGATGACGGTCCGGCTCGTGCGCTCGTCTGTGGTCATGACGTTGACGATGCAATTGTTGCCGGCGGGCGCGGCCGGCAGCCGTTCCGGCACGGCCTGGGAGAACGCCCCGAAGATCACCGAGCGCAACCGCGCGCAGGTCAGCGAGCGCATCCCGACCGCCGCGGGGAAGACCGGGTTCAGCACTGTTCCTTCCGGCGCGATGCAGGTGAAGGCGCGCGTCAGCCCGGTATTGAGCAGAATCTTCGGGTTCAGCGTGTAAAGGACGTAATAGACCCCGACGAGCAGGATCGTGTGGCGCGGATTGCCACCGCTCGGCACATTGAGCGAGGAGGCGAGCTGCGGGTCGGAGCCGGTGAAATCCAGCACCGCCTCGTCACCGCGGATGGTGAGCTTGAGCTTCAGGCGGCAGGGATTGGCCTCGACCGAATCCTCGTCGGCATAATCGGCGAACTCCCAGGTGCCATCAGGCATGCCGCGCAGCACCTCGCGCGCCTGCGCCTCGGCCTGGTCGAGCAGTGCCTCGACGCCGCCGAGGAACCCCTCGCGCCCGAACTTCTCGATCATGGCCAGCACCTTGCGCTCGCCGGTGTTGAGCGCGCCGACCAGCGCCTTGATGTCGCCGATGTTCAGGTCCGGCTTGCGGACATTGGTCGTCATGATCCTGAGGATCTGCTCGTCGAAGACGCCTTCGTTGACGAGCTTCATCGGCGGGAAGCGGATGCCCTCCTGATGGATCTCGGTCAGCGCCCGCGAGAGCGAGGCCGGCACCGCACCGCCCATGTCGGTGTTGTGGATATGGCCGCCCGTCCAGGCGACGATCTCGCCCTCATGGAAGACCGGCTTCCAGAGATGTGTGTCGGGCGCATGGGTGGCGACGAAGCAGGAATAGGGATCGTTGGTGAAGGCGACGTCACCCGGCTTGTAGTCATCGACCATCGCCAGCGCCGGCGCCCATGACAGGCCGGGATACCAGGTCGCGCCCAGCTCCATCGGTACGGCGAAGGTGTCGCCGCTGCGGCTGATCAGCATGACCGTGAAGTCCTCCGTCTCCTTGACGAAGGCGGAATGGGCCGTGCGGTGCAGCGTATGCGCCATGTTCTCGGCAGCGGCGCGGGCATGGTTGGCGAGCACCTGAAGCTTCATCCGGTCGAACATCGGCATTACTCCGCGAAAGTCAGATGAAGGTTGAGATGGCCATCGATCCGCGCGGTGGCGCCGGCAGGAATGGCAACCGTCGTGTCCTCCTGGGCGACGACGGCCGGGCCGGCGAAGCGGCTGCCAGGCGGCAGGTCGGCGCGGCGGTAGAGGCCGACGGGCTTTCGGTCGCCATCCGTGTGGATCATCAGCTCGCGTTCGGAAAGCGCGACCGCATCGGTCTCCGCCACTTCCGGAAAAGACAGTGCAGGACCAGCGCCTATGGCGGAGAGGCGCAGGTTGACGATCTCAATGCGGCCATCAGGGTCGTCGAAGTCGTAGATGCGCTGATGTGTCTGGTGAAACTCGCGGGCAATGGCCGCCGGGTCACCGGCTTCAAGCCAGGCCGGCTGCAGGGGAACCTCGATCTCGTAGCTCTGGCCGACATAGCGCATATCCGCCGAGAACCTGAGATCGGCCGGGCCGGCATGGCCCTGGGCCGCAAGCCAGTTGCGCCCTTCCTGGACCATGGCCGCCGCCGCCGCCTTCAACTGCGACAGCACGGAAGCCGTGAGCTCCGCGAAGAGCGTGCGAACGAAATCACCGCGCAGATCGGCGACGAGCCCGCCGAGCGCCGAGACGACACCCGGCCGACGCGGCGCCAGCAGCCTGGTCATGCCGAGTTCTCGCGCAAGGAAGGCGCCGAGCATCGGGCCGCCGCCGCCGAAGGGCATCAGCGTGAAATCCTTGAGGTCGACGCCGGCCCGGGACGACAGCTTCTCGACCTCGACGAACATTTCGGAGACGGCGATGTCGAGGATCGCCTGCGCGGTGTCGTCCAGGGATCGGCCGAGCTTCTCGGCCAGGCGCCCGACGGAGACGCGGGCAAGGCCAGCATCCATCTTCAGCTGGCCGTAGGCCATCTCGCTATGGCCGAGCCAACCGCAGACCACCATGGCATCGGTGACGGTCGCCTGCTCGCCACCGCGCCCGTAGCAGGCCGGTCCAGGCGTCGAGCCGGCCGATTCTGGCCCGACCCGCAGCACGCCCTGCCCGTCGACGGTCGCGATCGAGCCGCCGCCGATGCCGATCGAGCTGACCGAGACGGAGGGGATGTAGAGCGGAAACTCGCCGATCATCTCGCCGGTGCCGTATTGGGGCTCGCCGTCGATGATCAGGGCAAAATCGGCGGAGGTGCCGCCGATATCGAGCGTCAGCACGCGCTTTTCGCCGGCCTGCCGGGCGAACCAGGTCGCGCCGATGACGCCCGAAGCCGTGCCGGAGAGCAGCATGGAGACGCAGGCGCGCTTGCCCTCCGCAGCGTTCATCACGCCGCCGTTCGACTTGGTCAGGAGCGCGCGTGCCGGCACGCCACGATCCGCCAACCGCTGCTCCAGCGCTGTCAGGTAGCCGGCGATGCGCGGATGCACATAGGCGTTGAGGATCGTCGTCGTCGTCCGCTCGTATTCGCGGATCACCGGCCAGACCTCGGCCGAGGTGAACACGAAGAGATCAGGAGCCAGCCGCGCGATCTCCGCCTTCACGGCTTCCTCCTGCGCGCCGTCGCGCCAGGCGTGCAGGAAGGCGATGACGATGCCGACGGCTCCGCGCGCTTTTGCCGAAGCAACAGCCGCTGCAACGACAGCGAGATCGGGCTTTACCGTCTCGCGCCCGTCCGAGCGCATCCGGGCCGGGATGCCGAACACCCGGTCGCGGGTGATGAGCTGCTCGGGACGGCTGCAGAACAACGAATAGGTCTCGGGCATGCGCAGTCGCGCCAGCTCGATCACGTCCTCGAAGCCGGCATTGGTGAAGAGCGCCAGCGGCGCCCCCTTGCGCTGGATGATCGTGTTCACGCCGACCGTCGTGCCATGGACGAAGCGGGTGACCGCCGTCGGATCGAGGCCTTCGCGCTCGGCCAGCAGCGAGAGACCTGTCATCAGCTCGGCGCCCGGATCGTCCGGCGTCGTCAAGACCTTCAACGACGCGACCTGACCCGAACGCGTCTCGAGCGCGCAGAAATCGATGAAGGTGCCGCCGATATCGACGCCGACCTTCCAGTCCGCACTCGGCACAGTTCCGCCGTCCATGTCCGCTCCTCTTGCTGGTGGCTGGAAGCTGGCATGGAAGCCGCGACGCGGTCCAAGAGACATGCGGGGCAGGACCATAGGCTGGACTTATGGCCTGCCGGCCATCGCGTCTTTGACGGCTCTGCATGCCCACGTCAGGTTCGATCGCATGGAGATCTGCCGCCTCTGCGGCAAGAGGCTGGACATGGATGTGATCGTGCTCGGCGGCGGCCTGATGGGGACCGCGGCAACCTTCTTCCTGAGACGGCGCGGCCTCAAGGTCACGCTGATCGAACGCAACCGCGTCGGAACGGGCGCCACCGTCGCCTCCTTCGGCAATATCCGCCGGACCGGGCGCCACCTCACGCAATTGCCGCTGGCGCATCGCTCGCGCGCGCTCTGGGGCGATGCGGAGCGCCTGCTCGGCCGCGACGTCGAGTTCCGCGCCACCGGCCATCTCCGGCTGATCTTCGAAGAGGACGCGCTGGCGGATATGCGCGCCTATGCCGATGCCGCGCGGCCCTGGGGGCTCGAACTCGAGGAACTCGGCGCCAACGAGATCCGGGCGCGTTTTCCCGGCCTCGGTCCCGGAGCGATCGCGGCCTCCTTTTCCCCACAGGATGGCTCCGGCAATCCGCGCCTGATCGCGCCGGCCTTCACAGAGGCCGCAAGGCGGCTCGGCGCGGAAATCGTCGAGGAATGCGAAGTCGGCAGCATCGAGAAGACAGAATCCGGCTTCCGCGTTTCTACGTCGAAGGGGGTGTTCGAGGCAGCGAAGCTGCTCAACACTGCCGGCGCCTGGGGGATGCGGATCGCCGCGCAATTCGGCGAGCCGGTTCCCCTCACCCCGCGCGGCCCGCAAATGGGTGTCACCGAGCCCCTGCCCCATCGCATCCTGCCGGTTGTCGGCATCTGGACCCGCCGCCACGGGACTGATGCCTATTTCCGTCAGGTCGAGCGCGGCAACATCGTCTTCGGCGGCGCGGCGGAACGTGTCGACGTGCCCCTCGATCCCGGCCACGCCAAGGCCGATCCCGCACGGCTGCCGGCGCAGCTCCGCGCTCTCAGGCAGCTCCTGCCGGCCCTGGAGAAGGTCTCGGTGATCCGCACCTGGTCGGGCTGCGAGGGCTATCTGGCCGACATGCTGCCGGTCATGGGCCCGTCCGGCACGACGCCGGGATTGTTTCACGCCTTCGGCTTCAGCGGGCACGGCTTCCAGATCGGCCCGGGCGTCGGCGACACGATGGCCGAACTGATCGCGACGAGCACGACGGATATCCCGCTCCACGACTTCCGGATCGAGCGCTTCGCCAACGCGGAAAGCGGCCGAAGCCCCGCCGCCGCCTGATCGCGCCGACGGCTCAAAGCTTGGAGCAGAGTCGGTAGGCCTCGTAGATCGCCGAATAGAGATCGCGGCTCGCCACGGCGTCGCCGATGCGGTGCAAGAGGAAGCTCCCCGGCGCGGGGGTTGCCGCCTCCTCGCTCCCCAGCATGAACGCGATATCGGTCACACCGTCATTGTCCGAGAACTGCCGCAATTCGTGATAGATCCCGGCGGCCGGCAATGTGCCGTGTTCCACGACGATCTGGCTGGCCTCGACCAGGCTTTCCGCCCCCGTCAGCTCATTGCGGAACGTGGCCTGCAAGGCGTTGCCCCGGCGCTCGACCTTCTCCAGCCTGACATCGACAAGCGCGCGGATGCCGAGTTCGGCGAAGCGCTTCCGGAAGCTCGACTTGTCGATATAGGACATCTCGATGACCAGCGCGTCGTCGGGCGTAGCCAGACTGACCGACCGGCCTTGCCGGGCGATCTGCAAGGCGCAGGACGCCGCTGCCTGACGCCCGGTTCCGTCATAGACGAGCACATCGCTCTTGCCCGGCACCGTGCCGGTCAGCACGTCCCAGACGCTGTCGCACAGCTCCGAGCCCTCGAACCAGTCGGTATCCGGAATGCCGCCGGTGGCGACGATCACGAGATCCGGTGCCTCGACACGAACGGTGTCGGCCTCCGCATAACAGTTCACCCGGACATCGACGCCGAGCCGCTCCAGCTCCGCGACGCGCCAGTCGACGATGCCGATCAGATCGCGACGCTCCTCGGCAGCGGTGGCAACGAGCAACTGCCCGCCGAGCTTCGCGGCAGCCTCAAAGAGCACGACCGAATGCCCCCGCTCGGCGCAGACACGGGCGGCTTCGAGGCCTGCCGGCCCGCCGCCGACCACCACGGCCTTCAGCCGCCGCGAGGCCGGCGCGACCTCATGGCCGAGCACGGTTTCGCGCCCGCTGGCGGCGTTATGGATGCAGTTGACCTTCTTGTAGAGGCAGTAGGAGGCGCCGACGCAAGGCCTGATCCGCTCCTCCTCCCCGCGCCTGATCTTCTGGACCAGATGCGGGTCGGCGATATGGGCGCGGGTCATGCCGACGAGGTCGACGACGCCCTCGCGGATGGTGTGGCGCGCCGTCGCGACATCGCGAATGCCGCCGGCATGGATCAAGGGCAGCTTCGTCTCCCGACGGAACTGCGCCACCGAAGCGAGATAGGGCGCGTTGCGCTGGAATAGGCCGGGCATGTTGTCCTCGGCCAGCGCCAGATCCGTGTCCATGCGGCCGTAGATGCAGTTGAAATAGTCGATATGGCCTTCGCGCTCGAAAATCCTCGCGAGTTGCAGGCAATCCTCGAAATCCGAACCATCGGCCACGCCCTCGTCGATGACGAAGCGGATGCCGACGATCGCCTCGTCGCCGACGCGTCGGCGGATCGCCTCGTGAACCATGAGCCCGAAGCGTGCCCGGTTCTCCGGCGAGCCGCCGAAACCGTCGGTGCGCTTGTTGGTGCGCGGTGACAGGAACTGGCCGATCAGATGCCCACCGGTCACCGTCTCGATGCCGTCGAGCCCGCCCTCCACGCAGCGCAGCGCCGCATCGGCATAATCCCGGATGATGCGCGCGATATCCGCATCGTCCATCTCCTTCGGGAAATTGCGGTTGCGCGTTTCCCTCACACGTGACGGCGCCAGCACCGGGAGCCAGTTCCAGCCGTAGGAGGTCGCGCGGCGGCCGAGATGCGATACTTGGCACATCACGGCTGCACCATGCCGGTGAATGCGGTCGGACAGTGCCGCGAGATGCGGAATGATCCGGTCACTGGAAAGGTCGAGCTGGCCGCCGCCCCAGCTCGAATCCGGCGATGTCATCGCCGAGCCGCCGATCATCGTCATGGCAAGGCCGCCACGGGCCTTTTCCTCGTGATAGCGCTGGTATCGCTCGAGCGGCAGGCCGCCATCGTCCAGCATCGAGGCGTGGCTGGTGCTGACGATGCGGTTGCGAAGCCGCAGTTTCTTGATGACGAACGGTTCGAGCAGCGGGTCGCGCGGCGTGCCGAGGGGCCGATCCGGAATGGCAACCGTTGCGCTCATCGAATGGCTTCCCTGTGGTCGAACCGGAGCGGGGCGACTGGTGTCTTCTGCTTTGCGAGCACGAGAGCGCATCAGGATCGAGCAGGCCTAGCGATCGTGGCGGCAAATCTGGAACCGGACCAGATTGAAAAACCTTGGGAGAAGCATACGCTGAGCGTATGGCTCAGCTCTCCCGCCTTATTCCCTCCGCACGCGGACTTCTGGTTTTCGAGGCCGCGGCCCGCACCGGCAGCTTCACGGCCGCGGCCATGGAATTCAACGTCAGCCAGCCCTCCGTCAGCCGCAGCGTCGCCGAGCTGGAAGCTGCGGTGGGCGCCCGGCTCTTCGAGCGGCGGGCGCGCGGGCTCGAACTGACCGCGGACGGCCGCGATCTCTTCGGCGTCGTCGGAGAGGCCGCCGGGCGCATCGCCGATGCGATCCAGGCGATCCGGCAGCGGCAGAATGCGACGAAGCCGATCGTCACCCTCTCCATGTCCAGCTCGTTCGTTGCCCATTGGCTGTTGCCACGGCTGGGCGAATTCCATGCCGCCTTTCCGGAGATCGATATCCGCTTCGACCTCATTCCAGGGGTCCTACGCGGCATTCCTGACAATGTGGATCTGGCGACGCGCATCGTCGAAGACGACGACCCGCGCTATCATCGCTGGCTCTTCGCGCCGGAGATCATCTTCCCCGTCTGCAGCCCGGCCTATCTGAAAGCGCGCGGCACGCTCGATCACACGGGGGACGGATCAGGGCATGTCTTCTTGTGGCTCACGGACCATGCGATGCCCAAATGGGCGCGGGAATGGGGCAATGTCGCCCGTCGCAGCAGCTCGAAAGGCGTCTGGCACGAATTCACGGACTACTCCGTCATCCTGCAGGCCGCGCTGAACGGGGAAGGCATCGCTCTTGGTTGGCTCAGCGTGGTCTCGAGCGCCTTGCTGAAGGGAACCCTGGTTCCCGCGTCTGACCTGATCATCCGCACGGGGCAGCACCACAGTCTGATCGCGCCGCGATCAAGACCGCTCAATCCTCTGGTCGAACGGGTGGCGCTATGGCTTCGGGCCCAAATGGCCGAGGAGCTGGCTGCGCTCGATGAAGCGCTCCAGCCACGACCGCGATCGTCGCCTGACATTGGGGCGGCCGGGGCTGAAATGATAACTGTCGATAGCCAGTGTGCACCGAAGTAAAGCAGCTCAATAATTTAGAATACTTATAATGTTCACTCCTCGACTGGCCCTTTCCGCGCGAGGTCATTAAGAACACGTCGCACAGACAACATTTCCCGGATATTGCGCGTGAGCCACTTCAAATCGCTCCTTGTCGCGCTTGCGGTTTGCGCCGCAGGTGCACTGACGAATCCGCTTGCGGCAGCTCCGACGAACTTCCCCCTGACGCTCGATAATTGCGGGGCGAAGGTCACCTTCCAGAAAGCGCCGCAGCGCGCCATCGGGCTCGGCCAGAACAGCGCCGAGATCATGCTGTTGCTCGGACTGCAGGACAGGATGGTGGGCACGGCCTTCTGGCCGAGCAAGGTCCTGCCGCAGCTCGCCGAAGCCAATGCCAAGGTGAAGCTCCTGACCGTGGAATTCCCCACCTTCGAAAGCATGCTCGCCGAACGACCCGATTTCGTCGCCGCGGCGCTTCCCACGCTGCTGGGCCCGAGCAGCAAGGTCGCCAAGCGCGAGGATTTCGACCGCGTCGGCGTGCCGAGCTATCTTTCCCCGAGCACCTGCCTCGATACGAAGGGCAGCAAGGACGCCTATGGCAGCCGCGCCCAGCTCTGGAGCACGGATGCGCTTTATCAGGAGATCGACGAGCTCTCGCGGATCTTCGATGTCGCGGATCGCGGCCAGGCCCTGATCACCGATTTCAAGGCGCGCGAGGCGGCGCTCCGTGCCAGCGTGACACCGGGCGACAAGAAGCTCTCCTATGTCTTCTGGTTCTCCAGCCCCTCCCCCTCCGCCGATGCCTATCTCGGCGGCAAGAACGGTGCCTCCGGCTTCATCGCGGACCTGCTCGGCGGGCGCAATGCCATCGGCGCCGAGGCCGAGTGGCCGACGCTGGGCTGGGAAGGCATCATCGCCGCGAACCCGGACGTGATTGTCGTCGCCAGCCTCGATCGTAACCGCTGGGAACTCGACAAGCCGGAGGCCAAGATCAAGTTCCTGACCACGGACCCGGCAGTCAGCCAGCTCGCGGCCGTCAGGAACAAGGCGATCGTGATCATGGACGGCCAGGCGATGAACCCGACCGTCCGCACGATCTATGGCGCCGAGCAGGTGGCGCAGCAATTGAAAGCGCTCGGCCAGCTCAAGTGACCTCCGGAAACGGCGCCCTCGAAGGCAAGGCGGTCTTTGCCGGCCTGATGCTGGCATCGCTCGCTGCAATCGGCCTTGCCATCGGACTTAGCGTCGGCATAGGCGACCTGCCGATCCCGCTCGGCACGACCTTCGCCGCAATCACCAACCGGCTCGGCTGGACGGCGGCCGAAATCGACCGCGTCTACGAGACGGTGATCTGGGATTACCGGTTGAGCCGCGCGCTGGTCGCGGCCTTCTGCGGTGCCGGCCTCGCATTGTCCGGCGCGATCATGCAATCGCTGCTGCGTAACCCGCTGGCGGAGCCCTATGTGCTCGGCATCTCGGCGGGCGCATCGACGGGCGCGGTCGCCATCATCATCCTGGGCCTTGGCGGTGGCGTCCTGTCGTTGTCCGGCGGCGCCTTCCTCGGCGCCTTCGCGGCCTTCTGCTTCGTCGCACTGCTGTCGAACGGCACGCGCGGCGGCGCCGATCGTACGATCCTGGCGGGCGTCGCGGCATCGCAACTCTTCAACGCCACGACCTCGTACATCGTCACGACATCCGGCAACGCCCAGCAGGCACGCGACGTCATGTTCTGGCTGCTCGGCAGCTTCGGCGGCGTGCGCTGGCCGGAATTCATGCTGGTTTCCGTCGTCGTCAGCATCGGGCTTATCGCCTGCCTCTGCTATGCCAGGACGCTCGACACCTTCGCCTTCGGCGACGAGACGGCAGCCTCCCTCGGCGTCAATGTCGACCGGGCCCGGATCGTGCTCTTCGCCCTCACCGCCATGATGACCGCGACCATCGTCAGCATGGTCGGCTCCATCGGGTTCGTCGGCCTGATCGTGCCGCATACGGCGCGTGCGCTGGTCGGCCCCCTTCATGTGCGGTTGCTACCGGCCTGCATGCTGATCGGCGCGGTCTTCATGGTGCTGGCGGATGTCGCTTCGCGCGCTCTGATCCCGCAGCAGGTGCTCCCGATCGGCGTCGTCACGGCGCTCGTCGGCGTGCCGTTCTTCTCGATCATCCTCTACCGCTTGCAGCGCGCCTCATGAGCATTACGGTAGAGAACCTGGTCTGGCGGATCGGAAGCAAGACGATCGTCGACGGCGTCTCCTTCTCCGCGGAGCCCGGCCGGATGCTCGGCCTGCTCGGTCCCAACGGTTCCGGCAAAACCTCGCTGCTGCGCCTGCTGACCGGCCTGAATCGCCCGCAATCGGGCCGCGTGCTGCTCGACGGCAGCGACCTCGCGTCGCTGGGCGCCAGGGCCGTGGCACGCCGCGTCGCCTTCGTCGAGCAGCACGCCACGACCAGCGCCAATCTCCGCATCGCCGACATCGTCCGCCTCGGGCGGTTCCCGCACCGCTCCTGGATGTCGCGCTGGACGCACGCCGACGACCGCGCCGTGGACGAGGCGCTCTTGCGCGCCGGCCTGCAAGACCGGCGCGGCGACCGCTGGCAGAGCCTGTCCGGCGGCGAGAAGCAGCGCACGCATATCGCCAGGGCGCTCGCGCAGACGCCGACCGAGCTGATCCTGGACGAGCCGACCAACCATCTCGACATCCAGCATCAGATCGGCGTGCTGAAGCTTGTCGCGAGCCTGCCGATCACCAGCGTCGTCGCCCTGCACGATCTCAATCACGCCGCCATGTTCTGCGACGCGGTCATCGTCATGCAGCAGGGCAAGATCGTGGCGTCCGGTGCTCCGGATGCCGTGATCACCGAGGCTCTCCTGCGCGATGTCTTTTCGGTCGAGGCCCGCATCGAGACATCTCCGCATCATCTAAGGCCGCATATCCACTACCTGCGCTGATTGGCCTGCTCATCATCGCTGACGACGCACTTGGACAGGCGGCTCGTCCTTTCATCGCCGTCCTACGGTAAGAACTCATCCCGGCCGCGATCCGCTCCATCGGCGGTGCGACGGGCGTTCGAGGGCAGCCCAAACCTTGACGTGGTGTGATGGCTCCGTAGGCCCGCTGCTGCGCATCAGGATCGGTTGAGACAAGCTTGGATCTAACTGGGCCGGCTGTTGCCGACCCTCGGCCAGGTCACAGCGACCAAGGCCGCTGACGAGCATCAACGCCATGGCTGATTTTTTGGATTCAAAGCGGTAATCCGGCCCGGCGCCCGAGCCTGAGTGTGGCCGTAGCGCCGACGCCGAGAGCCAGCGCGAAGACCCAACCCGAGAGCGCGCTGGCCGAGATGCCTGAGAGCAGCGTGCCGACGGTGCAGCCGAGGCCAATGACGGTGCCCCAGCCCAGCAGGACGCCCCCGGTCAATCCGCGTAGCGCCTGACCGATCGTCGGCCAACGCGGCTTGAACTCGCCCGCGGCGAGTGCCGCGATCAGCGCGGCTGCGACGATGCCGGCGATGAACAAGCCGTTCGGCGTCAGCAGGGCGTCACGGATAACCGTGGCGCAGCCACGGAAGCTGTCGAGCCGTTCGAGCCGCGAAGGCAGTAGCTCGAAGGCGCCGGCAAGCTGGCGCGAGCGCGAGCCGATCTCGGCGGTCACGCCGAGCGGGGACAGGCGCAGATAGGCGGCAACACCGATCAGGCCGACGGACAGCCCGCCCAGCCAGGCCGGCCAGCGCTGCCGGAAGATGGCGACGAGAGGATCGCGCGAGGGCTCCGGCTGTTGGGGGAATCTGCCCTTGCGCAGGGCAAACCAGGCCAGCGCGGCCAGAACGGCGAGCGACGCGATCAGCGCACCGCCATAGCCGAGATGGCGCGGCAGCCACGGCACTGGAGCTCCCGCGATCGTCCAGAGATAGAGCCCATTCCAGCTTTGAAAGCCCGGGATGAACCCGCCGACGGCGCCGATCAGGGCGAAGGGCGCGGTCGGCGAGCCTTCGCCGAGACGGTAGAGATGGGCGCTGAGGCAGGAGCCCGAGAGCGCCATCCCTGCCCCGAAGGCCAGACCCGCAAGCACGAGCGCGAGGCTGACCGGCCCGATATGGGCCGTCGGCGGCAGGCGCGTGCCCGACGGGTCCGGCAGCCAGGCGCCGAAGATCAGCGTGTAGCCGGTGATGCCCACGGCCAGCGCCGTGACGATGCCGAGCAGGCCGCGCGGGTCGCGCCGGTCCAGCCAGTCGCGCCAGATGCAGAGGAAGCAGAAGCGCGAGCGCTGGATCACGAAGCCGAAGGCGGCGCCGAGGATCAGCGACAACTGCAGCTGCGGCGCCGGGTCCCCGACCAGCTTGTTGTTGTAGACGGTCCAGTCGAGCACCTCGACCTGCGCGCGAGAGCCGACATCCTCGAGATAGCCGGCCACAGCCTCGACGATCTCGCGGTCCTTCACATAGCGGCCGCTCGGCGTGCTGATCCTGATCGCGGGGCGCTTGCTGCTGGTGAAGCCGGCCTCGCGCAGCAGGGCCTTCGCCCGCTCGGGGTCGAAGCGGATCGCGCGGCTCAAGTCCGGCGCGAAGCCGGGGATAGCAGGCGGGAAGAAGCCGCACGTCGGCGCGCCATGCCCCTCCAGAACCTGCTTCACGATCGCATCACGGTCGATGGCGAGGTCGATCGCCTCACGGACCCGCGGATCGCCGGTGACACGGTCCTTGCCGGTGCGGACATGCAGGGCGAGGTTGCGCGCGATGTCGAAGGTGATGGCGCGCGTGCCCTTGTTGTCGTTCAGGCGCGCGATGTCCTCCGGCGGGATGTTGACGGCGATATCGACGCCGCCGGTCAGGAGCTCGGCCACGCGCGTGCTCGTCTCGGGAATGGCGCGGATGACGACGTCGTCCCATTTCGGCGTGCCGCCCCACCAGCGCGGGTTCTTCGCCAGAACGAGGCGGTCAGACTTGACCCAGCGCTTGAAGAGATAGGGGCCGGTACCGACCGGCTGCTTGAAGAACTCCTCCCGCCCGCCGGCCTTTTCGAAGGCGGCCTTGGGCAGGATGCCGGCGCCGTTGCCGACGAAGGCATGCAGCAGCAGCGTGTCCGGCCCGTCGGTCTCGATCTTGAGAGTGGTGTCGTCCGGCGCCTCGACCGTCTTGATGCGGCGGAACTTGGCAGAGCTGATCAGCTTCTTGTCCTGCTGGGAGCGTTCGATCGTGAACTTGACGTCCTGCGCCGTGAACTTGTCGCCGTTATGCCAGTAGACGTCGTCGCGCAGCCTGATCGTCCAGTGGATGTTGTCGTCGCTGCTCCAGGACACCGCAAGGCGCGGCGTGAAACGCAATTGTCCCTGGCTGAAATCCTTGTCGACCAGATAGTCGTAGAGATTCACCAGCGCCGTCTCGGTGCTGTTATTACCGTGATTGGCCGGGTCGAGCGACAGGATGTCGTTGCCCTGTGCGATGGTCAGCGTTTGTGCAGCGGAGGAATGACTGAGGACCGGAGAAGCTCAGTGCAACCGCAATAGCCAGGACAGGCCAACGAACCGGGCCAGGAATACCAATGAAACGAACGCCCTATCTCTCGAATATCAGGATTGGCGCCAGGTTATCGCGGGCTACTCGAAAAAGGCCTTCAAATACTCCGTCTTTTTGAATACGAACGACCTTTCCCGAGGCGGCTCCAGAGCAATTTCTGCCCCGGTACCTGACAGATCGTGCCAGCTGGATAAACGTCGGCCCCTGCCTGTCCCACGATTCCGGCCCGGAGCCTTTCTGAATGCACTCGCGCGTTTCCGGCAGGGCGCCCTACAAGAGAATCATCTGCATAAAAACTGCAATCTCCAAGCAACAATGCAAACAGATTAAACAACCACCCTTGCAATTAAATAAAGAAACCCCTCCTCTTTCAGCATAAATCACTATTCTCGTAAGCTGCGGCATTGATCAATTCAATCAAACCGCAGCCCCATGACAGATGCTTGCGAATTCCTCTGGTACATACCGAATGACGTGAAGCCCGGTCATCGCGGCGATTCCGCCACGGGTGATCACAACAGCCTCGATGCCTTGGCCAGCCATGCACTCGCGCTGGAGCGCTTCGGCTGGAAGGGCGCCCTGATCGGCACAGGCTGGGGGCGGCCTGACGCGTTCACAGTCGCAGCCTCGCTCGCCGCCCGCACCAGGACGTTCGAGCCGCTGATCGCGATCCGCCCCGGCTATTGGCGGCCTGCCAATCTGGCCTCGGCCGCAGCGACGCTCGACCACCTGAGCGGCGGGCGCGTCCGCATCAACATCGTATCGGGGCAGGACGACCTTGCCGCCTATGGCGATGCGGAAGGCGACCAGGCCCAGCGCTACGCGCGAACCCGCGAGTTCATGCAGCTCGTCCGCAAGCTCTGGACCCAGGAGAAGGTCAGCTTCCGCGGCACGTATTTTTCGGTCTCGAACGCGACCGTTCAACCGCGCCTGCAGCCGCGAGACGGCAGGGCTCATCCCAAGCTCTATTTCGGGGGAGCATCGGAAGCGGCGGAGCGCGTCGCCGCGACCGAGGCCGATGTTCAGCTTTTCTGGGGCGAGCCGCTCGCCGAGATCGCGCAGCGGATCGCCCGCCTCCGATCCCTGAGCGATGAACTCGGCCGGGAGCTCGCGCCGCTCGAGTTCGGGCTGCGCATCACGACGCTGGTCCGCGACACGACGGAGCAGGCCTGGGCCGACGCCAAGGCCAAGGTCGCGGCGATGGCGGGAAACAACGGTGCAGGCTGGCACGACCACCAGAATTTCGTCGCGATCGGCCAGCGGCGCCTGCTCGCCCTGGCGGATCGCGGCGAAGTGCTGGACGACAATCTCTATACCGCACCGGGCAAGGTCGGCGGCGGCGGCGCGGGCACGACCTGGCTCGTCGGTTCGGCCGCCGATGTCGCGAGCTCGCTGAAGAAATATCGCGATCTCGGCATCACCCAATTCATCCTGTCCGACACGCCCTATCTCGCGGAGATCGAGCGCCAGGGCCTGAATCTGCTGCCTCTGCTGCGCGACGAGCAGACGCCGGCACTCGCGCTCCCCGCGCACTGAGCAGCACCGCAAACTCCTGAACCGAGGCGGCCTGCGCAGCCGATCGCATTCCAGAAGAAGGACATCGCCATGTCGTCATCCCCTCGCCGCCTCAAGACCCTGATGGGCGCCTCCAACGTCATCGCCGCTGCGAACGACGCCAACCCCACTGTCGGCGCAAGGCGCGCCGCCGAACTGGCTCGCAGGGCCGAGGCCGAGAAGATCACCGGGCTCTTCACTGCCGACCTGCTCCAGATCGATCCGGCCGGGCTCGCCGGCACGGCCGGAGTACAGGACCCGCTCATCGCGCTCGCTGCGCTGAGCCAGGTCACGTCGCATATCGGCCTCGTCGCGACGATTTCGACGACCTTCCATCACCCCTACAATCTGGCGCGCCTGATCGGCACGCTCGATCATGCCAGCGGCGGCCGCGCCGGATGGAACGCGGTCACCTCCTCGGTCGGCGAGGAGAATTTCGGGGCAACCCTGCTCAGCCCCGAGGAGCGCTATGCCCGCGCCGCAGAATTCATCGAGGTCGTCAATGCCCTGTACGATGCGAACGAGCGGGAGGCCGTGACCCGCAAGGCCTCCGGCGCGCTCGCGCTCGATCCCGCAAAGTTCCATCGCATCGACTATCGTGGCCGGCACTTCACCGTTCAGGGGCCGCTCAACGTACCGCCTTTGCCGCAGGGCCGCCCCGTGCAGTTCCAGGCCGGACAATCCGAAGCGGGGATCAATGTCGGCGCGCGCTATGCCGAGGTGGTCTACACCTCGCAGCCGAAGCTGGACGGCGCGATCGCCTTCGTGACGGAGCTGCGCCGCCGGGCCAAGGGTTTCGGGCGCGGCGACAACCTGCCCTTCGTGATGAACTCCTTCCATTCGGTCATCGGGGAGTCCGACGCGGATGTCGCCCGACGCCTGAAGGAAAAGCACGAGCGCATCGATTACGACCTCGGCCGCCTCAAGCTCGCCGACATGCTCGGCGGCGATATCGACCTCTCGGACCTGCCGCTCGACAAGCCCCTGCCCGACAGCCTGCTGCCGGAGATCACCAGCACCAACCGGCGCCGCGGGCGCGTCGAAATCTTCAGCCGCTACGCGAAGCAGGGCCTGACGCTTCGTGAGTTGATCATCGAGGCGCAGGAAACCGGCCACTGGTCGGTCGCGGGCACGCCCGAACACTTGGCCGATGCGATCGAGAAGCGCTTCCGGGCCGGCGTGCTGGATATCCTCACCCTCCACGGGCTCGGCAATCCCGATCAGGAAGACCTTCTCCTGAACGGCCTGCTGCCGGAGCTGCGCCGGCGCGCGCTGATCGATACTGACTATGTCGGAGGCGATTTCCGCTCGAACCTGGAGCTGCCTCCCTTGCCGCCGGCTGTCTCGCTGGCCCGCAGCGCCTGAGGCGAGCCAGCTTTCGCGCGACGCAGTCCTCTCAACCGCCGCGGAGATCGAACCACCCCTTCACGGCTTCGGCGAAAGCGAAATCTTGCCCGTTCCCGAATGTATTTGAAAAGACATTCGATTGACGGGGAGCTGGCGCCAAACGATGATTACTACCATCGACATGGGTCAAATCATGCCGATCGCGGGATTTGTTGGAGCAGCTTGCACCGCGTCACCAATGCTAAAAGCACCACGCGCATTGCCGTGGGCTCCTTTGCTTGAGGAAGGCCCATGCTCATCCCGTTCAATATCATCGTACACGCCCTGTTGCGCCTGTCGGCGTTCCTGCACTGGACGCGCACCGGCGAGCCCCGCCGCCGCAGCAGCGAATAGCGCAGCGGCGCCGCCGCGCACCCCGACCGACCATCGATTTCCGACATGCCAAGGGCTTCAGGCCGCGGCCATCGCTGGCCCGCGCCGATGCCCCAACTCATCCCAAGGTACTTCCATGAACCAGGCCGAACTCTCCCCGTCCCGCCGCGTGCTCCAGCCACAGCATCAAGAAACCGCCCGAGAAGCAGCCACGGTGCGGCGCTTTCATCTGCGGGCGGCGATTGCAGCCATCGCCCTTCTCGCGACCGGAGCCCCGGCCCTCGCCACCGACAACCAGACGGGCGGAAAGCCCGTCGCCGGAGGCACGCTGACCTTCGGCCTGGCGAGCGACACCGCGATCATCGACCCCTCGATCACCGGTAGTTCGATCACGGCGCTGATCACCCGCAACCTCGTCGATTCCCTCGTCGGCCAGGCCGAGGATAACAGCTTCACGCCCTGGCTGGCGGAACGCTGGGAGGTGAATGCCGACAATACGGTCTACACCTTCCATCTTCGCCGCGGCGTGACCTTCAGCGACGGCACGCCTCTCGACGCGGCGGCGGTCAAGTTCAATTTCGAGCGGATCCTCGATCCCAAGACGACATCGAGCTATGCGAAGTCCCTGCTCGGTCCGGTGGCCGGCATCGCCGCGCCCGACGCCGCGACGGTGGTGATCTCCTACAAGCAGGCCTTCGCACCATTGCTGCAGGGCTTGAGCCTGCCCTATCTGGGCATCCAGTCGCCGACCTATCTGCGCGAGGCCAAGAGCACGACCAACACCGTCGTCGGCTCCGGTCCCTTCCTGCTCGAGAGCTTCACCAAGGGCAGCGGCAGCCGGCTCACCCGGCGGGCCGACTACAACTGGGGACCGGGCTATGCCGCGCATCAGGGCCCGGCCCATCTCGATGCCATCGTGTTCCGCTACCTGCCGGAATCCTCGGTTCGCCTCGGCGCGCTCAGCAGCGGACAGGTGCAGGCGATCGACGAGGTGCCGCCGGCGAATTTCCGCTCCGTTCAGGGCGACAGCCGCCTTCAGGTGGTGACGCGCGAAAACCCCGGCGTGAACCGCTCGCTGTTCCTGAACACGAGCAAGGGCCCCTTCGCCGACAGCCGGGTTCGTCAGGCCTTCCAGAGCGCGATCGATGCGCCGAATGCGGTCAAGGCCGCCTATTTCGGCAGCCTCAAGGCAGCCGATAACATCTTCGGCCCTTCGACGCTCTATTACGATCCGAAGATCGCGAGCACATGGGGCTTTGACCAGCAGAAGGCCGCGAAGCTGCTCGACGAGGCCGGCTGGACCGCGAAGGACGGCGACGGCATCCGCTCGAAGGGCGGCGAACGCCTGAGCCTCCGCTTCGTCTACGACGCCGCCGCGTGGAGCGCCTCGGACCTGACCGTGGCCCAGGCGGTCCAGTTCTCCGTCAAGAAAGCAGGCTTCGACCTCAAGCTCGATCCGGTCGATGCCGGCGGATACACCGCCCGCACGGCTGCGAACGACTATGATCTCACCTCGCTCTACTATGTCCGCGCCGAGCCGGACATCCTGCGGACCGTCTTCCATTCGGCCTATATCCCGCCGAATGGCGCCAACAACGCGCGAGTGAAGAGCCTCGACGAGATCCTGACCAAGGCGATCGGCGCCTCCGGCGAAGAGAGACAGCGCCTCTACGGCCAGGCACAGGCCGAGATCATCGGCCAGGCCTATGCCGTGCCGCTTTACGTCGTCGCCTATCAGCTGGGCGCCTCGAAGAAGCTGCAGGGCGTCAGCTGGGCGACGAATGCAAAGCCGAACCTCTACGATGCCTGGCTGGCTCGCTAACGCCCTGCCCGCGGGGCTCAGGCGCCTCGGGGTGATCGTCGCCGTGCTCTGGGGCGCAGCCACGATCACCTTCGTCGCCGTCAAGGCGATCCCCGGCGACCCCGTCGCGGTCCTCACCGGCGGCGAGAACGTCGTCGACGCGGCCGAGCGGGAGGCGCTGATCCGGCAGTTCGGCCTCGACCAGCCGCTGCCCGTGCAATACCTGCGCTATATCGGCCAGGCCCTGCTCGGCGATTTCGGCGAGAGCTATCAATACCGGCAGCCGGTCATCGAGGTCATCGGCGAGGCAGCTGGGCCGACGCTCCAGCTCGCCGGGACCGCGATGGCGCTGGCGCTCGGGCTCGCCTTCGTCAACGCGCTAGCCACGGCAGGACGACGCAAGGGACTGCGAACCGTCCTCGCCGGCCTGGAGCTCGCCGTGCTGAGCACGCCGGTCTACTGGGTCGGCCTCCTGCTGCTGACGGTCTTCAGCTTCTATCTCGGCTGGTTCCCGGTCATCGGCGGCGAAGGCTTCCGCGCCCTCGTGCTTCCCGCCATCGCGCTGAGCCTGCCGCTCGCGGCCCTGCTGGGGCAGGTCCTGCGCGACGGGCTGGAAGAAGCCCTGCTCCAGCCTTTCGCCCTGACCGTGCGGACACGCGGCGTCAGCGAGACGCAGTTGCGCCTGCGTCACGCGCTGCGCCATGCCGCGCTCGCGGTCTCGACATTGACCGGCACGCTCTTCGCCGGCGTCCTCGCCGGCTCGATCCTCACCGAGACCGTGTTCGGGAGGGCCGGCATCGGCCAGATCACCCTGCAGGCGATCAAGACGCGCGACATGCCCCTGCTGCTCGGGCTGGTGATGCTGTCGGCTCTCGTCTCGGTGCTGATCAACCTGGCGGTCGACGCCCTCTACCTGCTGATCGACCCACGACTGCGGAGGACCGCGCGATGAGCCTCGCCCTCGACATCGTCGCGCGTGTTCGCAACGGCGGCGGGCGTGCCGGGCATGCCTGGCGCGCACCGGGTCTCGTCGCCCCCCTCGCCTTCGTGCTGCTTCTCGTGGCTGCTGCCGCAGTGCCGCACTGGTTCACGGCACTGGCGCCTGACGCCGTCGATACCGATGCGATCCTGCTGCCGCCCGGCCTCGCCCACTGGTTCGGCACCGACCAGCTCGGCCGGGACGTCTTCACCCGCGTCGTCCACGGCACCTCGCAATCCCTGGGCATCGGCCTCGGCGCGACGCTGATCGGCTGCGCCGGCGGCGTGCTCCTGGGCACGGCTGCAGGGCTAGCGCCGCCCATGCTGCAGCGTTTGCTCGTCCGGCTCATCGATATCCTGCTGGCCTTCCCGGAGATCCTGCTCGCCCTGCTGATCATCGCCGTGCTCGGCCGGGGGCCGGCCAACACCCTCCTCGCCGTCGGGCTTTCCAGCATCGCGGGCTATGCCCGGCTGGTGCGCTCGCAAGTGCTGCGCGTCTGGCAGTCCGGCTATGTCGAGCATGCCGTCTCGCTCGGCGAATCCACGCCGGCGATCATCGCCCGCCATGTCGTGCCGAATGCGATACGGCCGCTCGTCGTCCTGGCCACCATCGGCGTCGGCAATGCCGTGCTTTCGGCGTCGGCCCTGAGCTTCATCGGGCTCGGCGTGGTGCCGCCCGCCGCCGAATGGGGCGCGCTTCTGGCCGATGGGCGCAACTTCCTCGATACCGCACCGTGGATCAGCTTCCTGCCGGCAACGGTCGTCGCAGCCTCGGTCATCGCGATCACGATCCTGGGGCGCCGCCTGCAGCTCCTGCTTTCACAGGGAGGCCAGCCATGAACGTCCAGCTTATCGGGCGGCATGACCTCGTCCGGGCCACGCCGGCTGCCCGCTCGACCATCCTCGACGTCGAGGACCTGCATGTCAGCTTCCCGGGCCGACTGGGGCGGCGGGAGGTCGTGCGCGGCATCTCCTTCACCATCGGTGCCGGAGAGATCCTCGCGATCGTCGGCGAATCCGGCTCGGGTAAATCGGTCACGGCCCGCGCGCTGGTCGGGCTCGCAGGCCCAGGCGCAAAGCAGCGCGCCCGGGCGCTGAGCCTCTCGGGCCATGACGGCGAGACCCATTCCCTGAATGGTCTCACGGAACGGCAATGGTCGAAGATCCGGGGCCGGGAGATCGGCTTCGTGCTGCAGGACGCCCTGGTCTCGCTCGATCCGCTGCGGACGATCGGACGGGAGGTCGGCGAGCCGCTCCTGACCCACCGACTGGTTCCGCGCACGGAGATCGGCGCGGAGGTCGAAACCCTGCTCGCGCGCGTCGGCATTCCCGACCCGGCTGTCCGGGCTGCGCAGTACCCCCACGAGCTTTCGGGCGGGCTGCGGCAACGGGCGCTTATCGCCTCGGCGCTGGCCGCAAGGCCGCGGCTGCTGATCGCCGACGAGCCGACCACGGCGCTCGACGTCACGGTCCAGCAGCAGATCCTCGACGTCTTCCAGGCGCTCGCCCGGGCCGGGCATGGCATTCTGCTCATCACGCATGATCTGGCGGTGGCCGCACAGCTCGCAGACCGTATCGCGGTCATGCAGAACGGCGAGCTGGTCGAGACCGGCCCGGCGCGGGAGGTCCTGCGGAAGCCGCGCCATGCCTATACGCAGCGCCTTCTGTCGGCCGTGCCGAGCGCGGCGACGCGTGGACGCTGGCTGTCGACGCAAGGGGCCCGGCCGGGGAAGCCGCAGCCGCCCGAGGGAGGAGAGCCGATCCTGGCGCTGCGCGATATCGCAGTGCGGTTCACCCGCCCGGATCGGGGCGTGACCAACGCGGCCGATGGCGTCTCACTGACGGTGTTTTCCGGCGAGACCCTCGGCATCGTCGGTGAATCGGGCTCAGGCAAGACCACGATCGGCAAGGTCGCGCTCGCGTCGCGCAAGCCTGACCAGGGCGAGGCCCTGTTCCGTGGCCTGGCCTGGAGCAGCCTGTCCGAACGCCAGCGCCGGCCGCTGCGCCGGCATATCCAGACGATCGTGCAGGACCCGCTGAATTCCTTCGATCCGCGCTATACCGTCCGGCGGATCGTCGAGCAGCCGCTTCGGCTTCACACCGCCCTCGGCAAGGGTGACCGGCAAGCGCGTGTCGAAGAGCTGCTCCGGCTCGTCAACCTGCCGACGGAGGTCCTCGACCGGCGGCCGGCGACATTGTCGGGCGGCCAACGGCAGCGCGTCTCGATCGCACAGGCGCTGGCGAGCGAGCCCGATCTCCTGATTTGCGACGAGCCGGTGTCCGCGCTCGACGTGACCACGCAGGCGCAGGTGCTCGATCTGCTGATCGCGCTTCAGCATCGGCTCGGGCTGGCGATGCTCTTCATCTCCCATGACCTCGGCGTGATCCGGCACATGAGCGACCGGATCGCGGTGATGAAGGACGGCGTCATCGTCGAGACAGGGCCGGCAGACGCGGTATTCGACGCTCCACAGCACGCCTATACGCGCCGCCTGCTCGCTGCGGTTCCGCGGCTCTAGCCATCGGCCGGCGATCGGCGCATGGAAATGGTGCTATCCGCCGCCCTCGATGGCACCAATGCGCCGCAATGAAACGGCGGCCAGAACGGCGAGAATGGCGACACTCGCGGCGCTGAACATCGCCGCGCTGCTGAACCCCGCGGTGAATGCCGTCCGCGCCGTTTCCAGAAGCCTGGGAGGCAGTTGCGAAGCGACCGAGGTTGCCCCCCACAAGCTGTCGCTGACGGCCCCAGCCCTAACGAGGGCGCTCGATTGAATGAGCCGAGAAGATAGCAATCTGATTTGAAAACGCAGCTAAATCTCTGATTTTACGTCATATATCGACAAGTATCAGCAAGAGCAGACAATCAGCGAAAACACACTAATGCGGACACCGCTTCCGCCATCTCCTCAGATTCCGGCCACAGCGGAAGCATGATGGTCGCGCGCCCGCCTCAGCGTCACGGGCTCATCATGCTGGTGAACTTCAACACCGCGTGCGGGCTTCTCTCCGAATAGCCCACGACCTCGCAGCCCTGCCTGACTGGCCCAGCACCGCGCAACGTGATCGTGGCGTTGTCACGCGAATAGCCGCCGCGCACCGCATAAGGCGCCGGCGCGCAGCCCTTCTTGAAGGCGTAGGCGGTGCCTTCGAGGCGCCCGCCTTGCAGGAACGGGCTGCCGCGGAAGAGCACGCTGCCCGGCTTCACCACATCCCGAATTGAAGCCTTCGGCTCGGCATAGACGATCAGCCCGTCGGCCAGCGCGGTCCACATCACGCTGCCATTGTGATCGTAGCCGCCGAACGACGCGCCATCGATGCTGTCGAGATCGACGGCCTCGGCCCCTGCTCGCCCCGGCACCGCGCCGGCAGGATGGGGAGCCGCCCCCCGCTCTGCCGCGGTGACGCTGTAGAGCGGATCACTCCGGCTCTCGCCGCCTATCGGTGCCGAGCGTCCACTGGTGAAGAAAAGGGCGCTCAACCCCACCAGGAAGATGAACGTAACGTATCGCGTGAACATCAAACCCCGCAGCCAACTGTTCGCGGGAAGACCATCGGGCCGGAACCCTCAAATTGCATTCAATCCGGAGCGTAAAATTGCGCACATCCGCGCATTCCCAGCATCGGGTCGACCGTTTTCACCGGCAACACACCACTCCGGGATATCTCCGGACGTTCCGAACCCTGCCGGGTGACGATACGCATTGCCGGCATTGCCGGCATGCTCCGGCCATTCGCCGACTGGACGCCCGCGTCCGGCCATGCATTGCTGACGCGCCAACGAAACACGGCAGCGAATGCCGGGGCACCAATTTGCTGAAAAGGTGGAGGGAATCCCATGAAGGAACAGGAAATCCGCGGCCTCGTCGCGGGTGTGAAGGACGGCTCGTTGTCGCGACGATCCTTCATCCAGAAGATGGCGGCCGTGGGCATCACGGCGCCGATGGCGACCCAGATCCTCGCCTGGAACGACGTTGCGATGGCCCAGCCGGCCGACGGCTACAAGCCGACCAAGGCCGGCGGCGGCGGGCCGCTCAAGATCCTGCTCTGGCAGGCTCCGACGCTGCTGAACCCACACTTCGCCTCGGGCACCAAGGACCAGATCGCCTCGCGCATCTTCTTCGAGCCGCTGGCCGGCTGGGACAAGGAAGGCAACCTCATTCCGCAGCTCGCCGCGGAAATCCCGAGCAAGGCCAATGGCGGTCTTTCCGCCGACGGCAAGGAAGTGATCTGGAAGCTGAAGAAGGACGTGCAATGGCATGACGGCAAGCCGTTCACAGCCGATGACGCCGTCTTCACCTGGGAATATGCCGCCGACCCGGCGACGGCCGCCTACACCACCGGCTCCTATGCCAACATCAAGGTCGAGAAGATCGACAGCCACACCATCAAGGTGATCTTCAAGGAAGCGACCCCGTTCTGGGCTGACCCCTTCGTCGGCGTCGCCGGGATGATCATCCCGAAGCACCATTTCGGCGAGTACAAGGGCGCGAAGTCCCGCGAGGCCCCGGCCAACCTGAAGCCCGTCGGCACCGGCCCCTACAAGTTCGTCGACTTCAAGCCGGGCGACATCGTGCTCGCCGCGCGCAACGAGAACTACCACGTCAAGAACAAGCCGCAGTTCGATACGCTCGAGGTCAAGGGCGGCGGTGACGCGGTTTCTGCTGCGCGCGCCGTGCTCCAGACCGGCGAATACGACTATGCCTGGAACCTGCAGGTCGAGGACGAGGTCCTTAAGCGCATGGAAGCCGGCGGCCGCGGCAAGGTCGTGGCGGTCAAGGGCGGCGACGTCGAGTTCATCATCCTGAACACGACCGATCCGTGGACCGAGGTCGACGGCGAGCGTTCGAGCGTCAAGACCAAGCACCCCTCGCTCAGCGACCCGGCCGTGCGCCAGGCGATGAACCTCCTGATCGACCGCGACTCGATCGAAAAGTTCATCTATGGCCGCGGCGGCGTCGCGACCGCGAGCTTCGTCAACGAACCCAAGCAGTTCAAGTCGACCAAGCTCAAATACGAGTTCAACATCGAGAAGGCCAACAAGATCCTCGACGATGCCGGCTGGAAGAAGGGCGCCGACGGTATCCGCGAGAAGGACGGCAAGAAGCTCAAATACGTCTTCCAGACCTCGATCAACGCCCCACGCCAGAAGACCCAGGCCATCATCAAGCAGGCCTGCCAGCGCGCGGGCATCGAGCTCGAGCTGAAGTCGGTCACGGCATCGGTGTATTTCTCGTCTGATGTCGCCAACCCCGACACCTACACCAAGCTGTACTGCGACATGGAAATGTACACCACGACGCAGCCGCAGCCCGATCCGGAGCGGTTCCTCAACCAGCTCGTCTCCTGGGAGATCGCCAGCAAGGAGAACAAGTGGCTGGGCCGCAACGTCTCGCGCTACTCGGACCCGGAAGCCGACAAGGCCTACAAGGCCGCCCAGAAGGAGCTCGACCCGGTCAAGCGCGCCGCGCTGCTGATCAAGGTCAACGAGATCTTCTGCGAGGCCAACGTCATCCTGCCGGTCCTGTCGCGCACGGTCGTCGGCGCGGCCATCAACAACCTGACGCCCGACATCTCCGGCTGGGAGGTGACGACCTGGAACCTGGCGAGCTGGTATCGCAGCTGATCGCCGTCCATGATTCGGAGGCTGGCGCAAGCCCGGCCTCCGAACCGAACCTGCCTCCGGCCCCGCCACGGGCCGGAGGATGCTTTCACGCATTCGGGTTGCATCGGCCGCTCCCGGCATATCCCCGCGTAGCGGCGCGACCGGATTCCCCTTCCTGTTCTCCTGAACCCTGCACGCCACGAAGGCAGGGGCCGACAAGCGCCGCATCAAGGGAGACGCATCAACAATGACGACGAAACGAGACTTGATCTTCGCGACCGCCGCCTTCGCGCTGCTGGCGGCGGCGCCGGCACTGGCCGACACCTGGCCGCAGCGGCCGATCACCTTCATCGTGCCCTTCCCGGCCGGCGGCGGCACCGATGCCTTCGCCCGGCCCCTCGCCGCCCAGCTCGACCAGCAGCTCGGCCAGCGCATCATCATCGAGAATCGCGGCGGTGCCGGCGGTACGGTCGGCGCCTCGGCCGCGGCGAAGGCCAAGCCCGACGGCTACACCTTCTTCGTCGGAGCGGCGCATCATGCCATCGCGCCGGCGCTCTATCCGAAGCTCGACTACAGCATCCAGACCGACTTCATCCCGATCGCGGTCATCGCCCAGCCGCCGCAGGTCATCGTCGTCCATCCCGGCAAGGTCCAGGCCAAGACGGTGGCCGAACTGGTCGACTTCGCTCGGAAGAACCCGGAGAAGCTGAACTATGCCTCTGCCGGCAACGGCACGACGCATCATCTCGCCGGCGAACTCTTCCAGATCTCGACCAAGACGAAGCTGACCCATGTGCCCTATCGCGGCGCAGGCCCCGCCTTGCAGGACACGGTCGCCGGCCAGGTCGACCTGCTGTTCGACGGTCTCGGCTCCTCGGCCGCCCAGATCCAGAGCGGCGCATTGCGGGCGCTCGCGGTCGCCGCGCCGACCCGTTCCGAAGCCGTACCCGATGTGCCGACAGCCAAGGAGGCCGGCCTGGAGGGCTTCGAGGTCTCGACCTGGTATGCCCTCTGGGCGCCCAAGGGCACGCCCCCGGAGATCGTGACGAAGATGCGCGAGGAGGTGCAGAAGACACTCAAGATGCCCGCCATCGAGGCCGTCTGGAAGAAGAGCGGCTCGCCGATGCCGACCCTGAGCGGAGAGGATTTCGGCAAGTTCGTCACGGCCGAGGTCGAGCGCTGGGGCAAGGTCGTCAAGGAGGCGCAGGTCAAGCTGGAGTGAGACCGGCGTCCGTGACCGTTCTTCCCGTGCCGCATCGGCTTGAATTCGCGCGCTGATGCGAGAGGGATGGAGCATGACGAGGCTCGCCGTCATCGGCCTGGCGGTCGCGCTGGCCGCCTTTGCCGCGCTGCTGGCGGTGGGCCTCCTCACCGACTTCGCAACGGTGCCCTGTCAGGACGGGGTGTGGGATGCGGCGAGGCAACGCTGCATCCCACCTGAAACGCCGCGCGGACTCCGCTGTCAGGTCAGCGCACCGCCGTTCGCATCTTCGTCTCCGGCGCCATCGATCACGGCACGGGCTACGGTGATCGAGAAGCCGGCTCGCGCCATGGCTGCGAGGTCCTTCTGGCGGCTGGCTGCCCGGTCACCGCGCGACCATGGGCCCAGCCGCTTGCGCCGCGCGGCTTTCCGGGCAGCCGTCAACTCCTCCTCGTCGCCGACGCTGCTGGCCCGTGCCGCAAGTTCACGGCCCACGCCCTTCGCGGTGAGCGTGGCCGCGACGGCCCGCGCTGAACGCCCCCGGCGCCTGAGCGTTGCAGCCCTCGCCTCGGCAAAACGCTGGTCGTCAACCAGCCCGGAACCGATGCAACGCGAGACGACATCATCGAGCGCAGCCGCATGCGTCGCCGGATCTTCGCCATGATGGCGGCAGCTCAGAGCGATCTTGCGCGCCAGCACCCGCCGCAGTTGCGCGGCCGGCGCGGAATATCGTTCGAGATAATGCATCGCCGCGCGCTGGAGATAGTCCGGCGTGATCCGCCGCGGGGCCCGGGCGGGGCGTGCACCCTGCCCCCGCTTGTCGCCGTGCTCTGTCATGCTAGTCGGAAGCCGGTCTCTGCCGGCCGGCCTTGACGCCGGAGCGCTTCTCCTTGGACGCGAGTCGGCGTTCCTTCGAGGCCTTGGTCGGCTTCGTCGCGCGCCGCACTTGAGGACGTACGGCCGCCGCGCGGATCAGCTCAAGCAGGCGCTCCACCGCTTCCTCGCGATTGCGCTTCTGGCTGCGATGCGTCTGCGCCACGATGACGATAATGCCGTCCTGCGTCAGCCTGCTGCCGGCGAGCTTCATCAAGCGGATCGCGACATCGTTCGGCAGCGACGGCGAGCGGCGCGCGTCGAAGCGGATCTGTACCGCGCTCGAGACCTTGTTGACGTGCTGACCGCCCGGACCGGAGGCGCGCACGAAACTCTCCTCGATCTCGCTCTCGTCGATCGCGATGGACGGGGTGGCTTGAATCATGGGAGGAGGATTATCAAAGTTTTGCGCATTGCCTCAGCGAAAAACCGGTTCCCGCTTCTTCGCGCAAGGCTCCACCCGCATTCACGGAGACATGAAAGCGTTGAAGCCCTCTCGCGAGATCGCCGGCCTGATCGAAATCATGGCTGCGCTGCGCACGCCGGAGACCGGCTGCCCCTGGGATCTGGAGCAGGATTTCGCCTCGGTCTCCCCCTACACCGTCGAGGAGGCCTATGAGGTCGCTGACGCTATCGCCCGCGGCGACAAGCTGGACCTCAAGGATGAGCTTGGCGACCTGCTGTTGCAGGTCGCGTTCCATGCCCGCATGGCCGAGGAGGAGGGCTCCTTCGCCTTTCCAGACGTGGTCGAGGCGATCACCACGAAGCTGATCCGCCGGCACCCGCATGTATTCGGCGATGCGCGCGATCTCTCCCCGGCCGAGGTGAAGACGCTCTGGCACCGGATCAAGGCCGAGGAGAAGGCTGCCAAGGCGGCTGCGCGCGAGGCGGCCGGCCTGCCGCCGCAGACCGAGGAGCGCGGCGTCCTGGCCGGCGTGCCGCACACCCTGCCCGCCCTCACCCGCGCCTGGAAATTGCAGGCCCGCGCCTCCACCGTCGGCTTCGACTGGAATGACGCCCGTCTCGTGCTCGACAAGATTCGCGAGGAGACCCAGGAGATCGACGAAGCGCTCGCCAGTGGCGACAAGGCTGCGATCCACGAGGAGATCGGCGACCTGCTCTTCGTCGTCGCCAATCTCGCCCGCCATGTCGATGCCGACCCGGAAGGCTGCCTCGCCGCCGCAAACGCCAAGTTCGAACGCCGTTTCAAGGGCATCGAGGAGGCACTGGAGGCCGAGGGTAGGAGCGCGAAGGACGCGGGCCTCGACGAGATGGAGGCGCTCTGGCAGGCGGTGAAGCAGCGGGAGAAGGCCGCCGGTTAGCCGCGGCAGGGCTTATCCCTGCCGCAGAGCCTCGGGAAAGCGCGCCGTGAACGCCCCTTCCCGCTCGGGCGGCAGACGCACGACGAGCTTCAGCGCGCCATCCTCGCCGTCCTCGCGCTGGAGAATTTCGCCATTGGCATGCAGCCAGGCCAGCGACTTGCCGTCTCCGGGAACGAGTTCCAGCGTGTAGACCGGGCGGCTATGCGCGATGCGGGTCTCGATCGAACGCGTCAGCCGCTCGATGCCTTCCCCGGTCAGCGCCGAGACCAGAACCGGGCGCGACCCATCGGGCCGGAGCGTCGCGATACCGAGCTGGCGCTCGCGCTCGGCCGGGTCGAGCAGGTCGGCCTTGTTCCAGACCTCGATGACGCGCTGGCCATCGTCCGGGTTGATGCCGAGGTCGCGCAGGATCGCCTGCACGTCGGCGGCCTGGGCCTGCGTATCCTCGTGCGCGACGTCGCGGACATGCAGCAGCACATCGGCCTCGATCGCATCCTCCAGCGTGGCGCGGAAGGCGGCGACGAGCTGGGTCGGCAGGTCGGAGATGAAGCCGACCGTGTCGGAGAGCATGATCCGCGCGCCATGCGGCAGCTTGATCGCGCGTGCCGTCGGATCGAGCGTCGCGAAGAGCATGTCCTGCGCCAGAACCTCCGCCGAGGTCAGCCGGTTGAACAGCGTCGACTTGCCGGCATTGGTGTAGCCGACCAACGCAACGATCGGATAAGGCACGCGTTTCCGGCTGGCGCGATGCAGCGAGCGCGTACGCTTCACGCTCTCCAGATCGCGCTCGATCTTGGTCATCCGCTCCTGGATGATGCGCCGGTCGGCCTCGATCTGGGTCTCGCCGGGGCCGCCAAGGAAGCCGAAGCCGCCGCGCTGGCGTTCAAGGTGGGTCCAGGACCGCACCAATCGGCTCTTCTGGTAATTGAGATGCGCAAGCTCGACCTGCAGCGCGCCTTCCTTGGTGCGCGCCCGCCGGCCGAAGATTTCGAGGATCAGGCCGGTGCGGTCGATGACCTTGCAGCCGAAGGCCTTCTCGAGATTGCGCTGCTGGACCGGCGACAAGGCGCAATCCATCACGACAAGCCCGATCTCCTCGATCTTGATGCGTTCGGCCAGCTCCTCGACCTTGCCCTTGCCGAGATAGGTCGCCGGGCGCAGCGCCGTCAGCAGCACCTGCACCGGCTCGACGACGGTCAGGTCGATCGCGGCCGCGAGCCCGACGGCCTCGTCCAGCCGCGCCGCGAAGGAACGCTGGTTGGCATCGACCGCGATGCCGCGCTTCTGCAGATAGGGTCCCACGACATAGGCGCGCGTATTCGCCGCGATCTCGCGTTCGATCTCGTCGAGCGGCTTCGCGCCTGTGACACGCGTGGCCGCCCGATCCTTGTCGTCCTTGTGGCTTGTCGCCAAATCAGTTCTTGTCCGTTTCCTCGGGCTCGAACAGCTGCACCGGATGGCCGGGCATGATGGTCGAGATCGCGTGCTTGTAGACCAGCTGCGAATGACCGTCACGGCGCAGCAGCACGCAGAAATTGTCGAACCAGGTGACGACGCCTTGCAGCTTGACGCCGTTGACGAGGAAGATCGTCAGCGGAATCTTCTGCTTGCGCACATGGTTGAGGAAAGTGTCCTGAAGGTTCTGTGCCCGCTCGGCGGCCATGGGTAGTCCCTGTTGTTGGGATCGCCGATCGGATTAAAATCCAGCGATCCAATTCGTTCCGTTTCAGGCCGGCGGCGCATTCCACCAGCGTCGGAACACCGATGCTCCATTAGATCGTCGTCTTCGCCCACAACGCAAGTGCAGCATTGCCGACTTTAGACGCATGCCGCCTGCGTAGCGCGCAAATGGGCATGCGTGGCGCGCCTAACACCGTTTCCTGGCTTGGCTTTGGCTCCGGCACCACCCTTGTCATTCCGGGGCGCGCCACGGGCGCGAACCCGGAACCCACGACCGGGTGAGACCTTTTGTCTCCC